>Ga0137432_1000700_pt1 | contig 14056 bp, 18 predicted proteins | sample EasRivERMZT820_2_FD_102337 | JGI IMG/M metagenome (GOLD analysis project Ga0137432, IMG submission 102337) | Soil microbial communities from meander-bound floodplain in the East River, Colorado, USA - East River MetaG ERMZT820_2 | ecosystem: Environmental > Terrestrial > Soil > Floodplain ...
GCAGCTCACGGCTAGTGCCAAATAAATTGGGCACCTTCCCGGACGTCGCGGCTTAACGGCCGGGTCGAGCTGGCTCCCGGGCTCCGGCTCCCGGCTCCCGGCTCCCGGCTCCCGGCTCCCGGCTCCGGCTCCGGCTCCGGCTCCGGCTCGACCGGTCCGTCGAGCCGCGCGATTCCCTAGTGAATCCGCAGGGTTCCCCGGCTCCCGGCTCCCGGCCGACCGGTCGGTCTGACGCACCGCGCGCCGCGCGCCGCGCCCCGGGCGCCCGGGTCCCATACGCGCCTGGGGGGGCGCCCGCGATCACCAAATACATTACCATGCGTCGCGGACCCTTTGGTCGCAAAAATTTTTTGACATACGACGACATACTCCCTATACTCTGCGGCACAATGGGAAGACCGCCCGGCCCCCGAACGCTGCCCGTGGCATTCCGCATGGAGGTCACGCTTCTTTCTAGGATTGACAGATTGTCCGCCCGCCTGGGCGGCAACAGATCCGCCCTCGTAACTCGTGCTTTACGCGAATGGATGGACGTTCAGGAGGCTCGGTTGCTTGACGCAGCGAGCCCGCTGGCCGACCACCTCGCAAAGGAGGACCGACCATGATCCCAACCCCGACCCGCGAAGAGCTGGCCGCCCGCGAGGAGTTCGATAGGCTCGATCGAGTCACCTATGAGCGTGATCGGTTTCTCGACCGTGCCACGCGGATTCTCGCCGGGGTCGTTACCGGGCGCTCGCCCACTCCCGTAAACCGGGCGGAGTCTAACGAGTATTTCGCCCGGTGGGCCAAGGAGCTGACGATCGAGCTGTACTGGGTCTGCGGGCTCGTCTCTCCGAACCTGGATGAAGACATCTCTTTGGCCCGGGCCAACGCGGTCGCCCAGCTCATGGTGCATGACATGAGCGAGTCGATGGACCGGGCAGCCGCCGACCAGCTCGCTCGCCCGAGCAAGCCTCGGCCGCTGGAGGGCGAATGAGCCGCATCCTGCAGCGCCCGAAGCGCTCACCCCGCCGCTCCACGCGGCTCGTCAAACACCCGGTCGACCCGCCGTCCGCGATCCGTGAGTCGGCGGGGGGCCGCCCCCCTGCCGGCAGCCGCCCCGCCTACATCATCCCCCACGGCGGCATCAAGCGGCTCTTTCTTGCCGGCGTAGGCGCGGACACCCCTGAAGGCGTCCACCCGTACCTGCTCTTCGAAATCCACTTCCACACCGGGGCTCTGGTCACAGTCGAAGTCCCCACCGCTCAGTGGGTCGCCATGGCTACGGGCCTGCTCCAGCTCTCCGCCATGGCGGGGATGCCCGACTGCCTGGTCTACGAGACATGAGCCGGCGTCGCATGGAGCCGCCGAAGGGCGTCCTCCAGACTGTCGTGTGGCTGGCGATCGTCTGCGGTTTCCTCTGGGGCTGCGTAACCGGGTTCGGGCTTCCTTTCCCGGTCGGTCAGTTACTCGTTGTGGTGCCGCTGGCCCTTGGCATCTGGGATGACGCCGCGACCACGCGCGAGGCCGCCAAGCGCTCTGCTGAACGTCCTTGACAGCCCCCCATCATTGGCCTATGCGCTCAAGGAGAGTCACATGAAGCTAGTCGCCTACTGCCGCGTATCCACCGAAGAGCAAGAGAAGCAGGGTCTATCCCTCCCGGCTCAAGAGGATCGCATCCGCACCTTCGCCACGGCGCTCGGCCATGAGATTACCGAGGTGATCCCCGAGACCAGCTCGGCCAAGGTCCCCTTCGGCAAGCGGCTCGGCGGCGCCCGCGCCCTTCAACGCCTCAACCTGGGTCGAGCGGACGGCGTCGCCATCATCCGGCTCGACCGGCTCACCCGCTCGCTCAAGGATTTGCTTGAGATCGTGGAGGATTCCAAGCTCAAGGGCTGGTCGATCGTCTCCGCAACCGAGACCCTGGACACATCCACCCCTCCAGGGCGGCTCGTCGTCCAGGTTCTGGGCATGGTCGCCGAGTTCGAACGCGAAACCACCGTCCAGCGGACCAAGGAAGCCCTCGGCGAGCTACGCCGGCAGGGTCGGCGCTACTCTGGACGGGCTCCTTACGGCTACGCCGACGCTTTCGGGGTGCTCGTCCCCGAAGTGTACGAGCAGGCGATCATCACCGGGGTCCTGAAGGGTCGAGCCAAGGGCTTTTCGTGGGAGAAGATGGCTCAGATCCTCGGCAAGGACGGGTCGCGGACCGGTCGCCCGTGGCATCCCGACGTTTTGCGCCGCTGCATCACCCGTCACGAGCGCCGGAGCGGTCGCGTGGCCGTCCTGAGCGCGAATCCAGCCGCATGAGGGGGCGAAATGAAGAAGAAAGGACCGATCAGGAAGGCTCTGAAGGGTCGGGTTTCCAAGAAAATCGCCCATCTGGTGAAGGAAGGAACGCCCCAGAGGCAGGCGATTGCGACCGCGCTGTCGATGGCGCGGAAGAAGCGGATCGGGATTGGTGGGGAGTATATCCCTGTCAAGCAAAAGTGATTTCGAACGCCCGCGCCCAGCGCGCCGGGCTCGCATCCTCATTCGGGGGATCCGTGGTAATAGGAGTCAAGTATGAAATCTGAGCAGGAGCTGTTCGATCAGCTCGCCAGCAAGAGCCTCCAGCTCGTGGAGATCCTGGCTCGTACCATCGCAGCCAAGGAGCAGGAGCTGGACGGTCTGCGGGAGAAGCATGCCGTCTTCTCGCGGGCGGCCGGGCTGTCGAACGGGGTGCCGAAGGGCCGGACCTTGAGGTTCGGGGCGGTCCAGACCCTGAAGCCAAAGAAGGCGGTCGTCGCAGGCGTCTCCGTGCCCGCCGCCTCGCTGCGCCCGCCCCGCGCCGTGAAGGCGAAGAGCCCCAGCTCGGGGATCGACTGGGCGGCGGTCCTCGCCGTCCTTCCCCGCCGCTTCACCAGCGCGGTCGTCCCGGTCCCGAAGGGCGCCGGTCCGCAGGCTCGCACCATGGCGATTGCCCGCTGGATGCGCTTCGGGAAGATCGAGAAAACCGCCCCCGGCGAGTACCGGAAGATCGGCCCCGGCTCGCGGGCCGTCCCCGGTCGCTCCGACATGAAGCATCCCGGCCCGGAGTCGGCGCTCGCCCAGCTCTGAGGTTGACCGGCACCCCCGGTCGGGGGTATCCTTCCTTGAACCCACTGCCGGGGGTTGGCCGGCAGGAGTAGCGCGGATGGTGGAGCGACCCATCTCCCGCTCAGCTCACTGCCACTTGTGATTCTCCGGACACGGGGCCGGGCTGCACGCAACCGCAGCTCGGCCCTTCGTCCTTCCAAACCCCGTTCTCTTGACATCCCCGCCCGCACCGTGACACGGGCGCCGGCCGATGCCCCTGAGAGCCGAGGGTCACGCGGTCGATCCCATCGTGATCGAGCGCGCCCGGAACGACTTCGAGCCGGAGCGGGAGCACTTCGCCCCGTACTGCCATCAGGTGTTCCCCCGCTTTCAGGAGGCGATCCACACCATGCGGATCGTCGAGCTGTACGAGGCGGCGGAGCGCGGCGAGCTGGACCGGCTCGCCATCTCCCTGCCCCCGCGCCACGGCAAGACGCAGCTCGCAATTCTATACTTGAGCTGGTTGCTCGGCCGGCACCCTGACTGGAACGTCGTTCTCGCGACCTACGGTCAGCAGCTCACCCGCCGCTTCGGTCGGATGATTCGCAATATCATCCTTGACGACAGGCACCGCGCCATCTTCCCCGAATCGACCATGAGCCCCTCGGCCATGTCCGTCGATTACTTCGCCATGGAGGCGGGCGGCAGCTACCTCGGCGTCGGACGGGGCGGCGCCCTTACCGGGTCGGGCTGCAATGTCCTCATATGTGATGATCTATTGAAGGACCACATCGAAGCGAAATCAGAGAACATCCGCTCGTCCCTTCATGAATGGCTCAGCGCGGTCGCCTATACGCGGCTGGAGCCCCGTCCGGACGGCCACAACGCCATGATGGTCCTGCAGGCGACCCGCTGGCACGACCAGGATCCGATCGGCTATTGCCTGCGCGAGCACGCGGACGACGGCTGGCGGGAAGTACGCATGTCGGCGACCTGTCTCGACGTCGATGCGCCGGGCGAATGGCGCACCCTGCACGCGGCTCTATGGCCCGAGCGGTATGATGAGGTACGGCTCGCTCGTATCCGCCGGGCAATGAAGCCGGCCGACTGGATGAGCCTTTACCAGCAGATGCCGGTCGCACAGGGCGGCAACGTCTTCCGCACCTCCTGGCTCGACGAGAGCCCCCGGTGGACGAACCTCAACTGGAAGAACCTCACCCGGCTCATCCTGGTCGATCCCGCATCCGCCCGCAAGCGCACGTCGGACTACACCGTCCAGTGGTGCATTGGGCTGGGTCGAGACAGCAACGTATACATACTTGACGCCATCCGTGCGCGGCTGTCCCTGACCGAGCGAACGGACGCGCTCTTCGCCCTGTGGAAGCGGTACAAGCCGATCCATCTCGTGGCCTACGAGCGGTATTCCAGCTCGTCGGATGAGGAGCACATCCGGTACGAGATGGATCACCAGGGGATCCATTTTCCCATCATCGCGGCGGGTAATTCCCAACGCTCGATGGACGGCAAGACTGTGCGCCTAGCCAAGGCGGACCGGATCGAGAAGCTGATCCCCTGGTTTCAAAACCACCGCATCATTTTCCCGGAGAACGGTATCTGGGTGCGAGAGGGGGACAAGGGTCAGGACGTCGATCTGGTGCGCGTCTTCCGTGAGGTCGAGTACGAGCCGTTTCCCAACGGGTCGTTCGACGACATGCTGGACGCTCTGTCGATGATGCTCGACCCGAAGGTGAGCCTACCGTTCCCGCAAACCGAAGAGGAGCCGCGCTACTCCAATCGCGGCCTCGTGGAGTCGGTCATGTCGGACTGGGACGAGGTACGGGGCGCGGGTCGCCGCTCGTGGATGTCGCACTGATGGCCGAGCTGCGTAACTACAGGGCAAGGAAGCTTCAGCGGACAGAGGAGCAGAAGGCTCGCTGGTACGCGCAGATTTATGCCTATCGGGCTCGCAAGCAGAAGGAGGATCCGGAAGCCTGGAAGGCTGCAGCACGAGAAAGTAGCAGACGTAAGGGATACAGGAAATCAGCGGCACTAGCTCTCGCCCGCATCGAGAAAGCCATCTCATGATCCGCCGCCCGAAGTTCTCCCCCAAGCTCGGCATCTCCGGAGGCAGGCCGCCCCAGAGCGCCGGTCGGCCGACCAGCCAGGAGGTGATGAACAAGCTGAAGGAGCGCAACCCGGGGAACCTGTGGCGCTCCTCGCTGTACCCTGCCTTCGTCGCCCAGCACGCGGCCGGGCTGACGCCGGTCACGGCGATCCTCGGAACCGATCCCGTCCTGATGGGGATCGGGAAGCTGTTCGGCGTGGAGGAGATCAACAATATTCAGGATGCTGCGCGCGAGGATCCCTACGGGATGGCGCACGAGGTCGTCTCCAAGCTGGCCGGCGGCGAGACGTACTCCGATGAATGGCAGGCCGCCAAGAATGCCGTTGCCCAGGAATCGGGGCGCGAGGCCCGTGGCCCGCTCCGCCCCAAGGGCAGCGTCATGAGTCGCGGGCTGTCGAGCTTCCAGACGCCGCAGTTTGCCAAGACGATGAACAATCTCAAGCCGGTCCCGGTGACCGGCATCAATTCCTGGTTCTGAGGTAGCGATGGCGAAGCATGAAGAGCTGGTGGCGCTCCGGATCCCGCGCAAGGAAGTGATCCTGCGGATCCAGCAGCTCCACACCATCACGGTCGCGAAGGCGAACGAGGTCTACGAGTACCGGAAGGGCAAGGGGACGATGGCCGCCCTGATCGCGGATCTCGACGCCGACGCCGCCGAGAAGGGTCTGCCGCAGCGGCTCATCCCGGTGGAGGAGCCGACGCCGGCCTCGACTTCGCTGCTCGCGGCTGCCTCGGCGATGGCGGCGGCGTCCGCGCCGCAGCCCGTGCCCGATCCGGAGCCGGCCGACTTCACCCCGATCCAGGGCTACGTCGAGATCGAGATTCTGGAACAGGTCATGTGGCTGATCGCGATGCGCCGGGGCAACGGGCGGAAGACGGCGTCCGGGTGTGTGGTCTGCGGCGACCTTCGACAGGTCAGCGGCTGCCCGTGCCGGCTCGGCTGGGAAGCGCTCGCGGCTGCCGGCCGCGACATGGGAGACAGGTCATGAGCACGCGCAGAGTCTACATCTTCGATCCGAAGCTCGGGAAGTGTGTTGATTTCGTCAAGCCAAAGAAGCCGATCTCGCCCGAGGCGATCACGCAGCACCTCGATTCCCACGTCAACTTCGGCTGCCATCGCTGGGTCTGATGCCGCGACGCCCACGGATACCGGAGCGGGACCAGAACGGCCGCCCCAAGAAAGACTCCGACGCTCGGGGGGACTATACACCCGAAGAGCTGCAGATCCGCGCAATGGCGCAGGAGGCTTTCAAGGAGGATCAGGACAAGAACCAGCCTTGGCGGAAAATGGCGGAGACCTGTTACAACTTCGCCTCGCTCAATCAATGGGGCGACACCGATCTGCGGATCATTGACGAGGAGGAGCGCGCCGCGATCACCTACGACGGGATCGGGCCGGTCGTCGATGCGATCGTGGGGACCGAGGTTCAGAACCGCCAGCAGATGGTGTTCATGGCGAGGGACCCTCAGAATGACAAGGCGGGCAAGAAGGCTGATCGCGCGACTGAAGGTTTTCGTTGGGCGATGGACGAGTGCAACGGAGACCACGAGCGTACCGAGCTGTTCAGAGATACCGTTGTTTCTGGCATTGGATTCGGCTCCGTACGAATGGACCTGGAGGATGTCGCCGACGGACGCCTCTGTCTGGATCGCGTCGATCCCTTCGATATGGGATGGGACCCCTACGCCCGAAAAGGAAACCTAGAAGACGCGAACTGGTTCAAGCACGACAAGCTCATAAGGGTCCGCGATATCGTCAAGCAGTGGCCGGAGCGTGCCGAGATGCTGGGCGCGGAGGAATCGAAGACAGGTACGCCGATCAGGGGGACGATGACCGGGTTGCCGGGTGACGAAGACGGCGACATGAAGATCGCCTTCTATACCCCGAAGGCTTACCAGGCAGGCGGTCAGGAAGTCTTCGGCCGCCGTGGCGTTCTGGAGCTGTCCGGTCAGGGGATGGAGCGCGTCTCTCGCTTCCAATGGAGAGAGAAACAGGACTTCTACCGCGTCGTCGATCCTTTGTCGCTCGACGAGGAGCAGGCGCAGCAGCCGCAGCTCCCCGGCGCGCTCGCCGATCTGGCGAAGCAGATCCCGCCGGAGCTTCTCCAGTCGTTGCCTCCCGGGCTCGCCAACTCGATCCCGCCCGACCTGATGAAGAGCGTCGCCGGCATGATGGGGGGCGGTTCTCCTCCAGGTGGGCCGCCTCCTGGCGGACCGCCGGGTATGCCCCCGCAGCCCGGCGGTCCGCCGCCAGGGATGCCGGGGCTACCGCCCGGAATGCCTCCGCCGCCGGAGATGGGCGGGATGCCGCCGGGGATGCCGCCGATGCCGGGCGGCATGGAGATGCCGCCGCCCCCTCCGAAGGGAAAGCCGCAGCCGAAGATCCTCACGCTGACGAAGAAGGAGTTCAAGGAGTTCGAAGAGGATCTGAAGATGCGCTCCCAGATGGAGGGTCGGGAGATCGGCCAGCTTGAGGTGATGATCCAGCCGATGTGGGTCTATCGCGAATGCTATTTGGTTCGCGGCGTATTGATGGAGCACCAGGACATAGAGGCTGGTGAGTTCACCTTCAAAGCGGTCACCCACAAGTGGGACCGGCAAAAGAAGATGTGGTACGGCATTGTTCGCGCCATGATCGACCCGCAAAGGGGGGCGAACAAATTCACGAGCGCCGCGATCCACCAAGTGTCGGTCGCCCCCAAGGGCACGCTGCTCTACGAGCAGGGCGCCTTCCTCGATCCCGAGAAGGCGCGGCTCAACTGGGCGCGTCCTGGCGCTCCGATCCAGCTCCGGCCTGGAGCGCTGGCGCAGAATCAGGTCGAAGTGCTGCCGCCGGCACCGTTCCCCGAAGCGATGGCGACGCTGGTCACGCAGTCGCAGGAGGCGCTTCGCAACTCGACCGGCGTGGACCTGGGCCAGATGACCGCGCAGTCGATGAGCGCGGAAGCGGTCAAGGCAGGCTCGATCAAGAGCATCACCGTCCTGGCTCCGCTGTTCGATGCCTACGATAGATACCGCATCTCGGAAGCGAAGCTGGTTGTCAAGTTCCTGCGCCTGTACGTCGCCGAGCCGGGCAAGATGATCCGGGCATCGAAGCCTGGAATGCCGGGCGATGAGTCGGACGACTGGGTCGAGCTGGACAAAGACTCGCTCGCCGAGAGCTACGACGTCGCCTTGGATGACTCGCCGCGCGACCCGTACCAGAAACAATGGGTCTGGGAGATGCTCCAGCCGCTCATGCCGATCCTGCTCCGAGAGAACAGGATCTCGCCGGCTCTGCTCAACTTCTTCCCGGCACCGCAGAGCGTGATTCGCGAAGTTCAGAACGACATGGCGGAGTCGCAGAAGGCGGCACAGTCGGCACCTCCGCCGCCGGTCAACAAGCAGGACCACGAGGGCTTCATCGAGAGCGAGATCAAGCTCAATGAGGCCAACGCCATGTTGGCGTCAGCCCGTGCCGAGGCGCTCGCCCGCGCCTCGCGCGTCGAAGCGGCCGAGGTCATTCAAGACATGGTCGACCAAGAGGGCGAGATGGGCTCGAAGAAGCGGCGCCAGGGGCTGGGCGGGGCGTATGACGACGCGCCCGCTGATTCGGAGAAGTCGAAGGTGACGGCGCTAGAACGGCGCGCTCTGCGCCCAAACTCGCCGGGTGTGCAATCCCGCTCGGCAGGAGGTTGACCGATGGCGACTTACTACAGTGACATCGCAGGGGTGAATGATCCGATCATCGATCATTCCGGTGGACTGACGGTCGTTCCGTTCTCGTTCACGGCGGCCGTGGCGCTCGTGACAAACGACATCCTGCGACTCGTGAAGCTCCCGGCGGGCGCAACCCTGATCGAGTTCTTGATCGATGCAGGCATTCTCGGTGCCTCCACCACGGTGTTCAACATCGGCGATTCTGGCTCGTCTACCCGGTTCTCTACCGGAGTGGTCGCGTCGGCCGTTTCGCGGATCAGCTCGGGCGACGTGCTGGTCGCTGCGGCGACCGGATCCGCGCACGGGGCGCTGCCACGTCGCTACACGGCGGCCGATGATCTGCGGCTCACGTTCACGACGGTCGCGACAGGCACCACCGGCGCGGGCGCATTCGTCAAGGGTCACGTCAAGTACCAGACCCGCTTCGACGGCTGAGCCGTCAGAAGGAAGAGGCACGACAATGAAGGCAACATCCAAGGAAGGCGTCCAGATCGAGGGCAAGGCGATCGTTGCCCAGGAGTACATCGACACGGGTGAGCTGCGCGCCTACGTTTCGGGCGGCTTCCTCGTGGAGCTGGGTGGGGAGAAGGTCTACTTCCCGGCCAATTCGTTCCTGGCGCTCTTCGAGCTGCTGGAAGAGGAGGAGCCGCCTCCCGAGCCCGAGGTGGAGTCGGCGTCGGTCGATCCGGCGTCCGCCGAGTACGACGCGGCGAAGACCGAGTACGACACGGCGAAGACCGACTACGAGACGGAGAGCGCCAAGAGCAAGAAAGGCAAGAGCTACTGACCGTGGGCAAGGGCAGCAAGGGCAACAAAGGCAAGGGCAGCAAGAAGCCGCCCCGCCCGAAGCCGTACTAGGTTCGACGGGGCCGACAGGGGTGCATGATGGGAGCAGTTGACGGGTTCGAGGAGATGCGTCAAGCACATCTCGCAGTGGAGTCCGGCGAGTTCGAACAAGGGACCGACGTCTCCGAGCGAGGTGAGGTCTACGAGCAGGAGGAAGGCGTACCTCCTGCTCGCGACCCTTCGGATGTAGGTGCATCCGAGGACGGGCGCGTCCGGGAGATCGTTTCCCAGCGCGGCAAGATCCGCGATGGGCAGACAGAGAACGAGCAGCTCCGGGCCGAGCTGGAGCAGATCCGCGCCCGGGAAGCCCAGAGCCAGCATCTGCTCGGTCAGCTCGCCGAGCGGACCGAGTATCTGCGTCAGCAGGAGATCCTCCGGCAGCAGCAGGCGCTCGCCTACCAGCAGCAGGCAGCCCAGCAGCAGGCGGTCGAGCAGGATCCCGAGCCGGACGCCGAAGAGGCTCCGTTCGCGCATCTGCAGTGGCAGCGCCGGCAGGAGCGGGCCGAGTTCGAAGGCGTCATTCAGGATCTCCGGCAGCAGATCGCACAGGTCAGCGGCACGATGGTGCAGCGGACCGGGGCGTCGCTCGCCGAGAACTTCCGCTCGACGGTCCGGTCGCTGGAGCAGGACTACGCCCAGCAGGTTCCGGATTATTTCGACGCCTACAGCCATCTGGAAGAGAACCAGCGGCAGCAGTTGAGGATCGTCCTCTCCGGGCATCCTCAGTTTCAGAGCAACCCGCAGCTCATGGAGCGGGCGATCGACGCCGGGATCGAGAACCGCAAGGCCGAGTTCCTGGTGTCGTGCCTGAACGTGAACCCGAGGACGGGAAAGCCGGATCCGGCGCTCGGTTTCCGGGTCCACCCGTCGAGCGCTCTGTACGAGCTGGCGAAAACGACCGGCTACCAGCCTCGGAACGGGCAGCAGATCGCGTCGGCCGAGGAGATCGCGCAGTACCAGCCCGAGGCGCCGGGCACGCCGGGGCACAAACGTTCCCGGAACGGCCCGAAACACTCCGAGCAGATGGCGCGTCTCCAGCGCGCGCAGGGTGGATCGGCGATGGGTGGCGCGTCGGCGTCGGCGTCGGGCCTTCCCGGCGCGATCGATCTCCTGCAGATGCCGATGGACGAATTTCGCGCCTTCTCGGAGGCGTACCCCGACTACGTCGCCCAGGTGATGGGCCGGGACATGGGGTGAAAAAGTTTGCGCCGGGGGCTTGCTCGTCCCCGGCGCACCATGCCATAGGACGGCCCGAATCGAGCCGACGTGCAGCGGAGATGGTCCCCCCGGGTCGAGCATCTCCGGTCCGTCACATTCGATTCCGTATCCCGCGCGTAAGTCGGAGGGGCGAAAGCTCTTAGCCCAGACCGCCCGGCGTTGAAGGGTGGGCGTCAAGCTCATTTTTTCATCTAGGGAGGTTTTCCGTGGCTGATACCATTGTCGACCTGAACGACCCACTTGCAGTGCAATTGTGGGCCAAAACGCTCGACGTCGAGGCGCTCGGCTCCTGCATCATGGGGAAGCTGATCGGCACGTCGTCGAATGCCGTCATCCATCTCAAGGATGAGATGCAGAGCGAAGCCGGGGCACAGATTCGCTTCGGGTTGCGCCGCAAGCTGTCCGCACCCGGTCAGATCGGTGATGACGACCTTGAGGGCAACGAGGAGCTAATCAACCGCGACTACGACACCCTTCTCATCAATCAACAGAGACACGCTGTCCGGGTGAAAGGTGCGATGTCCCAACAGCGCGTTCCCTGGTCAATGCGATGGGAAGGCAAGGGCTCGATGGTCGACTGGTGGGCGGAGCGCTTCGAAAGCGTACTCTGCAATCAGCTCGCCGGCAACTCCGCGCAGAACACCGAGCTTGGCAACGCACCGGTAGGCAAGGAGTACCGCTACACCGGGATGCAGCCGGCGGTCGATCCGGATTCGACTCACTGGATCATCGCGAACGAGCCGACGACCGCGACCGAGGCGGCACTGCAGACGGCTGGCGCAGCGGCGCCAACTGACAGCAAGTTCCAGTTCACGATGGGGCTCACCGACGACTGCGTCACCATGGCGCAGACGATGCAAATCAAAATCCGCCCGGTGAAAATGCCCGATATGGACTGCTATGTGCAGCTCATCCATCCCAATCAGGTGCGCCAGCTCCGGCGCTCTGTCTCGGACGGCGACTGGTCGGGCATCATGCGCGCCGCAATGCAGGGCGGGCAGATCACAAAATCGCCAATGTTTACGGGCGCCGCCGGTATGTGGAACAAGACCATTTACCAGGTCACCCCGTTCCTGCCGATGGGCAATTCGACCGGTCTGTCACAGTACACGCAGACGCAGCTCGCGGCGACTGGACTTGACGGTATCTGCCGCTCTGTGTTCCTGGGCGCACAGGCGGGCGTGATCTCGTTTGGTCGCGATCACGCCTACAAGGGCTCCGAGATCCGCTACAAGTGGGTCGAAGAGCTGAGAGACTACGCCAACAAGCTCGGCATCAGCGCGTCGCTCATCTGGGGCATGAAGAAATCGCGGTACGTCGGCATCGCGCAGGATCACGCGGTCATCACCTGCTCGACCTACTCGCCGCCGCCGTCGATGTAAGGAGCCACACGCCGTAGCTGGGGGTGGCACAGAGAGGGTTCAACAGGAGGCATTGTGGGAAAAGAAACCGAAGAGCATCACAAGTCGAAGCCCGCCGCACCGAACGACTACCCGACCGAAGCGGTCTCGGTGAGTCACGGTGGCGGCGAGTCGCCGGGAGGGGGACAGGTCGGCAACTTCGCGCCCAACCCCTTCGGTCCGAGCGGCGCATCTGGCGGCAAGTCGGACTAGCCGTGGCTGGCGACGGCTACGGCAAGGACGGGGCAAAACACGAGCCGAAGGGGGACTGCGATCACCACTACCCGGCGGAGAAGAACTTCGACGAGCAGATGGTGGAGACGGAGTTTAGCAAAGGCCCCGTGACCCCGAACACCTACTACCCGCCGGGCGAGTGGACCCGCAAGGACTGATCGGCCACAGGATGGGGGCGAGTCGGACGGCTCGCCCCCGCCGGTCATTGGAGGATGAATGACTTACGGCGAGATGACCCAGGAAATCATCGATGAGCTGGAGAGGCCCGATCTCATTCTCCAGACCCAGCGCATGATTCTGGAAGCCATCTCGCACTTCAAGGACACGCGCTTTCCCGCCAACATCGAGCGCAACTGGACGTTCGCAGCCGGAGACTTCGTAAACGGCTACGCCGATCTGCCGGTGGACTTCAGCTACGACATCAAGGCGTACACGGAGTACGGCGGCAACCGACATCCGCTCCGCAAGCTGGGCCACATCGAGCTGGAGGACTACCGGTCGACTTCGGAAGTGGGCGAGCCCGAGCTGTACGCGATCAACGGTCTGGAGCTGCGGGTGTGGCCGTCGCCTACGACCCAGTCGGTTCTGATGTACGGGATCAGCAACCTGGCCCCGCCGGTCAACGACGAGGATACGAGCTTCTGGACCCAGGACGCAGCTCAGCTCATCAAGTATTACGCGAAAGGGCTGCTGTTCAATAACGTACTTTACGCTTACGAGCAAGCCGAGCGACAGATGGAGTTGGCGATCGGCTCGCAGAGGAATCCCAACTCCGAGCTGCTGCGACTGCTCGGCAAGGTCGAGCGTCAGGTTCTAGGGGATTCGGTCACGCCGCACATCGGCGGCGCGCGCTCGGTCATCTCGGGGCGGGTGCTATGAACACGCCCGTGCAGCTCGTCGGGTTCGCGCCCGATCAGCCTCCCAACGCTCCGGGTGTCATCACCGACAGCGACCGGGTGTATCCGACCCCGCGTGGCGTGCGCCCGCTGCCGGCTCTGGTGCAGGCGTATCCGCCGCTCACCGATTTGCCGTGCGTCGGCATGTACATGGCGAGGTACTTGGACAATTCGGTCAGGCTCTACGCCGGCTCGCGGACCAAGCTGTACCGTGGCGTTGGCGGCGCGTGGCTCGACTACTCGCCGACGCAGACGTTCGACACGCAGCCGGGAGACCGCTGGAGATGGGCACAGTTCGGCAACGACACGATCGCGGTGAATGGTAGGGACGTCCCGCAATTCATCACCCTCTCGGGCTCGCAGTACGTCCCGCTTGCCGGTAACCCGCCGGTCGCCAAGATCACGGCGGCGCTGTTCAACTTCACCTTTCTCCTGAACCTGTCGGATCCGGCAGGGCTCGCCGCGCTCACGCCCACCATGTGGTGGTGCAGCGCGATCGGGAACAATGCGGACTGGACGCCAGCCATCGCGACCCAGTGCGTGAACGGCTACCTCGACGACACGCCGGGTGAGATTGTCGGCGCGAAGCCGATCGGCAGGAA
>Ga0137432_1000707_pt1 | contig 13958 bp, 17 predicted proteins | sample EasRivERMZT820_2_FD_102337 | JGI IMG/M metagenome (GOLD analysis project Ga0137432, IMG submission 102337) | Soil microbial communities from meander-bound floodplain in the East River, Colorado, USA - East River MetaG ERMZT820_2 | ecosystem: Environmental > Terrestrial > Soil > Floodplain ...
GACCATTCGTACTTATGCCGACCAACTTATCGAGACTGGTCTATTCATTATTACAACTCTTCTGACGGGCATCCGGGATAATATTGACGATGTTGTTATTCTTGTTGGAGAGATCATTGTTGGTTTCTTGGATGCATTCGCACAAGAGGTACCTCGCATCGTTGAGTCGCTTGTCAATCTCTACATCGAAATTCTTACAAGAGTAGCTGAGGGTGTTGGTAGAGTTGCAGCCACATTGATGGTCGGTGTTGGTATTGCGTTCTTCACCGGCTTCTTCAATGGTGTGATGCAGGCAACTGGCCCAGTCGGCGAATGGTTTATGAATCTTGGTCGTACCGTTCTCGGATGGGTTGGTAATGTAGCTAGTACTCTTTGGCAAAAGGGGACTGATTTCGTTTCTGGACTATTCAATGGCGTTAAGGGCAAGATTGGTGAAGTCACAACTTTCTTCACTACTCTAGCTGGAAAGATCATTGGGTGGGTCGGTAACGTAGTTAGTACTCTTTGGAGTAAGGGTTGGGATATTATTAGAGGTCTTTATGATGGTATTAAGGATAGATGGGATTCTCTTATCACTTGGATTAAGGATATTCCTGGTAAAATTACACGTGCCATTCCAAATCCTCTTAGTATGTTGCTTAATATTGGTAGTCAAATTATTCAGGGTTTGTTGAATGGTATGAAGAATGCTTGGGGTGGTGTTTCAAGCTGGATCGGCGATAAGATGAACGATCTTAAGAATATGATCACTAATCCGTTTGGCATCTTCTCTCCGTCAAGGGTTACTAAGCAGTATGGTGAGTTCATCATGATGGGCTTGCGTATTGGTATGGAAGATGAATGGAAGACTGTTGAGCGATGGATGAGCAATCTCAATCCTACCGAGGCACTTGTCAACAGTGTCAACGATGCTGTAGCCGCTATATCTTCCAGTCTTGACACCATCAGTGAAGTGGTTCCTGTTATTACACCAGTCCTCGACCTCACACAAATTCAGGCAGGGGCTAGTAAGATTGATAGCTATATTCAACAAGGTAATGGCCTTAACCCAGCGTTCTCATATTCTCAGGCTAACGCAATTGCAGGTACGTCTACTCCTGTTACAGATCCTATGGCTACAACAGAAGCGCCAAAGGGAGTTACATTCATCCAGAACGTTAATTCACCTACTCAGCTTTCTGCTACGGATATTTACAAGCAGACCCGTAACCAGATCGTCTTGGCCAAGGAGGAGTTGAGCATCGTATGAGAACTACAAACATAGCAATGTACGCGCCCAACTCTACTGAACCCGTCAACTTCAGTCTCGGAGATAAGACTATTAAGACTAAATACCTAATTCGAGCTATTATGGGTTTGGATGCCGAGGAGATTACACCAAGATTCTATGGATTTGGGACTGTCTCAAAGAATCGATTCTATAATTTCGGCTTGCGGTCAAGAGACATTGTAATGCGTATTGTCCTTAGACCTAATCATATGCTTGGTGAATCATTTTCTGATGTTAGAGACGAACTGTACAGAATGATTTCAGGTAATAGGACGGGCATTGTCACCCTTCATTTCAACGCTAATGCCACTCAAGTAGCTAAGATTCAAGGCTTTATTGTTAAGTTCGAAGTGGGATATTTCAATAAGGAGCCTGAGGTTCAGATCACTATTCGTTGTGATGATCCTATGTTCAGGTCTGTTATCCCAGCTACATTGCGTCCTGAGGATGTTATTGGTATTGCTGCATTAGAGTATCCTAATGTTAATGTGTCCGATACTCTATCAACATCTCCTCACGGATTCACTACGAAGATCATCTTTAAAGCTAATTCGTCATCGTTTACTATTAGAGATAGTGGCGATGTTGATGAATACGATTGGCGATTTAGAGTATTAGAAAACTTTCTTATTGGTGATATTCTACATTTCTCCAGTGAGTTTTCAAATAAATCGCTAGTCTTGGAACGTGGAGGAATCTTCCGTCCTTTGGTCGATTTGATTGAACCGGGATCTATTTGGCCAATCATATTTCCAGGAGAGAACAAGTTCTACTTTGGAGAGGCACCAGCAATTGATTGGGAGTCTATTAATTATTACGCTAGCTACTGGGGGGTGTAATGGATATTTTCAAGTTTGGTTCAGGTGATTATCCTTTGGATCTTGAACAAGGTGAGTATGTTAATGGTATAACTAGTGTTGTGTGGACTGAAAGATATGCTGAGCCTGGTGAATTTGAAATTCAATCACCACTAAGCTCTGATATTCGGTCTAAGCTACCAATTGGTTCTCTTATTTCACATACTGATACTGCTGAAATTATGATGGTAGAGAATCATGAAATTAAAGAAGAAGATGACGACGACGAGACAATGGTCGTTATTACAGGTAGAAGTCTATTTGCTTATCTTGAACAAAGAATTATTGGGAATCAAGATGCTCGGAATTATCCCTACATTGAAGAATATATGATTACTGCTAATAACAGTATTGCGTTGCAGATTACATTGATTATAAACGACAACTTCCATGGTTGGGCGGAAACTGATGATGGTGTTGCTGGATTCAGGGCAGTAACAGAATTTACAGATATTCCAACGCCTAACTTCAGAGTCATTCCAAAGCAGGATTGTCTTAAAACAGTAATGGAACTTTTGCCAATTGATGATCTTGGTTTGAAGGTTTTACGTGTGAGATACCCAAATCGAGGGTTTTCTGAGTTCCCTAATGATAACCTATTAGTTGTGCATGGTGGAGAAGACAAGACAGCTTCAGTTATTTTCTCATGGAAGTCCGGAGATCTTGATGCTGTAAATTATCTATTTAGTAACAAGAAGACTAAGAATGCAGCTATGGTTGTCGGACGTTACGTTTGGGTTGTAATTGATTCCGGTTTGTGGTACGAAACCGACTTTAATAGACGACAAATGCTCGTGGATGGCAGTGATATTGATGAAGGATTTACTGAGCCTCCTGCTGGAGCTGATTATGATGCTGTTTTAGCTAAGATGATTGAGCGAGGACGTATTGCACTTAGAAACAGAATGAACATCGTTCTCGGTCAAACAGATGTTTCGGACGTCACTCAATATCAATTCAGACGTGATTATAATATTGGAGATTTAGTTACTCTAGATGCTAACTTTGGTCAAATTGCAGTTATGCGAGTTGTAGAGTATACAGAAATTGAAGATGAGAATGGAGAAAGTGGTCATCCGACATTGTCTTTACCATATTCTGCTTATGTTGTTACGACGCACCCTAATCGTACTTTAGGAGGATTTGTTGTCCAAGAAAACCCTGAGCAATAGAACGTATACCGCATTATCAAACATTGCGGACATATTTCTACCCGCGCTAGGAGTAATATGCTTTTTCTTATCCCTAATCTTTAGCATTGGAGGCATTCGTTACATCCTTGGAACTATTCTTATTTTCATCCTAGTTCTCGGAATTATCCTGCTAGTAAGCTCTAATAACTACAAAGAAACTCATTCTGGTGAAATAATCATTAGAGAGAACGAATTAGGCACGAAAGTATTCTCGCTCGAGCTCGACGCGGATCCGAACGAGCTTGAAGCGATGGATGTTATATCTTTCAAGGTAATATCCGAAACTGAACCTAATGTCGCAGAATAAACACTGATTATAATGAGACAACAGAAAGGATATATGTTGAGGCGATTCTTTGCGGAAGCACCCTCAATCCTCGACGAGCCCATTGCGAGGCTTTTGACCGAGATGAACACATATGGTCCGGATTCTGAGGAATATCGAGAAGCAGTTAGCTATCTGGAAAGGTTGGTGAGATTGAAGGCGGACGAACGCCGGATTCGCATCACACCTGACACGATGGCGATTGTGCTCGGGAACCTCCTCGGCATCCTGATCATCGTGGCATACGAGCAGAAGCACGTCATGGTGTCGAAGGGGTTGGGGCTGATTCTGAGAACGAAATAGCCAACATCCACCCTGGATGTGTGAGAGCGTGAGAGCTGTGCGAAAGTTGCACAGCTTTCATGCTTTCTCTTTCTACAAGGAGGAAATTTGAAGTATCGAGTACTATCAGCAGTTGTGCCAGTGCCATTTTTACTTGCTGGGGGGTTTCTGTTTTTAACAGGACCTAGCCCGCCTGATGTAGAGATTGTGGATGGCAAGAATAAGCCAGCTACGACGACTACTGTTTATATTCAGCCAACGAGCATCGTTCCAACAAGTATTGATCAATGTCCTCCGGAGGATGAGCCGTGCACACCAGGCCAGCAGACGACAATTCCAGGAACGACTACAACGACTTCCTTGCCTGGACCGACTTCCACCACTACGAGTACATCCACGACAAGCTCAACGACGACCTTGCCCGTCACAACGACGCTCCCGCCAGTTGTTGACACATTCGATATTGGTGCAGCTGCCTCAGTATGTACGAATGATGTGCCATTCATTGAGTTAACGTTTGGAAACGAGCCGCAATTCAATGGATTGGTTGGTACGATCACTTTCACAACGTTGGATGGCGACTTCGTTGAAACAGTCCCTCTCACGTATCAAGCGAACACAACCGTCCGGCTCGTCTTCCCAGGCGCAAGCTTCGATCCAGTCACAGGAGAAGCTACAGACTGGCCAGGATGGAGATTGAACGAATTTGGGTTCTGGGTGACTGATCCAAGTGATGCTGAGTTTCGAGACGGACTTCTAGTTACTGCAGAGTTGCCAACTCCAGGAGGATTGGGGCAAAGTCTACCTATTCTGAATCAAGTCTCAGCAACTACTACTGTGACATATCCTCCTGAAACAGAGCTCTGTGCGTCACCAGAAGGTCCATTTACCCCAGAAGGTGGTGAAAGTCCTCCTACTTTTACCATTCCTTCAACGCAATAAGAGGCTAGGAACGGCTCAGTCAGGTAATAGTGCTGGCTGAGCCTTTCTACATGGATTGTTAATTTTTCTTCTTTTTCGTAAGAAAAACGTCCTCTACGTTGCGTTCTAAGCGACGAAAAAGGGTCGGGTGGTATGATTATAGCCTACGTTTTGGCCAAAAAATCCCGGGGGAAAATTTCTGACAGGCTTTTCGCAATATAAACATCGATTATAATGAGAACTATTACGAAAGGACTGAAATGTTTAATCGCAAACTGCAAGTAGACGTTGTAAAGACGAAGAAAGTGCAGGCGAAGGATCCTGAGATCCCTGAGACGACGTTTGAAGACAAGACCGAGATCGTGGTCAAAGTTGCCGAGCGTTGCATCAGGAAGATCGGGTATGCCGTAGCCGCATACGTCGTCTTGGATACGCTACGCAAGATTGCTATTGAAGCAGCCAAAGAATAGCTTCGAAAGGAGGATCCGCAAGGGTTCTCTTTTTGTCTTTTCGCACGAATAACAGGGATTGTAATAGAAGTAACCCAAACAACCCCAAAAACACAGAAAGTGAGTATAGTAATGAGTAATGAAGTAAGTAAGGAAGAGATGGAAACAAGAATAGAAAAAGTTAAGAGACATATCCGAGAGAATCGGAACGCATATGTCATTGGAGGCGTTTGCCTCACAATCGGTATCATTGTTGGTGCAATTGCGGGTAAGAAGTATAGCAAAACTCTACAAATCTTCGCAAATGTTGCCAATGTCATCGAAGACGGTGACGAAAACACAATAGTTTCAAATGCGTTCTACCAGAGAGTTTCCAAGTATGGAAGACCTCTTGGTAGGCATGGAAACTCAGTTCGTGAAATTGATCCCTATACGGGTAGAACAATACACGAATATGCCACCCAACTACTAGCAGCAAGAGATGCTGGAGTTAGTAATTCTAGTATGTCAAGGCATTTGGATGGGAAATTCCTGAATCTTAATGGCAGAACCTTTGAGAGAATGGATTTGGAATGGCTTTATGATGATATGAACGGTATGTTCGATTATTAAGCCATAAGAGAGAGTCAGCAATGGCTCTCTTTTTCTGAGTTCGCAGTTTTTACAACGATTATAATGAGAGATATTAATCAGTGATAAATTAGGCGTTTGCCGGACACTGACAGTGATAAATTAGGCGTTTGCCGGACACTGTTATCTCTCTTTCTTTTTCTCGCATTTTCTACAACGGTTATAGTGAGAAGAAGCTACCAGCATTGGAGTCCTGGTTAATGCGCACCCCAGACCGAAAGGTTAAGTACATATTACGCAGGCTTCTTTTTTCTCGCAGTTTAAACATCGATTATAATGAGAACTACGAAAGGAACGAAATGGAACGTACTTGGAGAGACAAGATCAACCAGGCTTGGAACGACAACCCGTTGATGGTCATCGGTATCGGCGTGCTTGCAATCACTGCGACTGCAAAGCTCATCGATGCTGTATCGGCCGCACAGGGGCGTCGGGCCTATGCCAGGCAGATCGAATACAAGATCGCAACACGAGGCTAAGTAGCTCAAAGAGGAAGTCCGAAAGGATTTCCTTTTTCTCTTCGCAGGAATTACAACGATTATAACGAGAAGAAGGTGAGACACTGAAGCGTAGGAGAAAACCCTACCCACCTGGCGGGATGAAGAAAGATCCCTAAAGTCCGTTTAAGTTGGACGGCCTGCCCAAGCTTCTCATTTCTTTTTCTGAGAGGAGGATTAATGGACATTGAGTTGGCTAACATTTTTATGTCGTCTGGCGTCAATGATGATGGAGAAGGCTTCATCCATATTGCTGCCCATAGTGCAGAAGGAGGTATTATATTAATTGGGCAGCTTGATCCCACACAGATGCGAGAGCATGGGATGGCTTGCATTGAAGCTGCAGAAGCAGCAGAGCAAGATGCTTCTGTGTTGAGAACCATTCGAAAGCTTCAACTTCCAGATGAACTTGCGGCGGCCATTATTAATGAACTACGTAGTACACGGGAGGAATAATGGATAATTGTAACTGTAGACGTCACTATGGGTTTTTCAGTTTCTGTGGAGATGTCTTCATGACTCTTCTCACTTGTGGATTCTGGCTCATCTGGATTTTCGTACGGGAGATGCGTAAAGGACGATGAACAAACTAACTCAACTTGGTGGAACAGTTCTACGGAATGCAAAGGCAAACTCACCAATTATATTGTCTGTTTCTGCTGGAGTTGGAGTTTTAACCACGGCATATTTGGTGGGGAGGGCATCATTCAGAGCTGCAGAAGTAATCAATTATCAGGAACGACTGTATGGTACACATGGTGATCGTAAAGGCCGTCTAAAGGAACGTACTAAACTTGTCTGGAAACTATATATTCCGGCAGCTATCTCCACAACTTCTACGATCGTGTGCATCGTTGGCGCTAATCGAATGGGCGTCAAGAAGACCCTTGCCGCTCAGACTGCATTCGCTGTCACTGAACGAGCATATTCTGAGTATCGAGATAAGGTCATTGAGGAGTTCGGTGCACGTAAGGATCAATCCATTAGAGATCAGGTTGCAGCGGATCGAGTGAAGGAGAAGCCACCATCAGAGCAAACTATCCTGATGAGTGGGCCAGGTAATGTTCTGTGCTGTGAGTTGCATACAGGGCGATATTTCATCAGTGACATGGAGAGCCTGAGACGAGCTCAGAATGACATCAACGCAAAGATCTTGAAGCATGACTACGCGACTTTGGACGATTTGTACTATATTCTAGGGCTGAAGACGACGTCTACCAGCGGGAATCTGGGTTGGACGTCAACCAAACAGCTCGAGCTGTCATATTCTACGATGTTGACAGAAGACAATCGTCCGTGCTTCACCTTCGAGTATAACTACATCAAACCGCTATAATCGCAAGAAAAACAACGGTTATAATGAGAACTGCTCATAACTTAACTAATGAAAGGAAGAAAATGAGCAAGCAAACAAAGGAAGAGTCCGTTGAGGAAATCGAAGGACGCTTCAAGCGAATCGGAAGACATTTCCGTGACAACAAGGACCGTTATGGGTGCTTGATTTTGGGAGCTGGTGTTGCGACATTGGTTCTTAGCAGAGGAAACAAGCAAGTGATTGTGAATGCGTTTCAGTGGAAGCCAGTTATCTGGATTGCACAAATCTCGATGCCCGCTGGGCACTATCGAGAGGCGATTGCCGTAAGGTGCACTGAGACGGGTGAACAATTTGCTAGCATGGCTCGTGCTGCTAAGGCTAATGGCGTCAACGTTGGCGAACTATCAAGACACGTTAACGGGAAACTTGATGAAGTCAAGGGACTGCATTTCGAGAAGGCTTGAGGCGTTTAAAAGATTGAGTCCAGAAATGGACTCTTTCTTTCTCTTCGTAAGAAAAACATGGATTGTAATGAGAAGAATCGGAAGATGGGACCGAGAAAAAGTTGGGTATTGTTCCCAACCCATCCGTTAATTGGTCATTGCGATCATACGTACTTGTGAAAAAGAGCAAAACGCCCCCTGGCGGGGCACACAAGTTGAACGATTCTTCTTTTTCGTTTTCTAATCTCCGCAGAAAAAACAACGGTTATAGTGAGAACTACAAAAGGAGAAAGTTAATGGAAGATATCGTTGTCGTCGCAAAGTCGGCCGCACCAATGCCAGTCAAGCATCAGCTTGGACAGCTCCTGTTCGGCACAATTGTCGGATGGGGAGCGTCGAAGCTCGCTGAGAAGGCATACGTGGCCGGTCTGAAGGCGCTACAGAATCGGAAGACCGCTACCAAGTAGCACTCGAAGGAATGGGTCCGCAAGGATTCATTTCTTCTTTCTCACCAAAAAAGGACGGAAATGCTAAAGCAAGACATCACTTATGAGAACTTCGATGGCGAAGAAGTAACTGATACTTTCTATTTCAACCTGACCAAAACGGAAATCATCGAGCTCGAGGTTGGTTACGAGGGTGGTCTTGAGGCTGCGATTAAGAGAATTATCCAGACTAACGATCACAAACAGCTGATTGCCGAGTTCAAGAAGATCGTCTTGCTGGCTTACGGTCAGAAGTCCGATGATGGCAGGCGATTCATCAAGAACGATCAACTCCGTGAGGAATTCTCTCAGACGGCTGCGTACGACGAGCTCTTCATTAAGCTGTCTACTGACGCCGATTTCGCTGCCGCATTCATCAAGGGCATCGTCCCCAAGGGTATTGTGGCAGAAATTGAGAAGGCTGAGAAAATTGAGACTGCGGAAGTTGTGCATCTTCCTCCCACACCCCCAGCTAGGAGTTAACTATGGATTACCAAAGTAATAGTAATAAGGCCAAAGAATCTGCATCCAAGCCCGGTAAGGAAATTGCGAAGGATCCAGTCGAGAAGGTTATTGTCGGTGAGGTTATCCAGAAGCCTCAAGGAATCGGGCATAAGTTCAGGCATATTTTCTTTGGTGGTGATTTCAAGACGGCTGCTAGGTATGTCGCTGGAGATGTTCTCTTGCCGGCTCTGAGAAACCTTCTAGTCGATATTACTACTGGTGGTATTGAGCGAGTGGTTTATGGGGATAATCCATCTCGTAGACGTCGTATGACAAATTATGGAGCAATCTCGAACATTTCATACAACAACCCATTGATGCGAGATCCACGACATACAGGTCGAGCTCAACTTCCGGATCAGCCACCGGGTCAGTTTCGTCCAGATCGACGCACCATGGACAACATCATCCTTGGAACTCGAGGAGAAGCTGAGATTGTAGTCGAGCGTCTTGGTGATATTCTGGACAAGTACGAGTTCGTGTCATATGGAGACCTGATGGATCTTCTGGGTCTGCCAAGTACACCAATCGACCAGAAGTGGGGTTGGACATATTTGACTAATGTTGTGGTGAGGCAAGTACGAAATGGATATTTGATCGAGTTTCCGCAACCAGAGTACATCTGACAGGAGGATTTAATGAAACTCATCTCGAGACAGTCGATTATGAAGGTCATTCCGAACCGTATTAGTCTACCGGTCGGACGTAAGGTTCTTGTCCTTAAGAAGCAATCTCCGCATATTTTCTTCGTTGCTGGTGTTGCTGGAGCTGTGATCAGTACTGTGCTTGCCTGTCGTGCGACTCTTAAGCTTTCAGAAACGCTTGACGAGATTCAGAGCGATGTTGAGACAGCAAAGAAGCGTAACAACGCATTGGATACACTTCCTCTCGAGCTCGAGAGGACTGCCGATGGTTACCGTCAGGATCTAACATACGTCTATGCTCGAGGAGCAGTCAAGCTTGGGCGTCTGTATGGTCCGTCGATTCTCATTGGTGTGGCTTCGATTACGGCTCTTACTGGCTCGCATGTGCAGCTGACCAGGCGAAATGCGGCTTTGATGGCGGCATACACAGCAATTCAGACGGCGTTCGACGAATATCGTGAGCGAGTTCGTGAAGAGCTCGGTGCTGAGAAGGAAAGTGACCTCTATCAGAGTATGACGACGAAGACTGTCGTTGGGGATGATGGAGAAGAGAAGAAGGTAAAGGTAGTAGATGGATCGAAGTATTCGTTGTATGCCAAGTTCTTCGACGAGAGTTCGGTTCATTGGAAGAAGGACCCTGAGTACAATCGACTCTATATTCAGTGTCAACAGAATTATGCTAACGATCTGCTAAAGTCCAGAGGGCATGTCTTTCTCAATGAGGTCTATGACATGCTCGGAGTGGATCGTACGCAAGCTGGTCAAGTTGTTGGGTGGATTTGGAACGGGGAAGGAGACAACTATATTACTTTTGGCATCTTCGAGGCAGAGAATGCTCGATTTGTCAACGGTACTGAGCGTAGTATTCTCCTGGACTTCAATGTTGATGGTGTCATCTACGACAAGATTTAGGAGAAGCTAATGCGAATCAAAAAGGAGTTGGTGATCCCAGCGGCGGTTGGGGTCACTTCCTTCGCATCCGGAGTAGGCGTAGGATATTTTCTCATTCTGCGCAAATTTAGAAAGGAGACTGAGCAAATAAACAAAGAAATCGAGGAATTGGAATCCGAGAAGGTTCAACTCGATTTCCAACATGTAGAGATAGTTCGTGAATTCAATTTAGTGGTGCAACAATGTGCTCGGGTTCTTCGTGATCTAAAGGAGCAGATGCAAGTTCTTGATAGTCGTGATGATAAAGATGACTACTCAATTCTTCTCGCAAAGACTAATCATCCATCGTTCGTTGAGCTTGAATCCGAAGATGAACAGACAGACGATGATAATGTCGTGAACATTTTCTCAACAGAAGACGACGAAGATTGGGATTACGAAAAGGAGCTAGCTCAACGTAACCATGATGCTCCGTATGTCATTCACAGAGATGAATATTTTGGTGATGAGTACAACTGCACTCAAACCACAATCACGTATTATGCAGGCGACAACATTCTCTGTGATGAACGAGACACACCAATCTATAACCCAGAGAAGATCGTAGGTCAGCTTATATTCGGGCATGGTTCGAATGATCCTAATGTGGTGTATGTTCGTAACGAAAAGCTTGATGCGGAGTATGAGGTTCTACTGGATCACGGACATTATCAAGTAGAGATTCTTGGTCAGCAAATTGACCAAGAACTAGCTGCTCAGGATTTGAAGCATGCACATTCAGTACTAAAGTTTAGGCGAGAATAAGTATGACTGAGCCTCTTGAAAATCTATATTTCAACTGGCTCTGTGCGAAAGTTATGGATCACCAAAACATGACTCCTTCTAAGAGCTATTATAATCTAATGCGAATTCTACAAAGTACCGAATTCATTTGGCTTTTATCGGGTGATGATAATAGAGCTGCAGATGGCTTGGATCTTAGGAAAGAGTTCTTGCTTCTAGCAGATATTCCAGATCATCCAGAATGGAGAGAATTTCCACCATGCTCATTGCTTGAGATGCTTATCGCCTTTTCCAAACGTGCTGAGTTCATGACAGATATCCCAGCAAATGATTGGTTTTGGGAGATGTTGGAGAATCTTGACTTGAAGAGATTCAATGACGGCGCCAGAATCAAACAGAAAGAGATTGATGATATTCTAGAAGTGTTTATCTGGAGAACCTACGATGTGAATGGTACCGGCGGTTTATTTCCAGTTGATGCTCCTAGAGAAGATCAGCGTCATGTGGAAATCTGGTATCAATTCTGTGGATATTTGCTGGATCACGAACGTCTGTCATGAAGGAGGTGCTGGTGGATTTTTATAAAATTAAGACTAAAGAATCTAAAGGCATCATTCAAGCATATCCTGACTGGATTGTTGATAGTTTCGACGATCTTATGGTACGAGGCGGAGCGTTCTATGCAGTTTGGGATAATGATCTTGGTATGTGGTCCACTAATGAATATGATGTGCAGAGAATTGTAGACACCGATTTGTATGACTACGTTAATGATGCTAAGAAAAACGGTGCGATCATCGAGCCTTTGGTGACAAGGAACTTTAGTACAGGTAGCTGGGAACGATTCAACAAGTATATTCGTAATCTTCCTGATAGTGGTAACTATCATCCTTTGGACGAGAACATCACATTCGCTAATACAGATGTCAAGAAGAAGGATTACGTGAGTAAAAGGCTGCCATATGCACTTGAGGATGGTAAAACTGACGCCTGGGACGAATTACTTGGGATACTATATTCTCCGGACGAACGAGCAAAAATTGAGTGGAGTATTGGTGCTATCGTTTCGGGAGATTCAAAGTGGATTCAGAAGTTTCTTGTGTTTTACGGTCCGCCTGGAACTGGTAAATCAACAGTCATTGACGTTATTGAGAAGCTGTTTGTTGGTTATGTAGCTACATTTGAGGCTAAGGCTCTGACCAGCAACAATGGAACATTTGCTATGGAGGCATTCCAATCGAATCCCCTTGTAGCGATTCAACATGATGGTGATTTGTCTCGAGTCGAGGATAACACAAAGCTGAATTCCATTGTTGGGCATGACTCGATGACTATCAATGTGAAGTACAGATCAGCGTTCACCATCAGACCTAATGCTTTTGTGATTGTCGGTACGAACAAGCCAGTCAAGATCAGTGATGCAAAAGCTGGTAATACCAGACGGCTTATCGATGTGCATCCAACAGGCGTAAAGATCGAGCCTGGTCGGTATCATATTCTCGTAGAAAACATCAACTATGAGCTCGGGGCGATTGCAGCGAAATGTCTCCGGCGGTATAGAGAGATGGGGAAGTTCTATTACGAGAACTATATTCCGACGAAGATGATGATGTTGACTGATACCTTCTATAACTTCATAGAGGCTAACTTCGATATTTTCAAGGCGCAAGATGGTATTCAGCTCAGGCGTGCTTGGGAAATGTACAAGGAGTACTGCGAGGAAGCTAATATCGTAAAGCGCCTTCAATACCATGAGGTTCGAGATGAACTCAGTAGTTACTTCGAGGAATTCAAGGATCGTCACACCATTGGAGAGAAGGAGCATCGAAGTGTCTACATCGGATTCAAAGGCCTCCCAACCCAAGGACCTACCCCGTTCGTTCCGGATACTTCGTATGTTATTGAACTTAATGATTATGATCCGGTTACTCATGGGTCTGCTTTCAATAATCTATATCCTGATCAACCAGCGCAAGAGGCGAAACCAAGCGGTGCTCCAGGAAGAAAGTGGGAGAACGTTGTTTCAACTCTAGCTGAGATTGATCCTACTAAGCTTCATTTTGTAAAGGTGCCAGAAGAACATATTGTCATCGACTTCGATCTTACCGATGAGAATGGTGAGAAGGATCTAGAGAGAAATATAGAAGAAGCATCGAAGATGCCGCCCACTTACACCGAACTGAGTCAAAGTGGAAAAGGAATACATCTTCACTATCTTTATAGCGGTGTCGTGTCTGATTTGGATAGTATTCTTGATGTGGGCATTGAAGTTAAAACTCTCCTTGGGGATAGTGCAATTCGAAGGAGACTTACGAAGTGTAATAATCTTGATATCTCTACTCTTACTGGTGGCCTACCAAGGAAGCAGAAGAGAATGATCGATGCGAAAAGCGTGCAAAGTGAAAAGGGCATTAGGGATCTCATTGATCGCAATTTGAGAAAGGAGATTCACCCTGGAACTAAGCCGTC
>Ga0137432_1000712_pt1 | contig 13893 bp, 12 predicted proteins | sample EasRivERMZT820_2_FD_102337 | JGI IMG/M metagenome (GOLD analysis project Ga0137432, IMG submission 102337) | Soil microbial communities from meander-bound floodplain in the East River, Colorado, USA - East River MetaG ERMZT820_2 | ecosystem: Environmental > Terrestrial > Soil > Floodplain ...
CAAACTCCATGTTGATAACATCCCCCACCCTGCTTCCAACCTCACAAATAAAGGGGAAACATCATTACACCCCGGAATAGCTGGACACCAGTGCGCTGCTGCGCCGCCTGGCCGCGCAGCAGCGCCGCCCTACCCTGCCGCATCGGCTCTAGCTTATACAATCTATCCCTCGGCAGTATTTCCTGCCTCGCAGGCAATATCTCCTCTTCGGCCGAGAGCAATCGCGCATCTGGGCGGCGCCTTCTCTATTCCGGAACCATCCATTACGTGTGCCCAAGACACCTGGATCGTATGCCGGAGGCTCCCACTGTCCCGTTTTTAGTCACCGTCACCATATAGCGCAGCGCCCGTGAGGCATTTGCCTGTCTTCGGCATATGCTCTGCTGCCTTCAGGATGGGGTCCGCTGAGGTGCAGAACCCGGCGTAGCACACAGGGTGCTTAAAATAATTCAACCAGAGACGATGTATGGATGACATGGACCAAAGTTTAGATTTTATTTTGGAACGCGCGCGCGCCACCAAGGCCGTCATGAATGAATTGGTTGACGCGCCGCATAACTGGTCGTGGACGGGGATCTCTGCCGGAGATTTCGCCACTCAGATCACTGCGCTCGATACGCAGGTCGAAACGCTCCGCGATGCCGAATCGGCCACCACCGTGGCAGCCGCAGACTGGGACGTGGCCCTTCAAAGTTTGCTCCTGGATGCGTCACTGGGCATTCGCCTCGCCCGCGTGGAATTCCAGGAGCAACCATTGAAGATGCGTCTGTTCGAAGGTCTGCGCACCAACGGCGCAGGCCGCGAGGCGCGTTACAAGCAGGCGCTGGATTTCGAGTCGTCGTGGGAAAAGGTGGATGCAGCGTGGATGTACAAGCCGAACGTGACGCTGGCATCGTTCAAGACGCGGCGTCAGGCGATCAAGACGAAGGAAGACGCGCACATGACCGCTTACAAAAACGAGCAGCACGAACGCGCCGTGCTCCATGATCTGGCAGACAAACTGAATCGTGTCAGTGTCGATTGGTACGAAGTGGCCACAGCGACGTTCAGTGATGATACGGTGGCAGGCCATTTGGTGCGCACCATCCCGACGACGTATGAGCCGAACCGGCCGCCGGCGGAGTTGAGCTTCACGCAGCACAGTTCGCCGGGCCCGAACCAGGCGCAATTGATCTGGCGCGCGGCACGCGGGGAACGGTTTTTCATTTCCGGTCAGGGACCCGGCTCGGCCACGTTCGATCTCATGCTCGACGGCGTGACGGAGACGACGTGGCTGGGGCAAGGTCTGGTGCCTGGGCTGTGGCGTTTCAAAGGCTACGCGAGCAATCAATTTGGCAGTGGTCTGGAAAGTCCGATTGTGGAGGTAGTGGTCGCGGTGGCCGCGGCGGCGTAGGTTGCGGCGTAGCGGCATTTCGGCAGAGTGCCGCTTCTTTGCCAATGAGAGGCTGCGGCGCTCTGCCGGCGCGCCGCCACGTTGCTTGAGAAGACCATGAGAACAGGACTGATTGGAGTGCTCGTCTTGATCGCGGCTGTCACCGTGATCGTTTTGAAAAAGCCCTTCGGGATCGACAGGCGTTGGTGTGAATGGCGTGAGGCCAACGTGAAGCTGCCTTTCGCGGTCACGGTGGTGGAAACGGACGAGGAGAAAGAGCAAAAGCAAATTCTAGATCAAGCCAAGGCGCTCTTCGCCGCGAGGGAATTCGAAAAGCTCGATGCGCTGGCTAGCGCCGGCTTTCAGCCGGCAGGTTGGGCGACTTTCTAGTCGCCCGTTCACCCACTTTTAATCACGCCCGAGATGCGCCCTTGCCGGAGTTCGGCATTGCCACGGGCTCGCCAGGCGATTACCACCTTGTCCATGAAATCCCGGAAACGCCCCCAGGCCTCACGCGCTGCCACGGAATATCGTTACGAGAAACTCACCTGGCCGGAAATCAATGATGCTGTCGATCTGGGCAAGGTGTGCGTCGTGCCGTGTGGCGCGGTCGAACAGCACGGACCTCACCTGCCACTGGACGTGGATATCGTTTGCCCGACCGGCATTGCGAGTGGGGCCGGGGCGCAGGTTCCGGACAAGATGCTCGTGCTGCCAACTGTTTGCTACGGCTACACCGGTCACGTGATGGATTTTCCAGGCACGATTAACAATCACTACGAACACTTCATTGACCACGTGCTCGATATCACGAAGTCGCTGGCTTACCACGGCTTCAAGAAAATTCTGTTGCTCAACGGACATGGCTCGAACATGCCCAACCTCGATCTGGTCGCGCGCCGCACGAATCTGGAGACGGACGCTGAATGTATCCTGTGCGCGTGGTGGAACCTGCTCACCGTGGATAAGAAGTTCCTGCCACGCTGGCGTGAGAGCAAGTTTCCCGGCGGCTGCGCGCATGCGTGCGAATTGGAAACGTCGCTCTATCTCTACCTCGATGGCGATGACGTACGCAAAGAGCAAATCAAGAGCGGCGTAATCCGCTTCAACGAGGAAGCCAGTCCGTTCAACTGGGTTGACCTGTTTGCCGCTGGTCCTGCAACGCTGATATCCTGGACCAGCAGCTATAGCAACACGGGCGTATTGGGCGATGCGGAGTTGGCGAGCGCCGAAAAGGGCAAGCAAGCTTACGAGGAAGCGGTCAAACAATTGGTGCGCTTCATCCAATGGTTCAAGGACCGGCCGAAAGACAAACGCCGCGACCGCCATCGCAAAAAGCCGACGATGCCCATGCCTTGGAATCAGCATTGCCCTTAAGCCGTCTCTATGCCGTAAAGGAGCGCGGACGTCTCGTCCGCACGAACCTACAAATGACCAGCCTGGATGGGGCGCAAGCGGCCCGCTCTTATTCGGGCGGACGAGACGTCCGCGCTCCTTTACGGCTAAGCACACTTGGAGAAGGAGGCCACCAAGGAATGCCGGCTAACATATCCGTGACGGGCTTTTACCACTGTGGCAAGGCCACAAGGATCCATTGCTAAAGTTCCCGCAACGCCGCAGATATGGGCAACCGCGCGGCACGAATCGCGGGAAACAGGCCGCCTATCAATCCGATGGCAGCAGCCCAGATTATCGCCGCGATGAGAAGCTGCGGTGTAACCATGAATGCGAAGGCCACCTGACTGAAGGTCTGCCAGTTGATGGTTGCGGTTTTGAAGCCATCGAAAGCGAGGTAAGCGGCCAGCGCCCCGGCCGTGCCGCCGATTAGCGCCAGAGTCAGCGATTCGACGAGGATGGAAAGCACAACGGGACCAGCCCCGAAACCCAGCGCTCGCAACGTGCCGATCTCACGTGTGCGCGCCGCCACGGCGCTGTACATCGTGTTCAACGCGCCAAACAATGCGCCCAGACCCATCATCGTTGCGATAAAGAAACCGATGCCCTTGATGAAGTTGGTAAGCATGTTGGATTGCTCGGCGAGGAATTCTGTCTGACGCAGAACCTTCACTTTGAGCTGCGGGTTTGTGGTCAATGCGTCCTTGAATTGTTGAAATGCCGCCGGCGACGTGAGCTTCGCATAAACGGATTGAAAGGAGTCGCCGCGGTGATAGGCCGGTTGAAGCACGGCGGCATCGGTCCAGATTTCAGATTCCGCCGCGCCGCCGCCGTCTGAGAACACGCCGACGATGTCCCATTCATTCTGGCCAATGCGGATCTTTTTCCCCACGTCCAATCCAGCAAACGCCCTGGCCGCGCCAGCGCCGACGATGACTTCGTTGCGCCCGTGCTCGAAACGGCGGCCTTGGACGATCTTAATGTTACCGCGCACGGCCAAAGCCGGCTTCTCGACCCCGCGGAATGGCACGTTCGCATCTGTGCCGGTGGAACGCTTGGGGAGGGTGATCATCACAAACAATTCGGCGGAAGCCAACGGGCCGTCGGCCGTGCGCGCCACGCCAGGACCGTCAGCGCTGAGCCGGGCTACTTCGCGGGACAAGCCGCTGGTCATCTCATTGTCTGCGCCGCTACGCAGAACGATGGCGACGTCGTCTGCGCCGGAAACAGTCATCGCAGCACGAAACCCTTCCGCGATGGAGAGCACGCCCACAAAGACGGCCACGACACCGGCAATGCCGACAGCCGCCGCACCCGCTGCGCCCTTGCGATCGGGTATCGTGCGGAGGTTGAACAGCGTGACGGAGACGACTTGGGAAAGCCAGTTTGTCATAAGGGCAAAGCTCCAACGTGCAAATGCCAGGATCCAAAGAAGCTCCAATTCCAGAGCTCCAAATGCCAGCGGCGCTCGCCTTCGCATTGCTTCGCACTTTGCAGGTTGGCATTTCTCCGGAGCTTGGAAGTTGGAGTTTGGAATTCTCTCACGCTTGCCTCCTCAATGCATCTGCGATGCGCAGTCGCATTGCTTGCAGCGCCGGAAGCACGCCCGCGACGGAACCGAGTGCGAAGATCAGCGCCACGCCAATCAACACGGCACGCGATGGCAGGTAGAACACCGGGAGCATCGCAGGTACCGGGCTGCCACGAGCGGCGATTAGCCAGGCCAATCCCAAACCTATCAACCCGCCGACTGCGGCGATCAGGCAGGATTCAGCCAGCACCAGCGCGAGCACAAGTTCGTTGCTGAAACCCATCGCCTTGAGCGCACCGAGTTCCTCAGTTCGTTCCCGCACCGATTGCGCCATCGTATTGCCGGCCACGAGCAAAATGGTGAAGAACACGGCGCTCAAGATCCCAATCAGGATTTTGCCGATGTCGCCGATCTGTTGCGCGAAGCCTTGCATGAACGCGCCTTCGGGTTCGGCCTTGGTCTCGTGAGGCGAATTGGCAAATTCCTCGTCAATCGCTTTCGCTACTTCCTCAGCCCGCTCAGGATCCTTCACCTGGACCGAGTACCAGCCGACCAACCCTTTCCCGTATTTCCGCCCTTCGTCAAAGTAGTCGTAACGGAAATAAAACCCGGAAGTGTCCGTGGCCTTCTTTGCGCCTTCAAAAATGCCGACGATCTCGAAGTCCCACGCGCCATCGCTGGCGTTCGGCCAGATCGGGGAGACCAGCGGGATGCGGTCGCCGATCTTCCATTTGAAGCGGTCTACCAACGCGCGTCCGACGATGGCACCGTTGCGGGTTTTCAGCCAGGCCTGCTTGTGATCTTCAGGCAGGAGGAATTCGGGGAACATGGCAAGGAATGCCTCCGGATGCGAAATCGGAAAGCTGCCGAAGAAATTTTTGGGCTCGTTCTGGTAGATGCCATTGAACCACGTGAAGGATACCGCTGAAGCCACGCCGGGCAGACTTTCCATGCGGGCTTGATACGTGACCGGCAACGTCATGATGAGAGACACCTTATGGCGCACAATCAAGCGGTCCGCGCCCGCCACCGCGATACCTGCCGTGAACGCTTCCTTGACCGCACAAAGAAGGCCGTAGAGCAAAAACGCAACGAAGATCGACAGCAGCGTCAGCAAAGTGCGCAGCTTCTTCCGTTTTAGATTGCCGACGACGAGGGAAAGAAATTTCATTCGGGCTTCTCCGTGAAAAGCTGGCCTTTGTCCAGGTAAACCGTTCGCATCGCCCGGGCGGACGCGTGCGGATCGTGAGTAACCATGATAATGGTCTTGCCCTGTTCGTGGTTCAGCGCCTGCAATAGACTGAGGATTTCGTCGCCGGACTTCCGGTCAAGGTCGCCGGTCGGCTCATCGCAAAGCAAGAGGGTGGGGTCGGTGACGATGGCGCGGGCAATGCCGACGCGTTGCTGCTCGCCGCCGGAGAGAGTGCGCGGATAATGCCGCGTGCGGTGGGCCAGCCCGACCATCTTCAGGGCTGCCTCCACGTGTTTGCGGCGCTGGGCCTTTGAGAGATGCGTCAGAAGCAGAGGCAATTCGACGTTTCGCTCCGCGCTGAGCACGGGCAAGAGATTGTAGAGCTGAAATACGAAACCAACGTGCTGAGCGCGCCACGCGGCCAGCCGGCGGTCGGATAATTCGTCGATGCGCTCACCCCCTACGCTGACCACACCTTTGGTCGGACGGTCGAGACCGCCAATGAGATTCAATAGCGTGCTTTTGCCGGAGCCGGATGGCCCCATCAAAGCAAGGAATTCTCCCCGTCGGACTTCGAGGTGCAGGTCCGCCAGCACGTGGACTTCCTCTGTGCCGCGCCTGAAAACTTTCTCGACCCCGTCCACGCGGACGAGGGCGTTATCCCCGGGAACAGTCTTTTGCTCGTTCATGGTTTTCCTTCCCTGACAGGCGTGCCGTCGATCAACATTGCCGGTGCGCCGACAATGACTCGTTCTCCAGCAGTGACTCCGGACGCTATGACGGCCTCGTCGTCACGTGTTCCGCCGATCGTCACGGCACGGCGCTCGGCCCGACCATTCTGCACGACGAACACCGCGTCGCGACCATCCAGAGATTGCACCGCCATGCGCGGCACAATAAGCGTGGGACTTGTCGCGATACCCGTTGTTTCAGCTCCGCGGAAGGCCACTTTCGCGGCCATTTCCGGCAGGATGCGCGGATCCAGCTTGTCGAAGCCCACGCGCACTTTGACGGTAGCCTTTTGACGGTCGGCAGTAGGAATGATAGCGATGACTTTGCACGGGATGGTCCAGTCCGGATACGCATCGAGCTTTGCTTGGACTGGCTGGCCCGGTCCGACACGGTTGATGTAGCTCTCATTTACGTCCACTTCGACCTCCAGCGAATCCATATCGACGATGGTGCAGATGCCCGTGCGCGTGAAACTGCCGCCGGCGGACATGGGCGAAATCATCTCTCCGGGCTGCGCGTTCTTCGAGGTCACGATGCCAGCAAATGGCGCCCGAATCACCGTGTCTTCGAGCTGCTGTTGCCAGATGGCCACTTCACGTTCGCCGACTGTCACTTCGACTTGCTGCCGGTCGAGACGTGCCTTGAGCGACTGCGACTCGGCCTCGGCGGTGTCAAGATCGGCCTGGGTGGCGATGCTGGCTTTCGCCAGGTCCGCCGTGCGTTTGAGTTGCAGATCGGCCTCTTTGATGCGCACGCGCGTTTCGTCGAGCGCGGCTTTGGCAGCGGCCAACTGCGCTTCGGCGAGCCGCCGGCTGGCCTTGATGTTTGTGTCATCCACGCGCGCAAGAACCTGGCCTGCCTCGACGCGCTTGCCTTCCTCGACGAGGACTTCGATAACCTTGCCCGTGACCTTGGAGGAGACGGTCGCCTGACGCCGGGCGGTCACATAGCCCGAGGCATTCAACACTGTGCGCGACGAAGTGCTGCCGCCACTCGATGCGTCACGCACAATCACCGTGCGGACCTCCAGCGCTTTGGAGCGAGAGAACCACCAAAAACCGAAGGCCAAAACCGCGAGGACGACCAGAATGCCAACGAACAACCAGCCTTTGGGACTGGACGTCCGTGGCGCAGAGCGGTCAATTCGCAATTCATCCAGCGCGCTTTTCTGTGCATTCATAAGCTTGAGCGCTGACAGCAAAACCGTTTTTGCGCGCAGGGTCAAGCTAGTGGACAAGTAGCCGCTGGACATTGCCTTTGCGATGATACGTGAGGAAATCGCTTTACATTCCGTTTTGCCACAGCAACTCTCTCGGCCCTGTTATGGATGCGCTCGTAAGTATTTTAGCCATGCCTTTCGGAGTGTTCCTGTGCTTCGGACCGGCGATGCTCGTCTGGTATTTGACCGAAAGGAAGAACCGTCCCGCAGAAAAACCTCCAGAACAGTCCGGGTCCATCCGGCCATAAACGAAAGAGCCGGTTAAGCAGAGCCCTCTGTGTTACCGTCATGGCCGTCCAAGACTTCGACTCGGTCGGGTGATTTCGTATGGCGTCTTCCAAAGCAAAGCGCCCACAGCCTGAAGGCCTGCTGTCTCCCGCCCGGCTTTTCGCCATCCGCCTGTTCATCCTGATCGCTATTGCCATCGCGTGTTATCTCTTTTGGGTTTCTCTCGGGGGCGTAGCCGTGGCTGGATGTGGTCCCGAATCCAATTGCGACCAGGTGTTGCACAGCCGCTGGGCTTATTGGTTCGGCATTCCGGTCAGCGCAGTGGCCCTTTCTATTTATTTGGCAATATTTGTCACCAGTCTGCGCCTGGGAAGCAATGTGCCCATTGCGCTTCAACGGCAAGCCTGGAAGATACTGATTCCCTGCGCCATCACAGTGATCGGAGCCGGAGTTTGGTTTATAGGATTGCAGCTCTTCAGCATCAGAGCGGTTTGCCCTTTTTGCATGGCCGCGCACGGAGCTGGTTTAGTCGCGGCGACCATTGTTCTGCTTTCAGCGCCGTTTCGAAATCCACCTGAAAAACCCTGGCAGGCGGAGAAAGAGGTCTTTGTTCCGCTCATGCTGGCCAGGAAACTTTCGCTCGCAGCGGTCGGAGGTCTGGCGCTGTTGGTTGCGGGGCAGACGCTTCATCAACGCAAGACATTTGCGGTCACGACGATGCCTACAAATATCGTTGCTCACCCTGCGTCGGGAACAAGCGCACCACCGCCACTGTTAACGAGCGGCGCGCAGCCGACGTCTTCGCCGCCGACAGCACTGGCCACGCCTCAATCCAATCTTCCCCCATCCACACGTCCGTCGGTCGCGACTACTGAGCAAAAGCAGCTAACGCATTCCGTCGAAAGTACGCCCGGCACGAATGAAACCTTCCAAATCTATGGCGGTATGTTCTCATTCGATCTCCGCGACGTGCCGCTTATTGGCAACGTTGCGGCGCCACACCGAATGGTCAGCCTCTTCGACTACACCTGTCACCATTGTCGCATCATGCACGGCCATTTGATGGAAGCGCACAGGACTCTCAGTAATAAGCTGGCCATCGTGAACTTGCCCATGCCGATGGACGGCGCCTGCAATCGAATGGTCAGGCGCACTCCGAGCGCACACTCGAATGCATGCGAGTATGCGCGGATCGGCCTGGCAGTTTGGCGCGCCAATCGTCAAGCCCATGGACAGTTTGATGACTGGGTGTTTGCTCCGGAAACCCCGCCGCCGCTGGATCAGACCAGGGATTATGCGATTCAACTCACAGGCAAGGCAGCTTTCGATCAGGCCATGCAGGATCGATGGATCGATGAACAGATCACCCGCAGCATCGCGATCTATTCCACCAACATGATTCACGCCGGCAATGGCAACATGCCGCAACTCATTACGGGGTTTACAGTCACTTCCGGCCAGTTTAAAGACGTCCAGGAGCTCTATGGTATGCTGGCGAAAAACTTAGGCTTAAAGCCAGGCTCCTGAGCAAACACCGCCATGCACTCCATCAATTGATCCACCAACCCGTTCCTCTCATGTCGAAACTTTTTCTCTCCTTCGGACTCCTGACAGGCTGTCTGTCAGCCGCCATCTTTGGCCAGGACCTCACCACGCGGCCGGGCGCCGAACGGATTCGCCCCCGGATGGACGAAGAGTATCCTTCGCTGGAAAAGCTTTATCAGCACTTCCACGCGCACCCGGAACTTTCATTCCAGGAAGAGAAGACAGCCGAAAGGCTCGCCGCGGAACTCAAGACGCTCGGCATCGACCTCACGCCAAAAATCGGCGGCCATGGCGTCGTAGGCGTTTTTCGCAATGGCAATGGCCCGACAATTCTGCTTCGTACCGATTTGGATGCATTGCCAGTGAAAGAACAAACCGGGCTTGCTTACGCGAGCAACGCCAGGACAAAGGACGATAAGGGCAATGACGTGGATGTCATGCACGCCTGCGGTCACGATGTGCACATGACCGCTTTAGTGGGGGCGGCACGGCTGCTCGTCCACCTGAAGGATCGGTGGCACGGCACGCTGGTGTTCATCGGGCAACCTGCGGAGGAACGCGGCAAGGGCGCAGAAAAAATGCTCGCTGACGGCCTATTCTCGCGCTTTCCCAAACCGGATTACTGTCTGGCTTTGCACGTCAATGCCGAAATGCGCGCAGGCACGGTTGGTATGACGGAAGGTTTTTCCATGGCCAATGTCGATTCGGTGGATGTCACCATCCGCGGGGCAGGCGGTCATGGCGCATGGCCGCACAAAACCAAAGATCCGGTTGTCATCGCGGCTCACACCATCCTGGCCTGGCAAACCATCGTCAGCCGCGAGCGCGATCCCATCGAGCCAGCCGTGGTCACAGTGGGATCGATTCATGGCGGCACCAAACATAATATCATTCCTGACGAGGTGCACCTGCAACTGACCGTGCGTTCGTTCACGGACGAGATGCGGGCGCAGATCCTCGAAACCATCAACCGCATTGCGCGCGGGCAGGCGCTGGCAGCAGGGTTGCCGGAAGACCGAATGCCCATCATGAAGGTATCCGATGAATTTACGCCCGCCTCCTATAACAATCCCGAATTGACGCGGCGGTTGATGGAGGTTTTTAAACGCACTTTTGGTGAAGACAAAGTGTTCAGTCGCAAGCCCACTATGGGAGGCGAGGATTTCGGTCGATATGGCCGAACGGAAGACAAGATTCCCATCTGCCTGTTCTGGCTCGGATCGGTGGAGGCGGAACGTGTCGCCGAAAGCGAGCGAACTGGCAAGCCGCTGCCCTCCCTTCACTCCAGCCTCTACCGTCCCGTGCCTGAGCCCACCATCAAGACGGGTGTCCTGGCCCTGACCGCTGCGGTGTTGGAACTGGCAGAAAAGAAGTGAATTACGCGACTGCGATGGCCGCAACCGTGACCTGCACCACCGCACTCTCCGGGCCTTGACCGGCCGCATTGCTGCCGAAGGCCTTGAACCGATGCACGCCCGCCGGTTGCCCGTGCAAATTGAAACTCGTCTGCGGCGTGTCCGCTACCGCTACCGTGAACGCCGGTGAACCCGGCGGCTGATGCAAATAGGTATAGCGCGTTGCGTACTGCGCCGCACAATCGAAATGAATGGCGCCGTTCGATGTCATCAGATTGGTAATCACAGCCTGCCCGACCGCCTGCAGGGGACGCGTCGTGGTCGGCACCGAGGAACGAATCATGTCGCCTTCCACTGTGCCGGCAGGAAAGCGCCGGATGGCTTCGGCGTACCAGGCCACATTGTCGGCGTCCACCACCCGGGCCTTGTTGGCAAGCTCGGATGCGGCACGACGCCACGACGTGAGGGCTGTGCCGTGGGCGGACTGACGCGCCAAAGACGATGCCAGCAACGAATTGAAATTCGCCAAAGTAACCTCGGTGGAAAGCGCCCACGCCTCGTCCGCTTCATCCCAGGCGTCGCGCATGGCAATTCCTTGCGCGTAAATGTCGGCCCGGCCGTCGCCATCGGTGCGCAAATTCTCAAAGAGCTTCAGCTTCACGGGATCGTTGCGGAAGCGGAACGAACCGACGCGTTTCACGTCGCGGGTGATTTGCTGGATTTGCACCAGATCATTCTCCCACAGTTCGGCGGCGTTGCGCCAGGCGGTGCGTTTGGCGCTTTCATCCTGCTGCAATTGCTCGAGCCTGGTGACATCGGTATTCCACTTCTCGAGCGTCTTTTCACTCCACACCCAAATGGCGGCAATCTCGACCTGCGCGTTGCGAGTGGCTTGGGTCCTTGATTTAGTGAATTCAATGCTAATCATAGTATTTGTAATTCCTTCGGTTTGCTCTGTTCCGGGGGATTTGCAGCCAGACGTGTGCCAAAATGGGACACTCACCGACGAATAGCTCTTCGTCCTGCCAGCGAAGTTCTGGGCGTGCTCCTTCGCCTATCCGTTATATCTCATATAGACGTGCCCTTCTCCGCCATCCAAGCGGGCGTCCGGGTCGCTCCATCGGCTGTCCGCGTGAAACGACTTTTCACTCGCTCAATTCGGTTGGCCGACCGGCACACTGCGGCGCCTGTTTGGGCGAAACATCCAAGAGCCTATCTTCCTCCAAGGGAGTGTTCCGCAATACAATGGGCCGATCGGCCGAGACATGTGTCCGGCCGCGTCGAAAAGTGGGACGTACCCGCAATACATTTCCGCATTCGCCTGCGCCGGTTTTACAATTGTTGGACAGGAACGCCCGCCGGAGTCAAGCCGCACGCCTGGTGAGTTCCCCGGATGAGCAAATTTGGCTGGGCAGCGCAAATGTGAAGGAAAAGTTTGCCCGCCTCAACTCGCTGGGCAAGCTCCCGAATCGCCCCGATGAGGGCCCGAACGGCGCGAATGTCCAAATGCAGGAAGGGGCTGGACACACGGATCAGGCGGACGCGGAAACGTATCGCCCGACTGTCCAATCGTATAGACACTTTGTTCAGGTATGGAACAGAGATACTTGGCCCGAAGCGCGAACCGGCACAAGCCCCGTCGTAGGGGTGACATCGTTGTAGAACCCACACCAAAAAGGGATTCCAAAAGCTCTGTTAGGAGCGGCATCACCGGAACATGCCGCCCCTACGACGGGGCTGACAGCGACTGAAGGCGCACCTATTGCAAGTAAAGGAGCGCGGACGTCTCGTCCGCCCGAATAGGAGCGGGCCGATTGCGCCAAATGCCTTCGCCCAAGCCAACTCACTATTTGCTGAGAGGGTTTCGCTTCAGGCAATCATTGCTGAATACGGTATCAGGCTGGTCATTTGCAGGTTCATGCGGACGAGACGTCCGCGCTCCAATCAAATCATTACGGCTAAGCCTTATCCATGCAAGTGAACAGGGGAAAACGGAGCAAACAGAGGCTGAGGAGCGAAGCAAAGCGCCCGTTTCTGGGGATGCCATGCGGTCACTGAATGCTGACCACGCAAGGTTCGGCCTGATCCTCCGAATTCTCGCATCCGTCCTCTGTTTCCTCTGTTATCTCCTGTTCCCAACTGAATCGCTCCGGCTAAGGACGACTTTGGACCTTGGACTTTGGACCTTGAACCTTATCTTTGCTCCGTGAGCAAGAAGAGTGCGAAGATTGCGGCGTTGATTGAAAGCTGCCAGGGACATGAATTGCCCGCCCACTATCTCGGCTTTTTCGAATGCTTCAACCAGGGGCTCTTCTTCGAGTCCCACGACGTGCTGGAGGAACTTTGGCTGCCGAATCGGCATGGCACCAACGGCGCATTTTATCGAGGCTTGATTCAACTGGCCGGCGCGTTTGTTCATTTGCAGAAAAACCGCCTGCGGCCCGCGGCGTCCCTTTTCAAGCTGGCCCGACGCAACCTCGAACTCTACCCGCCCATTCACGAGCACTTGGAAGTGGTCGAGGTCCGTGACTTGATCGAGCAATGGCTGGGGTTATTGGAGGCAGGCCAGTTCGAGACGAATCCGCTTTCGGGGAACCACGCGCCTCGGCTCAGTTTGCTGAAACGGTAGCGCAGAGTGCATCGCGAAAGGGGGCATGTTGCCCAAATCTCGACCGCAATGTCCCGGGAGGGCGAGGCTCCTGACGAGCCCTGTTTTGCTGGTCATTTTTGCTCCACCATGGCTCGCACTCCCGACGCTCGCACTCCCGCCACCATGAGTTTTACAACGCTTCCCTTGGTGCGGCGACGGACGTGAGATCCTTGTGCAAAGGTTTGGTTTGGTAGATTCGGGCGAGGGATGTTGAAGCCCTTATGGAAATCCTTTTCCGCCCACCCGAATCCTTTCACACAGTATCCTTGAAGAGGGTCATGCCTACGCATGATTTCAAGGGGAACGACGTAGGAGTTTCTTATACCCGATCTTGATTGCTGATTCAAGTGTAACTTGCGTGGATTGAGCACAACGGGCGCATATCAAGATTTGAAGGGGCTCGCACCCATAACAATATGGGTGTTTGCTTTGCTTCACCAGCCCCAGCGGGGCGCAATATTTATAGTAAGCCAGCAGAGTAGAATGAAGCTCCGTCAGGAGCGACATCTCATGCGCTGTTCATCTGAAACAACCAGCGCTTTGGATATACCGCCCCTAACGGGGGAATGGCACTTAGATAAGCCCTAAAACTTTTTTACCCAAACGCTTGCGTCGAGGAGGATGAGGCACGGTTTCAAAAAGGACGCGTCGGCTCAAGCGCTGCATTTCTTTGA
>Ga0137432_1000713_pt1 | contig 13889 bp, 10 predicted proteins | sample EasRivERMZT820_2_FD_102337 | JGI IMG/M metagenome (GOLD analysis project Ga0137432, IMG submission 102337) | Soil microbial communities from meander-bound floodplain in the East River, Colorado, USA - East River MetaG ERMZT820_2 | ecosystem: Environmental > Terrestrial > Soil > Floodplain ...
CCCCCCGTCGTGAGGGAATACGTCAGCGTGTTGCTCCAGGTCCAGTCCGTCGCCCGCCCGTCGCGCTCCGTTATGCCATCGACGAAGGTCGGCTCTGAGTTCTCGGGGGTGATGGGCGAGTAGGCCCTGAAAGAAGATCGCGCAACGTCGATCCCGAATTGCGTCTTCAGGGCGAAGCCACGACCGGCGTCCAAAGCAGCAAACGCATTCCCGAAGACGCGGTCCATGGTTGTGACGTTGTCTTTCCCGAAATAGGCGATCTTGAGTGGGTTGGTCATGTTGCCAAGACCGGCGGCCTTGCCCGAGGCGAAATTGCCCCCGACGTCATAGATGGGGACGACCGGCTGCTGAAGCATGTTCTTGCCGATGATGTTGTTTTCGCCGAGGGCGTTGTCGTCGAGCCCGCCGTAGCCGCGCTCGCGCGATAGGGCGAGGTGCTCCCCTACGTTCAGGCGCCCCTGTGTGAACGACGTGTTGACGCGCCCGCTCCCCCGCTGGATCCGGTTATACGCCGCTGTTCCCTCTTGATCGAAGTAGTTGAGGGAAGCGTAGTATGCATTGCCATCCCCGATCCCCGATATCGCAAGGTTCGCGTCGGCGTAGCGCCCGGTACCGAATACCGCGTCCCACCAGTTGGTGCCCGGGCTCCCGGGCATGATCAGGCTGTCGGGATAGGAGTAAGTGGCGGTATCCACGTTGTTGCACGGGGCCGCCCCGCAACTGTTCGGCCAGATGTAAGCGGGCACCGATGGGTTGTTTCCAAGCGTATCGTTCCCGTAGATGTTCGTCGGGACGTTCAGCCCGGCGTTCCGATAGGCGGCCTTCACGACCTCGAAGTAGTCGAGCGCGTCGAGGATCAGGAAGTCGTCATAGCCACGCACCGGTGTGGTCGCGCCCGTTCTCACGTCGAGCGTAGCCCGGTGCGGCCCCCCCCCCGGCCGGCCGAGCTTCGTTACGATGACGACGACGCCGTTACCACCACGCGAGCCATAGATGGAGGCTGCTGAAGCATCCTTGAGGACCTGAATCTCTTCGATGTCGTCCGGGCTCAGCCAGTTAAGGTACGACTCCTGCACCGGCGTCCCGTCGATGACGTAGAGCGGGTCGTTGTCGTGGAATGAGGTCACCCCGCGGATGCGTACCGTGGTTCGTGAACCGGGAGACCCGCCGTTCTCGACCGTCACACCAGGCACGCGGCCATCCAGGCGCTGGAGCACGCTGGTCGAGGTCTGCCGCGACAGACCCGTGACATTGACGGTGGCGACGGCGCCGGTAATGTCGGCCCGTCGCTGCGTCGTATAACCGGTAACGACCGTCTCAGGCAACACTGCGATGGCGAGTTGCAGCGCGACATCGATGATGGTTCGGCCGCGGATGGTTTCGCCGACTCCACGATATCCCGTGAGGGCGAAAACCACGACGCCATCGCTCGGGGCCGCGAGCGAGTACCGCCCCTCTCCGTCCGTCGTGGTACTGGTATCGGTTCCCCGAATACGCACGGTGACGCCGGCGAGTGGCAAACCTGCTTGCGAGGTCACCCGACCAGAGACCTCGATCATCTGGCCGAATGCGGTGCCGCACACGACCAGGGTCATGATCAAGCTCATCCCCGCCAGGCTCCGCATGTCTCTCATGGTCAGCCCCCTCGGTGCCCCTATCGCCCTTCCCTTCCCGCCTCCATAATCGCCGTATGTCAGTCGAACGCCACGTCTATTTCTTCGGCAACGGCCGCGCCGATGGCTCCGCCGCAATGCGGGACATCCTCGGCGGTAAAGGCGCCGGCCTCGCCGAAATGGCCAACCTCGGCCTCCCGGTTCCTCCCGGTTTCACCCTCTCCGCCAAACTGTGCATCAGCTACCTCGAAGAAGGCACGTTCCCGCCCGCGCTGCGCGCCGAGGTGGATCGGCACCTGAAGCACCTCGAAAAAGTCACGAAGAAGGGGTTTGGCGACGCAAAGAACCCGTTGCTCGTGTCGGTACGCTCGGGGGCCGCGGTGTCGATGCCCGGAATGATGGAGACGATCCTCAACCTCGGCCTCAACGATCACACGGTCGAAGGGCTGATCGCCGGCTCCAAGAATTCCCGGTTCGCCTACGATTCCTATCGCCGGTTCGTGCAGATGTACGGGGATGTCGTGTTCGACCTTGGGAAAGAGCCGTTCGAGCACGAGCTCGACAAGGCGAAAGCGCGCCGCAAGGTCAAACGCGATATCGATCTCCCCGCCGAGGACCTCCACGACCTTGTGCACGACTTCAAGACCATCGTCAAGAAGCGCACCGGGCACCCCTTCCCCGACGATCCCCAACAGCAGCTCTGGGGCGCCATCGAGGCGGTCTTCAAAAGCTGGCACACGCGCCGCGCCAAAGACTACCGCCAGCTGAACGGGATTCCGGACACCCTCGGAACCGCCGTCAACATCGTGACGATGGTCTACGGCAATATGGGCGATGACTGCGGCACCGGCGTGGCCTTCACGCGCGATTGCAGCACGGGCGAGAACGTGCTGAACGGCGACGTGCTCACCAATGCGCAAGGCGAAGACGTCGTCTCCGGCGCGCGCACGCCCGAGTCCATCCAGAAGATGAAGAAGGGAAAGTTCGCCAAGATCTACCGCGAGCTGGACACACTAGCGGTCAAGCTGGAGAAGCACTTCAAGGACGTGCAGGACGTCGAGTTCACGTTCGAACACGGCGAGCTGTACATGCTCCAGACCCGCCGCGCGCAGCGCGCGGGCGTCGCGGCTGTCAGGATTGCGGTCGAAATGGTGGACGAAGGCCTGATCTCCGCGGATGAGGCGGTGCAGCGCATACCGCCGCAGGACCTCGACCAGCTCTTTCACCCCATGATCGACCCGCGCAGCCCGGTCACCGTGCTTGCGAAAGGACTCCCTGCTTCCCCCGGCGCCGCCATCGGCCAAGTCGTGTTCGATGCCGACGAGGCCGAGGCTCAAAAGAAGAAGGGGCACGACGTCATTCTGGTCCGGCCCGAGACCTCACCCGAGGACTTTCACGGCATGGTGGCCGCCCGCGCCATCCTGACCGCCCGGGGTGGCATGACGAGTCACGCGGCGGTCGTCGCGCGCGGGATGGGCAAGACCTGTGTGGTCGGCGCGAAGGACCTCGACGTCGATCCAGCCGCCGGCCGGTTCCGGGTGAACGGCAAAGTGGTGAAACGCGGGCAGGTGATCACCGTTGACGGTACGACCGGTCGTGTAATTCTCGGCGCGGCCAAAGTCGTGACGCCCAAGGCGGGCAAGGAATACCAGCGCCTCATGGGCTGGGCCGACGAACGGCGCCGGTTACGCGTCCGGGCCAACGCCGACATCCCCGCGGATGCGAAGCGCGCCCGGGAGTTCGGGGCGGAAGGCATCGGCCTGTGCCGGACCGAACACATGTTCTTCGAGGGCGATCGCATCACACTGATGCGCGAGATGATCGTCGCCGCCGATGAAGAGGGGCGGCGCCGGGCACTGGCCAAGCTGCTGCCGATTCAGCGCAAAGACTTCGAAGGCATTTTCGAGGTGATGGACGGGTTGCCCGTCACCATCCGGCTCCTCGACCCGCCGCTGCACGAGTTCCTGCCGCACACGCGCGACGAGATCGCGGCGCTCGCCAAACATGCGAAGGTCCCCGCCCCGCAGCTCGAGAAACTGATCGAGTCACTCCGCGAGGCGAACCCGATGCTCGGGCATCGCGGCTGCCGGCTCGGGATCACGTATCCCGAGATCACCGAGATGCAGGCCCGCGCGATCTTCGAAGCGGCGGGGCACGTCGCGGGCAAGGGCAAGAAGGTCACCGTCGAGATCATGATCCCGTTGGTGGCGGATGTTCGCGAGCTCACCAATCAGACGGCGATCATCCGGCGCGTGGCGCAGGAGGTGTTCCATCGCGAGGGACGTGCGGTCCCGTATCTCCTCGGCACGATGATCGAGCTGCCGCGCGCGGCCGTCACCGCGGATGAGATCTCCAAGGAGGCCGAGTTCTTCTCATTCGGCACGAACGACTTGACCCAAACGACGTTTGGGCTGTCGCGCGACGACGCGGGGCGCTTCCTGCCGTTCTACGTCGAGCACGGCATTTTGCCGGACGATCCCTTCCAGGTCCTCGACCAGAACGGCGTCGGCAAGCTGGTCGAGCTGGCCGTGAAGCTCGGGAGAAGGACGCGGCACGATCTGAAGATCGGGATTTGCGGGGAGCACGGTGGGGAGCCGAGCTCGGTGAAGTTCTGCCACCGGACGGGGATGAACTACGTCTCCTGCTCGCCGTTCCGGGTCCCGATCGCCCGCCTCGCCGCGGCCCAAGCGGCCCTCGAGGAGGCGGGCGTCGTCAGTCGGACGCGGGCGACGGTCTAGATCAACCGCCGCCGCCGAACATCGCCCCGAACCCTCCGGCGATCAGCACGCCGATCAAGAACGTAATCGTAGCGATAATGTAGCCCGTGTTCTTGGGCAGCCGGTGCGTCGTGGACACGCCAATCGCCGTCAACACCAATCCCCAGATGCCGAACGGATTGATCGCCTTGAGCGCCGCACCCATGAACCCCTTGGCGCCAGGCGCGAGCAAGTCCAGCCCGAGTGCGGGCTGCATATCCTGGGGTGACGTGATCTCCCCGATGCCCTGAAGGTGCAGCACAATCGTGCCGACGATGGCGAGCAGCACCACCGAGGGCACAGCGGCGTAGGCGGATACGCTCAGCAGCGTGCCGAATTTCCCTTCACCGCCGAAGACCGAGACCAGCATCCACAGGATCAGTCCACCCAGCAGCAGGGCGATCCCGATCCCGATTGGAATGAAGAACGCGCCGACGAACAACCACTGGGACGGGTCCGGCCCACCGGCGGGACGCGACGCCATCTGTGCCGCCATCCCTGCCTTCAGGAACGGCATGTTCGCGAAGTAGATCGCGATCTGGATGGCGCACATGACGAGAAAGGGGACGAGGAACCGGGGCCGCTGCGCCACGCGCTCGAACACGGCGGTCGGCTCGAACAGCACCTTGAACACGTCGAGGAACGCGCTGCTGCCGCCGCCCTGCTCTACTGGAGCCTGCGGAATGCCTTGGCCCATTCGACCTCCCGTTCAGGATTAGGGCATGGGGGTGGGGGTGGGTGTCGGACGGCGCCCAATATAGGCTCGTATAGGGAAAACGGGAGACCGGGGGCTTCCGGTCGTCGCCAACGCGATGTAGGGTATCTAGACAACCATGCTGCATGCTCTGGTGCTGTCCGTTGTAACAGTCGTCCAGGTATCCGCTGGGATCCCTGAGCCGGTGCGAGTCGTGCGGGCGGATTCGACCGCCTTCGTCACGCTCCGTCGGCCGGGCCACCTGCTCGTCATGCACGTCGACGCGATTGGCCGCATCCAGGTTCTCTACCCGCTGACACCCGACGACACCTTCTCGGTCTCCACCGACGCGCCTACGGCGATCCCGCTGCCTCCGACCGCCGAGGGCAATCCCGCGACGTTCCTGGCGGTGCGCTCGCGCTGGGCGTTCGATTTTTCGGCCGTGCGGCTGGGATCGTGGTGGGACTATCAGGATGCCCTGCTGTTGCAGCCGACGGCCGGCGATCCGCTGGCCGCGCTGCTCGAGATCGCCGATCGCGTGACCGATGGACGTCCCTACGACTACGCCGAGGCGACGTATTCGCGGGATGGAGTGGTGATAGCGCGTGGCCCGGTCGAACCGCCGCAGGTCTGCTGGACCTGCGTCCGCCCGCGGCCGACGGTCGTCGCCGCCGCGGCACCGGCGCAGACGAACTCGGTCGACTGCACGAACGCGACGCTCACGAATTCGTTCTGCGGCGTCGCCAGCGCGCCCGTCACCATCACGAGTGCTCCCCCTCCTGCACCGCCAGCGGCGGTGTACCAGCAGCCGGCCGCGGTCCCGACGACCTACTACGCATATCCGTATTACTTCTGGTCCACACGCGGTGGCGGCGTCGGCAGGCCGATGAACCCACCCTCTCTGCCAATCGTTCCGCGCTCGCAGGGCGTCGCGTCGCCGATCGCACCGCAGGTCATCGTGCCCTCTGGTGCTTCGGTTCGCGGACGCCATCGCTAGAAGCAACTCGGGGCACGAGAAACGAAAAACGGGACACGTTGCGTGTCCCGTTTCTCGTTCTGAGTGGAGGCGCGGGGAATTGAACCCCGGTCCGAGCATGACTCCGATACCGATCTACGTGCGTAGACAGAGCTTTGTGGTCTCGCTACCTCGGCGCTCCGTCAGCCCTGGTAGCAACAAGCCTCTGAAATCTCTTGCGGCACCCGTTGAGGCCCCAAGTGCCGCCAGCCCGACTTTGCGATACGTGAGCGCCGCCTCAGGCGGGCTGCCACTCACGCAGGTGCGTGAAGCCGAAGCTTACGCAGCCAGAGCCAGTTCAGAGTTGGCTTGTGTATAGTCCCAGTTGATTTACCAGGTGACTGAGAACCTGGGCACGCAACAGTACCCTCGCCAAACCCGTCGAAGCCTGTCGCCCCCGCTGCTGAACCTAGCGGGCCGGGGTCGCTTTTTCAACGCGGTTTCGGCCTAATTCCTTTGCACGGTACAGCGCAGCGTCCGCCGCCGCTGGGAGATTCATCACATCGCCCACCAGCTCCGGACAGGACGCAATACCGCACGACGTCGTAAGCGGATACGCCGCCCCGGCCCAGGTCAGCGGCTTGTCCTCGATCGAGCGCCGGATGCGCTCCGCGACCTCCAGCCCTTCGCGCAGGCCGGTGTGCGGCAACCACACCGCGAATTCCTCTCCGCCGATCCGGGCCACCAGATCGCCGTCGCGCACCGCCGCTTCGAGCAGCCGCGCAACATGCTTCAATGCAGCATCGCCAGCCGGATGTCCAAGCGTGTCGTTCAGGTTCTTGAAATGGTCGAGATCGACGTACACGAGCGTGGCCGGGGGCGAGCGTGATGCGGATCCCATCGCTCGCTCGAGCTCGCGCCGATTGCGCAGGCCCGTGAGCGGATCGACGATCGCGAGGCGCTCGGCCTCGTGGACCGCCTGCGCCGCAGCGAGCCGCGGACCGAGGTCCGTGAGCAGGGGCGCGAGATCCTCGAGCAGCGCTGGATCGCCGAGGGGCGGGCCAAGCAGGACGAGCGCGCCCACGACTCTGGAGCCGTCCAAGAGCGGGTAGGCGATCCCCGCGCGCTCGGCGCGCCGCCGCTCCGGGACGCCCGGTCCAAACACGTCCTCGCTGCCTCGCGTCGCGACCGGAATGCCGCCCGCCAGCGTCCGCGCGACCGGGGAGTCTGGGGAGAGTTGCACGCCCGCCAGCCGACGGTCGGCGGCGGCAGATATCGCGACGATGCGGGGCGGATCCGGCGCCGCGATGACCAGGGCGACGCCGCGATGGGTGATCTGCTCGCCCAGCTCGACCGCGGCGCGCGCGATCCCCTCGAGCGACTGCGCACCGGCCACCAGGCGCGACACCCGTCCGGCCACGATCCGCGCCCGTGGCAGTGCGTTTTGCTCCTCGGCCAACCGCATGCCGGCGACGAACCGCCGCAATGCACTCGCGACCGCGTCCGTAAACGCCTCGGGATGCCCGGACGCTTGGAGCACCAGTCCTGCGGCATACGGAAAGTCACCCACGGCCACATACGTGGCGTCGGGATCGCGCACGACATGGACGCGACCATCGACCGACGCGAGCTGAACGACTGCCGCGCCGCGTCGCTGCTGCTCGGCGGGCACGGCCGTGGCGGTAGGCACATCGATGTCGCCGTCCGCGACGCCGACGCACCACCCGGCGCTCGCGCCGTATGCTTGTCGGAGGAGGTCGAGCACTTCCCGTAAACCGAGTGGGGGCGGCCCTCGACGGCGCAATCGCCCCGGCCGCCAGCGAATCGTCCAGCCCAGGGCCAAAGCCATTCCGCCAGCGGCAGCGATCACGCCCCAGGCGGAGCCCTGCCACGCGCCAACGCCGACCGCGCCGAGTCCGACGATCTGCAGCCCCAGCGCGACCCAGCGCCGCGCGGGCGTTCGCTTACGAATGATTGATGCGGCTCGCGGCCGCTGCGGCGCCGAATCCGTTGTCGATGTTGACGACGGTGACGCCCGAGGCACAGGAGTTGAGCATGGCGAGCAGCGCGGCCAGCCCACCGAACGATGCGCCGTATCCCACGCTCGTGGGCACCGCGATGACCGGCACCTTCACCAGCCCGCCAACCACACTCGGCAAGGCACCTTCCATCCCCGCCACCACGATGATCACGCTCGCGGCGCGCAGCACGTCCGTCTGCGTGAGGAGGCGGTGAATACCGGCCACCCCCACGTCCGTCAGCCGCTCCACGCGATTCCGAAGCGCGCGCGCGCTGACCGCAGCCTCCTCGGCGACCGCGAGATCACTCGTCCCGGCCGTGCAGATGAGCACCGTCCCGCGCCCAGTGGGCGCCGGCTCGGGATCAGGCGGCATGTAGACGATTCGACCCAGCTCATTCACTTCGGCGCGCGGGAACCGGGCCGCCAGCGCCCCGGCCTGCGCGGGATCGACACGCGTCGCCAGGAAGCTGCCGCCGGCCGCCTCCAGGCGTTCGGCGATCGCGACGACCTGGCCCACCGTCTTGCCCGGAGAAAAGATCACCTCCTGATGCCCCTGGGTGATGGGCCGGAGGTGATCGATCGTGGCGAACGGCAGCCGCTCGAACTTCATGCCGCGGATCGCACAGATCCGAACAGATATTCGCTGAAAATCTCTTCTGCCTCCGCCATTGACTCAATGGCGAAAAGACGTTGCCGCAGCTCGGATCCGTCGCGCAGCCCCTTCGTGTACCAGCCGAAGTGCTTGCGGAACTCGAGTGCCGTCTTGCGCGTGTCGCCCTGGAGCCGCAGCGCCAAACGCGCGTGTTCCAGCGCCGTCGCGAAACGCTCCTCGGGCGTGGGATCGGGGCGCCGAGCGCGGCCCTCGAGGAGATCGCGCGCCTGCGCGAACAACCACGGATTCCCGAACGAGCCGCGCGCGATCATGATGCCGGCGCAGCTCGTGTGGTTGCGCATGGCGACCACGTCCTCGGGCGTCTTGATGTCGCCGTTCCCGATCACCGGAATCGCCAGCGCAGCGGCCACCTGGGCGATCTCATCCCAGTTCGCATTGCCCTGATACATCTGGGTACGCGTGCGCGGGTGCAGCGTGAGCGCCTGCGCGCCCGCTTCCTGGCAGCGCAGCGCAATCTCGACCGGGTCCCGTTGCGCTTCATCCCACCCGCTCCGGATCTTCACGGTCACCGGCAGGTGCGTGGCGTGCTTCACCGCGCGGATGATGCCATGCACCAATCCCATGTCTTTGAGGCAACCCGACCCGCCGTTGTTACGCACGACCTTCTTCACGGGGCAGCCGAAATTGATGTCGACGAAATCGGGCTGGAACAGCTCCGTGACCATCCCGACCGCCTTCGCCATGATCTCGGCGTCGGCGCCGTAGATCTGGATCCCGATCGGACGTTCGACCAGCTCGAACCGCATCTCGGCAAGCACGCGCTCGATGCCCAGGGAGATCCCGACGGAGGAGATGAACTCCGACACGACGACGTCCGCGCCGTAACGGCGGCAGATCTGCCGGAACGGCGACTCCGACACCCCGGCCATGGGAGCCAGGAACAGCGGGAAGTCGTGCGCGAGCGGATACGGGAAGTTCATGCGCTGGAACGTAATAGCGCGTTGCGCACCGAGCAACCAAGATTTACCTTTCGCGCGCGAATGCGCCTGCGAGAGTTCTTTTCAGAGGACGCCGTCAAGCTCGAACTCGAGAGCACCACGAAGGATCAGGTGCTCAAGGAGCTCGTTTCGCTTCTCAAGCTGGATGAGAAAGCGCATGGGATGCTGTTCAAGATGCTGAAGCGGCGAGAGACGTTGGGCTCGACCGGCATCGGGCAGCATATCGCGATCCCGCACTGCCGCTCGCTGGTCGTCACCCGGTTGCGCTGTGCCTTTGGGCGCAGCTCGAAAGGGATCGACTTCAGGGCGATCGACGATCAGCCGGTGCAGTACTTCTTTCTGATCGTGGCGCCGCCGCTCGAAGTCTCCAACCAGTATCTGCCGGTGCTTGGGAAAATCGCCCAGTTCGCCAAAGAGCCGGATGTCCCGCCGAGACTGGCGAAGTTGACGAATCCTGCCGAGTTCTTAGCGCTGCTCGAAGAGAAGAACATCTAGGGACGACACGTCGGCACGTCGGCACGTCGGCACGTCGGCACGTCGGCACGTCGGTACGCAATCAAACAATCCCTTCCGAAACGAAATGATACTCTTTTAGCATGCGTAATTCCTCAGCTTGTTCAATATGGGCGACTTCAAGGAGCTACGCGTCTGGCAAGAGTCTCGCGAGTTTGCTCTAATGTCGGACAAGGCGATTAAGAAGCTTCCGGATCACGAAAAATACATTCTCGCCGACCAGTGGCGCCGGGCCGCCTATAGCGTTCCCCTCAACATCGCCGAAGGCACCGGACGAAAGGGACCGCGAGAGTTCTGTCGCTATCTTGGTTTCGCGCTCGGCTCCCTCCATGAACTAGAGGCAATCCTGGAGCTCGTTGCAGGTCTTTCGTACATCTCGGATGAAGAGATCGCTGTGCTTAAAGCGAAGCGCGCCGATTGCGCTCGAATGGTGTGCGGCATGATCAAACGATTCACCTAGGTTTGCCGACTTGCCGACTTGCCGACGTGTGTTGTCTATTCCCACTCAATCGTGGCCGGTGGCTTTGAGCTCACGTCGTAGGTCACCCGATTCACGCCTTTCACTTCATTGATGATGCGATTGCTGATCCGGCCCAGCACATCGTGCGGGAACTGGAACCAGTCGGCTGTCATTCCGTCGCGACTGGTGACCGCGCGCAGCGCGACCACGTGATCGTACGTGCGGCCATCGCCCATCACGCCCACGGACTTGATCGGGAGCAGCACCGCGAACGCCTGCCAGATCTGATCGTACAGCCCCGCCGACCGGATTTCGTCCAGATAGATCGCATCAACCCTCCTGAGCAGATCGAGGCGGGGTTCGCTCACCGGTCCCAGGATGCGAATGGCGAGGCCCGGACCTGGGAATGGATGGCGGCCCACGATCTCGTCAGGCAGGCCGAGCTCCCGCCCCACCTGACGGACCTCGTCCTTGAACAGCTCCCGCAGCGGCTCGATCAGCTTCCAGGGAAGATCGGGCCGCAAGCCGCCGACGTTATGGTGCGTCTTGATCGTAGCCGACGGGCCGCCTTTGGGCGACGTGGACTCGATCACGTCCGGATACAGCGTCCCCTGCACCAGGAATCCGACGGCGCCTTCGACGTGCCGCGCGGCGTCCTCGAACACATCGATGAATGTGTGGCCGATCCGGCGGCGCTTCTCCTCGGGGTCGTCGATGTCCTTCAGCTCTTTCAGGAACCGGTGCGTCGCATCCACGACACGCAGGTCGATGCCGAGGTGCGCGCGGAACGTTTGCTCGACCTGCTCTCGCTCGCCCTTGCGAAGCAACCCATGATCGACGAAGACACAGGTGAGCCTGTCGCCGATCGCGCGATGGACGAGCGCTGCTGCGACCGACGAATCGACGCCGCCTGACAGGCCGCAGATCGCCCGGCCCGTGGGCCCAACCACGTTGCGGATCTTCGCGATCTCCTGATCGATGAAGTGCCCCGGCGTCCAGTCAGGCCGGCAGCCGCAGATCGAGAACAGGAAGTTGTTGAGGATCTCCCCGCCCCGCGGTGTGTGCGCCACCTCGGGATGGAACAGGACTCCGTACAGCGGTTTGGAACCGTGCTGCATCGCCGCGACCGGCGCGTTGGAGCTGGTGGCGGTGATGTGGAAGCTCGACGGAGGTTCATCGATTCGATCGCCGTGACTGGCCCATACCGTCGTCGTCGCTTTGGGCTCGAACCCGGCGAAAAGCCCCTTGTTCTCCCGCACGGTGATCTCGGCGCGCCCGTACTCCCGCTCGGGAGAGGGTACGGACTTCCCGCCGGCGAGCGTCGCCATGAGCTGCATGCCGTAGCAAATGCCCAGGACGGGCGGTCCGAGGTCCAGAATGCGCGGATCGACCGTGGGCGCCCCCGGGTCGAAGACCGAGCTCGGGCCGCCCGACAGGATGATCCCCTGCGGATCGAATGACCGGATGAAATCGAGATCGGTCCCGCGAGCGGCCGGATGAATCTCACAGTACACGCTCGCCTCGCGGATGCGCCGCGCGATGAGCTGCGTGAATTGTGAGCCACAATCGAGGATCAGGATGCGGTTCACGCTTTGTACCACGTGGTGGGTTCAGCCGTCTCGCCCCGGACGAGGTCCTCGAGCGCCTCGCGCTGGCGCGCGACGTAATAGCGGTCTCCGTCCACCACGACTTCGGGCGCGCGGGGCCGCTGATTGTAGGTCGAGCTCATCACAAAGCCATAGGCGCCGGTTCCTAGCACCGCCAGGATCTCGCCGGGGCCCACCGCAACCATTTTCCGATCGAGGGCCAGGAAGTCTCCCGTCTCACAGATCGGGCCTACGACATTCAGCGTCTCCTCGGGGCGGTTTCCGTCGCGCAACGGCAGGATCTCATGATGGGCGTTGTAGTGGCTGGGTCGAACGAAGTCTGACATACCGGCATCGACGATCGCGTACTCTTTGCCGCCCGCATGCTTGCGATAGAGCACGCGCGTGAGCAGCACGCCGGCGTTCGCCACGAGGTAGCGCCCCGGCTCACACAGCAGTCCGAGTCCCGCGGCGCTCACGGCCGGAACCACCGCTTCGGCGAACGCTTTGGGACTCGGGGCCTTCTCGTTGTGATAGCGCACACCCAGCCCACCACCGACGTCGAGCGCCTCGAGCGTGCCTAGCCCCTCGGCGCGGATGGCCGTGACCAGCTCGAGCAGCTTGATGGTCCCACGATAGTACGGCGTGACATCCGTGATCTGCGAGCCAAGGTGCATGGCTAGGCCCCGCAGCACGAGCCGAGGCTCGGCCGCGATGCGCTTGGCAACGCGGACGACTTCGTCGAACGGAATCCCGAACTTGGCGCTCTTCTCGCCCGTCTTCATGTAGGAATGGGAGTCGATTGCGACATCGGGGTTCACCCGGATTCCAATGCGCGCGGGTGTTTTCAGGTCGTTCGCGACCGCCGTGAGCGTATCCAGCTCGCTGGTCGATTCGACGTTGATGAATCCGACGCCCGCGCGAATCGCCTCGGCGATCTCCGCGGCGGTCTTCCCCACCCCGGAGAAGACGATCCCGTCCGGATCGAACTTCGCCATCAGCACGCGCCGCAGCTCCCCAACCGAAACGATGTCCGCGCCGGCGCCGAGCTGCTTCAGCACGCGGAGCACGCCAAGGTTGCCGTTGGCTTTGACGGAGTAGCAAATGCGGTGGCGGATGCCGTGCAGCGCATCGTGGAGCGCGTTGTACTGCGCTCGAATCAGGTTGGCACTGTAGACGTACGCCGGCGTTCCGATTCGATCCGCGATTGCCTGGAGCAATCCCGGATCGAACCCTAGTACGCCTGCGCCCACACGGCCTCCGCGCTGCTGGGCGCTCCGCACCACATGCACGTCTTCGGCGCCTCCTTGCTGCGGAACTCTGGATCGGGCAACACCCGAATCGTCGCGTTCGTCTCCTGTTTGATCTCGGTCTCGCACGTCTCTCTGCCACAGAACCCGCCGTAGGCGAACCCGCCGCTCCCCTTGATGAACTCGATGAACTGCGCCTTGGTCGCACCACGGATCGAGTTTTTCTCCCGTCGCTCGAGGGCGGCGGCGAACAGAGCGGCCTGGATTTCGTCCAGCGCCGTCGTCACGGATGCGGTGACGGCTTGCAGCGGCACCGGACTCTTGCCCCCGGTCCGGCACGCCAACACGACCTGACCGCTCGCGAGGTCGCGGGGGCCAACCTCCAAACGGACCGGCACGCCGAGGCCTTCCCACTCGAAGTACTTCGCACC
>Ga0137432_1000715_pt1 | contig 13869 bp, 13 predicted proteins | sample EasRivERMZT820_2_FD_102337 | JGI IMG/M metagenome (GOLD analysis project Ga0137432, IMG submission 102337) | Soil microbial communities from meander-bound floodplain in the East River, Colorado, USA - East River MetaG ERMZT820_2 | ecosystem: Environmental > Terrestrial > Soil > Floodplain ...
CGATAGCGATGCACGATGCCCTCGACGGGAGAGTGACGCTCGTCGCCGATCGGATCGGCGGTCTCGCCGGGCGCCGCGTCGAGCTCTGCCTCGTGCGGCACGAACTGGCGGGCGATCGGATCCTCGCGGTCGCCGGTATCGATCAGGCTGCGCATGTGGGGCGTGATCGCGACCGCATAGCGCGCGGCGACCGCTTTCAGCGCCTCGATCCGCTCCGGTTCGATCAGCTCGGTGTCCGCGAGGTCTTCGAGCGATCTCAGCACGCGTTCATTCATGTCATTGCTCCTGCGGCGTCCACATCACGCGATCTATTCGGCCCGCACGTGTCGCGAGCATGACCAGCCGGTCGAAGCCGAGCGCGACCCCGCTTGCGGGCGGCATGTGGGCGAGGGCGGCGAGGAAGTCTTCGTCGATCGGGTAGCGCTCGCCATAGATGCGCTGTTTCTCGTCCATCTCCCGCTCGAAGCGCCGCCACTGTTCATCGGCGTCGGTCAATTCGCCGAAGCCGTTGGCGAGCTCGACCCCGCAGAGATAAAGCTCGAAGCGCTCCGCCAGGCGATCGTCATGCGCCGTTGCGCGCGCCAGCGCCGCTTCGGCACGCGGATAGTGGTCGAGGATCGTGGGCGCGCCCAGGCCCAGGCGCGGCTCGATCCGCTCGACCAGAACACGGCTGAAGATGTCGGACCAGCGGTCATCGGGGGCGACGGTCGTTCCGGCGCCGGCCGCCTGGCGCGCCAGTGCGTCGCGATCGGTCGCATCGCCGGGACCAAGCGTCGCCATGAGATCGATTCCCGCGAACTCGCGGAAGGCTTCGGCCACCGTGATGCGGAGCGGTGCGGCGAATGGATCGGCCTGCCTGCCGCGAAACCCGAAGGCGGTGCAGGAAGCCGCCTTGGCGGCGGCCTGTACGATACGCAATGTGTCCTCGATGACCGCGTCGTAGCTCTCATTCGCCCGATACCATTCGAGCATGGTGAATTCGGACGTGTTCAGATCGCCGTGCTCGCGGTTGCGATAGACCGGCGCGAGCGTGAAGATCTTCTGTTCGCCCGCCGCCAGCAATTTCTTGCAGGCGAATTCCGGCGAGGTGTGAAGGAAGTAACGTCGGTGCTCGCCGCCGGGCGCGATCTTCTCGGTCGCGAAGGCATGAAGGTGGGCCTCATTCCCCGGCGAGATCTGAAGCGCGCCGCATTCCACCTCGATAAATCCCCGGTCTGTGAAATAGGTCCGGGCCGCGTCGCGGATGCGCCCGCGTGCCACCAGAAGCGGGCGGCGATCGGCATGGACGTCCTTGTCCCACCAGGGCGAGCGCCGGATCATGGGCGCCGGGTGCCGCCAACGAAGCCACCTTGGCCGCTTCCATGGCACCTGCTATGACCGCGCCGTCCGCGGTCGAGAGAGAGGCAAAGCGTGGTTTCGGTCATCGCCAGCAGCATTCGCAAAGGCAACGTCGTCGACAAGGACGGCAAACTATACGTCGTCATTCGCGCGGAAAACATTCATCCTGGCAAGGGTACCCCGGTCACCCACCTGGAAATGCGCCGGATCTCCGACGGCGTGAAGATGCAGGAGCGCTACAAGACCACGGACTCGGTGGAAAAGGCCTTCATCGACGAGAGCAAGTACAATTATCTCTACCAGGACGGCGACGACTATATCTTCATGGAGCCCACGACGTTCGAGCAGGTGCATGTGCGCAACACCATCATCGGGGACGCCGCCGCCTATCTCCAGGAGAACATGGAAGTCTCGATGAGCCTGCACAACGGCCTGCCGATCTCGGTCGAGCTGCCGCCCCGCGTCGTGCTCGAGATCGTCGATACCGAGCCGGTCGTCAGGGGGCAGACCGCGTCGTCCTCGTTCAAGCCTGCGATGTTGTCCAACGGCGTTCGCACCATGGTCCCGCCGCACATCAATGTCGGCACGCGCGTGGTGGTGCAAACCGAAGACGGCGCCTATCTGGAACGGGCGAAGGACTAGACCCACGAACTATCGCCACGCCTACCACGCCGGGAATTTCGCCGATGTGCTGAAGCACACGGCGCTGGTCGCGGTGCTCGCCCATCTGCGCAAGAAGGACACGCCGTTCGCCGTCATCGACGCCCATGCGGGTCGCGGCGTCTACGACCTTTCGTCGGTCGAGGCGAAAAAGACCGGCGAGGCGGAAGGCGGCATCAGCCGCGTGCTCGGAGAGGCCGATCTGCCGGACCCGCTTGCGCTCTATGGCGAACTCGTGCGCGGGTTCGGGGAGGGGTGCTATCCAGGTTCGCCGCTCATCGCGGCCAAGATGCTCCGTCGCCGCGATCGGCTGGTCGCAATCGAGAAACATCCCGACGAATTCGCAAGCCTTGCCGCTGCGACCGCGGGCATCGGAAACGCGCGCGCCGTCCACGGCGATTATCGCGCGCAACTGAAGAAACTGCTGCCGCCGCCGGAGCGGCGCGGCGTGGTGCTCCTCGATCCGCCGTATGAAGCCGAGGACGAATTCATCGAGGCGGCGCGCGCCATCATCGGCTCGTGGCGCCGCTTCGCCACGGGCATCTATCTCCTCTGGTACCCGGCCAAGCACCGCGCCTCGGTGGACGCAGCCGCCGGCGAATTGCTGAACGCAGGGCTCGCGTCGCTGCTCCGTCTCGAGCTGGACGTCGGCGCCGAGGCCGCAAGCGAACCCGGGCGCGCACCGCCGATGTCGGCGACGGGACTTCTCGTCGTCAATCCGCCCTTTGGTTTCGCCGGCCAGATGACCGAGACCCTTCGTACACTGACGACCCTGCTCGGGCGCGGTCCGGACGCCCGCTCTTCGGTGACGCGCCTGGCGGGCGAGCCCGATGCTGTTTCCGGCTGAAGCCGGAGGCGGCAGGTGAACGGGTTAGCCCGAACCCCGCTTGGGGGATAATCTTGCGCGCCCCTCCTGCCACCAGTATGTGATGGCTCCGACGGACAGGTGGCTGAGTGGTTGAAAGCACCGCACTCGAAATGCGGCGTACGGGTAACCGTACCGGGGGTTCGAATCCCTCCCTGTCCGCCAGGCGTTGCGGAAGATATTGTAAACGCAGAGATTTCGCGAAAACGGACAGCAGCCGCCGCCGCCGGGCTAGGGCGCAGTGCGCTTCGGTGCTGGCTTTCGCTGACCACTGAGGACGGGCTGTCCCGTCGGGGTACGCTCGGCGCGAGTCGCAACCAGCGGCGGGGTCGTCGATTTCAGCACGCGGTGACGCAGCACGACGCCGAGAAGGTTGGCGTCCTCGCCGCGCATCACTTCGTTGGAGAGCTCCGTGGTTTCGGCCCGGGTCGCATGTTTCGACATCGCATCGAACCAGATGCGCGCATCGGTCTGGCACTTCACGGCAATGGCTTTCGCCACGACGTTGGCTGGACTGATACGATCGTCGTAGTCGGGAACGAGTGTTTGCGCGCAGTGATAAAAACGGTCTTTTGCGATGCGGGCGGCCTGCACGCTCTCGCCTTGAGGTGCGGCGGCGGCAAGTTGGGTGACGCCCAGGATCACTGCCAGGACGGATACGGAATTGCGCATTCACTCGCCTCTGGTCATCGGCCTGTTGCCCGCTGTCGCGGCCATGAGAAAACCGCCGCAGCCTCGCGCGTAAGCGCCATCAAGATCAGGTCGGCGAGAATAGGCGCGCGCAGTTAAAGATTGTTTTTGTACGGTTGTGTACACGCCTCGTCCGGTGTCATCACATGGAAACGATCGCGGCCGCGCATTCCTTGCAACTAGAACTAGACTCTAAGCATTCCGTGCAGCGGCGGGTATGCGCCGGTCTATGACGAGCGACAGCGAGCGACGCAGTTCGAGCCGTCCCGCCCGCTCCTCCAATCCATAGTTTCTTCCGAGCTTCAGGCTGGGCAGTCGCTCTATTGTTTTTGGGTGACTCTCTGAGACTTATCGCTGCCCGCCAGGAGCCGGCCACGACCTTGGTCGTTTTCCGTTCTGCGGTGCGGGCAGCCGGAACTCCCGGTCGAGGGGAGGGCCAATGGAGAAGCCCGAACTCCGGCGCCCGCCCACCCTCTAAATAGTTGACGTCCCTTGGAATCCAAGTGCATGGCGGATGGCCGGAGCACGCCGCGATGCGGCTCGCTTCTATTTCTTCTTCAGCCGCGCCGGGTGCCGCCACAGTCTGGACCTTGCCAGCCGGCCAATCCGTATGCGTGCGTGCGCCAAGCGCTCGTAATCCGCCGCAATTCCTTCAAGAGCTTCACGCATCGCTCCATCCTCGGTGCTTTGAAGGATCGCCCGGATTTCCTTTGCGCGCTGCCGGTAGCGCCTTGCCGCTTCTGCATCGTCGTTCATGCCGCCAACCCAGCGCTGATCGGCAGACGATACGCCCACGCCTCAGCTTCAGGGTGAGACAAAAATAGGAACAGAGCAGCCGAAATATGACCTAGCGGCCTGCCATCAACCGTTCCTTGGACGGCGGCTTTATGAAGGAGGCTATTTTGATGTCGTCGGCCGTCAACGCCGGCAGCGGCTGGTCTGAGTCTTGCGGCAGGCAGCAATATTTTCCCGGCCAGCGCATCTCGATCAGCCCATGCTCCACGAGATACGTGAGCGCCTGGGCGAGTTCCCGCCCGTTCGCGTCGGGGAATTTGCGGCGCAGATCTTGTTTCCCGAGTCCGGGCTCGACACTGAGAGCGTCGAGCACCTGGTCACGCAATTTGGGGCGCATCGAACTCTCACGAGCGAGGGGTGAAGCGCGCCAGCGTTCCCGGGTGTCGTGTCTCGCAGTACGCGGCCAGCCTTCCCCAGACCGCAGCCATCTTCATGAGTTGATCCTTCTCCTCGTCGCCCACCGTCCTGCGGGCGAGTGCGACGCACGCCGACGCCTGAGACCGGTACTCCTGCGATTTCTTCATGGAACGTCACCTTCGGCCCGCTGCATCCGAGAAAAGCCCCACGTGGCGTGACCATCGCGGGGCTCTCAGCGGCAGGCGCAAACCTGGGGGCAGGTCGGTGCGCCCGCTTGCTCCCACAACCTGGAAGTCCGGTTTCTGTTCCGCGGCCCGCGTACAATAATTTCAGACGAGGCTCGGAGCTCGACGGTGCGCGGTCGTTCGCCCGCGCACCGTCGAGCTCGGGCTTCAGCGGATGGGTGTTGTGCGCAGAAGGGCGATGGACGTCTGGTTGATCCGTGTGGCCTTGCCGTGACACCCGGTAACCCATTCAGTTCGCAAGGGAACCGGAACGGGAATGCCGAATTATATTGGTTCAGGCTTTGGGCCACGAGACGGAGGCAATGCATGAACGAGAAGGAATGCAACAGTAACACCAGTGCGGAGGCCGATCGCCGGGCCTTTCTCAAAACGGCCGGCAAGTTTGCGGCAGTCGTGCCGCCCGCGATGACCCTGATCCTCTCCACCACGATGAATTCCCCGGCGATTGCACAATCGGGGCAGCAAGGGAACAACGGCGTCGGCAATGGCGTGGATCCGCAGCCCCCCGGCAATCCCCCGATCAACGATCCGCCCGGCAGCGGCCCCGGCAATCCCGCGGCAAGAACCCGCTGACCAGGAAAAAGCGCGTTTCGTGGAAGGGGGCTTCGCCCCCTTCTTTTTTCCACGCAGAGGCCCGTTTGCAAGGAACGCTGTGCAGGGCGGGCGGCGAGTCCAGGATGGATTCGACGGGGCGATTTCTCAAAATCCGCAACGGCATAGCTGACGTCATAGAAGGCCAAATGCGCGCGAATGTGGCGGAACCACGGCGCTGTTCGACAGTTACGTTCCTGCCGGTCGAGGTTGCGGCAGTGTTCATCAGTACAAGCTTGTTAATGGAGACAACTAGATGGAACCGCAGGAAACCCGGTCACGGGAAGCCGAACCAGATCGTCGCGCTTTCCTAGCCACAGCAGGCAAGTTTGCCGTTGTCGTACCGCCAGCAATGACAATGCTGCTCTCGACCACGATGAGTTCGCCCGCCATTGCGCAGTCAGGCGGAGCAATACCGGCTCCGACGACGACAGCGCCGCCGCCGCCGACGACGACTACGACTACCAGCACAATCCGTACACGTAGTCGCTAAGGCATCGCGATTCCCGGCGGGTCTGATTACGTAGAGACCCGCCGGAGCGCTGCAAGAGGGATTGAGGGGGAGTGCAACAAGGTGGAGTGGGTGGGTTTGAGCGGGAGTCGTCACGCCCGCAAATTTCCTGTGACGTAGCTTCGGTCGGGGGAGATGACCACGAACTTTCCCTGGGATGAGTCTCGTCTCGTCGCGCCCACGACCATTCACCATCTCTCAATCGGTGAGCGCTCGATCCTGTTCTGCGAAGCGCGGCAACAAATCTACGGACTGAATTCAACCGCCGACCGCATATGGCGGATTCTGGCCGAGGGAGGGGCGCCCGTCGAAGCGAGGCGGGAGCTCACAGATCTCCGCGTCTCTGACGACGACGCTCGCGCATTTGTGCAAGACGCGACGCTGTCATGGCTGCAAGGCGGGCAACTTGCGCCGCAGGAGACATTGGCACGCTTGCGCCAGCCTGCCGATGCAACGCGCGCTCTTCGCATCGATGAGCTTACCGTCCGGTTGAACTTCTTCGGTGTCGCTCCCGATCAAGCCGACGCCGTGTTCGCGCAATTTGCCGCCGCCGACAAGCAGGCCACTTTGAAACTCTCGATCGTTTCGTGCCGCGGCCAGATTTTCCTGTTCGAGGGGGACAGGCCGCTCGGCTCCTGTGGGGCGCACGAGTGGATTCCGCGGTTGAAGGCCGTGCTGACCGAGCACTATGCCGCAGCCGTCAGCGATGCGTTTCTCGTGCATGCCGCCTTTCTCGTCCGCGGCCGGAAGGGACTCCTCATCAGCGGCGCACCCGGTGCGGGGAAGACAACGCTCTGCGTCGCGCTCGCCCGGTCCGGTTTCGAGTACCAGGGCGACGACATCGTGCGGCTGGAGAGCGGCGGCAGGGCTGCCGGCACGCCCTTCGCCGCCTGCGTGAAGTCAGGCGCCTGGTCTTTGGTTGCGCCTTATGCGCCGGAGATTGCGGAGCTCCCGGTGTATCGCCGTGGCGACGGAAAGGACGTGCGCTACTTGCCGATGCCGCCATCGGACCGGCGGCCGCGCGGCATCGATGTCGTTCTCCTGCTTTCGCGCCAGCCGGGCGCGGCGCCGGCGTTCGAACCGGTCGAGCCGCTGGAGGCATTTTCGACGCTTTTGGAAAGCGCGTTCTCCGCCAAGGGCGCGATCACCGCGCCGGCGCTGAAAACCTTCGCCAAAGCCATCGAAGCGGCGGCAAGCTTCCGCTTCGCCTATTCCGACATCGCCGACGCGATCAAGGCCGTCAAAGGTTTGGCCAATGAGTAGGCGGGCCGCGCTTCAGCAATTGACGACATGCTTGCAAGGCCGTTTGCCGGCGCAGGCCGACTGGATGGCGATCCTCGATCTCGCCAACCGAAGCCTGGTCACGGCCGAGCTCTGTACCGCCGTCGCGACGTCGAGCGAATTCTCCGCGCTTCCGCAAGACGTGCAGACATTCCTGCTCGAAGTGCGCTCGCGCAATCGCGAACGGAACCGCCGGCTTGCCGTTCAGCTCCGCGACGCGCTCGCGGCGCTCAACGGCGCTGGGATCGAGCCCGTGCTGCTCAAAGGCGCTGCCCTCTGGACCGGCCGGCCGGGTGACGAGTCCGACCGCATTCTTGCCGACATCGACCTCCTCGTGCGCGGGCCTGAAGTCGCGCGGGCCATCGCCGCCTTGCAAGCAGCGGGCTTCGGCCTCACGTCACGCTATCCGGGCAACGACGTCCATGTCGTGGCGGAACTGGCGCGCCCCTCCGATGTCGGCCTGATCGACCTGCACCAAAGGCCTCCGGGACCGCCGGGATTGGCGGAGATCGAGAATTTGGCGGCGTATTGCACGCCGGTCATCCTGGATGGTCTGCGGGCGATGCGCCCGGCTTCAGCCGTGCAGATATTCTTCTTGGTTCTGCATGATCAGTTTCACGACGGCGACTATTGGCGCGGCAGTTTCGATTTGCGCCATCTGATGGACATCGCCCGTCTGTCGACGGCACAAGAAGGCGTCGATTGGCAATTCCTCGAGTCGCTGTGCCGTACACCTCTTGTCCGCAATGCGCTCGAAACCCAACTCATTGCGGCCGAGCGCTTTGCCCGAGCCTCTGTCCCCCGTCACCTCACGGCGCGCTGGTGGACGCGGGTCCAACATCGCAGACGTCTGTTGCAGTTTGCCCACCCCAAACTGTCCGTTCCTCTTGCCGTCGCCGGGGCGGCCAGCGAGTGCTTCAGTCTTTTGGCGCATCGGGCCGAAAACAGGGCAGGGCGCCGCCGGGTATTGGGACATGCGAGCAGCAAGGGTTCGGCATTCGATCGTCTGAAGCGATTTCGGCGCATCCTCTCTCTTCCACCGGGCAAGCTTTAGCGTGCCGGCTGCCGCATGCGTTCGCGGTGTGGAGGCGATGGGCTAATCCCGCACTACGGATTGACCGCCGTAAACTTCTCGGGCGCGGCCGGGGTGGCCCTCCGCGAAGCGATCACGCTGCTGTTCGAGGGTTCCGACGCAGACAGCCGTTCCGAGATGAAGGAGAAAATCTCGCGGTAACAGGCGTCCTCGCCGAATTGGGCGCTTGCAACCTGCAATGCCAAATTTGCGTATCGCTTTCGCCGCGCCTCGTCGCCCATCAGCCTTAGGGTCTGTTTTACAAACTCATCTGCCGAATCCGCGATGACGATCGCATCCTTGACCAGGGATTTTACGCCTTGCGCCGTTATCGAGGTGGCGACGACGGCTTTGCCCCAGCCCATGGCCTCCACGAGTTTGACTTTCAGTCCGGACCCGACCCGGAGCGGTGAAACCACGATGCCCGCGCGCCGATAGAGAGCGCCGAGATCCGAAACGACGCCGAGATATTCGACACCGGGCACCCGGCGCGAATAGGACCACGCCACGGAGCCGGCGACGAGAAGGCGCGAAGCCGGCCGCTGCATTTGGATGCCGGGCCAGATTTCCTCGACCAACCATTGCAGGGCATCGATGTTCGGAGCCGTGTTGCTGCCGACGAACAGAATGCTGTCGGAGTCGCCGACGTAGGGATGATCGACCGGCTGCACGGCCATCGGCGCGACCACAACTCTGTGGCCGGGCAGTCGATCGCGGACGATGGCGGCCTCCTCTCCCTGGATGGCGACAACAAGGTCGGCTGCGGACAGAAGAGCCATTTCGTCCGCCTCCGAAATCTTCGCCGCCGAATCGACTTTCTTCAAATTTTGGAACTGGGTTGCGCGCGCGGAAAACAGGTCATGCATCACCACGATGCTGGGTATGTCGCCGCGCTTCACATGCTGAATACAGGGCGTCAGAAACGCGTAATCGAGCAGCAGCACATCGGCCAAAGCCGGTACGTGACGTGCGAGGAACTCGGAGTCGCGTGCCGATAAACGTACCGCGATGGAATAGGGGGCGGGCCTGCCGAACCGCCGCCTGCTGATCCCGGTACGCGCGAGAAAGCGATCGAAAATCGCAAGGCCGGCGCGCCAGACCACGGTCGGGTCCAGCAGGACGAGGAACCGCCCCAATTTCACCGATCCCCGAATGCAGACACTGTCGAAGACATCCATTTCGGGCAGCAGGCGGATCAGCGGCCAGCGTCCGAACGTCGTGGGCGAAGGCGAGACGTAATGGACCCGGAAGCCCTTCGACTTCAGATATTCGACAATGCTGAGGATGTAGACCGAACTTCCGTTGGTTTTTCCAACGATCCTCTGGCGCGAGATAAGGCAAATGCTGGGGGCTGAATTGTTCCGGCGGCTCATCTTTGCGGGACGACTCCAAGCACGACCGGGAGTGCTCGCGCTATTGAGGCTCAGACCTGTTCAATGCCGAAAAGCGACAATTGTTCCATCCTTCGTCCATGATTCCGCGTTTTCCCCGGAAGGAGCGTTGGAATTGTGTTTATGCGGGAAGGCCTTGGCGGAAAATCGCGGCCTGGAACCGGCAGCGGAGACGGGCACGGATTCCGCTTCGCCTGGAACCGCACGAGGACCTGACGCCCCGATCTTATGATCCCCTGGCCTGACCATGGTCTGCTCCGAGTTCGGATGTGACTGCAACCGGTCTTGCTGTGTCGGTGCCCGGGTCCGTCTTGTGAACGAGCGCCCCCCAGAAGCGCTTGATGCGGGGTATGATCGGGCGCGACAGCAGCGGCCAGACGTAAGGATGCGCCAAGAGGATGGCGATGCCGCGGCGTGTGTTGCCCTCTTTCGCCGCCTTGACGACGTCCTCGAAGGCCAAAAGCGATTCCAACATGTGCCGTCTTTGCCGAAGGGCTCTTTTCTCCCGACGCTTGAGGCTGACCCGCGTGAAATATCGGTCGTCTGCATCGATCAGGGCCTGAATGTCCGACGCGCTCATTCGATGCGACACGGACGCCGCGTGTTTCCGATACAGATACATTGCAGGGGGATAAAGGCGCAGCCGATGACCGTCCCTGAGGATCCGGGCCAGGAAATGGTAGTCCTCGCCGATGCGCAGCCGTTCGTCATAGCGAAGACCGAGCCGGCGAACGATTTCGGTCCTTATCATCGGCTTGAGGTAACCGAGATCCGGTGTCCAAGAGTACAGCCTTGTGGACTCGATGAATTCCGCGAGGCCGATCCAGTGGGGAGACCATGCCAGATGGTTTCTCAAAAAGCGCCGGTGTTTGGGATCGGTGTCCGAGAATATCGTCAGATTGTCGGCGACGAGCGCGGCGTTGTCCTTCATCGCGCCGTCAAGGAGCAGTTCCAGCCTCTGCGGCATCATGAGATCGTCGCTGTCCAACACGGCGATCCATTCGCCCTGTGCGGCCTCAAACCCCCGGTTGCGCGCCGCACCGGGACCGCGATTCACCGGTTGTTTGATGATCCTCACGCGGGGGTCGCCATTTGCGGCTTGTTCCGCGACAGCGATGCTCTCATCGGTCGAGGCATCGTCGATGAAGATCAGTTCCCATGACTGAAGCGTCTGCCCCATCACGGACTGGACCGCCGTGCGCAGGAACCGCGCACCGTTGTAGTTCGCCATGATGACCGAGACAGCGGGTGCGTTAATCATAAGGCGATGTTCGCCGGCCAAAGTTCCCGATGCCGGTCCCTCTGCGTGGCCAAAGCCGAACGGGTTCCCGTGGCATAACGTGGAAATCTGACCTGGCGTTCCCGGCCGTCGGTTCAAAAATGCACAGGCAACGCTTCGGCGCAATTTTGCAACAGAAACAGAGGACCAAAGCGCGGGCTTGGCCGTACGGGGAGAGACTGGCATGCCCCATCGGTAAAACACGTTTCCCGAACCTCTCATGTGCGGAACCATCCGGATTTCGCCACGTTCATGCCTCGGTGCAGCGTGGTCTTCACTGTCCACCAGCTCTTGGCCAACGAAAGGCGCGAAACGTGACGTCAGTGTCGGACGGTATGCGACTTGCGCGTGAGCGCGAATTCCACAACCGGCATTTCCTTGATGAGGACGAAAGCCGCGGCGCGCAGAACAAGTACTATTTCGCGATTCAGCAGGGACTCGCTCTGTACAACCAGCTGGTTGTCGCGCACGCCCAAGACCGCGACGCTCTTGAATATGGCTGTGGCGTCGGCGTGCTGGCGCGTCAGATCGGGGGGGGCGCGAAATCCGTCGTCGGCATCGACCTCTCCGATGTCGCGGTGGGCCGCGCGAACGACCAATGTATCACCGGCGGCATCGACAACGTGAAGTTCGTCGCGATGAACGCCGAAGAGATGACGTTCCCCGATGAATCCTTCGATTTCGTCTACGGCTCGGCCATCCTTCACCATTTGGACGTGGCCCGCTCCATGTCGGAGATCCATCGTGTCCTGCGTCCCGGCGGCATTGCGCTGTTCGCGGAGCCGCTCGGGCACAATCCGATTTTCAATCTCTATCGGCGGCTTACGCCCAGCAAGCGCACTGACGACGAACACCCCCTCATACGATCCGATTTCGATATCGTTAGTCGCCTCTTCCCGGAGGTCAGGATCCACCATTTCGGCCTCCTGACCCTCCTCTCGGTTCCGCTGCATTCTACCGGGGTTGGGCGTGCCTTGCGCTCCGGGCTTCACGGCATCGATCGTGTCCTCTTCGGCTTGGGCTTGCGGTGGTACTCCTGGTACGTCGTCATCGAAATGAAAAAGGCATGACTTGCATCGCTGGATCGCGGATGCCCTGGGCAGCAGGTCATGAGATGGGTTTCCATCCCAGATGAATGACCGCCGCGCCTTTTTCGGCACGATCGCCATGAGCACGGTCAGCGTTGCGAAGCTTGGCTTGCAGCTGCTTGTGCTTCCCCTCATGGCCCGGGTCCTCGGGCCCGAAGCCTTCGGCATTATCGGCCTTGCCTGGCCCTTCATCGTGTTCGCGAGCGTGCTGACCGATGCCGGATTGGGTACGCCGCTGGTGCGCGAGAAGAACGCTTCGCGGGAGCTCGAAGCCACGGTTTTTTGGATTTCCACTGCGATCGGGACCATCTCCGCGGTCCTGCTTTGCATTCTCGCGTGGCCGCTGGCAGCAGCGTTTTCCAGGCCGGACCTGGCGCCGGTCCTCGCAGCTCTTTCCCCGATCCTCATGATCGGCGGAAGCATGACGGTTCCAACGGCCCGGATTACGAGAAGCCGGAACTTCACGATCTTCGCGATCGGCGACATTCTCTCCGTCGGCGTAAGCGCAATTGCGGGATTGCTGGCGGCCTATCTCGGTTACGGCGTTTGGAGTCTGGTCATTCAGCAGCTCGTGCTTTGGATCACCAAGGCGGCATGGCTGTTTTCGAAATCCAATTTCTCCCTGGCGTTCTGCTGCAAGCCCTTTCTCGCCAATCGCCTCCTTGGCTTCGGCACCCACTGCGCGGCCGCGAATTTTGCGGATCTCGCAGGCAAGTATTTGCCGCCGCTGATCGTCGGAGGGTGGCTGGGCGTTACGACCTTGGGCCATTACGCGATGGCCTCCCAATTGATGCGGGTCCCCGAGATGGTGATCTCGGGCCCGATTTACTTGGCCATCTTTACTGCGGTGGCTCAGGCTCCCAACCGGCAGGCTGCCCGGGCCATGGTCTTCAGCAGTTTCAGAATCCTGCTGACCGTTCTCGCTCTCACTTTTTGTGGTCTCGGCCTCACCGCCGATCTCGTGACCGACCTGCTTCTTGGCGCGGGCTGGAGCGACACGGCGCCGATGCTGGCAGCGCTGGCGCCTGCCGGGTTCTTTGTCTGCCTTTATTCTTTTCTCGGCGCGGTTCTGTTGGGGTCCGGCAATTCGAGCCAGCAATTCAAGCTCACGCTCTTCTGCAGCTTGGCGATGGTCATTGGCGCGCTCAGCGGTGCGCAGTTCGGCCCTCTCGGGGTGGCGTTGGGCGTAAGCCTGGGCGCAGCCGCGCTGGCTCCCTTCTACTTGCGGTCCCTGGCGCACGAACTGGGCGCCAGCGTCGCGTCGTTCGTTCTGACATCGGTGGCGCCGCTCACGGCGGCGTGCGTGATGGTTCTGACCGTCGCCGGCATTCGGATGGAGATCGCCGAGCTTCCCATGGCCGTGCAACTCGCAATCTCTGTCGCAGCGGGTGTCTTGTCGTTTGTCCCGGTGGTGATCCTGCTGGGAGGGCGAAAATTTCTCGAAGATCTGCGGCGCATACGGCCGCAAGCAGCCGAGCTCGAGTCCGAGTTGCAGCCCTCCCTTCAGGCGGCCCAAACTTTGGAAGTCAGTCGCTGATTGCGGGCTTTGCGGCCCTCGTCTCCCGGATTCGTTCCGCAGCGTCCTTGACCGTGAGAATCTCGATGCCGCGGTCGAGCACGTCGTTCAGGACCTTGGCCAGGCGGACCGGCTCGCATCCATAGGGGCTGGGATGGTCGGAGATGTCATGCGTGAAGAAGATCACCCA
>Ga0137432_1000717_pt1 | contig 13833 bp, 20 predicted proteins | sample EasRivERMZT820_2_FD_102337 | JGI IMG/M metagenome (GOLD analysis project Ga0137432, IMG submission 102337) | Soil microbial communities from meander-bound floodplain in the East River, Colorado, USA - East River MetaG ERMZT820_2 | ecosystem: Environmental > Terrestrial > Soil > Floodplain ...
ACAGGCCGGTGTCGACCAAAGCGTGGATGAGTGCGTTGCGGACGGGCAGGCCGATGGCTGCTCCTCCGTGTCCTGCCAGTGCAATTGTGTGCCGCGCGACCCCGAGACCACGTGCACCCCGGCTGAGTGACTTGACGGCTGAAGGCCTTGTGCCGTACACACGTCGGAACCACAGGATCTCCCCTCCTGCGTTGACTGGTAGCGGCGCAGGAATTACATGGGGCGCAGCCCGTTTTTGACGGGTCAGAAGGGCTCCGGAAACGTCTACCAGCGTTTCCGGGGCCCTTCGCCGTTTCAGGGAGCAGCGAGCCACTGTGGTTGCGACACTCGCTGACGTCTGGGCCTTGTACGAGCGCACCTACTTTGCACGCCTCGCCAAGAAGACCCAAGAGGGCTACCGAGGCGCCTGGAAGCTCGCCAGGGCCCTTCCGGCGCGTCCGGCGGCCCACGACGTGGAAAGATGGCGCGCGGGGCTCTCCGAGCGCTACAGCGCGTCCTACGCGAACCAGGTGCTGCGGATCCTACAAACCGGGGTGAAGCGCGGCGCCCTCCTTGCCGGCGGCGACCCGGAGCTCGTCGCGGCCGTCGTAGCCATTCCGACGCTCCGCGTCGATTGCCTCGAGCCCCGCTGCCCGCCTCCGGACTTCCGCGAGCGCGCCCTCCTCGCCGTCCGAAGCCCCGCCGAGCGCGCCTGGCTGCGGCTAGCCGGCGAGGGAGGGCTCCGCCGCGGCGAGCTCGAAGGCCTGCGACCGGAAGCGCTCGACCTCGAGGCCGGCGTTGTCCACGTGACGCGCCAGCGGCTTTTCGACCGGCGGAAGAATCGGCGGCCGCACGCCGTCGAGATCGACGCCGAGCTGGCGGCCGATCTGCGCTGGGCTATCGATCACCGGACGGCGATCAAGCCGCGCGCCGGTTGGCACCGCGGTCGCTCCGACGGCTTCGTGTTCCCGTGGGGCCGCAAATACCTCGAGGCGTTCATCCGGCGCATCCGTAAGTCATTCGGCGCCGAGCGCGACACGTACTTGCCGCGCGGTCTCGCGTGGCATGCGTGGCGCCATGCGGGCGCGAGCGCGCTCGCCGACGACGGCAAGACCGAGATCGAGATCGCGGAGTGGTTGGGCGACAAAGACACCAAAATGGCCGCACGCTACGTGGCGCGGCTGAGGGGGGCGACACGGAGCCGATTGACCGGCTACCGCGCTCCATGCAAACGAGTCGAACAAGTTGGAACGCCGCGGGTTGCCGCCCGCGGCGTTCCGTCACCGACCTTCACGACGGCGGGAATGGTTCTTACCGTCGAGTGGGTCACTGAGGATGGAGTTTCCTGTGGAACAGAGCCCCAACAACCCAAAGGCCGGCGACAACGTCGATCCGGCTAGTTCAAAGAGTGGTGACCCCGACGGGAAGCGGGAGCCCCTCGAGGGCGTAACCCTTGACGCCGAGACGGTGGCGCGCGCACGCGCCGCGTTGCGCCTAGCGCGCAATACCTACATCGAGCTCGGCGAGCTCGGTCACATGGAGCGCGACCTCGCGCGCGGGCTGGCCGAAGGCCTACAGAACGTCCTCCGCGACATCGCGGCGGAGGTGGCCGATGGCTAATCAGATCTGGGCCGCCTGGCTCTTTTTCCTGTCGTCGGTCGGCAACACCGTCGTCGCGATCGGGCAGACCATGCCGCACACAACCGCGGCGAGTGTGTTGACCGGGATCGGGGCCATCACCTCCGGCTTCGCGGTCTACTCCTTGGTGGAAATTCGCGGGGTGCGCCGTGGGTAGCCACAACCATGCAACGCCAGTCTTCGGGTGCACGGAGTGCGCGCGGCGGGCGCGCGTGCCGAAGCACACAACCCCAAGGGGATCGATAGTCGAAGCCTCATGGGTGTGTGCGAAGTGCCTGCACAAAAACACACCCGAGGCGATGACATGCCGTCGACCGCTAGACGGCAAGAAAGCGCCGCAGCATGTTGTGCCGCGGGTGTGCGGTTGGGATCGGCGCATCGGCCTGGACGAGGTGCGCTATGCGTAGCGACCCCAAGTCCCAAAGTGCATCTGTCGATCCGCGCACGGTGTTCTGTCGGTGCGGACACAGGCGAGGCCAACACAGCGAGTCGATGGGCACGTGCGGTCACTGCGACTGTGCCGACTTCACCGAGGCAGCGGCGGTTCACGTCCCAAGCTGCTGGACGCCTAACGACCCCACGACCACAAGGGGTGATGAGGCAGTCTATGCGGCGGCAAGACGGCTCGACGAAAGCAGCGATGATGGCTGCTCGGGCGACGTGCCAACGTGCGCATGCGACGAGTGCCGGGCGATAGTCGCCCGGGTGATCGAGCTCTCCGCTGACAACGGAGGGCGCCCATGAGTCCTACGGAACAGACCACGGTCGATCGGGAACTTGCCCAACTGATCGACCGGGCCAGGGCGGCACACGACGCGAGGATCATCCTCCCCGCCGTGCGCCATTTCTGGCTTGAGCCACAGTGTCACGAGCTCGGGTGCACGTGTCACACGCCGGTCAACGCGGGAGTGGTCTCATGACCATCTACCCGAAGATCCCGGACCACCTCTCGACGATCAGGTCGGGCAACCGACAGGAGCGATGGCGCGAGCGGCGCGCCATCCTGATCGCGCAACGGGACATCCGCCAGCGGTGGTACGCCCGCATGACGGAGCTCCTCTGCGAGGGCGCTCCGGTGACCTGGGCGCGCAAGTCAACCGGATCGTCGATAGCGACGCTAAATGCCCGAATTCAGGAGTGTAACGACACACTGGACGCCATGGGAACCGTAGACCAGGCGGCGTTCTTGAGGCCTCGGCGAGAGAACCGCCGGGCCCGGGGTGGGTGAGGCGGCCGGCCGGCCGCCCTTGGTACTACGTACAAGCACTGTAACCCCCCCCTCCTCCGGAGGTGCGTGGGTGCGCGGGGTGGAGCCGCGCCGAGACCAGCTCGCGAAGCGGTGGAGGCTCCGGGAGGTGGCGAGGCGTGAGGCTCTCGAGCGCGGGACGCGGTGTCCCGACTGCGACGTGCTGGGTGTGTGGCAGGGGTGGATCGGTCGTGACGAGCAGGATGGCCTTGCCGTCCCCGGCGTGCAGCCGAAGACGGGGGCCGTTGTGTGCCCAGAGTGCGGGCAGATCGTGTCCCGGCGCGTGATCCCGCGCGCCGCGGTATGCGGGACAAAACCTATTGCGCTCCAGGGTGGCGTCAAGGTCGTGACAACCGGGCGGCGCACCGATGGCTCGCGGCGCGCAGGCCTGCGGGGCGTCTACCGCTGTAACAAGCCATGGATCTGCCCGGAGTGTGCGCGCGCGCAGGCTGCGAGCGATGCCGACACGCTGCACGCATGTAACATGGGCTGGCGCGGCTTCGTGCGCGACGAGGCAAACCCCCACCGATGGGTGCTCCGCAAGGTGGCCAGCAACAAGAGAAAGGGGGCAACGCCTGCGCGACGCGGTGGGTCGGAGAAGCGGGCGCGCAACGGCGTCTACCTTCTCACCCTCACCATTCCGCATCATGAGGGCCTCTTGCTCGAGCCGATGCGCCGCGCGGCCGCGGCGGCGTATCGGCGGTGCATCAACGGGGCGCCCTACCGGCGGGTGAAGCGCCGCTACGGGATCAAGTCGACACTCCGTCGGCTGGAGGTGACCACAGGACCGTCGGGGTGGCACCCACATATTCATGCGCTGCTATTCACGGACCGGCGCCTATCCTCCTCGCAGATCGAAAGCCTGCGCGAATGGTACTTCGTGCGATGGTCCGCGGCTGTGGAGCACAGCGGGTACGCGCGGCCATCCAAGCAACACGGCGTCGATCTCATCGTCGCCGACAAGGGCGGGCGCTACCTCGCCAAGATGGGGTTGAAGGAGCTTGCCGGGGACGCGCCCAAGGTGGCGCGCTGCGCAGAGTGCGGTGACTACAAGGGATCGGAGTGGAATGGGGAGAGGCGCGCGTGCGTCGACTGTGGGCACGAGGTGAACCGCACGCTATGGCAGGTCCTCGAGGACCTGGCCGAGCACCCGACCGCACGCGATCGGCGCACGTGGCGCACCTACGTTGCTGGGATCCGCGGAGCTCGCCGGCTGACCTGGGGGAGGGAAAACATCGCAGCGGACGGGACGGTGGCGACCCTTCGCGAGGTGCACGCCGAGCACGTGCGAAAGTCGGAGAGGGCACGCTGCGCCTGTCACGGGATCGATCCGGAGTGCAACAGGTGTGGCGGTACCGGCCGCTACGATCGGCGCCGCCTGACAAAGCAGCGGGCGCAAGAGGAGCTCGAGCTCGAGCACACGGAGTACCTGACGATCCCACAGGAGGTGTGGGCGCTCCGTTACTCGCGCGACGCCGGGGGCCTGGCTGAGCTTGTCGACGCCTACGAGCGCGGTGACAAGTACGAGATCGAGGCACTCCTGGGGAGGTGGATGGCCCCCGCGAAGATCGAACACTGGAGCGAGGACACGAAGCCCACCCCCGAAGACCTCCTGTGGATCATGGAGAGCCAGGGCGCAGACCGCGCCGCGGCATACTCGGACGCTATCCGAGAAGGGCGCCACAACTGAAAGCGGGGCCGTGTGTCTCGTTTGACACACTCCCCGCACCCCCAGTAGAACCGGCGCGTGGGTGGGCTCAAATCAGGCGCGCACGTGAAGCTAACGGAAGCCCAGCGCGGCGAGCTGGAGGCGGCCGCGCGTCGCGAAAACCTCTCAATCTCAGAGTACATCCGGCGCCGCGCCCTCACCGCGACCGGGGGTGCGCCGGCCGTGACACCGGCGGTGGAATCGCTCCCGAGCCATCACGTGGACGAGCTTGGGCCCGACACTCTGCGCGCCGACAACGGGGCGCTCACCCGATGACCCTCGAAGAGATCGTCCGCGCCATCGTCGCGGCGACACCACAGAAGGCGGCCGCGCCACAACCCCAGAGGCCACATGAGCAACAACGTCCTAAGCCCCAGCCCAGCACCCTCGACCGCGTCGCCGATTGGTTCCGGTCCTGAGACCTTCGGCGAGGCGATCCCGGTAGCGCTCGATACCCCGCCAGAGCCCGCGAAGGCGATCGAAGACGACACCTCACCCGAGGCTACCGCTGAGCTGGCGGTGGGCGGCGTCGACGCGCTCTGTCGATGGTTCGGCGCACCGTCGGCGCCCCCCGAGGCCACGTGGGAACTCTCCGAGCGCGAGCGCGACGATCTGCGCCGCGATCTCGTCGCGGTGTTACGCAAGCATGACATCGCGGACATCCCCTTCGCCGAAGAGATCCAGCTAGGCGTTACCGCGACCGCGATCGCAGCGCCACGCATCCGGCGATACAGGGAGGGAAAGAAGAATGATCGTACTGTTCCTGGGCAAGAAGGGCGTCGGGAAGACAGCGGCGGAGCGGAAGCTAGTGTATCGCCGTCTGGTGGAGCGCCCGAAGTCCATGGTCTTTTGGAATGATCCCGCCTGCCAGATCCGCGGCGGCACCCTCTTCACATCCGTAGCGCAGGCGCGCGCGCACTTCCGCGCCGTCGGCGCACCGCGCCTCTCGATCTTCCGCGGGGTCGACGTCAACGATCTCGCGTTGCTCGCGCGCGAGGTGCATGACGTGACGCTGGTGCTCGACGAGATGGATCGCGCCTGTCAGGGCAAGCGCTGGATCGCCGAAGAGGTGCGGCACCTCGTACACGAGGGCCGACACGAACGCGTCGATCTCTTCGGCACGTTCCGGCGCACCGCGAACGTAAGCGAAGATCTGCTCTCAGGCTCGGACTTCGTTTTCCTCTTCCGCCACTCCGAGGCCGCGCCATACGACTTGCGCACCATCCGCGAGCGGTTCGGCGAGCAATACGAGCGCGCCGTGAAGACCCTCGAGCCGATGCGCTTCGTTGTGTGGGCCGATCAGTAGCACCCGATTCCACCCGAAATTTCTGGAACCCACCTCGGCACGCCCGGCAGGCTCACCTCTGCGCGCAACTACTGCGCCCGGAGACAATCGACCCATGAAGGCAATGCTCAAGCCCCTGCTAATCGGCCTCGCCGCTGCTTTCCTCTACGACCGCGTTGTCAAGCCGCGCCTCGGCTAACCGCGTTCCGGCCCCCCCAACCCCGCACCGCCGGATAGACACCGGCCCACGAGGAAAGCGCTATGCAAAAATTCTATCGACTCGAAGACATCACCTGGGCAAACGGCGCGAGCCGTCAGATCCGCCTGAACACGCTCCCCCCGGGGATGCGCGTGCGGTACATCGATCTGTTCTTCGATCTGTCGGGGACGAAAGACGCCGCGGACGCGCTTCCCCCCGAGCAGTTCGCGCGGTCCGTCGCCCTTCTCAAGATCGGCAACTACTTCAACATCCCGGGCTACTCGCTCTATCAGCTGAACAAGCACCTCGAAGGGCGCCTTGTTCAAGAGGCCGTGTCGATCCCGGGCTCCGGCGCGACCTTCGACATGGAATTCCACCTCCGCCTGTACTTCCGCGATCCGCGCCAGCCGGCGAGCGACGACGGCTCGATCCCGACCGAGCTCTTGCAAGGCCAGGCGATCGAAGTCACGTTCGCGTCGGCGACCGTGTGGGCCGTCGGCAACCTGACCGTCACGGCCGGCACTGTCCGCTGCCAGGCCGAATGCGTGCACGAAACCAACGTGCCGCAGCTTAACGTGGTCGGCTACATCGATCCGGGCTCGGCGACGATCGTTCTCCCCCCGGGCGTCTACAAGGATCTATTCATCCTCGACGGCACCGGCGCCGGCATGATCACGCGTGCCGAGATCGAGTCGATCGACATGGATGTGGACGGCGATCTCGTGTGGAACAACGCGCTGCACGAGCAGATCGTGCCCGCGTACAACGTCGACTGCGCGCGGCACCCAGAGGCCGAGCTCGTAGACAACGCCACCGAACGCTTCCCGCTCATCTGGCACGACATGTACGGCAAGTCGAACATCACGAAGCAGCCGGCCGCGGAAAAGCAGCTGAAGATCCAGGTCACCGGCTCGATCAGCGCGAACAACATCCGTTGCGTCTACTGGCGTGCGGTCGAGAAAGACGGGGCGTCAATCGCCCGCGTTGCGGCCGTCACCGGCTCGCCGCGCGGCGCCGAGCACTACGTGCCGGCGACCGTATCGAAGACGCTCCCGAAGGCGTTCGGTATGCGCAAGGGCGGCGTTATGCCGCGCAAGGCGCGCCTGATGGAGAAGGTCCTCGCCGGCAAGCTGCGCGCGTCGCACGAGCTGTCGGGGTTCCGAAAGTAAGGGTTATCGGCACGCGGCTCGGCGGGCGGGCGGCGTGAACCGCCCTAGGGATGCGTTGTGGGACTCTGGAAGAAATTTAAAAAGAAGGTCAAGGCCAACCAAAAGAGTTGGGAGAAAAACTCCAACCGCTTCCTTCACAAGCTCGGCGCAAGCAACGTGTCGAGCCAATTCAACTTCAAGAAGCTAGTCACCGATCCCAAAGACTACTTCAAGAACAACTATGACAACTTCAAGAATGACGCCGTGCACGCGGTCGGCGTCTACAAGAAGTGGGTCACCGGCGACTGGGGCACGCTCGCCAAGGAAGGCACGCGCGACACGCGCGCCGCTTTCGGTCTGAAGGAAAACAAGAAGCAAGAGAAGGAAGCGGAGGCCATCGGCGAGACGGCCGCCAAGATCGATCAGGGTGACTACCAGGGCGCCCTCGACGCGGCCGCCAAGAGCGACAGCCTCGTCGGGCAGGCGGCCCAGAAGGCGCAGCCGTACGCCAGTGACGTTATCAAGTACGGCCAGCTCGGCTCCGATCTCTACAGCGACTACAAGACCGGCGGCGACGAGGGCGCGAAGCGCGCGATCAAACACGTCGCGGACTCCGACATCGAAGGCGTCTCGACTGTGGCGGGCTACGCCAGCACCGGGATCACGGCCTACGAGCAAGGCAGGGCCGGCGACTATGCCGCGGCCTCACGAACCGTAAAGGAGGGCGACATGGGTTTTCTATCTGACCTTGGCGGCTACGCCGAGAAGGGCGCCGAAGCCTACGAGAAGGGCAAGGCGAGCTACGACAAGGGCCGCGCCGAATACGACAGGGGGCGCGCCAGCTACGATCAGGGAACGAAGCTCGCGAACTCCGGCGGATCGATGGGCGAGTATATGAGCGTAGCGGGCGGCTACCTGAACCAAGCCGACACCGCGTTGTCCAAGGTCAAGGCGACGGCCAGCGACTTCCGCAAGCAAACAAAGCCGCGCAAAGATACGGACCGCGCCCTCGCGCGAAACCTCACCGGCACCGGAAACCCCGGCGCGCCACGGCCGCCCACGCACGCGCCGAGCGGGATCGGTGGGATTATCGGTGACCTACTGAGGGCGATCGGGCTCTAACCCATGCCGACGCTCGCGGAAGAGGTGGAAGACCGGATCGGCGACGTCAACGATACGCTGAACGCCGCGATCTACGATCTGGAAGATGGGATCTTTCACCCCCCGGGCACCGCCGCGACGGTGGAGCGCCTGAAGCTCATGCGCGGCCCGATCGACGCGTGGGCCGCCCGAGGCAGGAAGGCGCTCCCGAGCTCCACCCCGGGCGTCACCGGCTGGCCCGGCTGGATCAGCGCCGGGGATTACTTCCTGCAGGGCATCGCGGCCCAGCGCGGCATGCCGGCTGCCGAGACCCTCGCCAACATCGAGGCCACGGCGATCGGCGTGAAAGACACGACCGTTGATTACGCCGACAAGGCCGGCAAGGTGGCCGAGAGGGCCGTCCATCGTACCGCCGCGGCCGTCGGCGATGCAGCCGGCACGGTGGCGAAGCCGCTTACTATGCCGCTCGCGTTCGTCGCGGTCGGGCTCGTCGCGGCGGCCGTGATCTTCCTGAAGGTGCGCCCATGAGCGCCCTCATTGCGCTAGCCGGCGCGGCGTTCGGCACCTTCCAGGCGATGGAGCGCTACCGGAAGACGAGCCACGGCGCGAACCCCTGGACCGCGGAAGGCTTCACCAACGCGCTGCTATATTCGAGCTACTACGAGCGCTTCCTTGCACTCATCGAGGACACGGACGGCCAGCCGAATAGCTGCTTTCGCTCCCCTTCCGTGAACGCGGCCGCAGGCGGCGTGCCGACAAGTCGCCACATGAAGGCGCTAGCCTGCGACGGGTTGCCGAAGCGCCTATCCCTCGGCGCCGCGCAGGATGTCGTCTTCGCCGCAGCGAAGCGCGGCGAGCTCGGGCCCGTGAAGCGCGTCACCCTCGAGCCCGCGCGCAAGATCATCCACGTAGAGTGGTGGGGACCGGGCGAGGCCGCTCTTCCGCCCGAGAAAGCCGAGTGGAACGGATGAACCTCTCCGACGACTTCAAGAAGTACCGCGACGCCGAGCGGCCCGAGTCGCAAAGCGCCGTGCTCGTGAAGGCGCCGCCCCTGTCCTCGATCATCGGCGCCTACACAAGCGATGTCGGCGTCGCCCACGATTACGGCGGCACGCCCACGCAAGCGGTCCGCGACATCAGGGGCCCGGTTGCTGCGGTAGGCCTGACGGGCCTGCTATTGCCCGGCTCATACGCGCTCGTAGTGCCCGCGTCGCGCCGGCAAGCGCTTGTCGAGTTTCTGAACGACACGGCCGTTTTGCAGCAATGGGCCTTGCAGGGCGGATCGCAGATCACGAGCACGTCCCCCTTGCGCCCCGAGATCATCGCGCTCTACCCCGGTGACGTCATGCCGCTCGGGCGCCTCTCCACCGAAGGCGTGTCGGTCTACATGGCACCGGGCCAGTATTCGGGTGTCTATCCGGTGACGGCTGACGCGCCGATGGTGCGGCCCGAGGCGTATATCCGCGTCTTCCCCTCGGACGCGCACCTCCCGCAGCGCATCGGCTACCGGCCGATCTCGGCCTGGACGCGCGGCCAGCCATCCGCCGCGGCGCCGGTTGCGGCCGAGACTCCCCAGGTGCTCGTCGGCAATGCCTCGCACGTGCGGGTTGTCTTTCAGGACAACGTGCTTTCGGTGACGCCGATCGTCGGCGCCGAGACCGCTACCTATGACGTCTGGTGGCTCGATCACTCCGGGATCTGGAGCCACCACGGCGACGACGACCTCGACGCCGCGGGCAGGCAGGCCGTGACCGCGACCCACAACGCGGAGGTGTACTCCGTGCATCCGGGCATGCTTGGGCTGACGCTCGTTCGCACGGCCGGCGATTCGCTCTTTTACAACGCCACGACCTTCGACGCGTACGGCGGGTACCGTCGATGATCTGGCTCCGCCGATTCGTCTGGCCCGTCCTCGTTCTCCCTGGCGCGGTCGTGATCGTCGTCTCGGCGGCGTGGGCCCAGGGCTACGGCGGCGAGGCCACGCAATACGGCAACTACCTCCCCCGCAACGGCTCGAAGACCATGACCGGGCCGCTCCTAATGGACGGCGTGTTTTCGACCGACCATGACGCATCAGTCCTGGGGATCGACCGCCGCAACATCGTCAAGGGCGACCAAACGACGGACGCAGCCACGGCCTACATGCGAATTATCGGCGAGGGCGCGTGGAGCGGCGCCGCGACGAATACCACGGGCGGGACTCTCCTCCTCGCCGGGGGCCCCGGACGCAACCGGATCGTGATGACCGCGGCCAGCTGCGGCGGCGACACGGTAACGTTCAACGATGACGTCTTCGCGAGCAACGTGTGTACGGAAAACGGATCGACGGTCGCTGGCGTGTCGTTTGACTGTACCGGCGAGACGAATGCCGTGTGCGCCACGAACCTCGCCACGTGCCTCGCGGGATTCACCGGGATCACAGCAACGGCGAACTCACCGACGAGCGGCACGGTCTACGTACAGAAGGCCGAATCCGATCCCGCATCGACCGCGATCGGCATTGTCCCGAGCGACGGGGCCTGTGCCAACGTCACCACGAATCTGGACGGCGGAGTTACGCTGACCGGCGAGGTGATCATCAGCAACAAACAGGCGTACTACAACGCCAACACCGCCCAGACCACGCTCTATGTGGGCGGCACGAGCAGCTACCTCGCCGACGGGCTCACGATAGGTACCGGGCAAATGGCGTGGTTTGCGGCGCCCACGTTCGTAGGAGTCGCCGGGGGCGGCACCGAGACCGTGACGAATCCGGCAACCGTCTATGTCAGCGCGGCTCCGACCTGCACCAACGTGACGTGCACCAACGGGCCTTATGCGATCTGGAGCGACGCGGGGCTCAACCGCCTCGACGGCGTGACGCAGTTATTCGACGACACGAAGCACGCGATCGGCAAGAAGGTTATACTCGATATATCTGGCGTATCGTCCGGGGACGAAAACGACTACCTCTCGTGCACCGCTAACGACAACTGCCGATGGACGGTCGGCAACGTCGCTGTCATCAACCCTGTTTCGACACGCGTCGACATCAACGTCCGCACGCAAGTCGTCGGGATCATCCATAACGACGCGATGAATACGATCACGCTCGCGGCCGCAGCCACCACGTTTGCTGTGACCAAGAACGTCAACAAGGTCGACTGCGACGGCGGCGGCAACACCATCGCCACGATCACGGGCGGCCAGCCCGGGATCTTCTGCTGGCACTTCGTCGATGCGAGCTGCACGATCACCGACACGGCCGCGACGACAGCCAACACGATAAACACGAGCGCAGCGTTCACCTCGTCGGCCGACGACGAAATGTGCGCGGTGTTCGACGGTAACAAGTGGTTTGAAACCTCGCGGTCGGTGAACTAATGGCGCGCGCCGCAGTCATCGCGAGGACCTCCGCCGCGGCGGTCGTCCTCTTTGGCGCCGGCATCGGGATCGGCGAAGCCGACTTCCGCACCGCGGTGCCGGAGCTTTACAAGCTCGAAGAGTCGCGCCAGATCGCGCCGGGCGACGGTGACGCAAACCGCCTCGACGCCATCGACGCGCAGCTGGGCGGCACCGGCAAGGTAGAGGCCTACGCCGCGGCGGGCTCCGAATCGTGGTGCTGGCAGGTGAACGGCACCCAGGTCACGCGGGCGATGGCCGCGCGCTGTACCAGTCTCGACGCCATAGCGGCGCGCATGGCCACGCTGGCCGGCGCGCGCGACAGCCTCACCTACGCTGTCACCTACTGGAGCGCGACGAAGCTCGGCACCTCCGCGGTCGCATGGCAGGTGTCCGTGCGCCTCGCGGTGGCAATGACATGCGTGCCGGACTGATGCGCCATGACGGAGCTCGACAAGAGCAACCCGCGCTCATGGGCCACGCCTATCCCGCCCCTTATGCGCGACAACCCCCGCACCTCTATCGTCGCCGCTGTTGTGGCCCTCTTGATGACCGGCACCGGCACGGGCGTTTGGTTCATGCGGCCGAGTACTCCGCCCCAGGATCCCCTCGTGAGCTACCGCCTCGAGCAGATCGAAAAGCGCCTCGAGAAAATAGAAAAGTACATGGAAGAGAAGCGAAAGCGATGACCGAGATCGTCCCAACAAACGGCTCGCTGTATGCCTTGCAGCTCCGGGTCAACGAGCTCGAGCGCCTACGGATCAAGGATAGCGCGGCCATCCTTGAACAGTTCCGCCGGCACGCCGACAGCGTGCGCAACGCGGTCGGGCGGCTCGTAAAGCAGCAAGTCGCCCTGACCCTGACAGTGAGCGACCTCAGCCGATTGATCGATGCGCGACTCCCCGCGAAACCAGGCCGCAAGGCCAAGAGGAAAAGATGACCATCGACACCGTGCTTTCGTTCTTTGGGGCTATCCCGCGCAAGGTCAAGTACCTCGCGCTGACCCTGCTCCTGTATGGCCTGAAGTCGCGCTTTCCCGGCGCGCCCCTTCCCGAGCCCCAGGATCTCGAGTGGCTCGTGGGTGGCGGCCTCATCGGCGGCCACGTACTAACCGACGTCGCAACAAACATCGGCGCATTCCGCGCCAATGTGAGGGGCGACGCGTAACAACCGCCCTGAGGGCGGAAGAGGAGACAGCGATGCCTGTATTTAAGAAGATCGCCCTCGCCGTGGCCATTGCGGCCGTCGGCGCTGTGGCGGGAATGTTTGTTCTGGTGAACTCCGCGGACGCCCGGGATAGCTCCTATGTGGGCTGGCTCGAGGTGCGTTCGACCTTCGGCACCGGCGCGGCGTGCAGCCTCGCGGTTGCCGCGGGCTCCGTGTGTGCGGCCGCCGACATCGAGGCGATCGACGACCTCGAGGTTGACGACGACTCGACGCTGCGTAGCGACGTGGCGATCGGCGGGCTCCTGACCGGATCCGGCACGGCCGCGTGGTGGTCCGTCGCGTCCGGCGCAAACACCGCGTGCAACACGACCTGCACCGCCCCGTGTGTGATGGGCTTCGACGAGGGGGCGGCGGACGCTGAAACCATTGTCGCATGCACTGACGCCGCGGCGGACAAGTGCCTTTGCGCCGGGGCAAGCTAATGGAGCCGCTGAAACTCCTCGGCTACGCCGCAGGCGCCGCGCTTATCTGGCTACTGGTCGAGCCGGACGAAGACGACGACGACGAAGACGATCCGGCCGAAGCCATTACCGCCGCGAGCTGATACTCGGCACGCGCATTTCTTGCGCGAATCAATGCAAGCGCTGTAGCGTCGTAATCCGGCGAGGGCGCTATTTCTGCGCCCCGGGAGGGATTGCCGATGCTGCGAGCGTTTGCTTGTGCGGCCGTATTGTTCTTGGCGTGCGCCGAAGAGGAAGCCGAAGACGCGTACCTGATCCGCGACTGCACATGCAGCCAGGTGTGCGACGCCGACACCTACTCGGCCACGTTCACGGTGTGCGACACGCACGAGGCGACACAGGCCGGTGTCGACCAAAGCGTGGATGAGTGCGTTGCGGACGGGCAGGCCGATGGCTGCTCCTCCGTGTCCTGCCAGTGCAATTGTGTGCCGCGCGACCCCGAGACCACGTGCACCCCGGC
>Ga0137432_1000723_pt1 | contig 13760 bp, 25 predicted proteins | sample EasRivERMZT820_2_FD_102337 | JGI IMG/M metagenome (GOLD analysis project Ga0137432, IMG submission 102337) | Soil microbial communities from meander-bound floodplain in the East River, Colorado, USA - East River MetaG ERMZT820_2 | ecosystem: Environmental > Terrestrial > Soil > Floodplain ...
CTTCTCGAATCGGGGACGGACGCGGAGATTCTGGAGCGCTTCGCGCCTAGCGGGATGTCTTACGATCCCGCACAATGGGAATTCCTGCCGGACTTCGAATCGGTCGAAGGCCTCGCCGAGCTGGACTTCCCTACCATGGTGCGCGCGCTCCCCTTGCTGGCCGAGCTGGCCAAGCGCTGGCACGCGGCCGGGTTCCTGCCGCCCATCGCGGGGCGCTTGAATCCCAAGGGATGGGCCGTCGATTCGACCACGCGCCGCGGGGACTGGCGTTGGACTCCCGATGTCGGCACGCTGGAGCATGATATGGGCTCCGGCAACGTGCTACGCTTCAACGTCGCGCGGCAGGACTTCATCTATCAGGCGCCGGACGGGCGGACGGTTTCGGCCGAAACGGATGGGCAACGGGAACGGTTCACCATGCGCGCGGGGGATAATGCGGGGGGCGGAGCCCTGGGCCGCGCGCTCGGAATCTTCCAGGGATCGGCCGAGCTGTAGGACACACACAAGGGGAGCGCTCGCGCGCTAGAGTCCAGCCCTAGCTAGGCGCAAGCCCTAGAGTCCTAGCGCTCCCCTTCCACTACTACCTGAAAAGAAAAAACGGACCATGGACCCCAACGTAACGCTAGGCTTGATCGAAACGGCGCAGAGCAAATCCGCCAGGGATTCCGCGTGCCAGGACTTGCACGATTGGATGTCCCGCGGGGGCTTTGCCCCGTACTGGCACAATCGCCCAAAGGCTACGCGCCTTTTCCTGGAATGGATCTACAGGAACGTGCAAGGCTAGGACCATGCAAGTAATCCGACCTGAAGACTTGTCCCTGCGCGGTCCAGGCCGTGCGCTTTCGGAAAGCCTGGAGTGCCAGCTAATAGCCCGATGCGCGCGCGAAGGCCTGTACAGGATCGAAGCCCTAGCGCTGGACGCGGACGAGCCCCAAAGTCTCGCGGACTTGCGCGAGGCTACGCGGGGGGAGTGCCACCCGGACGATACGCGCGCGGGCAGGATCTACGGGCCCGACGGGCCGTTCGATATCCAAGGGGAGCGCATCCCCGTATGGTCGGGCGCGAGCACGCGGACGATATGGTCGGGCCCACGCGTGAACTACCTTTTCCGCGCGTGGCACGATTCCGTACACCTACTCCTAGGCGCGGACTTCGATCCGGCCGGAGAGCTGGACGTTGCGCGCTATCAATGCCGGGAGATACACGGGAGCGCGGAGCGCGCGCTACTGTGGATCGAAACCGCCGGGCAAGTCCAGTACCATGCGGCGCATGGTGCCTTTCCCTCAAATCAACGTCGATTCGTGATCGACGCGCTACGCTTCGGACTGGAAACCTCCATCGGCCGCGGACTCTACCATAGGGTAACTTAGGACCATGCGCGTACACTCCTGCCCGGAATGCGGGGCCCCCCAGGCCTCCGCGGAATCTTTGCTCGGGACCCTTGGGACCCTGGAGCACCATAGGTGCCGCTACTGCGGCGCCGGATTCGAACGCCAACGGCGCGCCCGTCCAACGCGCGCGCGCCGCGCCGCAGCATGCGAATCGTGCGATTACTCCGCGCACAAGGGACACTCCCGGTGCCTGGAGTGCCGCGCGCCCGTTACTCTCGAACCCAAGGCCTAGCCTATGTACAACGGAAACCTTTCGACGAAGTACAACGCGCGCGGGGACTTCCCGCGCACCTACGCGGACGCGCGCGAGCGCTGGACCGCATGGAGGGACTCGCCCCGCAGACGCGCGACGGAATGCCATCTCGCGGGGAATACAACGCTACAGGAGCGGGAAGGGAAATGGACCCACCGACCCCTTTACGCCATCCGCTACCATGCAACGGACGTTGCGACGTTCTACCCGGACGGCGCCGTTACGTTGCATTCCAACGGATGGCAGACTGTCACCACGCGCGACCGATGGAACCGCGCGGGGATCCGCGTGGGCATGTCCGGGGGTATTGCGAGCGTGGACCACGGCGGCAGGGACTACGTGTACCGGGACGGTATGACCCTGGAGCCGGACGGATCCGTGCGCTACCGGGATGGGACTCCAGGCCTGGACGCGGAGCCTATCCGCAAGGCGCGGCGCCGTGCGCTCGCGCGCGATCGACGCGCAGAGCTGGCCGGAAAGTCCGATCGACCGATAGTATTCCGCTGGCCGAATCGGTCAGGCGGATGGGCCCCGTACGGCAACGCGCCGGAGGCTAGATAGCATGCTGCGCCGCACACTGGACTTGACCGGGGACCGCCCGCTACCGTTGCGCGAAGCTCGCAAGCTCGCGCGATTCTGGACCCGATTCGGGAGTGTCACACTCTCCCGAGCTGGCACAAGGCGAAAGCGCCTTTACAACGTGAAGGTTTCCTAGCATGCTGCGCCTAACCGTAGTGGGGAATCGGGATCAAGTCTTCGCGGAATGCCAACGGCGCCGGATCCCCGTTACCCTCAGGTCCGAATCCTGGACTCAATTAGGCGGGACTTGCGACGTTGCCGCGCCGGACTCGGCCGCGGACGCGGCGCGCGCGTGGCAGGCCGAGCCTCCGCACGAGCCTCCGTATCCCGTGGGCGCGTGCCTTTGCGTCCACGCATTCCCGTCCGCTGGCATCCTCGGATCCCGAGGGGAAAGGTTCCGCGCATGGTAGCACAAGTGTCGATCCGATTCTTGATCGGACTCTCCCGCGCGCAGGATGCCGCGGAGTGTTTCCGTACGCTGGAGCTGGGCCCTAGCGTGGCGCAACGCCAACGGGAGCGCCGCGCGCAAGCCTTGTCCTATCTTGGTGGCGCTTACGGCGTGGGCGCAGCGTATGATGGGCGCGGATACTGGAAGGGCGAATCCGAACCGTGCATGCAGTTCGAGACTATCCAAACGGACTCGCCCACGGTACGCGCCTGGGCGCGGATCCACGCTGGCACACTGCGCGATATGCTCGGGCAGGAGGCTATCGGGCTCGTCTTCGCGCCGGTCGAACTGGAGCTGATCTAGTGCGCGGATGGCGCATAGTGTACACTCCCTGGCGCGCTCCAATGTACTGGAGTGCCGTACGCTTCGGCGTGCGAATGTGTGCCAGGACGGAGCCCGAACTACGGGCTATGATACTTCTAAGGGAGACTCCATAGGATGACGCAAGAACTAAGCGCCGCGCAGCGTCGCGGCAGGATCCAATCCGCACACTACCTCCTGAAGCAAGCGCGCGCGTTGCTCGCGCCCGACATCGCCCCGCAAGCGCTGAAGCGCGTCCGGGCAGCGATCAAGTCCACCGAAGGCGCGCTGCGTCACGCGGAGTGCATGGAGACGCGGGACGCGGAGCTGGACGCGCGCATCGACGCGGAGGAAGCGCGCAAGCGTGCCGAGGGGCCGCTGCTGCGCCCCTACACGCTGGACTGTGGCAACCTGGACGATTGCTGGGACTGACACCACGGACTCAACGAAGGGACTCGACACTATGACAGAGCAAGAACTACAACACTTGCGCACGGTGATCCTCAACCTGCTGCAAGCCTACGACCGGAGAGGCTACGGAGTGACCCTGGAGATCGACGCGCTACGCGCAGCGTTCCGCGACATCCTGTAGGACTCAACGAAAGGACTCGACATGCACAACAAATCGCGCGTACGACGCGCCGAGCGCATCCTGAAACATCTCGAGACCGTCTATCACAACGGCGACGATGGACACAATCTCGTGGACTTCCTGGCGGACCTGATGCACCAGGGCAGGCTGTCCCCGGACGGGGCCGCGCGCTCGGCAGCGATCCACTACGAGGACGAGAACGGTAAGACTGCGACAAAGGACTTGCGCTCGGGACTCTAGCGGCGTACCCTGGGACTCTGGCATCGACAACCACGTAACGAAGGCTTTACCATGAAGAAGTTTCCGATCCTTCTGACCCTCCTGGCCGTGCTCGGGTTCGTCCTGGGCATGTCCGCTCCCCTCAGCGGCAGCATGTCGCAGGACTTGTCCCGCGTCGAGCAAGCGGAACAGGAAGAGGACCTGGACGAGCAGGTCCGCGCGCGCCTGGAGGAAATCCAACGGCTCCAACGGCTCGCGCTCGCCAACGCGCAGCGCGTCGAACGGCTCAACCAGGAGGTCGGCGTGCTCGTCGAGCGCATGCGCCGACGCGGACCGCGTGGCGGGACGGGGACCACGACCCCTCCCCCGACGCAGGGGACTGCGTGGCCGGACGCGCTGCCCTTCGACGCGCCGCTCATGCCTGCCTACAAGATCCCGACGCTCGCGGACTGTGAGTGGACCGTGAACAATGGACTGTTTACCTCGACGCGCGGACTCCCGAGCGCGAGCAACGTCCACGACGCCTATCGCGCCAGCATGGACGCGGCGCACGCGCTCCCGATCACGTTCGGCGTGTACGGGAACATGGGTTGGGTGGTGGGCGCGGGCATCTACAACGCGGACGCACCGCAATCGGTGACGGCCAAGGACTCGACGGGTGCGTGGAGCAAGTCGCTCTCGTTCGAGATCGTGGGCTTGAGCGAGACGGCCGAGGTCACACTGAGCTGGACGACGAAGTTCGGATTCGTGGAACGACTGGGCGTGTTCAACATCGGGCTTCGTGGCGAGGAGAGCAGCCACGCCATCACCGCCAACGATGGCATCGGGACCGCGATCTTTGACGGATGTTGGTTCCTGACCCATCCCAACGTGCAGATGCACGCAAGCGGCATCCATACGGACAAGTGGCAGACGCTCGTTCTGCGGAACTGGAAGTTCAAGGGGACTCTGCTGCGCGAGCACTTGTTCTACCTCAAGTCCTGCATCGGTGACCCCGCCAAGGGCGGCGGCACTTGGATCGTCGGCAACAACTTGCTCGGCGGCAATCGCAGCGGCTTCCAGCTCCGGCCGGAGATCAAGGGCAACCCGGTGCCGCAGGGACCCATCGTGATCGCCTACAACTTCGCCCACGGCTATGGCTGGGACCACCCCGACGCGGACGGCGGGGGCTGTCTCACGACCTGGATCGGACCGTACTCCACGAACTACGTGTTCAAGAACAAGATCACGAACGCCCGCTACTCGTGCCTTGTCGTCTCTGGCCAGGGGACCGTGGAGAACTACCTCTCGCCCACGGGCTTCCCGATCCAGGGCCTCCACCTTTGGGGCAACACGTTCGAGAACAACGGCGCGAACCGTGCGTGCGCCACGGTCTCGGCCACGGAGTCCGTCCACTTCTGGGGCTCGGACACCTACGAGGGATCCGTGGGCGACCTGGTGCTCGACAACCCCTGGAGCGTCGGGCTCAACGGCGTGCTCAACGGGCAGGTCTCGATCCACGGGCAAGGCGTCCTGGACTACATGCTGGGACTCGACGTGCGGACGTACGACCCGGCCAACCCCGGCAAGACGAAACAAATGCCGGCGTCCCAGCTCCAGAGCTACCTGGTCGAATGAGCGAGCAAGACCTGGCAAGTAGGATCCTGGAGTCGCTGGCGAGAACTGAAAGGCTCATCAGGGAGTCCAGGATCCTCAGGGCCCAGCAAGCCGACAACGAGAAGTACGGACTGGCGCCCAACCCGAACCTGACGGACCGGCTGAAGCTCGTGAGCCGCCGGTTGAAAGAGACGCGCCGCGACATGCTGCGGCTCAAGGCCGACATGATCGAGATGGAGCTGGCCAAGACCGACCCTATCGTTCCGACACACACGGAGGACCTATGAAGCTGACCATGGACGTGATCGACTTCGATTCGTGCAAGATCGACCCCAAGGCACTGGCCGAGGAGACGCGCGCGCTGCTGGCCGTTCGAGACTTCCCGCTCGCGCTCGAGCGCGTGGGCCAGGCCTACAAGCTCGCGCGCTCGGGCGACACGAGCGCCGAGGCAGACCGACTCCTGGTGGAGCTGCTGGCCAGTGCGTTGACCCTGCTGGGCCGCGAGCGCTGGCTGGAGAAATAGGACTTTTCGTCTTGACTCTTTCGGCGGACTGAGTATTCTCTGGACAAGAAAGGACCTGCACATGAAGAAAAGCAACTTCCTCCGCTCCGGCCTCAATGCGCTGAAGGCCCTCGGCAAGCGCATGCTGGGCCTGGACACCGGCCCAGAGCAGTTCAAGCCGCACCTGCTCGGCGTCAGCGAGGTCAGCCTCGGCGAGCGCGAGCTGCCGCTGGATGCCTTCAGCGTCAAGCGCAAGCTCGGGGCTTCGTTCTTCACCCGCCGACTGACGGGCCGGACGCGCCACGCGCGCGTGTCGTCCCTGACCAACGCGGAGCGCGCCATCGCGCGGGCGCGGAGGTGGATCTGATGAAGCGCACGAGCATCGAGCAGAAGTTTCGCATCACTACCATCGACGGAGTGTTCGAAGACTTCTACCCCTTCAACCTGGAGGAGGTCGAACGACTCGCCAGAGAGTCGAGCCCGGCGGGGTACGTCATCTCTGTGGAGCCCCTGGCCATCGTCAGCGTGCCACGTCGATACCTTGGGAGGCACGCATGAAGCGCGTCGGCAAGTTCATCATCCTCCTGTGACCTCGCCGGTCTGGTTCGTCCCAGTCGTGCTGTTCATCATCCTGGAGCTGCTCTGGGAAAAAGCCGGAGAGACGTGGTAGCCATGAACGAGTTCGACATCTGGGCCATCAGAAAGTGGTTGATGGAGTCGGCAACTCCAGAGCAACTACTCCTTATCCCGGGAGGTGTCAGATCGTGGAAGACAGAACACTACAATCAGCGCATGCAGAAGCGACGCCCGCTGCATCTGCCTCGACGAATCAACGGGCGTCTTCGGAGGCTGACTCGATGAAGCTCCTAATCCTACCCTTCAAGCTCCTGTCCGTGGTCGTGGCCCTGGTGGTGTTCGCGCCCGGAGTGTTCCTCGGCCTCTTCTGGGAAATCTTCCGATCCGGGTTCCTGGCCGGAGCGTTCGCCTGGCACCAAGCGGCCAGCAAGCTGGACGCGGCGGACCGACTGGCCGAGATGAATCGACGTGTCAGCAAGCGCTGACACCTACTGCTGCGTTGCGCGACGGCACTTCATCGTCGCCATCGTGGGCAAGACCGCGCGGGAGGACCCGCCCGAGGTCGCTGACTTCGTGCTGCACTGGGGCCCGCCCAGCATCGTGGTGGGCATCCGCTACTGCCCGTTCTGCGGCAAAGAGATCGACCGCACACAAACCCTTCGGATCATCAACGCCAAGCCCAAGGAGGGCTAAATGCGCAACTTCATCCGCAACCTGCAAGCCATGTGGACCCGGCCACTCTACCGGGAGAACGGGTACGTCCGCAAGGACATCGAGAAGCTCCAGTCCCAAGTGCGCGGCTTGGAGGCGCGTGTGAGTGCTCAAGCCGGAGCGCACGAGCACGTCGGCCGGCGCTTCGATGCGATCTACGAAGGCCTCGGCGGACAAATCTGGCGGACTCAAGCCGGGCACGCACGCTTCCTGGCGATCCTCTCCAGCGAGCACCTGGAGAACATCAAGCTCTGGCCGGGCTCGAATGCCAAGGTCATTCACCTCTGCAACCAGGAGTTGGAGCGCCGCCGGATCGACCTCCAGTTCCGCGCCGAGGACGAGTACAAGAAGAAGGTTCTGGCGGGCATTCGCAAGGAGCGCCTGGCGGCCGAGTCGCAAGCCAAGCGCAAGGGCAAGTCCAAGTGAGCAACGCAACCATCGAAGGCATCTCTTTGGAAGAGATGGGCCCTGTCGGCAGAAAGCTGACTCGAAAGTTCGTGACTGTCACTGTCGAATTCGAGATCGACTACCCGATTGACATGCCCAGCGATCTGATCCTGCCCTATGTGGACAGCATCGCACAGCGAGTCAAGAACTACGCGGCGTCCCAGGCCAAAGCGGAAGAGGAGTCGCACAAGTGACGAACTACAGGGTCAGCGCCAGCATCCGCAACAAGCACGGCAAGGAGCTGCGGTCCATCCGCACGCTCTGGCAGGGCGATGCCGCGGACCCCAAGCAAGCGATCGTGTCGGCCCACCAAGCGCTCGGCCCGCTACTGAAGGGCGAGCCCATGGCCGACACGATCGTCCTCCACATCCACGACCCTAAGGGCTCGATCACGACCACGACGGAGTACGCGGAGGACTTCCTGATCTGCCCCGGCGCGAGCATCGGCAAGACTGGCCTGATGGACGCGAACGCCGACCACGGGCTCAGCGAGGAGCAGATCGAGGCTGCGAAGAAGGCGCTCGAGTCAACCGCCGTGGCGACTGTGCTGCCGGACGCCGCCGAGCAGGCTCGTCAGTTCCACGAGGCCATGAAACCTTTCCTGCCAGACGCGGACGCTGCCGACCTGGTGTTCCCTGGCATCTCTGGAGGCGAGGTCGAGGGTGCGGTCATCTATGTTGATGAAAATGGCGACCTGTGCAGGAGGCGCAAATCCGCTCCGCTTGTGCAGGGCACGATGCGCAAGACGTTCGAATCGCCAGAGCACCAGACCATGATCCACGACTTGCGATCCTCGGATGCGATCCGGGATCCTGTCAGGACCATCGGAGAAGGGCTCGCTGACCTGCAAGCGAACAACGCGCAGCCGAGGACGATCCGCGTCAGCCCTGAAATCTTCAGTTCCCTTGTGGACGGGACCTTGGTGCGCAAAGACCCTGCCAACCCGAACGGCTTTGGCCGGTTCCACGGCGTCCACATCGAGGTCGGCCGCGAGCTGCACCCGGACCAGATCCAATACATCTTGCCGTCGGTGCGCTCCCATACTCCGCGCAGGAGCGGCGGACACATCTTCGACAAACTCGCCCGCGAGATCATGCGCGGCAACATCAACCCCTTCATCTAGGAGAACCCATGAAGATCCAACGCACTTACCCGCAACCCGACAGCCCGGCCGAGAACATCGGCGCCCGCGAGCGCGCCATGGCCGTGTTCAAGTACCTGCTCGACCTGGAGCCCGGGGACGCCGTACGGCACCCGCGCTTCGACCTGATCCGCCACGCCTTCGAGCAGCACGGTCGAGCTGGCATCAAAGCGTGGAACGCGATCCCGGGGAACTTCAACACCTACCCCACGCTCGACGAATCGTACTGCGAGCCGCTGACCTCCTCGCAAGAGGTCGGTCCGGCGCAGGTCAAACCCTTCGTCAAGGACGGCCTGTAGCGTGGGCTGGTGCGCATCGTGCCGGATCGGCGGGCCCACCGCCGGCCTCGAGCCCTTGGGCGAGACCGGGCTGGCGTTCTGCGGCTCCTGCGCCGGTACGGTGCGCTCCATGGCCGACCTGCTCTCGAAGCGCGGCAAGACCGACGAGGAGATCCTGGCCGAGATTTTCGCCAGATACTCCTGGCCAGGAGAGCGCGGGCCAGCTATGATTCAGCCTTCCGAAGAGACAGCGCCGGCAGGGATGAATAGGGTTCGAGGCCCTTTACCTGGTTCGCCGGGTCACTCCGCTGGGGAGGCCGGCGCTGTCTCTTCGCTCTGAAAAACGGAGAGGTAGCTCAGCGGCAGAGCGCCGTGAATCACGGGGCGCCTGCGGATCCTAGGTAAAACCCACAGGCCTGCGCAGGTTCGAATCCTGCCCTCTCCATCTCTCCACTGCACAAGGAGCACGCATGAAAGTCCAGGTCCAGGTCAAGAAGAAGCCCATCCATCGGCCGACCCTCGGCCGAGTAGGCTTCGAGCAGTTCTTCACTCAGGCTTCAGTCGTGAATGGGCCGGTCTTCTACCGGCTGCGCGAGTTCGAGGGCAAGGCCATCGACTGCCTGGATCGCGTGCCGATCCGATCGGTGAACTCCGGTCTAGTCGGCTGGGAGCACCCATGGATCATCGTCAAGCCCGTGCGCTTGGTCTCCGCGGTCTTCGAGGAGGTGTAGCATGGAGAACGTCGAACTCGTACGCACGATGGCCTTCGACCTCGGCACCGACAAGTACGGCTTCAGCCACATCATCACGGCCGAGCTGGCAAGAGGCCCGGACGGCACGCTCGGCATCCGCCTGGTCTCGACCCGCTCGGGCTTGATGTTCAAGCCCTGCTCTGGCAACGAGGTCTACATCACGACCCTGCGCCCGGACACGATGCCGCCCAAGGAGGTCTAGCCATGGCACAAGGAGAATTCACGAAGGAAGAGGCCGAGCAAACCCAAAAGGCTGTCGAGGAACTTTTCGACGGTTTGCCCAAGTCGAAACGCATGGCTTTCCTCGGGCATCTGAACGACATCCTGCTATTCATCGCAGCCGCCAAGACAGCGGCGCCCAACGAGGCCCCCCAATGACCCAAGAACATTCCGCACACCCCGCCCGCGAGCACCGCTGGATCACGACCTTCTCCGGCGAGCGCGTCAAGTCCACCGCCGTCCACGTCAGCCAGATCAACAAGGCGGACATGGTTCGCGGACTGGCCATGCAGGTCCGGTACCTCGGGCAGATCCGGGACTTCTACTCCATCGCCGAGCACTCCGTCCTGGTGTCGCACATCGCCGAAGGCCTGGGTGCGCCGCTGGCAGACCAGCGCGCGGCGCTGCTGCACGACGGGCATGAGTACCTGACCGGCGACTTCCCGTCACCGTTCAAGTACGACGTGGAGGGACTGCGCGACTGGGAGCGCCGCATCGAGGCGACCTTCCGCGAGGCCATGGGCCTGCCGCACTACGAGCACTCCATGTGGTACTCCATCAAGCGCTACGACCTGATGGCGCTGCACTTCGAGGCGAACAACCTCATGGACTCAGAATGTGGCTGGATCGACTACGCTTTCGTAAACGCCGTACCTCGACACCTCAAGATCAAATGCCTGTCCTGGAGACAGGCCCAGAACCAGTTCCGAATCCGTGCTCGGGAACTCGGCCTCGGAGGCTTCTAGGAATTCGCTTGCCGGGCCACCCAACACCTGGTAGGCTGTGGCTGAGCGGGCCGGGTTGACTACCTCCCCGGCCCGCTCGCGCCAGTCCTGCACATGACTGACCCCCTCATCGGCATCATCTTCGAGCGCGACCGCCACCCCGCGGCCAAACGCTTCGGCGACCTCACGGACGAGGCCTCGGCGAGCCTAGTGCTCTGCGACGAGCACGTCGCATTGAGCGAGGCGCTGTCTCGAGTCTGGGACCAGGACGCGCACCTGATCCTCTACTCCGTCCACGACGAGGACGACAACCAGGTATTCGCACGCGCGAGCAAGCGCTCGCCGTTTGCCGCGGAATTGATTCAACGGGGAGGGGCCATCAAGGTCTGGATCCTCGTTTTCGACCACGACCTGCCGAAGGCGGGGGGCCTGAAACAGGAGTGGACCGAGGAAGGCCTCAGCGAGTTCGTGCAGGGACTCGCTGGGGCCGACCTCCCTGCCCCCACGTACTGGTACTCCACGCTCCACGGCAGCCGCTTCGTCTACGTGCTGACCGAACCCGTGGACCATCTGCGCGCCGAGCTGCTGTGCCGCGCGATCATCGCCAAGTTCGCCACGGCTGGCATCGTCCTGGACGACGCATGCACCGACTGGACGAGACTCTTCCGCCTGCCCCGGACCATCCGCGAGGACACGGGGCAGGTCTACGAGACTATGCTGCTCGGCCCGGGCGACCCGCTCGACCCCGGCACCATCACGGTGGACGACTCCGCGGCGCGACCCGAGGTCTTCGCCGAGATCCGTCCGTATGACGGCGACATGCCCGACGCCGACGAGGTGCATGCACTCCTCTTCAGGAAGGGCGACAACGGGCGCGAGTATCCGTCCGACTGGGCGAAGACCGCACGCAAGTACCTGAGCGGCCGAGACGCCTACGAGGTGTGCTTCGAGGACAAGGCCCTGGACGTGTCCAAGGGCTGGAACAATGCTGTCATCAAGTTCGCCGGCCAAGTGATCGGCATGACCGCGCGGCAGGAGAACGCCACGCCCGAGGGCATCTTCGCCGTGATGTACGGCGCGATCGAGCAGCTCCAGGCCGAGGAGGACCTGGGCGCGAACCAGACGAACTGGTTCGCCAAGACGTGGGACATCGTGGCCCGCATGTGGGCCAACGAGCAGGCGCAGATAGAGGCCGAGAATCGCCAGCGCGAGCAGCAGATCGTCCAAGGCAAGGCCGTGCGCGCGGAGATCGTGCAGAAGATCATGGCCGCCCGCCCCGCCGACGTGCCGCAGGACGCCGAAGCCGCCGAGGCCTTCGTGAAGTCGCGCATGATCGCCAGCGACGGGCGCGGGCACTACATCATGCGCCGGGACACCTCGTACAACATCAACCCGGTCGGCGACTCGATGCTCGTGCCGATGATCCGCGAGTTGGGCATGGAGGACGTGATCGAGACCTCGGAGATGCGCGGCAAGTCCTGGGTGACGTGCAGCGCGAAGACGATCCTCGACAACCACGCCACGCCGATCGTCAACGTGCGCTGCTCGAGCCGCGAGAAGGACGCCTACATCGACGGCCCGCCCGGCCACCGCACGCTGCACATCCCCGTCCACCGCCTCAACCCGCTGACCGTGCCGGCCTATTCCGCCGACGTGGACGAGTGGCTCCAGAGCTTGTTCGGCGACAAGTACGACCTGGGCGTCGAGTGGCTCTCCTGGGCGCTCGAGGTCGCCGCCCCGATCTGCGCGCTCAACCTCTATGGTGCGCCCGGCGCCGGCAAGGGCCTGCTGGTGCAAGGCCTGTTCGAGTGCTTCGAGGGCGAGCGCATGAACGACGGCCGGGTCATGGGCAAGTACAACGAGGGCCTGCTGCACACGCCGATCATCAACTGCGACGAGGGCGTGCCGAACATCAAGTCGGACGAGGCGCTGGCGCTGGACCAAGCCTTCCGTTCGTTCGTGTCGGGCGGCAACATCACCGTGCGGTCGATGTACCAGAACCCTTTCAGCGCCAACGTCTACCCGCGGATCATCTTCACGAGCAACGACCGCGACATCCTGAAGTCCATCATCGGCCACCGCGACCTGACCGACGACGACATCCGCGCCATCGAGCTGCGCCTGCTCTCGATCAACGTCACCTCGCAGGGGCGCGAGTTCCTGACGGCGCGCGGCAACTACTCGTTCACGGCCGGCTGGGTCCACGGCAAGGGCAAGAGCCGCTACGTGCTGGCGAACCACATCCGGCACCTGCACGAGCACCGGGTCCCGTCGAAGCACGGGAGCAACCGCCTGCTCGTCGAGGGTGAGGTGGACACGATGCTCGTCCGCGGCATGCGCCTGCGCAGCAACAGCGCTCAGACCGTCCTGAAGGCTCTGTCGAAGATGATCGAGTCGCCCGAGCAGAAGAATCGCCAAGGCCTGTTCATCGACGGCCAGGAAGGCCGTGTGTGGGTCACGCCCTCGGGCGTCGTCAGCTTCGTCGAGCGGCTTCAGATCGACCAGGGCTCGCGCGACGCGCTCACGCTGCCCCGCGCGGGCCAAGTGCTGCGCCAGTTCGCGGGGCTGGCCCAGGACGAGTCCATCGAGAAGTCGCGCCCGCCCGGCGCCGAGCGCGGTCGCTGGGTCGAGATCGACCTGGGCCTGCTCTACGAGGAGACGGAGCGCTACGGCATGCCCAACAAGCGCATCGAGGCCTTGCTCAAGCTCACGCCCGACGGCAACAACCGAGTCGCCATGGCTCGAGCACACCTGGACCCCAATGACTGACCAAAACGAAAATCGCTACCTCTCCTATCCTTGGTTTGAGGATAGGGATTGCTCCATCCGAATGAGGACTACTAAGATGGTCACCACCACCAAGCCGAAGATCTGTTGCGGCAACGGTCAAAAAGAGCAACACGAAGTACCCAAGGGCACTCGCATGTTGTTCGAAAAGGCGATTTTCGAGGGCAAGTGGGGATCGTGGAGCATGTGTGTTCCTTGCATGGATGAATGGCTGGAGAAAATCCAATGACTAAGCCGCTCGTCA
>Ga0137432_1000727_pt1 | contig 13702 bp, 11 predicted proteins | sample EasRivERMZT820_2_FD_102337 | JGI IMG/M metagenome (GOLD analysis project Ga0137432, IMG submission 102337) | Soil microbial communities from meander-bound floodplain in the East River, Colorado, USA - East River MetaG ERMZT820_2 | ecosystem: Environmental > Terrestrial > Soil > Floodplain ...
ATGACCCAATGTCCTCTCGACGTCAGCGACGCTTCAGTTTTGAACCTGGGGATGAAACCGTGCGTGTGTTCAGCGACGGAGTCCCTGAGCGGGACTATCCGGGAGGATGCCAGCTCTTGGTTCCTTGCGCCGCAAAGATAACTGATTGGGACCCAAAAACATAGGACAGGCACTACTAGACGCACAGACGCACAGCGGTAAACAGTCTGTAGGCAACGGGTTGACCTGTTGCTGTATCCTGCAAACCGCTGTGCGTCTGTGCGTCTAGCCTTTGCCTGTCCTAGCGCGGTGCTTCAGCCCTGGCTGCGGGCTCACCACCCCACCACCACATACGTGGCAGAGTCTTTTGGCGCGGCCAAATCTCGTTCAGCGTCTCCCCTTCATACAGCCGCCCGTTCTTCATCACATACCGTACGCTGTTCGTGTTGTGAATGTCCTCGAGCGGATTCGCATCAAGCACGATCAGGTCCGCGAGCTTGCCCGGCTCGAGCGACCCCAGATCCTGCTCCATCCCGATGGCGTTGGCGCCGTGAATCGTGGCGACGCGCAGCACGTCGTGCGGTTTCATCCCACCGGCGGCCATCGCCCACAATTCCCAGTGATCACCCAGGCCGTCCATCTGGCCGTGCCCGCCCAGCCCCACCCGGCCACCCGCCTGAAGAATCGCCGTGGCACCCGCGGCGATGCGCGGGAAGACATGCTGGTTGTCACGGACCCAGGGACGCCGCTCGGCGCGCTGGTCGATTTCCTCATGCGGCATGAAACGGCGGACCTTGGGATTGTCGTGGATGTCGTACTTCTGATAGAAGTAGTTCTCGGCCCACGGCCCGCCGTACGCCACGAGGATTGTCGGCGTGTACGTGATGCCCGACTGCGCAATCAGTTGCACGGCGTCTTTGTGCAGCGGCATGATCGGATAGCTGTGCTCATGCCCGGGGTAGCCATCGACCACGGCCGTGAGGTTCATCTTGAAGTCGAGCCCGCCCTCGATCGTGGGCATCAGGCCCAGCTCCTTCGCCGCCTGAATCACCCACTGCCGCTGCTTGCGATTCCCCGTCATGTACATCTTGATCGTGTTGATGGCGTAGAACTCGCTGTAGCGCCGCAGCGCCTGGCGTGCGTCCTCGAGACTCTTGAAGTCTTCGTCCCAGAACACGCCCGGACCGGTGTGGTAGATGCGCGGCCCGAGGATTTCGCCCGTTTCCACGAGATCGGCGTAGGTCAGTACGTCGGTCGTCGCCGTTTGAGGGTCGCGGGTGGTCGTGACACCCCATGCGAGGTTGGCGAGATACTTCCAGACCTGCGTCTCGTGAATGCCCCAGGTCGGCCAGGGATGCGCGTGCACGTCGACGAATCCCGGTACGATCGTCTTGCCGGAGACATCGATGACGCGAGCCCCCGCGGGCGCTGAGCCGCGCGCGCCCACCGAGACGATGCGATTGTCGGTGACGACCACGTCCCCGTTTTCGATGACTTCGTCACCCTTCATAGAGATGATGCGCGCGCCGCGCAGGACCACCGAGCCGCGCGGGACATCGCGCGACACGCGGATCGCGACGTCGGTCCGCTGTGGCTCATAGGCCGGCTGCTTGGACAGCGAGTCGGAGCGGGACCGCAGCCGCTTCTGCACCGAGTCGGCGAGCGCCTTGAAGACATCGGTCTTGAGCGAATCGCCGCGGATCGAATCGCTGCGCTGCTTGATCTTGTCCATCGAATCGGCCACCGCGGGATCCCAGCGCAGGAACGCGCGGCCGATGGACCAGAACGCCTGGCGACCGTTGTTGGTCCAGCCGACAAAGTCCCCGCCGACCATCGTCATCCGTTTCGTCGGGAAGGCGGACGACGACGGATCCGACACGTTGACCGTCGGCGTTTCGCCCCCGATAAAGGGCAGCGTGACCGAGTAAACGTAGTTGCCGACCAGGGCGAGCACGCGGTCGGAATCGGGGTGCATGATGATCTCGCCCGCCGGCTCGGGCTGCGCACCCGGCCCCGGATAGGTGTAGCCGGTCACGCGAATATGCGCCCGCCGATCCGTCCCGTCGTAGCGCATCGAGACCAGTCCTTCGGGACCGTCATAGATGAAGACGCGGTTGGGATCGCGGCTGAAGTGCGGCCGGCCCCACGCGTTGATCGGGGCGATCCTCGTAAGCGCGCCCCCCGCCGCCGGCACCCAGTCGATCTCGTAGCCGGGCGCAAAATGCTCCTGCGTCCTGGGCGCGCGCGGCCCCTTCACCACCACGATGCGCGCGCCGTCCGGCGACCAGACGGGCGTGTCGTAAAAGGCGCTATCCGTGGTCAGCCGCACAGGCCGGCTGCGACCATCTGCTTTGATCTTGTTGAGCGTGCCGCCCTGATCGGTCCAGGTGACGTACGCGAGCCACTGCCCATCGGGCGACCACGCCGGCACCTGCTCCTTCACCGTGTCGCTCGTCAGACGCCGCGGCGTGCCGCTGGGCAGATCCATCACGTACAACCGATCGAGCGCGCTGAACGCGAGACGCCGGCCATCAGGTGACGGCGAGGCGTTGCGGATCTGGCGCACCAGCACCTGGCCCGTATCCACGCGAATCGGGAAGTGCACCATCGGGCCGAGCTGCTGGTCGACTTTCGCCGTGAACGGAATCTCGGTCACCTGCCCCGACGGCACCGTGACCCGATGAATCTTGCCACCGAACGAGACGATGAGCGCCTGATTATCGGGCGTGAACGCGTAGCCGGGATACAGGTCGCGCGTAAAGCGCGATTCCTGGTCGTCACGCGTCACGGGATAGACGAGCCACTTTTCGTCGCCGCTCCCGAGATCGCGCAGCCGCAGCCCTGTCTCGGCGTCAAAACGGGTCGCGTACACCAGCCACTTGCCGTCCGACGAGAGCACGGGACGCATGCCGCTGCCGTACATGTCGGTTTGCTGGAAGAGACGGCCGTTCTGGCGATCGTAAATAGCGAGCTGCCACAGCGGATACTGGAGGTTGTAGCCGAACCCACCGCGATGCCGCGCCACCCAGATGTAGCGCGGATCCTTCCCGAAGGCCGCGCCAAGCGTATTCATCGGCGGCGGCATGTTCGGTCCGGCCTGGACGCGGAGCATCGCCGCACCCGAGCCGCCTTCCTTGTGAATGAGCCACAGCTCGTACACGCTGCCCAGCACGCCGCTGGTCCGCGACACGACGATGTAGTTGCCGTCGGGCGTCCATTCCGGCGACGCGTACAGGTTGTTCGTGCCCTTGGTCAGCGGTTTGCCGTGCGTTCCATCGGGATCGCTCAACCACACGTTCTCCGCGCCGCTGCGGTCGGACAGGAATACGATCCGCTTCCCGTCGGGCGACCAGCGCGGCTGAGAGTCGAATCCAGGACCGGACGTAATGCGGGTCGCCGTCCCGCCGGTCACCGGCATCGTGTAGAGATCGCCGAGCAGCTCAAACACGATCGTCTTGCCGTCGGGCGAGACGTCCAGTGAAATCCACGTCCCCTCCGAAGCATCGAAGCTGATGTTCCGAGTCATCTTCAACGGCAAGGAATCGAGCTTGACTTTAGTGGTATCGCGTTTCGTGGTGTCTTGCGGGGGCGGCGGGGGCGGCTGTTGGGCGTTCAACAGCACGGCGACGAGCAGCGAAAGCATGGAAGCTCCGGATGAGGAAACGACGGCGTGATGGAACGAGTTGAAACTGGAGCGCAAGAAAAAGGCGGTCAAGGACAGCGTCCTCGACCGCCTTTCGACCGCTTTCGCCCGCCTTCTAGATGCTGAGCGCGCGAACCTGCCGGGGCGCGGGGTCCTGCGACCGCAGCACGATGCGCATCGCGTGCGTATCGAGATCGATATCCCAACCCGCGATACGGGGCCGGACGAACTCCTCGCCGTCGTCGGGCGTGAGCCCTTCGGGCGTCGCATCGAGAAACTCCATCAACTTCATGCGCATCTCGAGGTAGGTGCAGCCGTCGCGGCTCGCGGCGATGCGGATCCCCACATCGTCATCGAGCTGGCGCCGCACGAACCCCTGGGCGACCTCGAGCAGCCGGCCCACGATGACGCGCTCCAGCATGACGCCATCCTTGCGGCCGAGCCGCCGCGCCAGCACCCGGCCGCGCGCGGCGTCGAGGTGCAGCGCCAGGAACTGCGTCCGGATGTCCGGATGGGGCCGGCGCTTGCTCTTGGTCTCGCCGTCCCGCTCCGCCTTAGCGCAGGTGGGCAGGTCGTTCCGGTGCAGCTTGAGGAACTTTGTCATCGGTGCGTAGACATCCATGCGGCCAGGGGCCGGGGGACGCCGCCGCCCCGCAACGAGGTCGGAGATATAGATCTCAGACACCTGAACCGCATCCGCCAACTCCTGCGGGGTGCGCTTCAACTCGCGCAACCGACGCCGGACCAGTTCTCCAACCTTGACGGGGCGCTTCAGGGGGAGGGCTGCCGCCATGTAAACTCCTTTGATAGCTGTTTTGTGGGGTCGGGCAATATCGCTAAATACAGGTCAAAACGGTAGTTCTGGCGCCCGAATCGTCATATTTCGAGTCACCCACGTCGCGAGACCCTTGCGTCGCGCCAGTCGCTAGTGATACAGTTGTATCATTCTATGGATTCGCTTGTAGCCAAGTTCTTCCGGCTCCTCTCCGATCGCCCCAATGCGAGTCGGCTGCCGCCGGGACCTCGCGTTCTCCCCGCCTACGCCGCACTCGCCCGATATCAAACCATCGGCGCCGAGCTGGAGCCACGGCTGCGGCTGCTCGTCACCCAGCTGGCCGCCGAAAGAAGCCGCTGTCGCTGGTGTATCGAGCACGGCCGTCACCTGTGGCGCGACGCGCAATTCCCTATCGACGCCCTGCGCTTGTTGCTGCGGTACGAGACCAGCGCCCTGTTCTCGAACCGTGAGCAAGCCGCACTGCGCCTCGCCGATGCGGTAACGCGCTACAGTGACGCACGCGGGGGCATGCCACTCGAGCCGCTGGCGCTGGCGCGCCAGTACCTCACCGAGCCAGAGATCGCCGCTGTCACGGCCGCCGCCGCGAGCCAGCACTTCTTCAATCCCATTACCGGCGCCCTGGGCGCCGACGTCGCCCCCTGGGGTGCGCCGATCGGCTCGCAGATGCGGGGATTCTGGCTGTGAAAGAGGGGCGCTGGCTGCTGCTCATTCATCAACTCCCGCCCAAGCCCGACTATTTCCGGGTCAAGATCTGGCGGCGCCTGCAGTCACTCGGCGCGGTTCCAATCAAGAACTCGGTGTACGCCCTGCCCTTCAGCGATCAGGCGACCGAGGATTTTCAGTGGCTACGCAAGGAGATCACCGCCGGTGCCGGCGAGGCTTCAGTGTGCCGGGCGGCATTCGTGGATGGTCTGACCGACACGCAGATCGAAGCGCTGTTTCGGGCGGCGCGGGACGCCGAGTACGCGGCAGTGACGCGGGCGGCCGAGCAGCCGGCGTCGGGGGCGGAGGTGGGACGACTCGAGCGCCGGCTCCGGGAGATCGCGGCGCTCGATCATTTCAGCGCCAGTGGGCGCAAGACGGCGGAGGCGGCGGTGGCCAAACTCAAAGCGCATGGCACGACGCGGCGCGGGTCCGTGAAACGGGTCCGCGGCCAAACCTGGATCACACGTCCCGACGTGCACGTCGATCGCATCGCCAGCGCCTGGCTGATCAAGCGATTCATCGATCCGAAGGCCCGCTTCCTGTTCGGCGAAGGCCGGGACGGCGCGGTGAGCTTTGACATGTTCGAGGGCGACTACACGCACGAGGGCGATCGCTGCACCTTCGAGACGCTGCTGCAGCGCTTCGGTCTGGAGCACGACGACGCGTTACGCGCGATCGCCGAAATGGTTCACGACGTCGACATCAAAGATGAGAAGTTCGGTCGCGACGAGACGCCGGGCTTTGCCAAACTGATCGCGGGAATCGTCAAGCGCAACGCGCGCGACGCCGCGCGGATCGAGCGCGGCACCGAGCTGCTCAACGACCTCTACGAATCATTACAGCCGTCCCCACCAGAGCGATCAGCGCAAAGCTGAACCACTGAATCGCGTAGGACAGATGCGGACCGTTGTCGAATGCGGGCGCCGGCCAGCGACGGGGCAGCCCGCGCGTGTCCGGAGCCTGCTGCTCGATCACAAACGGTAAGAACCCGGCCGAATCCATATCCCCGCGCCCGCGCGGAAGCGACCGTGCGATCCCTGTCACCGTGACGGAATCCGCTTCGCGATATGGCGCGTGATCCACATGGAACGCATCGGGCGATGGGACCCACCCCCGATCCACGAGCACCGCCGATCCATCCGCCAGCCGCAGCGGCGTGATGAGCGCGACCCCGGGCGTGCCCTCGAAGCTTCGTCCCGGCCAGGTGCGTTCGGCTGCGAAGTCGTAGCGACCCGTCGCCGTCACGCGGCGCAGGCGCGCGCTGTCGCCGGCGATGCCGGCACGGACCTCCAGCACCGGGAGCGCCAATCGCGCTGCCAGCCCTGAGTTCAGGGCTTTGCGCTGCGCCAGGCGGTCGAGCTGCCAGATCCCCAGCCGCACGCAGCCCGCGGCCGCCAGCACCGCGACGATCGCGGCCGCTACGTCGCGCCGTTGCACAGGGCGAGCTTATCGGCTCGGGAGAGGCGCCGGATCGCGGCTTCGCGTCGCAGCGCCGCGCCGCGATCGGGCAGCTCTTCGCGATAGGCGAGCGCGAGTGGGCGCCGTGAGCGCGTGTACGCACTCGCGGTGCCGCGTTGATGCGCTTCGAGACGCCGAGCGAGATCGTTGGTGATGCCGGTGTAGAGCGAGCCGTCCCGGCAGCGGAGGAGATACACCATCCAGGGCACGCGTCCAAGCTAGCGAGGCCCGAAATGCAGCGCCATTTTGCGGCCGTGACTCCCTCCGAGCGGCGGCGCATCCTCGCCTGGTGCGTGTTCGATTTCGCGAACTCGGCGTACTCGGCGGTCATCGTCGTCACCGTGTTCGGCGTCTACTACGTCACCTACATCGTCGGGAACGAGCGTGGGCTCGGCGACCTGTGGTGGGGCCGCGCGATCTCGATGTCGCTGCTGCTGGTGGTGCTCACGGGTCCGTTCCTGGGCGCGCTGGCCGATCGCGCGGGGATGCGGAAGCGGTTTTTCATTGCGTTCACGGGCCTGTGCATCGGATGCGTCGCGCTGTTCGCGATACTCGAGCAGGGCATGATCGTGCGCGGGTTCGCCCTGATCGCGCTCGCCAACTTCGCGTTCGAGAGCTCGCAGATCTACTACAACGCCTATCTCCCGGATGTCGCGCCGCCCGAGCGTCTGGGCACTGTGTCCGGGATCGGCTTCGCGATCGGCTATCTCGGCTCGATCATCGGGCTCCTGGTCGCGCTGCCGCTCGTGAACGCCAGGCAATTCAATCTCATCTGGATTCTCGTCGCCGCCTTCTTCGCGGTGTTTTCGATTCCCGCGTTCGTCGCCATGCCCCGGGATCAGCCGCAGCCGGACAAGCGCGTCAGTATCGTAAGCATCGTGCGCGACGTGTGGGCCGACCGGCGGCTGCGGCGCTTCCTGCTCGCCTACTTCGTGTATTTCGACGGCGTGGAAACGACCATCGTCTTTTCCGGAATCTTCGCCGCGACGACGCTGAAGTTCACCACGCCGGAGGTCATCAAGCTGTTCCTCGCCGTCCAGTGCTCGGCGCTCGCAGGGGCGCTGCTGCTGGCGCGCCCCACCGATCGCTGGGGCGCGAAGCGCGTGATCAGCATGACGCTGGTCTTGTGGATCGGCGTGTCGGTAGGCGCATACCTGGCGCAGACCAAGCCGACGTTCGTGGCGGTCGCGGTGACCGCCGGCCTGGGATTGGGATCCATCCAGGCGGCGAGCCGCGCGCTGATGGCGTCGCTCATTCCGCGCGGCAAGGAGTCCGAGCTGTTCGGGTTCTACGCCTTGTGCGGCAAGTCGTCGTCGATCCTGGGGCCCCTGGTATTCGGGGCCGTGTCGTATCTGACCGGCAACCAGCGCGCGGCGGTTGCCGCGGTCGGCGTGTTCTTCATTGTGGGACTGCTCCTGCTGCAGCGCGTCAGGTCAGCTTCGCCTCCATCGTGATGTTGACGTTGTTCTGAAGCGCCTTGGAGATCGGGCAGTTCTTCTTCGCGCCCTCGGCCGCCTGCTGAAACGCCGCCTCATCGATGCCCTCGACCCTGCCCCGCACGACGAGCTCGCTCTTGGTCACCTTGGGCGCGCCATCCACCGTTTCGATCGTGACGGCCGCGCGGGTCTCGATCCGGGTGGCGGGATGACCCGCCTTCTCGAGCGCCGCCGAGAGCGCCATGCTGAAGCACCCCGCGTGCGCGGCGGCGAGCAGCTCCTCCGGGTTGCTCCCCTTCTTCCCTTCGAACCGGGTCCCGAAGCTGAAGGCGCCGTTGAATACGCCGCTCTGCGCCTTGAAGGTCCCTTTTCCTTCTTTGAGTTTGCCTTCCCAGGTCGCAACGGCGTTGCTCGTGGCCATGTCACGGTCTCCAGGTGTCGGGTGGGGGTCACATAGTCCGTGAGGGAATCTGGCGAGACCCTGAAGGGTTCGCTACGCTTTCAGACCCCAACGTTTCGGGAGCTAATCCGCATGGCCACGAAGAAGAAGCGGAAACCGGCACAGAGCAAAAGCCGTCCGTCCCGTCCACCAGCGCGCCGCCAACCGGAAACGCTGCGGTTGCGCGACGTCACTCCTTCCTTCACCGCCACCGATCTCCAGCGCAGCATCGCGTTCTATCGGGACGTGCTCGGATTCGTGGTCGGCGATGAATGGCGCGACAACGGCCAGATCCAGGGCTGCGAGATGCACGCGGGAAGCGTGTTGTTCATGCTGAGCCAGGACGACTTCGCCAAAGGCCGTGACCGGCAGAAAGGCGTCGGGACGCGGCTGCACGTCTCCACGGCGCAGGACATCGATCGGCTCGCCGCGGAAATCAAGGCGCGGGGCGGCACGCTCGATCAGGAACCGACCGACATGCCCTGGGGCCAGCGCGTGTTCATGATCTCCGATCCGGACGGGTTCAAGCTGACCATCGCGCAGGTGCGTTGAGCCTGTCGCCCGCCGCGCTGCGGGTGCTGCGCGCCGTCGCGGCCGCGATCGTCCCCGACGGCGCCGCGGATCTCGGGGACCGCGTCGCCGACAAGATCGCCGCCCTGCCGCGCGCCGCGGATCGTGCGGAGCTCGACCGGCTGCTCCGGCTGCTCGAATCGAGCACGCTGAACCTGCTGCTCAGCGGGGTCCCGGTTCCCTTCACGTCGATGTCCGCGGCCCGACGCGAGCGGTGCCTGCGCGGCTGGGCCACCAGCCGGATACCCCTGCGCCGCAAAGCGTTTCAGGCGCTGAAGCGGCTGACGACGGTGACGCATTACACGACTCCGGGCGTAGCGCGCGCGATCGGATACCCGGGCCCGCTCGGTCCTCCGCCCAACACCGGCAAGCCGATTCATCCGCTCTCGATCAGCGGCCGCACCATCCTGGACTGCGACGTCGTGGTCGTCGGCTCGGGGGCCGGTGGCAGCGTGGTTGCCGCCGAGCTCGCGGCGAAGGGCAAGGACGTGGTCGTGCTCGAACGGGGCGGCTACCGCAACGAGGCGGACTTCACCCATGAAGAAGGTGAAGCGCTCGAGACCATGTACGACGCCGGTGGCCTGCTTGCGACGCGCGACCTCGGTCTGGTGGTCCTGCAGGGCGCCACGCTGGGCGGCGGCACCGTGATCAATTACACCACGAGCTTTCCGACGCCGGCGGCGGTTCGCCACGAGTGGGCCAAGAACCACGGGCTGCCGCATTTCGAGAGCAAAGAGTTCAACGTCGCGCTCCACAAGGTTGCGAACCGGATCGGCGTCAACACCGATCACGCCCAGCCCTCAGGTCGCGACCGCGTCCTGATTCGGGGACTCGAGCAACTGGGCTGGCATCACGGCGTGCTGCCGCGGGATGTGCGCGGCTGCGCGCAGGACGATGCGTGCGGCTACTGCGGGTTTGGATGCCGTCGGGGCGCCAAGCAATCCACGCTGCTGACCTATCTCCAGGACGCCTTCGATCGCGGTGCGCGCATTGTGGCGAACTGCGACGTCCAGCGCGTGGTGATCGAGCGCGGCATGGCGACCGGCGTCGAGGCGCGCGCGGGCCGGTTTGCCCTCACCGTGCGCGCGCAGGCGGTGGTCGTTGCGGCGGGATCGATTCACTCGCCGGCGCTGCTGCTGCGTTCCGGGGTGCGGCTTCGCGCCCTGGGACGGCATCTGGCACTGCATCCCGCGACCGCTGTGCTGGGCGACATGGATGACGAGGTGCGACCCTGGAGCGGCACGGTGCAGGCGCACTACTCGGATCAATTCGCCGATCTCGACCAGGGATACGGATTCAAGTTCGAGACCGCGCCGGTGCATCCGTCGCTGCAGGCGCTCGCGGCGCCCTGGGAGTCGGCGGCGGGCCACCGAGACCGGATGGCGCGCCTCCCCCGCACCGCGCTCATCGGGATCCTGTTGCGTGACCGGTTCGGTGGCCGTGTGAGCGTCGACCGGGAGGGGCTGCCGGTCGTGGATTACCACCTGTCGCGCTACGATCGCGCGCACCTGCGGCAGGCGATCGCGAGCGCCGCCCAGGTGATTGAAGCCGCCGGCGCGCGCGAGATCTGGCTCCCGCTCGCGCGGGACGTGCGCTACCAGCCGGGAAGCCCCAACGCACGGGAGGATTGGCTGCGGCGCGTCGATGCGGCGGGCTGGGGTCCGAACCAGTTGTTGCTGGTGACCTTCCATCAAATGGCATCCTGCCGCATGGGGGCGACCAAGCGCACGTCGGTCGTGGATGCCGAACACCGGGTGTGGGGTATACGAAACCTGTACGTTGCGGACGCGAGCACCTTCCCGAGCGCGTCCGGAGTGAACCCCATGCTCACCGTGATGGCGATTGCGCACCGTGCCGCTGGTGTAATCGCGACCCATTAGGGAGAACTTGCATGCTCGCGTTGCTTCTGGTCCTGCAGCAGTCGGTCGCCGACTCTTCCCCGTTTCGAGCGCTGCCGTTGCCCCCACCCACCGCTGTCCGAGGCGCGTCGGGCGCGCCGGGCCGCGGCTACTGGCAGCAACGCGCCGATTACACGCTCGAAGCAACGCTCGACACGGCCACGAACGTGCTGCGGGGCCGCGGCCGAATTTATTACGTCAATCGCTCGCCCGACGCCTTGCCGTTCGTGTGGGTACAGCTCGACCAGAATCTGTTCGCGCCCGGCTCCGTCTCGAGCACCTTGAACCAGCCGCCGCTGCTGTTCGCCGGAGGCGTCGTGTTCGATTTCAGCGGCAAGGGCTTTGTGGGTGGCATCACGATCGATCGCTTTGCAACCGCCGGACGCCCCCTCACCACCAAGGTCTATGGGACGATGATGCGCGTCGAGCTGGCGCAGCCGCTCGCGCCCGGACTCGGGATCACGTTCGATGTCGCGTGGCACTTTCCGATCCCGCCCTATGGCGGCGGGCGCATGGGCCGCGTCGGGTCACGCTTCTACGAGCTTGGTCAATGGTATCCGCGGATGGCGGTCTACGATGACGTGCACGGCTGGAATACGCTCCCGTTCCTCGGTGCCGGAGAGTTCTACCTCGAGTACGGCGATTTCGACGTGAGCCTCACGGTTCCCGCCGGGTTCGTCGTGACCGCCACAGGCGCGCTCGCCAATCCCACCGTTGTGCGCTCGGCACAGGAGCGCGCCCGGCTGTCACGCGCGTTCACGACGCCGGGCCAGGTCGTCTCGGTGATCACCCGCCAGGAGGCTGCGGCCAATGCCACGCGCAAGGTGCCCGGCACGCGCACCTGGCGATTCACGGCGAGCAACGTGCGCGATTTCGCCTGGGCCGCCGGGAGCGGGCTGCGCTGGGACGCGAGCACGTGGGAAGGGATTCTGGTCCAGACCTTCTACCACGCGGACGCGACGCCGTGGGAAGAAGCGAACACGATGCTCAAGTTCGCGTTGCGCCAATTCTCCAACACGCTGGGGCAGTACCCGTGGCCGCAGATCTCGGCCGTCGAGGGACTCGTCGAGGGAATGGAGTATCCGATGGTGATTTTCTGCCCCTCGTTGCAGAAGCGGGAGGACCAGTTCTGGATCCTCACGCACGAGCTCGGGCATCAGTGGTTCCCGATGCAAGCGGGCTCGGACGAGCGGCGCTATCCCTGGATGGACGAAGGGTTCAACACGTTCGCGGACTACGACATCGCAGAGCAGTTCTTCAAAGGAAGCGCGTACGGCGACACGGTGCGCCGCGAATTGTTGACCGCGTACACCGTGAACGCGACCCCGGGCAACGAACAGCCGATGATCACCAAGCCGGACGAAGTGCGGCAGCTGTACTGGAACGCGTATCAGAAGCCGGCGTTGATGCTCTCGATCTTGCGCGACGCCGTAGTGGGACGCGACGAGTTCAATCGAGCGTTCCGCGAGTACCATCGGCGTTGGAAGGGCAAGCATCCGCAGCCGGCGGATTTCTTCCGCTCGCTGAGCGATGCGACGGGCCGGGATCTCGACTGGTTCTGGCGCAACTGGATCTACACCACGGCGCGGCTCGATCAGGCGGTGGATGAAGTGCGCCGCGAGGGGGACAGCACGTTCATCGTGCTATCGAATCGCGGACAGATGGTGCTGCCGGTGCAGCTCGAGCTGCGCTACGGAGACGGGACCACCGAGCGGCGCGACCTGCCGGTCGAGATGTGGGCGCTCGGAAGCAAGTTCCGGTATCGGATCGCGGGGCCCAAGCAGGTTGTTGGTGTGGTTATCGATCCACGGCGGGTCTATCCGGATATCGCGAGGGACAATAACAGCTGGGGAAGGTAGCTATCAGCTATCAGCTATCGGCTATCGACTCCCGATAGCTGATAGCCGGTAGCCGAGCTTCAGTGAATCCCACCGCTGCTAAACTGTTTCACAAGATCCGCGAGAACGGCCTTTGCATCGCCGAACAGCATCCAGGCGTTGTCGAGGGTGTACAGCTCGTTGTCGATGCCCGCGAAGCCGGGATTCTTGCTGCGTTTCACCGCCAGCACGGTCTTCGCTTTGTCGGCATCGATGATCGGCATGCCGTAGATCGGCGTGTGCTTCGCGTAGCGGGCTGAAGGATTGACGACGTCGTTCGCGCCCAGCACGAGCGCGACGTCGGTCTGCGGCATCTCGGGATTGATCTCGTCCATCTCGACCAGCGCCGAATAGGGAATGTTGGCCTCGGCGAGCAGCACGTTCATGTGGCCGGGCATGCGGCCGGCCACGGGATGAATCGCGAACTTCACCGTCACGCCCCGTTTGGTGAGGACATCGTAGAGCTCCCGCACTTTGTGCTGCGCCTGGGCGACGGCCATGCCGTAACCCGGAATGATCACGACGTTGCGGGCCTGCTCGAGCAGCTGCGCCGCGCCTTCGACGGTCTCCTGCTTCCAAGCTTTCTGCTCGCCACTCGCAAGCGCGGGCTGCGCCTTGCCGAACGCTCCGAACAGCACGTTGGTGAACGAACGGTTCATGGCGCGGCACATGATGATCGACAGAATCAGCCCGCTCGAGCCGTCCAAGGCACCGGCGGTGACCAGCAGCTTGCTGTCCAGCACGAACCCCATCGCCACGGCGGCGAGGCCGGCGTACGCATTCAAAATGGAGATGACGGTGGGCATGTCGGCGCCGCCGATGGGGATGATCAGCAGGATCCCGAAGATCAGTGCCAGCACAGCGATTGCGATGAACGCCTGCCCCGACCACGGCGCCGTCG
>Ga0137432_1000730_pt1 | contig 13572 bp, 11 predicted proteins | sample EasRivERMZT820_2_FD_102337 | JGI IMG/M metagenome (GOLD analysis project Ga0137432, IMG submission 102337) | Soil microbial communities from meander-bound floodplain in the East River, Colorado, USA - East River MetaG ERMZT820_2 | ecosystem: Environmental > Terrestrial > Soil > Floodplain ...
CTTCGCTCTCAGATCCCAGCTTAGTGCCGTCGGCCGTCGCGACCAGCCTCGGCCAGCAACTGGGTGCCGATCAAATTACTTCCCGCTCTGTCGCGCAGTCGATCGGCCGAAGGAGACTGCTTCTGGTGCTGGACAACTGCGAGCATCTGATCGATGCGGCAGCGCAGCTCGCGGAGACGCTCGTGCGCACGTGCGCGGGAGTATCCATCCTGGCTACGAGCCGAGAGCCTTTACGTATCGAGGGTGAGCATATCTATCACGTGCCGCCGCTTGACGTGCCGCCGCTCGAAGTGTCGGCGACCGACCGCGACGCGCGCGATGCGCTACAACACAGCGCCGTAGTGCTTTTCATAGCCAGGACCCGGCATCATTCGAACTTTTCGCCGAAAGAAGAAAACCTTTCAGCAATCGCGGCAATCTGCCAGCATCTCGATGGCATACCACTCGCCATTGAGTTTGCAGCAGCTCGTGCGGCCACACTCGGCGTTCAGCATGTCGCCGCCCGTCTGAATGATCGATTCGCTTTGTTAGCCGGAGCTCGACGCACCGCGTTGCCCCGGCATCAAACGCTGCGGGCGACACTAGACTGGAGCTATGAGCTCTTGTCTGAGAGCGAGCAGCGATTATTGCGTCATCTGGCGGTCTTCCCTGGCGGTTTCACGGTCGAGGCAGCGGCTGCGATGGCTGGGGCCAGCGAAAGTGAAGCACTTGAAGAACGGATCTCAAGTCTAGTTTGGAAATCGCTGCTGACATTGGTTCAATCGACAGATGGCCCTCGCTGGCGCCTCCTCGAAACGATACGCGCGTATGCACTCGAGAAGCTGACCGAGAACGGTGAAACGGAACAGGCCGCTCGTCGGCACGCGGTGTTCTTTCGCGATCTGTTCGCTCCGGCTGAGAATGTTTCACTGGTAACTCTTGATGACATCCCTCGCTACGTCCGAGAAATCGATAACGTTCGCACCGCGCTCGACTGGGCATTCTCGCCTGGTGGGGATAGAGCTGTGGGAGTTGCTCTCACGGCCGCTTACGCACCTGTATGGTTATATCTGTCGCTGACCGCGGAATGCCGGGATCGCGTCGAACGCGCCCGGGATAAACTTGAAGCAACGTCCGACTTAAACCCAAAGCTCAGGGCGCAACTTCTGACGAGCCTCGGGCTGGTGCAGAACTACACAGGTGTGGAGGATGAAGGAACCGGACCGGCATTGACTGAGGCGCTCAATATCGGGGAGAGCCTCAACGATCCGGAAGTGCAGCTGCAGGCGCTCTATGCAATTTGGACTCATGCGTTCATTCACGGCAAGCTGAGTGCTGCTCAGAAGCTTGCCGAACGCTTCGCTCTTATTGCACCACGCGCGGCTGACCCGGCTAGCGCGCTGGTTGCCGACCGACTCCTGGGAAGTACGAACCATTATGGAGGCAATCATCAGCAGGCTCAGCACCATTTAGAGTCTGCGATCGACCGGTACACTGCACCAGGCGGTCGACGACGGGCAATGTGGCTTCACTACGATGGTCGCGTATTGCCTCAAATCCGACTGGCGCGCACCCTTTGGATGCGCGGGTTTGCCGGCAAGGCCCTTCGTGTCGCCAAGGCGAGTTTAGAGAATGCACATGTCGTCGATCACAAACTATCGATGGGTTTCGCCCTCGCCGAGGCCGTGTGCCCTCTTCACCTTATGGCCGGGGACGTAGCATCGGCCACCGAGTATATCACGATGCTTTCCGAACTTGCGGCACGGTACAGTTTGCCTTGGGTACGAAACGCACATGCCCTTCAGGGCGTGCTGTTGATCAAGCGCGGTGATCCCGCGCAAGGTTTGCCTCTGCTTCGTTCTGCGCTTCATGATTTCGGCAGCGGCGTCGGTCCGACACTGCACAGTTCCGGTTTCGCCACGGATTTCACGACGCCACATGGCTCCGCATTTGTCTTGGACTTCGCTGAGGCGCTGGCCTCCCTCGGGAGTTTGATGGAGGCTTCAACGGTCATCGACAGCGCTCTGGCGCAATCACGGAGCGAAGGCCTCCTTTGGCATGTGCCTGAGCTGTTACGAATGAAAGGAGAATTGTCGATACGACAATTCGACGATCGATCATGCTCGGCTGCCGAACATTTTTTGTCGGAAGCGTTTGAACTGGCGGGAGAACAGGCTGCCTTGTTTTGGCAGTTACGGGCTGCCGTGAGCCTTGCCCGTTTGAAGGTGCGCCAAGACCGGCCGATTGAAGCCCGTACGATACTGGCTCCGATCTGCGAGGCGTTTGCCGCTGAAGCCAAGTTTTCGGATCTCGGAGCTGCGAGGGACCTTCTGAACAGCTTGCCACTCGGCTCCGCCGAGTAGGCTACCTCACGCCTGCATGTATCCGATAAGCTCGGGCATCGGCAGTGAGGTGTCGACGTGATCAAACGTCCCCTTGTCCTTCACGTCCCGCGCCGCCGCGACGAGCCCGCCCATCGCGGCGCGATAAAGCGAGTTGGCGAGGCTGATGCGGCGTACGCCGATCGCCTCGAGCGCCGCGACGGAGAACGATTTGTCAGGGATGCCGACCATGAAGTTGAAGGGCTTGGTGATCGCGGCGCACACGTCTCTCACCGAGTTGAGGTCCGGCAAGCCGGGCGCCATCAGCACGTCGGCGCCCACCTTCTCGTAGGCTTGCAGGCGCCGGATCGCGTCGTCGAGATCGGTTCTGCCTCGAAGGAAGCCTTCAGCGCGCGCGGTCAGCAAGAAGGGAAATCCCAGCTTGCGCGTCGCTTCGACCGCTGCGGCAACGCGATCGGTCGCTTCGCCGATGTCGAAGAGCGGTTTGTCTTTGTTGTGTCCGGGGATCGCATCCTCGATCGTCGCACCGACGAGGCCTGCGGCTCCGGCCTGACGGTACGTTTCGGCCACTTCACCCGGCGTGGCGCCGAACCCGCTCTCGAGATCCGCCGAGACGGGAAGATCCGTGGCGCCGACGATGGCACGGGCGTGTGCCAGCGCCTGCTCGCGGGTGATCGTGTGGTCGCGTTTGCCGTAGACGTTGGCGGATGCCCAACTCGATGTGGCGATGGCGGAAAAACCCAGGCCCGCCAGAATGCGCGTCGATCCGGCGTCCCAGGCGTTGGCGATGATAAAGGCTCGCGGCCCCCGATGGAGCGTGCGGAAGGCATTACCCTTGTCGAGCTGAGTGACGGGCATGGTGATCTCCTCCAGCTGGCAGCTTACGTCGTTTCAAAATCCTCAAGACACGTTGCACTTTCGACCATGGTAAGCTTGGTGGGGGGGCGATTTCAAAGATCGTCAATCTAAATCCAAAGTTGCGGCATCAGGTGTCGAACGCATCTGTGACAGATTAATGACGGTCCCGTTCCGCAGCGCTCGCGGTGCAGCACAGCAACCCGGAGATAGTCATGAAGATATTCGTTGCAGGCGCCACGGGGGCCATCGGCTTGCCGCTGGTGCGCGCGTTGTGCACGCTCGGCCATGAAGTCACAGGCATGACGCGCGGTAAACGGGGCATCGATCGTCTACGCGAACTCGGCGCCAGGGCGGCCATTGCCGATGCTTTCGATCCCAGAGCGGTGCGGACTGCGATCGAGGCAGCCTCGCCGGATGTCGTGATCGACCAGCTCACCTCGCTTCCTGCCAATCCCGCCGACATCCTCAAGTCCATACCCAACGATACCCGCCTCCATCGCGAGGGAGGTGGCAACCTGCTGGCCGCAGCTCGGGAGCTGGGCGTCGGCCGCTATATTCTGCAGTCGAAAGGCTTCTACCTCGATGCGCCTCCCGGACAGCGTGCCCACGAGAGCGCCAAGCTCCGGTACGACGCACCTGGCGCGATCGGCGAGAGCGCGCGTGCCATGGGCGCCTATGAAGATCGCGTCCTTGCCTCGCCGCCGCCGGATGGGGTCGTCCTGCGCTACGGCTTCTTCTACGGTCCCGGCACCTGGTACCGGCCGGACGGCGCCGTTGCGGATCAGCTCCGCAAGGGCCAGGCTTGGATTATCGGGGAGGGGAATGCCGACTGGTCGTTCGTTCACATCGATGACGCAGTCGCCGCGACCATCGCCTCGCTGACGGCAGAGCCGGGGGTCTACAATATTGTCGACGACGATCCTCTGCCCATCGCCAAATGGCTGCCGGCCTTCGCCCGCTGGGTCGATGCGCCGGAGCCGCCGCGCGTCAGCGTGGAGGACGCGCTGAAGACCGCCGGCGCGGAAGCCGTCCACTTCCACACAGGTCTAACCGGAGCCGCCAACAACCGGGCCAAGGCGCAACTCGGGTTCGCGCCGCGGCCGCTTCTATGGAAGTCTCATTTGGCCTAGCAGGCGGTAAAGGCGGCGACACATAATCGGGAATTTGCGCAGGCGTCGATGATCCGCCATGCCCTCCAAGTAGACATTTCGGCTAGGGCCGCAAAACGACAACGCGATCAGCCAGGTCGAGGAGAACGGAGGCCTCGTCAACTGCGGACCAATCTGCCCTAGAAAACTCCGGTCCATCGTTTGACATTCGCAGTCTATTGAGCGTGCTGGTCGATAAGCCGAGATACGATCCCGCTTGCTCAGTAGGATCAGGGCTAGCTATGCAGAAGTGTCCGGAGCAGATCGAAGCGCTCACGCGGGTCTGCGTTAACGATCTATTGTCCGCATTCGGCCTGGGCGGGCTGCGCCGCGGCCGGCGCCTCCTGGAGTTGCTCTCCCAGGTTCCGGCGCAGCGCGTGGCGCGTCAGATCGCCAACTACGATCAAATAGTCGGCGAGTCGGGGCTGAGCGTGGGTGGCGCCTGGGCGCTGGAGCGGATGGTCCGGCGCGTAGAGATCGAAGGGCGAGAGCGCGTGCCGCCTGAGGGTTCGCTGCTGCTCCTCTCAAATCACCCGGGGCTATCCGACGCCGTCGCCTTGTTCACCGCCATCGGGAGGCCAGACCTGCGCGTGATAGCGGCCAAGTGGCCACTTCTGGACGCGCTCCCGAACACCTCCCGGTCCCTGATCACGGTAGCGAAGGGTTCCTCGAACCGGTTCGGGGTCCTCCGGGCGGTGGCCCGGCATCTAAGGCATGGCGGCGCGGTTCTGAACTTTCCCGCTGGACGGATGGAGCCAGACCCGGCAGTGCTGCGGGGTGGGGTTGAGGCTCTCGAGCGCTGGTCGACGAGCGCAGACCTGTTCGCACGGCTGGTTCCAGACCTCACCGTCGTCCCGGTCGCGGTTAGCGGAGTCTTCTCCCCCATCGCCCTCCGCAACCCGCTCACCTATCTGCGTCGCCGAGAGGAGGACCGTTGGTGGCTCGCCTCCAATCTTCAGATGCTCGTGCCCGCGCTCCGCAACGTCACCATGAGGGTCACCTTCGGCGTCGCCATCCGCACAGCTGAGGCCGGGGTCGCTGTCAGCCAGATTGTACTGGGCGAGATGCGGCGCCTGATTGAACGGTGCGAGGCACGGTAGCTCCTGTGTGCCGGGATCCGCACAGGTCGAAAACGCCCAAATAATCTGGACCTTACCGATTACTGTTGCGCTCTGCGCGAAGAGCGAGCTTGCTCAGTTCGCGCAGCCACAGCACCGAGCTCGCCACCACGAAACAGGCCAGCCAATCGCGTGCGCTGAGACTCACGGTCGAAAACGCCTGTTGTAGAATCGGCACGTAGATCACCGCAATGTGCAGGAGCAGCGAAAGCCCGATGTCGGCCCACAGCCAATGGTTCCGAAACATTCCCTCGAAGGCACTATGCTCGTCTGAGCGCGCGTTGAGCACGTTGAAGAGCTGAAACAGCATCAAAGTGGTGAACGCCATGGTCTGGGCGTAGCCGAGACTGCCGGAGCCCTCGATCAGGCCACCGGGAAGGGACGCGTCGAGCACGAGCAGCGTTCCAATCGCCATGACGGCGCCCACGAAAAGGATGCCGGCCCACATGCGGTTCGTGATCACGCCTTCGCTGCGTGGACGCGGCGGCTCGTTCATGAGCCCCGTATCCCGCGGATCGACGCCAAGTGCGAGCGCGGGCGCGCCGTCGGTCACGAGGTTGATCCAGAGGATCTGCGTCGCGAGCAGCGGCAGGACAACGCCATCCGCCGCGGCGCTCAACCCGATGATCTCGGCCAGCAGCACGCCGGAAAACATCGTCATCACTTCGCCGATGTTCGAAGAGAGCAGGTAGCGCAGGAACTTCCTGATGTTCGCAAAGATTGCGCGCCCCTCTTCGACGGCCGCGACAATCGTGGCGAAGTTGTCGTCGGCGAGCACCATGTCGGCTGCTTCCTTGGACACGTCGGTTCCCGTGATGCCCATCGCCACGCCGATGTCGGCCGTGTTCAGGGCGGGTGCATCGGTGACGCCATCTCCTGTCATCGCGACCGTCATCCCCTGCCGCTGCAGCGCATTGACGATCTTCAGTTTGTGTTCGGGATTGACGCGCGCGTAGACCGACACCTCCTTCACCGTGCGGTCGAGCGCCTCCTCGGACATCTTCTCGAGTTCGGCGCCGGTGACCGCCCGGCCATCTGCCGCAATGCCGAGCTCGGCGGCGATAACCGCTGCGGTCTTGGGATGATCCCCCGTGATCATGATCGGGCGAATGCCGGCGCGTTTTGCGAGCGCGACTGCGTTTTTCGCTTCGTCGCGCGGCGGATCGATCATGCCGACCAGCCCGAGAAAGATGAGCTCGTGCTCAATGCTCTCGTCGACTACGTCTTTACTGAAGGCGTCCTTCGGCAACGATCGGAAAGCGACGCCAAGCGTCCGTAGCGCTTCTGCCGCCAGCTCTTCATTGCGGCGCGAAATCTCGGCGCGGCGTTCGGCGGTGAGAGTTCTCGTCTCCTCGCCGACAAGCTCCTGCGAACAGCGCTTGAGCAGCACATCGGGGGCACCCTTGGTCAGGACCAGCAGGCGTTCCTGCTTCTCGGTATCGGAGTGGATCGTGCTCATGAGCTTGCGCTCGGAGGAGAAAGGCACTTCGGCGATGCGAACGAACCGGGATGCGAACGCTTCATCCTCCACATGGGCCTTGCGCGCCGCGACGATCAGCGCGCCCTCGGTCGGATCGCCTTGCACGACAAAGCGTCCGTCGCGCTCCTGCAGCGCTGCGTTGCTGGCGCGGTCGGCGGCCCCCAGCGCACGCACGAATTCGAACCGCAGCGCGCCGTCGATCGGCCCGCCACCATCGCGCCGAACCTCGCCAACCGGCGCGTAGCCTGTGCCGCCGAGCGTGACGCTCCCGCTTGCGACGACAACCCGGCGGACAGTCATCTCGTTCTTGGTGAGCGTTCCTGTCTTGTCGGAGGCGATGACGTTTGCCGATCCGAGCGTTTCGACAGCCGAGAGATGACGGATGATCGCATTCCGTTTCGCCATGCGCTGCACACCGAGCGAGAGGACAGCCGTGACGACCGCGGGCAGGCCTTCGGGAACCGCTGCGACCGCCAGCGCGACGCCCAGGATCAGCACGTCGAAGACACCCGCAAAACCGCTCACGTTCTCGACGAGAAGAATGGTTGCGATCATCGCGATGGCGATGACGACGACGAGCGCACCAAGCAGCTTGCCGACGCGGTCGAGCTCCTTCTGCAGCGGCGTGATCTCGCGCGGCGCTTCTCTGAGCAGCCCCGCGATGCGGCCCATTTCGGTCTGCATCCCCGTTGCCGTGACGACGGCGCGGCCGCGGCCGTAGGTGGCAGCGGTACCGCTGAAAATCATGTTGTGCCGATCGCCGAGCGGCACCTCCTCAGCGATCGCCGCGGTCTCCTTCGACACCGGGAGGCTCTCGCCGGTCAGCGCCGCCTCCGCCGTCTGCAGCGCGATGGATTGAATCAATCGCGCGTCGCCAGGAATGGTGTCGCCCTCCTCGATAAGGACGATGTCGCCTGGCACAAGTTCAACCGCCGGGATGCTTTGCCTCGAGCCGTCCCGGATCACGTTGGCATGCGCTGCTGACATCCGGCGCAGCGCTGCCACCGCCTGCTCCGCGCGCGCCTGCTGCACGTAGCCCATCAATGCGTTGAGGATCACGATGGCAATGATCGCGATCGCTTCGTACGGCAACCCGGAGCCGCCTTCGTAAAGCCAGAGCCCTGCCGAGATTGCCGCCGCGACAAGCAGCAGGATCACGAGGACATCGGTGAACTGGGCGAGAAATTTCCGCCACGCCGGCTCCGGCTTTTCCGCCGTCAGTTCGTTCCTCCCATATTGTCGGAGTCGCTCCTCCGCTTGCCTCTCACTCAGACCGGAACGCGCATCGGATCCCAGCGCACCGATCACCTCGTCGCAGGTCTGCCGATAAGGCCCCCTTCCGCGTGGTTCAAAACTCCCGCCGTGCATGCGCCCGGAACCTTGCTTCTGCGCAAATATCGCCCTTACGGTAAACCCCGCACGACAACTCTGTACGGCTTTCCTTAGACCGTGTGTGTCGCCACTTTTGGTCAAAATGGGGGTTGATCAAAAGTGCCGGAGACTGCCGGTCCAATTCCGCCGAAATTGGCGAATTCCAGCTCTGAGTCGCTGTCCCGTGGCCCCACTTTCCGGTCCATAAACGCCGGACTTCCGGGCCGTTTCGACCTGAAGCCACCGGTGGAGAGTCGTTCGAATGACTGAGTGGCGCAGTGCGCAGTGTCGCGAGCACGTTGCTCCGGCCACGGCCGAGACAGCAGAGCGAATTTTGGAGGAACTGAGCGGTGATTACCCTGTTTATCAGGGAAGAAACAGGGAAATTCATGCAAGTTCGCGCGTTGGTCGATGAAAGCCCGCCTTAAAGGCGCTAAGATCCAAAGGGTTAGGGAAAATTCCCTGCGGAAAACAACAGGGAATCTCTGTGTAAAAACAGGGACATCAGCAAACGGTTCAGGGAATACCCCGTATCCCGACAACTATCCTGCTTCCAAGACAAATCGCCTTGCTCAAGTACCGGAGTTCCGCAAGTGAGCCCGGAAGAAGGCGAGGATGCGGCGACGGGCGTCGCGGGTCGACGGCTCGTGATAGCCGGCCGCCGCGAGCTTCGCGATTACCCTATCGAAGCGGGAGAGATCGTTGAGGTCGTGGTCGTTCAGGAACCCATGGCCAGCGTCTGGGTATACCTTGATGTCGTGGTCGATGCCGGCCGCGGTAAGTGCCGGCTCGAGAATGCTTGGCACCTTGCGCACCCCCGGCCAGCGATCCCTGGCGCCGTAGCTCCCAATGATTGGGCACGCGCGTGGCAGAGAGCGTTTCGAATCCTTGGTCAGTCCCCCATAGTTGACGCTCGCAACAGAGAAGCCATGGTCGGCCGCAAGCATCAGCGCGAGCCCGCCCCCCATACAGAAACCGATAACGCCGGTCTTCCCCGTGCAGTCGTCTCTTGTGGCGAGCCAAGCGCGGGCCGCGTCGAGATCACCGATGGGATGTGCGGGATCACGAATGGCTGCAAAAAGACACTTCCACCTGCTGCCCCAGTAGAACAGATCAGGCGCCAGGGAGAGAAAGCCCTCGGCCGCGAGCCAGTCGGCTTGGCTGTGAAGGTCGCGAGTCACGCCAGCAGCATCATGGATAACCACAATGCCCGGCCATGGACCCGCCCCCGGCGGCTGACTGAGGTAGGCCGGCATTTCCCCCCGCGGGGTTTGGATGGTCACGTCGTCCATCATCAGTCTCACACGGCTGCGTTCTCAACGTCACGGCTGCTCAATGCCCTCGGTCTCGTACAGATCGACGACCCGCCCTGAGTCATCGATGACATGCTGGCGAAGGAGCGACAGGCCCATCAGAGCACGACTTAGGTAACAGGGATTCTTGTTGTGGCGATCGATTCCTCGCCAATGCAGCCATTTCTTGATACCGAGCTGCACGGCCAGCGTAGCAGCGCTTCAGTGTCTTATTCGTTGCTTGGCGGGCTGCTCCTTGCCAGCGCTCGGCAAGCTTCAAATAGAGCACCAACTCGTCCATCGCTTGTCCCCGGATGCAAACCGTCAGTGTCGTCAAACGAAGCCGATCAGGCGTCCACACACCAAAACGCTGATCCAGAAGGCAAGCGAAAGGCCGCCGGCAATGCGGACTTGAACCGGCGGGATCGGCGCGCGGTCCCACCGCCCCACGCCTCGGCGCGTCACATATTCAAACACCAGCATGTTGACGCCAGCGAGAACGATGAGAAGAATCTTGACGTCAAAGAACGCCACCTCGACGTACCTCAGCGGTTGCCCCACAAACAGCAGGACACCGAAAAGAGTTGCTAGGGCGAAGCTCGCCCAAGTCCACGGAAGCATTTCATGCGAGATTTCGCTGATGGAACGGTCGCGAGAGACAAAGCCGGCCAGCCGAAGGTCGACCCGCGCAATCGAGCCTAGGACTATGGCGATTGCCGCCACGTGAGCAATCTCCAACGCCGGGAAGATCCAGAGCGAAATCCGGATTGTCTCGGCGAACTGAGTACTGTCAATCCACGTCAGAAGGTCCCACATCGGTCTGTCCCCTTGAGTGTACAGTGCCAAAAGCAATCCAACTAGAAAGTCTCGATCCCACCGACATAGGCGACCAGGCGCCCGGCGGCGATGATGCCAAGCCAAAGAAAGAGTGACAGGGAGGCCAAAGAGAAGGCCAAATTCTTCCGTGCACCGGACCAATAATTGGGATCCTTCTTGACCTGCCGTCTATATGTGACGGTGAGGGCAAGTACGATCGCCAGCATGATCATTTTGATGCGGAATGTGTAGTTCATAATCTCGCGCGTCGGCTCTGCGATGATTTGTACGAGGCCAGTCACGAGAAGGATGGCCAGTGCCGTCCAGATCCAAGGCATCCACCGTGCCGAATTTTCGGCGAAGCTGAACCGAGTCACCCGAATTCCCAACAGCTGAAGATTCAACACTGCAATCGCGATCATCAGAATGCCGATCCCAAGGATGTGGAGCGATTGGGAAAGCGGAATGATCAACCACGTTTCCAGTCGGGTTGTATCCGAGAAAATGGCATTCAATTGGCTATGAGAAAGCCAGTCCGATATTTCTTGCAGCATTGTTATCTCCGTCAACTAAGGACGTGTTCAGGCGGCTTTGCGAACTGACGCGGGTTCCTCGCGATGGAGCGACCGCTCTGGCTTGAGATGCCGGCGCCGGGCCGTGTTGCTGCTGATTGCATGCCTCGTCGCCCACTCGGCGTAGCTGAGGACGCCTGCAAACACCGCGAATGCGGAAATGACCAAGCCAAGGTATAAAATGTTTTCCGATGGCATAACGCTCTCCCGTTTGTGGGTGCAGGATGCGCCGCCAGCTGCAGGTTTGCTTTGACCTGAATCAAGCACGCCTAAATTCTTCAGGGTGAGACATCTTGCCACTAATCGGATTGGCTCTGCGCTCTGATCTAGATCAAGGCGCACTGGCCGATTGGGGCGCACAGATTGCATCGAAAGTTCTTTGGAGGAGTGAACCCGTGTGGTCTTCAACTCGGATTCTGTGGGATCAGCAAATTTTGCTGTTGTGGCTTCTTCTACCGCCTATTTTTATCGTTTGCGGGGTTTTGGCCTTGGCAGCGCCCTATCTCGTGCGAAAGACGGAGCTGCGCGACGCCCAGTGTGACCCGTTCATTGCGAACCAGGCCGCCGTTGCCGACGGGCATTCGTGACTTTGGGCGAATCCGCGTCAGTCGATGCCGTCCGCAAGCGCATGCAGGGCATCGATGTTGCGCAGTTCAAGTTGATGCAAATCCGGAACTGAGATAATGCGCGTGGCTTTCAGAAGCGAAAGCGTACGTGAGACAGTCTCCATCGTGAGGCCCAAGTAATCGGCGATGTCCTGCCGATTCATCGGGACGTTGACGCGCTTTCCATCGGCGCTCAATCGTTGGGAAAGAAGCAGAAGGAACGCGGCAACACGCTCCTTAGCCGTCTGGCGACCAACCATGGTCAAGTGGTTCTGAATGTCATGCACGCGTTGCGAAAGCAACTCGAACAATCGAACGCGCAGAGTTGGATTCTCCTGGCAGAGACGTTCGACATGCTTTTGTGGAAATGAGAGCAGCGTGAGGTCGACCACGGATTCGGCGGAGAAGCCATGATCACCTATGGTAATGAAGCTGGAGTAGTCACCTGGAAAGAGGAACTGGGCAATCTGCCGGCGCCCGTCCGGCAAATGCTTACACAGTCGTACCACACCCCTGACGATCTTGTATGCGTGGTTTACCGGCTCTCCCTGACTGAAGATCGTCTGGTTCTGACTAATGTGGAGGTGGCTGCCGATCCGATCCAAGGCTGTAAGCTCGCCGTGCACGACAGACGATGATTCGAAGCCGTCATCACTTAACAAAGGCGAAGCGCAAAACTGCGATCTGCCGGCCGACATGTACTTTCCCACTCTGTATACCTCGATTGAGAGCATGGGCCAGCGCTTACAAAAACGACACTCAGGGAATTTACGTAGCCGCCGTCACGGTCCGCCTCGGAATGCGACGTAGATTTGCGCCATCCGTGCTCCAAACGTGACCTAGATCAAGGAATTCGGTGCCACTCGGCGGTAGGAACCTTATGATTTCAAGGGAATTTTCTCATGACTGCCAGTGAGCGGCTCGCCAAGATCGCAACCGACGGGGACATTTCTCCCATTGAATTTACTGATCGCCAGAGCATTCTACTCACCAATCCCGGACTGGATGGACGGTTGCAGATCACAACGACCATGCGGGCAGCGATCTCCGTCTACGTTCCGCGCGACCAGGCGCCGGCACATGTCCATAGCGCCAATGCCAGCCGCACGATACTGACCGAGAAGGGCGGCTACACCAATGTGCAAGGCGAGCGCTGCGAATGCCGCCGAGGCGACATCATCTGGACGCCAAACGGGACTTGGCACGACCACGGTAATGATTCCCAAACATCGGTGATCTGGATCGACATGCTTGACTGGCCGCTGCTTGAATATCTCGATACCGCCTGGGTGGATCTTGACTATCCGGCAGCGACCAGCGGCGGGCCTTCTGTTCAGAAGGCGGTGCACGCCGACGGCTATTCAAGCAAGCTTTACGGATCCGGCGGATTGAAGCCCGATTTCGGCTCCCATCGGCGGGGCTGGGGCCACAATCCAACGCCAATGATTCACTTTCGCGGGAGCGAAATCCGTGAAGCGCTCGACAGGTTGCGTGGTGAAGAAGGCGATGCGTACGAAGGCATCGTGATGCAATTCGTCAATCCGCTCACAGGTCAGTCCGTGTATCCGACGATGGACTATCGTGCACAGCTCCTGCGCCCTGGCGAGAAAACGAAGTTCAAGCGAGAGACCGCGAGCGTTTTCGTGATTGTGATGGAAGGCGAAGGCTATAGCGAAGTCGGTGGACGCCGCTTCGATTGGCAGAAGAACGACGTCATGGTCTTGCCGAACTATCTCTGGCGACGCCATTTCAACGGCGGACAGCGTGATGCGGACCTTTACACGGTCTCGGACGCCGCTTTAATGCGAAACATCGGCCAATACCGCGCGCAAGGCAAGGAGGACAACGGAGTCGTCACGCAGATCGTTTCTTAGCTTTTCTTTTTTTCGCGTACAGGCTCGAAGGGCCCCCTTGGGAACGTACGGAAACCCGCTCGCTCGTAGGATCCAGTGAGCGGGTTTTACTTTTGAGATGGATCAAGGCAACAACGC
>Ga0137432_1000734_pt1 | contig 13548 bp, 13 predicted proteins | sample EasRivERMZT820_2_FD_102337 | JGI IMG/M metagenome (GOLD analysis project Ga0137432, IMG submission 102337) | Soil microbial communities from meander-bound floodplain in the East River, Colorado, USA - East River MetaG ERMZT820_2 | ecosystem: Environmental > Terrestrial > Soil > Floodplain ...
TAAAAGACTTTATTGAAATATCTACTAAAGTATTTTCTAATAAGCTAATAATAGGAAAAATAAATATAAAATAGCTAAAGAATATAATTGTAGAAATTTGACCAAGTTCTATAAAAGGAGATTCTACATGTTTAGCTCCTAATTGCATTAGAATTATGAAATTAACAACAAATCCTCAAAACATAATTCTACTAAATGGTCTAAATTGTAAACCTTTTGATTTACCTAAATCTGTTAACGGTAATATTAATATTATTAATAGCGCACTAAACATAGCAATAACCCCTAGTAATTTATTAGGTATAGATCTTAATATTGCATAAAAAGGTAAAAGATATCATTCTGGAACTATTGCAGATGGAGTCTGCATAGGATTAGCCATAATATAATTTTCACTATCCCCTAATACATTTGGCATAAAAAATACAAATATACTTAGACATATAATAAATACAAATATAGTAATTAAGTCTTTAAACAAATAGTAAGGTGCAAAAGGTAATCTATCATAGTAACCTCCTATACCTAGAGGGTTACTTGACCCAGCTGTTTCATGTAATGCTATTAAATGCATTAAAACCAAAGCTGCTAAAATGAAAGGTAATAAATAATGCAAGGCAAAAAATCTATTTAAAGTGGCATTATTGACAGAAAACCCTCCTCAAATAAACTCAACTATATCTTGTCCTATTCAAGGTATAGCACTTATAAGATTAGTAATAACAGTTGCACCTCATAAACTCATTTGCCCATAGGGAAGAACATAACCCAGAAAGGATGTAGCCATCATAGCTATAAGTATTATAGTACCTATAATTCAAACTAAACTTCTAGGAGATCTATACGAACCATAATATATTCCCCTTCCTATATGTAAATAAACTAATAAGAAAAAAGCCGAAGCTGTATTACTATGTAAATATCTTACAAGTCAACCGTGATTAACGTCACGCATTATATGTTCTATAGAATTGAAAGCTTCTGTAACACTTGGAGTATAATGCATAGCCAAAGTCACTCCTGATATAATTTGTATTCCTAAACAAATGGCCAATAAAGAACCGAAATTTCATAAATAACTTATATTAGAAGGTTGAGATGCATCTATTAAATAAGAATTTAATAATTTAAGTAAAACGTTATTTTTTAAATATCTCATGTGTTTTTATTATTATTTTTTTTTATAGACTTTGATATATATCTTCTGCTGCAAATTTCTTAATTTAAAATTTTTAGTATGTACTAAAAAATACCCATAAAAATATGAGTCAATTAAAAATTTTTTATATTGAATTTATCTTTATTATTAAATTATTCTATAATAAATTACTATTTTTATACCACTAATTATAGTGTAATCTTATTTTAGATTTGAACTAAAATTTGAATATTAGAAGTATTCTGTTCTACCATTGAACTAATAAGAATTTTAAATATAGAATTAAGTATTCATTTATATTTATATGACTGAAATATAATAATAAAATTATTATGTTTCATTATAATAATAACTAAATCAAAAAATAAATTATTTTTTTCGTTTATTTGCTTCAAAATCTTCTTCATTTATCGTTCTTTTATTTTGAGATGTTTCAGTATTATTGTCCGAGCTTTGTGAGGCCGTACTTTCATCTAACTTTAATTTTTTCATAGATTCTGATAAAATTCAATCTACATTTTTGGACCTTTTGTTTAATAAATCTTCTTTTTTTTCTAATTCTTCTTTTGTTAATTCATTGTCTTCTTTAAGATGTAAATCGTCTTTTTTCAGTTCTGATTCTAATTTTTTATTAAGATCTTCTGTATGTTCTATCATTAACTGATGTATTCTACTGAATCTTTCATTTAAGTAATTATTGCCTTCTCTTTTAGCATATGTTTTACCTTTTGTTTCAGAATTCTCTTCTTCTAAAGTTTTATCTTTAGGGTCTATTTTTTCTTCTTCAGATGTTGAATTTTTTAGATCAATACTTTCTTTTTGTTTTCCTTTATCTATAGGAGAAATTTCTGAATCTGTGTCTGAGTCAGTACCCGTATTATAAGATAACTCTCCGCTAACCAAAAATAAGGCTAAAAACATAACAAGTGATTTTATTAATTTTATAAAAGAACTCTTTAACAAATTATTAAAAAACTTGTAAGGTAATAAATTAGAGTGCACAGTATGAGAATCTAAAGTAATATTTTTAAAGAATAAAATAGAACTTATAGTTAATAAAGCTAAAAAACTAAAAATATAGAAAAGTGAGATGTGTATATTTAAATATAATATATTATACTTAAATATAAACACATACAAGGTAATACTTAATACTATATATAAAGCATAATTTGTAACAACACCTTTATTTAAAGTAGAAGACAATTTACTAAATATCATCAATAATTTTTCTAAACCAAAAGAACTTAATTTCTCCACACTACCTTTATCAAGAATTCTGGTAGTTTGACCACCTAATTCTAAAATTAAGTTGATTAAGTATTTATTATATATAAATTCAATTAAGAATCTTTGATTAAAGAAACCAAATATATAATATCCTATGTTTGATATTTTAAAATTATTAATAATATTTGATAAATATTCCGAATATATTATTGAAATTATAGTAAAAAATACTGTAAATATTAAAGGTAATAATTTCAATAAAGTTAAGACGGCAAATTCCGTATCTATAAATATTTCATGATTAGGGTGAATAAATATACTATTATCTGTAAAAAAATTTGTACCCATACCTATAAAAATATCTTTAGTTAAAAACCCAAAATAAATAGATAATAATCCTAATATTACTAGAGGTAAACTTATAAATATATCACCTTCGTGAGCATGTTTATAATAAATTGAAGGGCCGTTAGGGTTGGTTAGAAAAGTAAGAAATAAAACTTTCACAGAATATAAAGTTGTAAATATCGCTCCTATTACAGCTACAAAATAAACAGCAATACTGCTAAAATAATATTGACCATAGGCTGATTCTAATATAAAATCCTTACTAAAAAATCCCGTCATAAAAGGGAAAGCTACTAAACTAAGACTTGCAATTAATATTACAGAATAAGTTAAAGGTAAGAATACCCTTAATCCTCCGTATTTTCTTAAATCTTGATTATCAGCTATAGCATGAATAACTGCACCTGCTCCTAAAAATAATAATCCTTTATAAAATGCATGATTTATTAAATGAAATAATGCAATATTATAAGAAGATAAACCTATAGCTATAACCATCATACCTAATTGACTCATAGTAGAATAGGCAATAATTTTTTTTATATCTTGTTGAAATAAACCTACAAGAGAACTAAATATTGTAGTTATTGCACCTAATCATAAACATAATAATAATATAGTAGGGCTGTATTCTATTAAAGGAGAAGAACGTATTAATAAATATACTCCAGCTGTAACCATAGTTGCTGCATGTATTAAAGCAGAAACTGGTGTAGGACCCTCCATAGCCATAGGTAATCATACATGTAAACCTAATTGAGAACTTTTTGCCATAGCCCCTATTAATAAACATAATCCTATTATACTAATAGTAGTTTCATTAATGTATGGAGCTAATGAAAATGTTGAAGTGTAATCTAAATTACCCAAAGATCATAGTATTACAATCATACCTAATGTTAAAAGACAATCTCCTACTCTATTTGTTAAAAATGCGGACATAGAACTTTGATTTGCGGCTATTCTTGTAAATCAAAAGCTAACTAAAAGATAAGAACAAACACCTACACCTTCTCACCCTACAAACATTAATAAATAATTATTACCTGTTACAAGAATTATCATCATAAAAGTAAATAAATTTAAGTAACTAAAAAATCTTTGATTATGAGGATCACTGCTCATATATCCTATAGAGTATATATGAACTAAAGAACTTACTATTAATACTGGAATTAACATGGATATTGTTAAATTATCAAATTGAAAAGTTCAAGTCATATTAAATGATTCACTACTTATTCATTTAAATAAATTAATTGAAACTGAATTATTATTAAAACCTCCTTCAAAAAAACATATTATTGCTAGTATTGTTGTAATTATTATACATAAGCAAGATATTATACGAGATCCGTTTACTCCAACTTTTCTACCAAAAAACCCAGATACCATAGATCCTAATAAAGGTAATAATATTATAGATAAATACATTATTTATATTCTATTGCTATACTTCCTCTTAATCTATAAAAAGCTACTAAGATACCTAAACCTATTGCAGATTCAGCTCCTGCAATAACTATAATGTATATAGCATAAGTTTGTCCAATAATATCATCTATATTAATAGAACTTACCAATATTAAAAATGTTATGGATAATAGCATTATTTCAATTGAAATAAGCATTAATATTATATTTTTTCTATTAAATACGAATCCTAAGATTCCTATTAAAAAAAGTACTAAAGTTAAATTCATATTAAATTTTAATTTTTGTCTAATTATTCGATATATTGCAATATAATATTTTCATTATATTGCAAGGGTATATAAGATTCGAACTCATATCTTGATGTCCGTAGCATCACTCTTTACCTGTTAAGATAATACCCTTATTAATAAGTAAGTTTATTTATTAGCTTACTTACTATAAATTTTTTTATCATTTTATGTAATGATAAAAAAATTTATTCTATAATAATTTATTGTTCTACCAATCATGTAAGAAATTTTTCAAGTGAAACAGATTCTATTACAATAGGCATAGAACTATGAAGAATACCACAAATTTCTGAACATTGCCCGTAAAAAACTCCTTCTCTATTAATATAAGCTGAAACTTGATTTAATCTACCGGGATAAGCATCACATTTTAAACCCAAGGAAGAAGAAGCAAAAGAATGTATCACATCACCGGATGTAATAATAAATCTAATATGTGTTTCTTCTGGAACAATTACTCTATTATCAACTTCTAACATTCTTAATTTACCTTCCTCTAAATCCGAATCTGGAATTAAATAAGAATCAAATTCTATAAATTCATCCTCTGAATTTATAAAGTCAGGGTATTGATAACTTCAATATCATTGATGACCCTCTGCTAGAATAGACATTGAAGGATCATTTACTTCATCCATTAAATATAATAATTTAAAAGAGGGAAATGCTATTAATATTAATATAATTGCAGGAGTTATAGTTCAAATTAATTCTATTAAAGTACCATGATTTAAATATTTATAAGATATAGGTGATTTATTATAAACATAATTTTTAACTATAGAAAATAATATTCATCCTACACCAAATAATATAACAACCAAATAATACATAATATTATCATGTAGTTCTATTAATCCTTCCATTTGTGGAGTAGCACTATCTTGAAAGTATATCCCTCAAGGACTAGGTGCATCTAAATTTATGGTATTAAGAAAGAAATTCATTCTTTATTTTTTTTTTATATAAAACTTTTTATGGTTCAACTTAATAATTTAATTATTAAATTAATTTTGTGTTGTTTAAGCCACATATAAAAGTAAGAAAGCCATCATTAAAGCAAATAATCCTGTAGCTTCAGAAAAAGCAAATCCTAATATAGCATATGCAAATAATTGCCCTCTTAATGAAGGATTTCTTGCAACACCTAATATTAAAGCTCCAAAAACTACACCTATTCCTACACCAGCTCCAATTAAGCCTGTTGTTGCTATACCTGTTCCTATTATTCTAGCTGCTTGTAACATAAAAATTTTTTTTTATTTTTAATTTATTGATCTTATTAATTGAAATAATAATTATATGTTTAATTTAAAATATATTTATTATTATATTTTTTATTCACTTAGTAAAAAAATACATAAATTAATCAAAAAGTAATAGATAAATTTATTTATTACCTTTTTTTATTAATGATCCTATTTTAGCCTCTAAATTTGTAGTTATGTATATTTTAGATTTAAAAAATTCTATTGTAGACTGTCTGCTATCTATTTTCAAAGCATTTTTTCCTAATTCAAATACAAACCCTATTGTAATAATAATAATAAATATAAGTACAATTATTAATCCGTAAATATTATTTTCATACTCACTGACACCAAAGGGATATATTACAAGAATTTCTAAATCTAACAATAAGTATATTAAAGCAAAAATAAAGAATTTTATACCAAATTGTGTTCTATTTTGACCTAAGAAACTATGAAATCCACATTCAAATATACTATATTTTTCTTGATAAGGACTATGTGGTGCGAATAAAAAATTAAGAAGTAAGAAAACTAATGTTAATATAAAAACAAATATAAATAAAAATACTATACTACTCATTTAATAATTAAACATAATTTGTACCAATATGGTACCCATACTTAATCATTCTTTATTAAAAAACATAAATAATAATATTATTAATGTAGTAATTGAAATAATAAGAGCCATAGAACTAGATATTACTATATTATTGTGCTTTATATTAATAATATCTAATTTAGTTTTAGTTAAGGTAGTATTTAAAGATAAAGTAGTTTTTTTTATAGGTATTTTTATTGTTTCAAATAAAGGATTAATTACATATTCAGGAGAATAAAAAAAAATTTCCTTTATTATATTTAAATAATAAATTGCACCTATTACACTAGTTAATATTGCAATTAAAGATAAAAATATTAATCCCTTGTCTAAAGCAGCACTTAATATCATCTGTTTACCAAAAAATCCTATTAAAGGTGGTATACCCATAAAAGAAAAAATTGTTATAGTTAAACTTAAAGACAAGATAGGATTTATATAAAAATATCCTTTTAATTGATTGATTAATTGTACAGGAGAATTATTTATATCTAAAAGTTTTTTATGTTCTTTGTTATTATCTATATACATATATAAAGAGAAACCTATAACAATTAATATTATAAAAATATTTAAATTACTTATAGAGTATTGCATTAAATAAAATATAAAAGCTTGAGTGGATTCTATGCTTGATATACCTAATCCTAATAATATAAATCCTATATGAGAAATTGTACTATAAGCAAATAATCTTTTTATTCTAAATTGAGTTAAACCTACAATGGTTCCTATTATTAAAGAAAAAAAAGAACTGATTAATAAACTAAAAGTTCAATTAGTATCTTGTATATTATTATTAGTATGATAAACTAATTCTAATAACAATATTAATATAGATATTTTTGCTATAATAGCAACAAATGTAGTAACTATTGTAGGAATAGCATCATAAACATCAGGAGATCAAAAATGAAATGGTGCAGCACTTATTTTAAATAAAAAACCCAAACTAAATAATAAGAAAGAAAAATTAATATAGTAAGGTTTATATCAAAAATTTTCATTATTAATATCGCTAATGTTAGTTATAATATATAAACTATCAAGACTAGTAGTACCTGAATTAGCATATAATAAGCTTGTGCCTAATAATATAAAACATGAACTTAATCCTCCTAATAAAAAATAAATTAAACCTCCTATAGTAGACAACTCGGAATTTCTATATATTGTACTTAACAAGTATAAACCATAACTCTGAAGTTCTATTGAAAGAAAAATAGAAATTAAATCATTAGCTGCCATTAGTAAAATAGCACCCATTATAATAAATAATAAAATTAAAGGATACTCAATTATTTTTAAGTGTTCATTCATTTTAATTTTATTCATAATTTTATTTATTGTGTAATTAAATTTATATATATAATCCTTAGTATTATTGAATTTTAAGGAAATATAACCAGGAACTATTACCTTTTTAGGGTAAAAACTAGTTAACTGTATGATTAATATGCTAATTATAAAAATAAAAATATTAAAAATTTGTGTAATATTTGTCTTATGAAGTAAACCCCCATGTAGACCTATACCTTTATTTAAAATAGATAAACTTATTGCATCTTGTAAAATGCAATAAATCAAAGCTAATATAGCAATTCTATTAAAAATTATAGAGATATCTCGTCTTAAAGTGACAGCATTAGAAAGTAGTATAAATAATATTGAAATACTTATCATTTTTCAGCCAGAAGAGAAATTTGAATTCTCATTTTTAATGCATGAAATTAAAGTTTTAACCTATTAAACTATTCTGGCTTATATAAAGGGAGAATACCCTGACTTGAACAGGGAATTTTCTGTGCCACATACAGCTGCTTTACCTATTAAGCCATATTCTCCTAATTATCTTAAAATTATATATAAGTTCCGAACGGGCGATTCGAACACCCAAGCTTAAATACCAAAAATTTATGACTTTACCTATTCGTCTACTTCGGATATAGGAGACAAGACTTGAACTTGTACAGTATTTAAACCATTCCATCCTAAGTGGAACCTGTCTACCATTTTCAGCACACCTATTTTTATTTCTTCTTTATCTTAAAATTATATTATAAAAACCCTCACTAAAAAAATACACAAATATGTTTATTATTATACCTAGTTTTGCAAAAGATTTACTAGATAAAATAATAGATCTATTATTTACATTTCTAGTTATTTGAGTTGAAAATTTTATTTACATTTTTCTTAAATATATTGACAATGGAGATACTAGGAATTGAACCTAGGAAGGTAGTATGCAAAACTACTGTTTTACCAAACTAGACTATAGTTTTTAATTACATAAAAAGGGTCATATTTACCCTAGCCTTAAGTATTAACATGATAACATAAGGAATATTAGAGGTCAAGATTGCACTGACGCAATATAATTAGAAACTGAGAATTATACTATTAAACTACACTCATTTTTTGTTCTTTACTAATAAATCTTAATTAAGATTTATTATTTAATAATTTGTCTTTATTTATATAATTATATAATGTAACACAATTAATTTCTATATATCTAGCAGCGGTTTGTGTTTAACACTCAATATAAAATACCAAAAATTTATGACTTTAACTATTAGTTCACAACATATAAGGTAAATCCGACTTGAACGGATAAGATTTTTAATCAAATAGTTTAGGCCTAAACTATTCATGTCTACCTTTCCATCATTACCTTTTTTAGTTAATACATATATATATTTAATACATCTATAATTACTTATTAATACAAATAATAATAATTTGTTTTTAATTAATTAAAATTTTCTCAGTACTTTTTGGAATAGCAAGAATAATTATAATATGTTGTTATATCATACTTTATAATCTTATTAACGTTAGGATAAATTCTTATTAATAGATTATCTATTAATAAAGAATCTATTTTACCTTCTATATAAGTAGTAGTATATGGATCACCTTGAAAATAAAATCTTATAACCACATAATTACCTATTACATCTTGTATACAATTAGAAGTACAACTCGAATTACAAGGTATAAAAGGTAAATTAAATCTATCGATGTTCTCTTTAATATTATTAGTCTCATGATCCTTATGAATTTTATCTAAATTATTTAAAACATGGTTAACAAGCTTATCGGGAGAAGAGAAATCTAAATTTTCTTCTAAAAAGAAAGTCGCTATATCATCAAAATCAAAGTTGTTTATCATCGTTTACATATATATATATTCTTATATAAAAAGAGACATATTTCTCTGCAAGCTAATTGAAATTCATTTTACCTTTATATAAATAAGGGTAAATATTTACTTTTAGGTAAATCATTAAACTTATTTAAATAAGATAAACGTTTAGAATCTAAATTGAATATTGCTATTAAATAACTAGATAATCTTAATTCTATGGGGCTCATTATATGGCTTTTTTGCGAACTACCTCTAACAATACTAACCTCATTATCCTGAATTCTCGTTAAAAAATTCTTAATATCTTTATAATCCCCATTTCTTAAAATATACAAAGAATTCTTATTATATTCTAAGAAATTCTTATCAGGACTATCCAAAATCTCTATAAACTTTATAACTCCTAACTCAAGGTAATTAATTTTAGATGGTCTTTCTATAGTAGTAACCTCCATTTTTTCTAATTCCTTCTTATTAATTGAGAATATGTGTAATCCATTTATTTTTAAATGACTTAACATTTCAGATAGATTATATAAATCTATATTAATACTTTCTCTAAGGATAATCATTTTACTAACTAAATGCGTAACATTTTCTTTATATTCATTTCTATTAACAGTTAAAACAAATAATATATCATTAGAATTAAGTAAAATTTCGTAATTACCTCGCAGCTTTCCTCGCTTTATTTAAATCTTCGTTATTAATTGTATTATTTTTTATCATCGTTTATATATATATATTCTTTTTAAAAAGAGACATAATTCTCTATAATTTATCATTATTATATTTAATATAATAAAGTCGTACGTTATTAAATGTACTATGGAGAAACTAGGAATCGAACCTAGATTAATAACATGCGAAATTACCGTCTTACCTTTTATACTATTCCCCCTTGTATTTAATTATACTTATTTAATACATTAACAAATTATTTATGAATTTAATCTGCCTTTGTTCATACCAAACTTTATTCCCTTTTATTTTATCTAAAAATGTACAAAGCATGTTTATTAAAATCTCTAAAATTAGAATCAGATCTGCTTAAATAACAATTTTTCTTCATCCACTTCTAGTTTAAATTTTTTTTAGTTATTAAATATATATTTTTTAATAATTTACCTTTATTAACATAATTTCTTATTGTCCCATGACATACCTTTAAGTCTTTGGCTACTGCGTTCATAGAATCATATATTTTAGCAGAATTATCAATTGTATTTACTACTGTAGTAATATGACCCGTAGCTAGTAAAGCATTAATTCTTCTTAAAGGAGAAGAAGGAGCTATTCCTGCTTTAGCTTTTCTTAAATTAATTAAAGCCTCTGGACTAAATTTACGATCTTTAAATTTTAACATAGTTTCTTTAGAATGTTTGGTACCTAAACGTGAGCCTGCTATTTTACATATATTATATTCAGGATTGTGAATATTAATGTAATATTGTTCTCTAGTTATTAACATGTCTATTTCGCAATATTCAAGAATCTCTAAGCTAAAACTCGAATAGCCGTATTTTAACATTGAATTGGTAATTTTACTTTTATTTCTTAAAATTTCTTTTTTTAAAAATTTTAATGAAAAGTAATTACCTAATCTTTTAGTTAAGTTAACAGCACTTCCTATGTAAGATTTTCCTGTATCTATGTGAGTTCATTTATATATTCCTGATTTATTTTTATTATGTTTATATATAATAAATTTATATATTTCTGCATTAGGGTAAAAAACTTTTGGTCTTGTTTTCATATTTCGTATACTAATAATAAAAAAGGATTCATTTTTTAAAAATCCATACAAAAACGTGAAGAAATTAGGAATCGAACCCGCGTCTTTCTTCTCGACAAGGAAACTCTTTACCAATTAAGTTATTGACCCTTCTTTATTTGATTACAATCAAATACTAATTCTACAATACGAATAATGAGATTCGAACTCATATTCTTTGTTTGGAAGACAACAGACCTACCATTGATCGATATTCGTTTATAATACAAGTCATTTAAATCTAAAGAATATATCCTTATACTATTGATTTAAAATTGTATTAATATTATTAATTGTGCACCTTTGATGTTCTAAAATATTTTCAGTTAATTTTAATAAATATTTAACATCATTTGTTATATTTAAGGTGTCTTCAATATGTATTGAATTATCATACATAACGAAGTTATCTTTTATAAAATATGATGGAAAATAATTAATCTTATCTTTAAATAAATCAAAAAAAAAGGAATTAAATAAATAATTTATTTGTTTTTCTTTTATATTATTATCTGAACAATAATCTTTACAGCTTGATAGGTCGTTATAATGTAGTATCTCATTAATATATTCCGTAGAATCGATTAAAGAATTAATATAATAAAAATAATATATTAATATAAGTAAACCTAATGTTAATAATAGAAAAATTATTTTATTCTTTATTAATATAGTACGAATATATTTTACAACAGTTCATAAAGTATTATGTTCAAGCATTAAATAAATAATTACAAAACAATCTCGAAAGAAATTTTTCATTTTCATTTGTAGATATAAATATAAAAAGAGGCAAAATCTCTAATAATAACTTTTCGTGGATTTTTTTTTGAATTTTATTAATTCACTATTAATTACGTCATACCCACGTTTACGTAAAAGTCTATGTTCATAATTACTAATATCGCCATACCCTTTAATATATCTTGTACTTTTGTGATGAGCTTCAAATACAAGTTGTCTATCTAGATCTTTTTCAAATCTCTTTTCATAATGTTTTTCTATAGTACTATATGTTTTTACTAATTTATCTTTTATATATTCTCTAACACTAGGTTGTTTAATGTATTCTGTTTTACAATTACTTATATGAAAATAAGGATTAAATGTGTTTGATTCAGAAGTTCTAGGTTCTATAATACCTAATTGATCTGATCCACTATCACTTGAATGTACAGTACCTAATAAAGTAGAATTTGATTTTTGAGGGTAGTGTGAAGGATGGGGGATATAATTTGTAGTTTGAAAATTAGAATTAATGGGTCTACCATCCAATTCAGCTCTATATCCTTGACCATCCATTTCATAAATAGGTCTGTTATCTAATTCAACTCTATAACCTTGATTAGTTGGTACGTAATTAGGATTATAGGGTACATATTGTCCATTGGTTGAAGCTTGGTTACCATAATCATCTAAATAAATTATAGACTCATGTGTACTAATACTACAAATATAAAGTAAAATAATAATAATTGAGTAAAAAGAAACTTTGTTTTCTAAAATTTTGTACAATAAAATACGAAAATAGACTAAAGTCATAACATTTAATATAAATAAAAAATAAAAAGAAACACAATTTCTAAGGAATTTTACTTGAATTTAACTACTTTACCATTAATTACTGTATATCCTTGGTTACGTAAGCAGCTTCATTGATGATTGCTAATATAACCATATCCTTCAATATACCTTGTACTTTTACGATAAGCAGCCATTATACGTTCTTCTTCTCTAACTCTATTTAATTTATGTTTATAGTTATTTATAACATAATTAAAAGGGTTCTTTTTTAATTCTTTAAATTCTGCAATAAAAGCAGACTTGAATTTAAATTTATTATTGTTTCAAGTAAATTTAAATTCATCATAAGGTTTATAATTAGTAGAATCCCGAACAAACAACACTCAATAGCATTTTCTTTTTATTCTAGAACCAATATTTAAAGGAGGTACAATATTATTATTAGATTGTTCACTTTTAAAATTAATATCTTCTCTTATTTCCGAAGTATTATTTTGGATAGTAGTATTTACATCAGAAATATTATCTAATGAAATATTATCATTACCAAATAAAAAATTAAATGTACTAAGTAAAAACAGGAAAAATGAAATAGATTGTAATACTTTATGTATATTATTAAATACAAACATGGTTAATTTTAAATATAAAACAAAAGAGTACATTATTTACTCAAAAAATTCATTATGTTGTGACTATATACTATTATTATGTTAGTTTAACGCACTAATAAGTACATATTTATCTAATTTTTAATAATATATACCTGGAACCAAAA
>Ga0137432_1000738_pt1 | contig 13373 bp, 9 predicted proteins | sample EasRivERMZT820_2_FD_102337 | JGI IMG/M metagenome (GOLD analysis project Ga0137432, IMG submission 102337) | Soil microbial communities from meander-bound floodplain in the East River, Colorado, USA - East River MetaG ERMZT820_2 | ecosystem: Environmental > Terrestrial > Soil > Floodplain ...
ATAATTACCAGATTGTCGTCACGAACAACGGCGTGTCCAAGACATTGTCCTATGACCTAAACGGGAACCTGACCAATGTAGTCACGTCCACTTCGACCAACAGCTACGAGTGGGACGCGGCAGATCGGTTAGTGGCGATCAATATTGGCCCCAATCGCTCCGAGTTCACCTACGATGGTTTGGACCGGCGGGTTCGAATTGTCGAGAAAACCAATGGAGTTGCACAAAGTACGAACACCTTCCTTTGGTGCGGCACCGAACTCTGCGAGCAACGGGACCTCAGCGGAGCGAACGTGACCAAGCGCTTCTTCGGCCAAGGCGAACAAATTTCCGGTACGAATTACTTCTTCACTCGAGATCACCTCGGCAGCGTGCGGGAAATGACTGACAGCGGCGGAAACCTCCGCGCTCGCTATGATTACGATCCGTACGGCAGGAGAACCAAAGTGCAGGGAGACCTCGAATCTGTCTTTGCCTTCACGGGGCATTATTACCATCAAGTCTCTGGCCTTTATTTCACGCTCAATCGGGCGTATGACACAGAGATTGGAAGATGGCTTTCGAAAGACCCAATCGGCGCAGGTTTAAACCATTACACGTACGTGTTCAATAATCCGCTTAACTATGTCGATCCATTGGGACTGGATGTTGACTGGGGAAGAGTGATCAGGAGCAGTTGGACCGCTGCCGGCACTGGGGCGGGAGCAGTATTAGGATTTATTGGTGGTGGAGGAGCGGGGTTATTGACCGGACCTGGTGCTGTCGTAGCTTCGCCTGCAGGCGCAGCTGTGGGGGCAACCGCTGGAGCGGCTGCTGGGGGAACAATCGGATATCTTATTGGAGATATTCTGGCGAATTCTCTAACAGGTGGTGGCGAAGGAGGTGCTGGGAGAAACGATCCTCACGCTAGCCGCGGCGCAAAGCAATCAGCTCGCGAGAAGTACGAGGAGTTGAAAAAACAGCTTGAAGAACTCGAAAAAAAGCCTAATAAGACTCCTGAAGACAAAAAATTGATCGCGACGCTAATAAAACAGTGTAAACACTGGAAAAAGAAAGCGGACTGGAAGGGAGAAACCCATAGTCGCCGACCTAAAGGATGTTAGTTCATACGATCTAACTTATGGCACTGAAGTTATATACATTCTTCGCAGAATATCGAGGAGGCACTTATGTGTCGCAGATAAGGGCGAGAAGTCCTGCAATAGCGCTCCAGGAATGGGCACGGAAGCTGGATCATAACATCGTCTCGGGTTTTACGTCAAAAATGAAACGCGAATTAATCAAGGATGCAGCAGGCGAAAATCCTGTCTTGCTAGATGGGATGAGGAACGTGTGGTGCAAATCTTTTAATCTCGGTCGGCACTTAATGCTGGTTCACTTTACAGAATAATTCTAATTCGCAGCGAAAAAAATATTGCTGACGCAGGTCGCGGATATTGCGATGTTGCCGGGAAAATGGTCGCTCAATTACGATGCCAATTCCGCCTCACGAAATTGTTGATGCCCCTCGGTCAACTAATCCGACCGACAATTTCTAGAATCACCAAGGTGACCGATCCGTTTCGCCGCCCTACACCTCTGAGTGTGCACCAAACTGTGCACCAAATCTACTGCCTGCCTATGGTCAGATAGTGCATGCCTAGTGGACGCTTAGTCTTGATTTCCTCAGAAACCATGCGTTAAAATGTTAGCAAATTGAAGCGCTGAGCGCACGAGTCCTGCCTCTGGAGCCACTAACTAAAGTCGTTGGGGGACAACGACAGCTCCCAGCAGGCAGGCCGAAAAATTGCCCGATTGTACGGAAAAGTGTACGGAAAAACTTATTTGAGAAACTAGTCTCTCATTAAGCAAGTAGAAGCCGGTCACTAGTCCGCCAGTAACTCGTAACGGCAATAATCTCGTAGCGCGTATCCTCACAAAATGACTATGAGGAAGCGCTATTACCTCTACAAACGGGGCCACTCCTTTTACGCGGAGGATTCGGAGACCAAACAGCGAGAAAGCCTTCACACCGGCAGTAAGATTGAAGCAGAAAAGCTGCTACACGCCAAGAACGACGCTGCCAGGCTGCCCGTCATCAATATCGCCATAGCGAAGGCCTATTTGGTAGGTGCAGATCCAAAGCTGGTCAACAGAGCGTGGAGTTCAGTCATGGAGGAGTTTGTTTCCCGAGGCGGCCGAGACTCCACCAGGATACGTCGACAGCGGGCGTTGCAGAGCAAACCCTTTCAGCTGCTGCGCAACAAAAAACTTGTTGAGACAACAGGGGACGACCTGCGTGCCGTGTTAAGAGCTGGCGGCGTGTTTACCAATCACTTTCTACGATGTCTCCACAACCTCGCGGTGGGCCTCGGTTGGCTGCCGTGGCCCGTTATTCCCCCGAAGCTGTGGCCGCAGGCACCGAGCAAAGACAAACGCGGCATCACCGCCGAAGAGCATCAAACAATCATTCAGAGTGAGCGCAACTCCGAACGACGAGCGTATTACGAGCTGCTGTGGGCCATCGGCGCTTCACAAACTGATGCGGCAAATCTGAGCACCGACAACATTGATTGGACCACCATGACGCTAACGTACGTGCGGCAAAAAACCGGGGAGGTTTCATCCATGACGATCGGCCACCAACTTGAGACCCTGCTGAAGCAGCTTCCTGCTCAAGGCCGCCTGTTTCCCAAAATAACTCTAATGCGCGACAAAGATCGTGCTGCCGAGTTTCGGCGTCGCTGCAGACTTCTCAAGATCGAAGGTGTTTCTCTACACAGCTACCGCTATGCCTGGGCGGAACGGGCTAAGACCGCCGGCTATCCTGAACGTTTCGCGCAACAGGCCCTTGGTCATAATTCAAAGGCCGTTCATCGCGCCTATGCGAGAAAGGCACAAGTGAAGCTGCCGAGTTTGGAGGAGTACGAGAACAAGATCGTGCAGATGCCAAAGGAAAAAGCCGTGGTCTAAAGAAACACACAGCGCCCTCCGCCGCGTGCCTAAAACAGTTTCAGGAATTCGCTGCAACTCCTTTCGGATCACGCCAACTGCTCCTCAAAAGATATATCAGGAACGTGACAACGGACGGATGTCTAGAGTTGGTGAAGGCTCGATTGGGAGATGATAGTCGGAATTGAAAAGGCGGAAAACGATTGGGAGCTAAGCAACCGAAAGTAGGCACTCCACTTATAAATGCCTTAAGTGCGTTTACGTTCTTCGTCCAGACAGCCGCACGCGGGGAGATGAGAGCTGCTAGACTAAACCGCTCACAAGGATTCGCCCCCTCTTGGACGCCCGACATCCGAGGCTTCAGTCGCCTCCATCTGTGACTAAATAACGTTGCGCTGCGATGCATCTTTCGGAAAATCTGATCTTTCTCTTCAGAATCGTTGCTATCCTTATTGGAGAATCACGAACTGCCGAGGTGCCAAGTCGAGCTGCACACATCGTGCTCCGTTAGCTGCCTGCTGCACTGCTACTTTTCCAATCTTGCCGTAGAGATAATTCATCTTGGCACCTGGCGGATGTAACGTGCTGTCGACAATGGCGCAGTCATTTCGTTGCTTGTCAGACACATTATAGGCGACGAGGATCTCGCGGCCATACAAGATCCGAGAAAACGCAAGCGTGTAGTTACTGCCGTACGGGAAGCCAAAGTTAACGCCATCTCCCGAAATCTGGCGAAAGTACAACCGGCCGAATCGCAATGCGGGTGTCGTGCGCATGAGTTGTGCAATTTGCGCAATTTCCTTGTAGATGGTGCAGTTGGTGTTGAGCAAATTGATGTTCGTACTTTTATCGAACATCGCTTCACGCATCTGGACATCGCCGCCGTGACCGTCGAAGCCTTGTTCCGTACCGTAGTAGATGCACGGAGTGCCGAGCGAACAGAGCAGATAACCTATCGCTGCTATTATCTGCTCGTCAGGAGCACCATTGCCAAAGCGGCCACCGGGCTGCCAAAACGAGTCGTGATTATCGACGAACGTTACTAAATACCGGCCAAGCTCACCTCGGTTGAGCGCGCGGTTTTGTTGCGCTTCCCAGCGAGCGATGAGCGCTTGCGGTTCACGAAAACCTTTGATCACCCAAGGCAGATCTCCGGCCAAGCGAAAATCCAACAGAGAATTCAACCCGAAGAAAACCGTCTTATTGCCGTCTGCACGCGAGGTGTTTTGTCCGATGTATCGGTCGTAAATCTCGTCACTGGGCGAAGCCACTTCCCCAAAGAGAAAAAAGCCACGCTTTCCTAGTGCATAGGCGTACTCGCGGATGTTGGAGCAGAAACGCGAGGAAGCAAGTTCGCCCATGTGTTTGACTGCATCCACGCGAAACCCATCGATGTCTGCTTCCCGAATCCAATAGCAGTGCGCTGCGATCAGCGTGTTAATAAGCTCGGAGCCAGCGTCATCATCATCGTTGGCATAGTCTTTTAGCGAAACAATGTCGGCGTGTTGGTTTTCAGGATAGCTATCCCAGCCGGCACTATTGTGAATTTGTCCGCGGCGATGGTAGAGCTTTTCGTCCCGCAGTTCGATAGGGACAGGCCGGTCAGCCCGCCGCCAGAATCCTAGAGGAAACTGCTCATCGTTGTTGTACTGATAGGCATGATCACCAGGATAGGCCCAGTTGTCGCCGGAATGATTGATCACCACATCCAAAATGACACGCATGGGTGGATTGCGACGATGCGCGGCGTCCACTAAATCGATCAGATCTTGCTTGGTCCCAAAGTTAGGGTCGATATCAAGATAGCTGCTGATGTTGTAGCCGTGATAGGCGCCTGTATTGTTTTCAAAGACAGGCGAGAGCCAAATCGCGGTGCAGCCTAAGCCAGCGATATAATCGAGATTGCGGGTAATGCCGCGAATCTTGCCTCCATAAAAAGCGTCCGGCGTTGCAATCCCTGCACTGCGACCGGCTTGGTTTTTGGGCGTGCGGGCGGTGTCGTCGTGAAAACGATCCACCATCAAAAAGTAGATGAACTCTTCACGCCACTCACGATCCGTGGTGAAGTAGGTTTTTCCCGGTAAGGGACTGAGATCAATTTGTGTAATAGAATTTAAAGCAGGCATAATGCACCTCACCTATCATGGTTGAACGATACCTCACATCTTGCCCGAGAACGACTGTATCTCGGCAGCGATGCTATTGAGAAACTTTGCACAGCTTTTTGCAACAACTTTCCTCACACGAGTCCAGCCCGGTTTTATTGGCACAACAGACACGACCAGATCCACTCAGTTCCACGCTCTCTAAAACGACTCTGGCGATGTGGCAATCGTGACCTGCTCAATGAGGTCCGCAATCTCGCGAGGTAGCTTTGGCGTGCCACTGATCTGCCAAGCAGGCATACCCGGCTGTGCATCGACCGATTGCAGTCGCACGGAAAAAAGAGATTCAAACAGTGTACGCGGGGCCGTGCAAGCGAGACCGAAATCCGTGGAGTGACACACCATACCTTTGGCAATTAAGAAGCGGAGGACCTTTTCGATCGCGTCAGAAGGAGGACGAAACTGATCGATGTTCGTAACACTGGGCGCACGCCCCGAACCTGGCGAACGCAGCAAAACATCGAAGCTAACGGTGGGTTGTTGTTTCGTCCTCCCCATAGCTGTGCCCTTCTATTTAAGCCTCGCCCGTTAGCTTCGCATCCTTCAACGACTGAGCGCTAGATCAGCGTTTCCATCGCACGACCGGCGTCTACTAAGCCAAAGCCTGTCGCCCCGTCCGGACCAGGCACTGCGGCGTTGCCGTGGGCATTTACTCCGGTGGTAATGTCGCGAGCCGTGTATTTGAGACAGTTCTTGATCTCGGCAGGCGTCAACGAGGGGTCGGCTTCTTTGAGCAATGCACATACCCCGGCCACCATAGGTGACGCCGCAGAAGTGCCGCTGAATGCTCCCCAGCCACTGGCTTTCTCTAAGGCTGCCCCTGCCTGCACAGGCAACGCGATGTAATCGGCCGTTGGCAGCGTCCCACACAATCCACAGACATCGGGGGTCTGGCGCCCCGGAAACCAGGTGGACATAAAGCCACTGGTGTAGGGTGTCGCTGAGTAGTTGAGTGCCTGATCGACCACGACACCGCCCACACTGATGACCTCAGGCATACTTCCCGGGAATCCATAATGACCGTTGCCGGCCGAGAAGCAGACGGTGACACCTTTGCTGACGGCATCTAGCACGGCAAGATAGAGTGGTTTGAGCCAATTAGGCATGCTGGTGCCGGGCAAGTCCACACTGTAACCCCAACTGCACGTGATGACTGCCGGGCGCAGTTCCACGGCGGTTTTGATCGCCAACGTAGTGTTGCCCATCTTCAAGCCGACGAAGTTGATGCCGGGCGCTGTGGCTAACAGATTTGCACATTCGCCAGTACCATGGCCATGACTGTCAGACGTGTGGTCCAGCACATCAGGAGCGGCCACTGCCAGGAAATTGTATCCTTGGTCCTTAAAATACGGGTGATAATAGAATCCCGTGTCTGGCATCACGACGCGAACGCCTTTGCCGGTGATGCCGCGTCGGTGGACGGCTGTTGCCTCCATGATCTGCGCAACATCATTGGGCACCCGCAGCCGGAACTTATCGTTCCAGAAGGGCGGAACAGGACGCTCGTTCAGAAACAGAATGGGCGGATGTTGGATGTATGCCCGATCAATTAATTCATCCAGGTTGTCAGCAGCCGGAAGCGTCCATGGATCGTTCGGGCCGGGAGCACGCAGCACATAATCTTTGGGAGCCTTAGCTTTGGCAGGAGGTTTATGCTCCCGTATTTTCGTGCTGAAGAACTTCTCGAACTTGGCTGCCGGGCAGGCGGCGGAAATGCTGAACTCCCCGATGTGAAACACAGTGATGCCATGGTTCTGCAATTTGCGCGCAACCTCCACATTCTTGTCCCGCGGAGGTCGGTATTCGTCCAGATTTGCCACGGAGGGGAAGGCTTCCTTGGCAAACACGGACTTCTTTCCTTTTTCTGGCTTCACGACCACCTCGAAGTTCACTTCGCTCGGTTTGGTGGGTCGTAAGTTGGTCCTTGTTGTCTTCATATTTTTCCTTTGGATCTGTCGTTTGCCGATGATCGCGGCGTTGTCTGAAGCGAAGAGCCTGCCCCCTTGGTGTTGTTTGCCGCAAATCACAGGCTTTCTCTCGGGACGGCTCCTAGCCGTTTCCTACTACGGAAGCTGTCCTGACAATCTTTCAAAATTTTTTGAAAGATTTGCCTCCCGTCGCCGTATTAGGCAGAAGAGAAGACCTCATCTGAGCCCAAGGCAGTACTGAAGCCCTAGAGGACGGGACGGTGAACAGCCTTCTCACAACAATCATGACACATCAAACAAGCGGAGGTTTATGAAAACCAGAGGCAAGATACTATTCGCAGTCTGCATAGTGTTGGCATTCGTCAGTATAGCGCTACCGAGAGATTTTGTCCGAGTAGCCAGTTACAACATCAAATTCCTCAGAACCACCGTGGTGAATCAAGGTGACCGATTGGATAAGCTCAAAAAAGTAATCGAGCTCCTCGACGCAGATGTCATTGGCCTTAACGAAATTGATGACCGTGCTGCGTTGGAATTACTGTTCCCTCCTGCACAATGGAACATTGTGATCGACGACGCAAGTGGAGACGATCAAGATCTCGCCCTGGTAGCGAAGAAGGACTCCCTGAAGGTTATCAACCATAGGTTCCTGTTCCCCAACGCCCAGGACGACACGCCTTTTCCCAACCGGCGGGACTTGCTCTGCGTTGATCTACAGCTGGCCGCCACCAATATCGGATTTTCCGTCATGGTGACACATGCTAAGTCCCGTCTGGGAGGTCGCAGCAGCACGGACGCTCGACGAGAAGGCGCAAGTGTAAAAATCGTGAACGCCATACAACAGGACTTTGATGATAAGGATTTCATCCTCTTGGGCGACTTCAATGACAACCCTGATGATCGGTCCATGAATATTCTGGAAACCGGCGATCCCAATGCCATTGGCGGTCCCGAAGAAATGGACGGCCCCCTTTTGATCAACCTGATGGATCATCTGTGCGCCGAAGGGCGCGTCAGTCACGGACGCACTGCAAGCGATGTCGTGGGAGGGAAAATCAATACTATCGACCCTCTGAGCCGAAGTCGGAACAATCTTGCCCGCGGTACCGATGCCAACACTGGCGATATCCTCTTCGATCAAATGCTCTTTCCTGTCGGCATGAGCGACAAATATGTAGCCGGATCGGTAAAGATTTTTGATGACGAGATCGCAGTCAAAGGGAGCGGTGATAATGTAGCTTCGGACCATCTGCCCGTGTTTGCCGAATTTGTCTTCTTAATATCGGAGCCCGGCGCGCCGGCGCCTACAGGAATAAAGATTGTCGCGCTCTTGCCTAATCCCGCAGGTCCGGATGACGGCAAAGAAGAAGTGACCATCGGCAATTTTCAAACCACGGACCTGAACTTAACAGGTTTCACCTTACGAGATAAGGCGAACAACACATTTCCCTTGGCAGGAATGGTTCCAGCGCTCGGAAAACTCACGATCGTCATGACGAGCAATTCTATGCCGTTAAATAACAATGGCGATGAGGTTACGTTGCTTGACCCTCAAGGCACTCCTAAAGACAAAGTCAGCTACACGGCTGCGAACGCACAATCCGGGAAGGTGATCAATTCTCCATAAAACGTGCTAAAGCGTATGTGTACAAATCCACCTGATTTGGCGCTCTCGCATCAATCAAAGGATATGACGGACTATGCTAAAGGGGATACTTGATGCTTTGGGTGCTCTCCTTTCTGATGCGCCCGTGTTCGATCGATTGATTGAGCAGATGAAACAATGGGATAAGACCCAGGAAGAAGCTCGCAATCGGTTGATCTCTACCTTGACCAACGTTGTGCAGAGTTTTGAGCGCTCTTATGCAATCGTACTGATAGAACTCTCCCGACTTTTCACAGCTTGGCACCGTTATTTACCAGTCGTGCTGAAAAGGCAAATCCCTAACCTCATCTGCTTGGCCCGTGCGGCGTGTCTCATGCTGTTGGGCGGGCTTCTCGTTGCGGGCTGCACCACGATACCCCAGCGCGAATTTCTGGCCTACCGGGAAGCCTTCGGCGAAGCGCGCACACAATCGGAGAGCGTCCTCGCAGATTACGCCGCAGCCCGCCAGACGAAGACAAATCGGCTCGCCCACGAGAAGCGGAAAGACCTGAGTGCCCCGCCTCCAACGTCGCTCTCTGCGAGCCTCGGTCTTACGAGCTTCAGTGCCCGCGGCTCAACCGCCGGCCAAGACGATCTTGATGCCCGCCTTCGGGCGTGGGAGATCGTCGGTAAATACAACGAAGCTCTGCTGGCGTTAGTGACGGGCGCGAAAACCTCGGAAGTCGAAGGCGCTGTCAACGGACTGCTCGGCAGCCTGAAGCAGTTTCCGATCAAGGAGGTCGTCAAACTTGCCGGCGATGTCGCGCCTTATGCGGGCGTGATCTCCGATTTGTTGGACATTGTGCAACAGGAAGTAGAAGCACGCCACTTCCGTAAGGCGGTGCTCAAGGCAGCGCCGAAGATGGACGAGTTCATCGGCCTGCTCTACAAGGATGCCGAACTGTTCCACAAATACCGCGTAGCCTTGCTGGACGAGGAATTCGACGAAAGACAAAACGACATCAACGGACTGGTGGACCGTTTCCGAGAATTGGTGGCTTCTCATGGCTGGGAGCCGTCGAAAGACGTCAACGCACTGATCAAGCTCGTCAACGGCAACCGCATTCTCGCCGCGGGTGTTCAGACCTTCGGCGCAATTTCGACGGTGACAAACGCGCAGCCGGTTCCGCCGTTGGCACAGCAGCAGGCCGAACGGTCGGACCTTCACGCGCTCGCGACGGCGCTTGATCGCGAGGCGGCTGCCGCGCGTGCCATTGTCGCTCAGCAACAGACTTACCACGAGATGATGGGGCATTACGCCGCCTTGATCCGGGAGTTCGAGCTTAAGTTGAACGAACTCGCGGCCGCCGCGGAAAAGAGCAAAGGCCAATTGCCCAGCATTGACCAGCTTCAGCGCGTCATCTCCAATGCCCGTCTGGCTCACAAGATTTACACCGAAACCAAATAGCCTCCCATGATTACTCCCGAAAAAGCCCAACAAGATTACCAGGCCGCAATGGCGGCTTTGCGACAGATGGCGTTGACGCCCGGTCTCTCCATGGCCGAACGCCTCGTCGTTCGTGATGGCATGCGCGAACTCACGCTCCGCTTCCTTGATCAGGTGGAACTCGAAATTCACGCCCTCACTGCCCAATATGAGGGATTCATCAACTCGATGACTACATTGTTGGCAGAGTTGCAGGGCGGTGCCTCACCCGTGTCAGCACTGAATGATCTGACCAAGATCGTCAATGACGGCGCCGCATTGACCGCCGCTGCCATCGGCGCTCCCCCGAGCGGTGCCAAGGCGTTCGGCGGGCCAGGCCGCAAGGCATTGAAGGCCGCCCCGGTCGGGGATGTAAATGCGTTGCGGATTCTCTGCGTCCATGGTGTGGGCCATCAGGAGAACGACCCGGCCTTTGAGGCAACCTGGCGTAACGCGATCACCACCGGCCTCGCGGAATGGACCCATGAACGAGCATTTCAAATCCAGTTCGTCGCCTACGACGATCTTTTCGCCGCCGATCCGCCGGATGTTTTGGATGTGGCCAAGGCCGTTGTGAAGCTCAGCGCGAGTGGTTTGATTCACGGCATCGGTGACCTGTTCCGCCGTCGGCGCGGGTTTGGCGACCTGGCGGAGTCCGTCCGCTGGACGGCCGGAATGGTGGTGCAATGGGCCGAGAATGATCGCCTCCGGGCCACCGCCCGCAAGCGCGTGCTCGATCACACGAAGCAGTTCGATCCGCACGTCATCCTGGCCCACAGCCTCGGCACTTTGCTGGGCTATGATGGCTTCGCTCGCACGGAGGGTCGCGCACTAATTGCCGGACGGACGTTCGTTACGTTCGGCTCTCAGATCGGAAACCCGTTCGTGCGCTCGACGCTCGGTGGCCGCATCGAACCGCTTCAAGGCGCGCGGCACTGGTATCATCTGTTCAATCCGCACGACGACGCCTTTACCGCCAGTCTCCGGATTCATGACCCTGCTTTCGAGCAGGTGGACGCGGAGTTCGACATCAACGGTATTCTCGATCACGACGCTGGCGAATACCTGCGACACCCGAACACGACGAATATCGTCTGGCGCGCTCTGGCGTTGCCCGCCAGCGCCGCCCGTGGAACGGTGCGCGGCGTCTCGGAATCCGCGGTGGTACTAACCAAGCAGGCGATCAAGGCCCGTCCAGCCAAGATCAGCAAACCAAGGCGCCGCGCATTGCTCGTCGGCATCAATGATTATCCCAATCCATCTGATCGTCTCGAAGGGTGTGTCAACGACGTATTCCTGATGAGCTCGCTTTTGCAGGAATCCGGTTTCGGTGCCGACGACATTCGCGTCGTGCTCAATGAGCGCGCCACGGCCCGTGGTATCGTAGAGCGTCTTGAATGGTTGCTCGACGGTGCGGAGGATGAGCAGGACCGGGTCTTCTTTTACAGCGGTCACGGAGCTCAGATACCTGGTTACGGCGTCGGCGAGAAAGTGGATCGCAAGGACGAATGTCTCGTGGCCTACGACTTCGATTGGTCGCGCGACCGGGCTGTGACAGACGACCAGTTCTTCGACCTTTACAGCCAACTTCCCTACAAGACGCGCTTTCTTACGATCTTCGATTGCTGCCACAGCGGCGGCATGACGCGCGATGGCGCCGCGCGCGTGCGCGGCCTCACTCCGCCCGACGATATCCGCCATCGCGAACTCAAGTGGAATGCGGCACACCAGATGTGGGTTCCCCGTGACTTTAGTGAAATCAAAGAGAACGTCAGCGAGCGCAGCAAGCGGCCCGCGCTCTTCGGAGAGGAGGGCGACTTGAACCGTCTTGGCCGCTCCGCTGAACTGCGCACCGACCGCCGGAGCTTTCAACGCGCGTGCAAGGACTACGGTCACAGAGGCCCCTTCATGCCAATCATCTTCCAAGCCTGCCAAGAGAAGGAGTTCTCCTATGAATACCGTCACGGGGTGCAGTCGTACGGCGCCTTTACTTATTCGCTCGGCTTAATTATGCGCGAGGCGAAGGCAAAGAAGAAAAAGCTCAACTGGACGCAACTCGTGAGTGCTATTGCCGACAAACTAGAGGATCTACACTATGATCAAACGCCCTGCTTGATTTGCCCAACGGCGCTGAAGAACCAACCGATCCCGTGGGAAGTCAAGTAATTCGCCCTGCATCTTCAGGACTCCGGTTGCCTTCGCTACCGGTTGATCGGATGCGCGTCGCACCGGGGACACGATTGCGTCGAACGTCATGCATACGGTTACCTATACCCATGTTAATCAAGAAGAGATTGTCCGTCCCGCACCGTAAGAGAAAGCTGCAAAGAGCCCTATGCCAGATCTTTTAGATATCCTCTTCGATGATCTCAGAGACAGCGTGCGTGGATTTAATCGGCTGCTGGGGGCGGGTTTGTTGTTTGCCGTAGTCTGCCATTTTTGTGTCGTGGAGCCATACTTTCGCCACAAGGCGGAAGAGCAGCGCATTCGCGATGACTTGGTTCAAAAAACCAACACCGTGAATCAATTGGCTGAAGAGGTGAACCAACTGCAGCCGGTAACCCAGAGCGCTACGCAGACACTCGCGGATGTGCAAGCGCAAATTCGCGGCTATCCCGATCATTTGCGCGCTCGTCTGCCCGAGATCCGCACGGCCGTCCAGCGCGGATCAGATTCGTCCGTTGCCCAGCAGGACGCCCCCAAACGAGTGGGAGACTTTTTGCTGCCGTCGAAGGTTAAGGATTTCGAGTCTGGAGTGCGCTGGTATGTGGAAACGTGGTTTAGCAATTTGATTGCGCGTTTGGAGCAAGGGATTGTCCGTCCGGTTGCGAAAATCGAGGCGAGCACCTCCTTGGACTTGCAGGACAAGGCTACGCAGGCAATGGGAAAACTTCGTGATCACCTTGACGCAGTAGACCCAGAATTTTGGCGTCGATACGGCGAAGGAAAGGTGATGGTGGCCGAGAAGTTGCAACAGGTGGTTGAAGAGTTCTTCGGGCCGATTGAAAAGCAAGTGACCGGCTTGCTGAAGAAAACGCTCGCTCGGCTCGGCGTCCAGCAAGCTGAGTTGAACCGCCTGGAACAGGATCTTCAAATGGCAGAAAAGCGAAAGGAGGAGTTGGACGCGCGGTTGCAGTCTCTGGAATCACCGCTGGGCCGATTGCCCCTAGGACTGACCGACCTCATCACACTTTTCCCGCTGCTGTTGGCCGGCCTGATTGTCATGCTCACCACGGGCGTGCATCGAACCAGCCGGCTACGGGCAGCGCTTGACCAGG
>Ga0137432_1000751_pt1 | contig 13193 bp, 8 predicted proteins | sample EasRivERMZT820_2_FD_102337 | JGI IMG/M metagenome (GOLD analysis project Ga0137432, IMG submission 102337) | Soil microbial communities from meander-bound floodplain in the East River, Colorado, USA - East River MetaG ERMZT820_2 | ecosystem: Environmental > Terrestrial > Soil > Floodplain ...
CGGGGAGCGCCTGGAAGTTGACGTGGTTGACGGCTCCGTCCGGGACCACGAGGACGAGCCGGGCCCCGGAGAGCCGGGAAACGAGCGGATCCCAGATTGCCACGCGCAGTCGATCGCCCACAGCCCTGTACTCCTTCTCGCTTCCACCGGGCCGCGCCGCCTCGTCCGCCCACGCCCGGACCAGGCCGTCGATCGCTTCCCGGGAACCAATCACCGTCGCCGAAGCCTCCCCGGTGGCGCCGTTCAGGACGAAGGCCATGTACGAGGGGACCGGAGCCGTCGCGCCGCGCGCGGACTGTGCCGACCCCGGCGGCGCCGCAGGCGCGAGCCTGTCGTAGAGGAGAAACGCCACCAGCGCGGCGTCCCGTTGCAGGCTCTCCCGCACACGCTCAATTCCCACGCTTCTCGCCGCAAGGGCACGGCGCAGTGGCAGGCTGGCGCCGGCGATCTCGACCTCGAGCCGCTCCTTCTCGGTGGCGGCCGCATTCACGAGGCCGGCGTAAAGTTGCGGCAGATGATCTCCCGGTCCACGCTGGACGAGCATCGCGAGACGGCTCACCGCCGCGGAGAGCTCCCGGGTCAGGCGGCCGAGCGCCGGGTCGTCGCCGCCGACGGCGGCGCGCCAGCGGCCGGCCATCTCGTCGAGCACCAGCGCGCGCGATCGGATCACCGCGTCCCAGATCCGGAGGATCGACGGCGCATCCCGCCGATCCGCAGCGAGCGACGCGGCCAGATCGAGGCCCGACGAGCGGACTCCCGCGTAGAGCAGCGCCTGGCGCTCGGGGAGTGTGGCGACGGCCGCGCGCAGGTGATCTCTTCCGATCCCCTCCGCACGCAGCGCGTCATCGAGAGCAGCCGCGTGATCGCCGACGCTGGCGAGCGCCCGTCCCAGCGAGACGAGCGTCTCGCCGACGAGGGGATGGCTGTTCCCCAGCGTGGCCTGGCGCACCGCGAGCGCCTCTTCCAGAAACCCCCGGGCCGCCGTCGTGTCACCGGTATCCAGGGCGATCCGTCCCAGAGTGTTACGGCACCGGGCGACCTGGTGGTGGACCGGGCCGAAGGCCTTCGTGAGGATCTCTAGCTCCCTGGTATGCAGCGTCCGCGCCTCCTTCAGGTCGCCTGCGGCCGCCCGGGCATCGGCCAACCCGCCCAGGCAATAGGCAACGTCGGGGTGAGACGCACCGAGGCGCTCGACATAAATGCCGCGTGCCTCTTCGAAACGGCGGGCGGCGGAATCGGGGCGGCCCTGCTTCAGATCGAGAAAGCCGAGTTGCGTGAGGGTCGTGGCGGCCTGCACGATCTCCTCCCTCGCCCGGCGGATCCGCAGGGCGTCTTCCTGCAGGGCGGTCGCCGCGCCGTAGTCGCCGATCGCCTCGTCGAGCATCGCGAGGCCGTTCAACGTCCTCGCTATCTCCAGGGAATTCTTCCCGAGGCTCGCCTCGACCAGCGCGCGGTTCTGAGTGTGCAGACCCCTTGCCCGGGTGAGATCCCCCATCTCCCCCAGCAGGTTGGCCAGGTTGTTGCGTGAGTCGATGGTCTGCACATGAGACGACCCCAGCTCTTCCTCGCGGGTCTTGAGGACCCGCTCGTAGAGCGCACCGGCCTCCTCGTAGCGCCCCATCTCCTGGAAGAGGACAGCCAGTCCGTTGAGAGTCCAGGCCTCGTCGAGTGATCCGGGGGCCTTGAGGGCGAGCGCCCGCTCGAACGCGGCGCGGGATTCCGGGTACCGCCCTGTCTCGAAGTGGACGATCCCGATATTGTGGAGGATGAAGGCGTCGAGACGCGGACCGTCCGCAATCGATTGGCTCTCGCTGAGGGCCCTCTCGAAGACATCCAGCGCGCGATCGTAGGAGGCGGCTCCGAGGTGAAGATTGCCCAGAAAGATCAGCGTCCGGACGAGCTGAGCGGGCTCCGCGTCGGGTGAGGTCTCCAGGATGTCGACGGCCCGGTGGTACACCGCGATCGTCTCGTCCGGTTGGCCGGACAGCTCGAGCACACGCCCCAGGTTCCGCAGGCTCACTGCGACCTCGACGTGCCGATCGCCCAGACGCGCCTCCTTGATCGCCAGGGCCCGGCGCGCGAGCGCCATCGCCTCAGGGGCGTCTCCCCTTCCCGAGCGCCAGAGACACTCAACCAGAAGGTCGAGCGTCGAGGCCACCTCGACTGCGTCGGGCCCGTGGAGACGCTCCATCTCCGCGAGGTGTGACCGTCCTTCCTTTTCAGCCTCTTCGAAGTGCCCGGCGTCGATCTGGGAACGGATGGCTTGCCGCGGCTCGAAATGTTTCGGCGCGGAGCCATCGTCCGCGACGGCGGCGCCTTGAGCCAGCATCATGGAGAGACCGAAGAGGAGGAGCCGCGTGGCGAACATGGTGCGAGACCCTCCGGATCTCATCAACTCCTTGACCCGAAAAGCCGAACAGGCTCCTCGACGGGTATGTCCGCATCCTACGCGGGTCTTTCGGAGACTGTCAATGGCCCCGGTTCGCTATTCGACCGCCCGACGTTTTCCCTGGTGAGGAGGGTTGTCCAGTGACCGCCGTTGCCACGGCATTCGGGGCCCGGAGAGGCCGGGGGTATAATCTCCACGCGCTGTTTCGACGCATCGCGTGGGGGCGGTCAATGGTGGAATCTCGCCATGACGGGCGGCTCGAGGGGACGACACATTCGCTCCTCTTCAGGGCCCGGCAGGGAGATACGGCGGCCTTCGACGCGATCTGCCGCAGGTACGAGCCGCGCCTGCGTCGCTGGGCCCACGGGAGGCTTCCGGCATGGGCTCGTGAAGGCCTCGACACCGACGACCTGGTGCAGGAGGCCCTGATGCGGACCATGAACCGCATCGACACCTTCGATCCGCACCACCCCGGGGCCCTCCAGGCCTACCTTCACACGGTCCTGCGCAACCGGATCACCGACGCGATGCGCGCCGCCCGCAAGCGCCCCGCCGCGTCACCGCTCGAGGACGACCATGAGGATCCCTCCCCTGACCCGCTGCGCGAGGCGATCGGCCGCGAGCGCTATGAGCGCTACGAGCGCGCGCTGCAACGCCTCGGGGAGGACGAGCGCGGCATGATCGTCATGCGCTTCGAGTGGGGCTTCACACACGAGGAAATCGCCAGCGAGACGGGCAAGGCGTCACCGGACGCGGCGCGGATGGCGGTGCACCGCGCTTTGCTGAAACTCGGCGAGGAGATGTCGCGTGACTGAGACCGCCCGGCGCCTGGAGACCCTCGCCGCCCGCGTCGTCGATGGCGAGCCCGTCGACTGGCAGGCCGCGGAGCGCGCCTGCGCGAACGAGCAGGAGCGCCGGCTGGTTGCCAACCTGCGCATCGTCACCGATGTCAACCGACAGCTCGCCGTGAGCGATCCCGAGAATCTCAGCAGCGCGCCGACCAGGCTCTACCCGATCGGCACCGATGCACCTGACTCCCCCACGCTCCCTGAGGATCCCGCACTGGCGACCGGCGCGCGCTGGGGGCCGCTTCAGATCCTCGGGAAGGTCGGCCAGGGGGGCTTCGGTCAGGTCTATCGGGCGCGCGACGCGCGCCTGGATCGCATCGTCGCGCTGAAGCTCCTGCGGCTCAGGGAGCCCAGCCACGAGGAGCGGGCCCTCGCCGACGGACGCGCGATGGCGCGCGTCAAGCATCCCAACGTCGTGACCGTCCACGGCGCCGAGCGCATCGACGACCGCGTCGGGATCTGGATGGACTACATCGACGGTCAGACGCTCGATGAGGTGATCGAGCATCTCGGTCCGCTGGGTGTGCGCGACGCGGCGGGGATCGGCATCGATCTGTGCGGCGCGCTGGCCGCCGTCCACAAGGCGGGGCTCGTCCACAGCGACATCAAGGCGCAGAACGTCATGAAAGAGAAAGGAGGGCGGGTGGTCCTGATGGACTTCGGGGCGGCGCGCCAGATCGGTCCCAACGCCGGTCGCGGAGACGCGCGCGTCTCGGGGACGCCTTTCTACATGCCCCCGGAGGTCTTCACAGGTCAGCCGATGACCGTCCCCGGCGACATCTACTCCCTCGGCGTGCTTCTCTATCACCTCGTCACACGGTCGTTCCCGGTGACGGCGGAGACCCTCGGGGCGCTGCGACGAGCCCACGCACGAGGCGACGTGACGCTCTTGCGCGACGCCCGCCCCGATCTTGCCGGTGGTTTCGTCCGGGTGATCGAGAAGGCCCTGGCCCGCGAACCGGCCGATCGCTTCGCCACGATGGGACAGATGCAGCGGGCGCTCGAGGGGGCGATCCAGGGAGAGCCTTCCCGCGCAGTGGTCCCGCCCCCGGAGCCCATCATCGAGCGGCGGCGCCCCTCGGCCTGGCGGCCGGCGTACACGGCCCTGGCGGCGGGGTTGCTCCTCGTCGCCGCCGGGGCGTTGTGGCTGAGTCGTCGTCCGAACGAGGGAGCCATCCCCGCGAGCCCGGCATCGATCGACGGCGCGGCGGTCAGCTACTCGATCTCCGCGGCGTTGTACCGCTCGGGCGTCGAGGGGCGGGAGCGCCTCGTGCCGGGGGCGCGCATCGGCGTCGGCGACAAGATCCACCTGGACATCGAGTCATCCGATGCGCTCCACGTGTACGTCCTGAACCACGATCTCGAGGGAAACACCTTCACTCTCTTCCCGCGTCCCGATTGCGACCTGAAGAACCCTCTCGCTCCGGGGCGCCACCGTCTCCCCGGCCGGCGGATCAGCGATGGCACGCCGCTGGACTGGCAGGTGGATTCCGCGGGAGGGCGCGAGCAGATCCTGATCGTGGCCAGCCGGACGCCGCTCGATTTCGTCGAAGGTGCAATCGCGCGTATGCCGGCGGGACGCCAGTATGCCGAGCTGCCACACGAGGACGCGCTCCGCCTGCGCGGGATGGGCGGCGTGGCCCCGCGCCCTTCCGAAGAGCCGCCGCCGGACGCCGCGCGCCTCTTCGAGGACATCAAGCGCCTCGCCGACACCGGCGAGCGCGCCACCGGCATCTGGATCCGTCAGATCGATCTCGAGAACCCTCAGTCTCCCTAGCGCGACGGCTCTGACCGGGGGGGCGCGGCGGGTCCACCGCGCCGGAGCGCGATGATCTCGAGCCGGAGCCGCGCCACGAGACGCACCTTCTCCGGCCAGGAGAGATCCTTCAAGGACTTCTGCCAGCGCGTATGACGCTTGAAGAGATCCGCGATGTCAGTCACTCAGGAATCTCCTCTGGAAACGCTCCCAGGTTTCTTTCATGCCGTGACGGTTGGCCAGCGACGCGACGGCCTCGGGAGTGACACTTCCTGATTCCAGGAGCGCGAGAATCCTGGTCATGTCCTTCGCCCTGCCGGCCGAGAGCGCGATCACGGCCAGGTAGTCAGCGCGCACGACACGAAAACCGACCCCTTCATAATCCGCCACCTCCGCGTTCTGCATCGCCTCGCGCGTCAAAGCGCTGAAGACCGGGATGAACTGCGCGGGCCAATCGCCGACGCGAATCGATTCACCTTCGGGCAGATAACCCTTCGTGGCGCAAAACCTGTACAGATCTGAAAGGACATCCACCTTGTCCGATGCCGGCACTTCCACCAAAACATCGGCGTCCAGCGTCGCCACCGGCTCGGTGTATCGGATCTGCGCCAGGGCGCCGAACAGAGCGTAGTCGGTGATGACACCGGCATCGACCATCTCATTCAGCAGTTGCGCGAGCTTCTTCATGGAAGTCATTTTATCCCCCCGGGTCTGTCTTCGGCCGTTCCCGGTGGGTCACGACGCAAGACGGCGGCCGTAGCGCACGGCCGTCTCGCCGAAGCGGTCGCGGATGCGATCCAGCGCGACTTCCAGCCCCGCGCCGGCACCGGCCCCCGCAGCTTCGTCGAACAGGGACATCTGCGTCATCTCCGCGGCGGGGGACGAAAGCTCCGTGAGCCGCACCATCAGATAACGCACGCGACCGCGGCGTCCCACCACCTGCTCGAAGAGCGGACGCATGCAGGACCAGAGCGCCGCGTCGGAAGAGACAGCCGGCGCGAGCGGCGCGGTTCGCGAGACCACCGTACCGTCGGTGTAGCGCGCCGAGAGACGCGTTTGCCCCGCTGTGCGCCCCTGCTTTCTCAGACGCGCGCCGCAGCGCTCGACCAGACCCAGCAGGCACCCCAGAAGCGCCGCATCGTCGTTGGTGTCGTCTGGAAGGGTTTCGTCTTCCTCCACCACCGGGGTTCTCTCCGGAGGGCGCACCGGCGACTCGTCGATGCCGCGCGACTGGCGGTAGAGCGCCACCCCCCTGCTCCTGAAAGCCAGGCTCAGATGCGGCAGGTCGATCGCCCGCAGATGGGCGACCTTCCTTATGTTCAGCTCGTCGAGAAGACGCCCTTCGATTGCGGGATCGACGGCGGGGAGATGGCGCACCGCCAGAGGCGAGAGAAACCCCTCCTCGCGACCGGGCTGGACGTCAAGCAACGGGAGGGAACGCTGCACGCGCGCTGCAACACCGCTGATCAGCTTGTTGATCCCCAGGCCGGCGTTGGGGCCGAGACGCAGACGCGCGGCGATCTCCTTCTGGATCCGGCGCGCCGTGTCCACCGCCGGCCCGAGCAGACGGCTGGTGCCGGTGAGGTCGAGGAAGAACCGCCCGCCGCGCACCGGCTCCACCATCGGCGAGAAGCGGGCCACGATCTCCCCCAGCGCCCGCTCGGCCCGCTCGAAGAGGAAGGGATCGGGTGGCAGCACGAGCAGACGGCGGCACCGGTGGCGCGCATCGGCGAGCATCATGCCGGCGCGGATCCCCTCCTGCCGCGCCTCCTCGGAGACCGACAGCACGGCGGCTCGCGCTCCCCTGCCGGCCGACACCACCAGGGGACGCTGTCGCAGCGAGGGATCCTTCACCTGGTACACCGCCACGGGAAACGAAGCCACCCGCAGATGGAGGATCTGCCGCTCGAGACCGAACATGCCGCGCCTGTATCAGGAAGAGTTCGTCCCGAACGGTAGGCGAATATGAAACGAATGTCAACTGAATGGTAGGATTCGCTCGACCACGCCACCTAGAAGGAGGATGCGATGAAAGCGTCGCTGCTTGCTTCTCTCGCGATCTGCGCGGTTCTGTGGGGTGGACCACTCGCGCACGCACAGACCGCACCTCCACCCGCGAAGCCCGCTTCGACCGCGCCGGCCGCGCAGGCAACGCCGGCGAAGACTCCCCCCGCCGAGGAGGGCCCAGCGCCCGCTGACGCCAAGTTCGATGCGTCGCATCTCGAGCAGATCGTGGCGCCGATCGCCCTCTACCCCGACTCGCTGCTCATGCAGATCCTCATGTCGTCGACCTACCCGCTGGAGGTCGTCGAAGCAGCGCGCTGGGTCGAGGCGAACCCCAAGGTGACGGGCGATGCCATCGACGCGGCCATCAAGAAGGAAGACTGGGATGCGAGCGTCAAGTCTCTTTGCCGGCTCCCCGACGTTCTCAAGAAGATGAACGAAAACCTCGACTGGACGCGCGACATGGGCGACGCTTTCCTCGGCCAGCAGGCCGAGCTTCTGGATGCCGTCCAGCGCATGCGCGGCAAGGCCCAGAAAGAGGGGCACCTCAAGGACACCAAGGAGCAGACGGTTACGGTCCAGGAAGACAAGACGATCATCATCAAGGAGACGAACCCCGAAGTCATATATGTCCCCTCTTACAACCCCACCGTCGTCTACGGATCCTCGTGGCCCCCTCCTTACTACTACGCGCCGATGTACGTCTATCCGCCGGGCGCGGCGTTCTTCACCTTCAGCGTGGGGTTCGCCATGGGCGCCGCCATGTGGGGCGGGTGCAACTGGGGGTGGGGGCACAGCGACGTGGACATCGACATCAACAATTACAACAACTTCAACCGCAACACCAACATCAACGCAGGGAACACCAACATCGGCAACAACGCCGGGAACAAGGCAAACTGGCAGCACAACCCCGAGCACCGCAAGGGGGTGAACTACAACTCCAAAGACACGGCTCAACGCTACGGCGGCTCGGGGAGCGGCACCCGGGTCAGCCAGTCGGACGCGCGAGGGCGCGGGGCCAGTGCTTCCACTCGCGACGCCGCTGGCGGGCGGGGGGGAGGCTCCTCGCGCCAGGGCGCAAGCGCCGGGACCATGCAGGGCGGCGGGCGGGACAGCGCCTTCTCCGGTGCCAGCAGCGGCTCGTTCGATCGCGCCGCCTCGAATCGCGGCGCCTCGAGCCGGGGAGGCTACAGCGGGTCGTCCAGCGCATCGCGCGGCGGTGCATCGCGCGGCGGTGCGTCACGCGGTGGTGGCGGCAGAGGCGGTGGCGGAGGCCGCCGATGATGAGCCCGATCGTATCGAGGTGCGGGGTGTCGATGCCGCGCCACCGGTTCCCATGGGTGGTCGGTTCCCTTCTCCTGGGCCTGAGTCTGCTGGCGGGTTGCAAGAGCACTGACACCACCTTCGAATCAAAGGAAGCTGCAATGGAGGCCCTCGTGCAGGCCGCCGAGAGAGGCGACTCAGGCGCGATGGCGGCGATGCTCGGCCCCGGTGGAGAGGAGATCGTCTCGTCGGGTGACCAGGTCCGCGACACTCACGCGCTCGAACTCTTCGTTTCCATCGCCCGGGAGAAGACCGCTTTCGAGGATTATGAAGGAGAGAGCATCGCGCTGATCGGGAACTCCGAATGGCCACTTCCCATCCCGATTGTCCAGGAAGAGGGTTCGTGGCGCTTCGACGCCGCTGCCGCAAAGGACGAGATCCTGAACCGCCGGATCGGGCGCAACGAGCTGACCACCATTGCCGTGTGCCATGCCTACGCCGATGCCCAGGTGGAGTACGCGCGCCTTGAGCGCGACGGCAACCCGCGCGCGTACGCCCAGCGGCTCAGGAGCGCGCCCGGAAAGCACGACGGGCTCTACTGGGAGGCGGCCGCGGGAGAAGAAGAAAGCCCGATGGGCGATCTGGTGGCGATGGCGGCCGACGAAGGGTACGCGATGGAATCAAAGCCCGCCCAATACCACGGCTATATCTTCAAGACACTCCGCGCGCAGGGACCGAACGCACCCGGTGGAGCCAGAAGCTACGTGAAGGACGGGCTCATGACCGGCGGCTTTGCGCTCCTGGCCTGGCCGATCGACTATGGCAACTCCGGCATCATGACCTTCATCGTCAATCAGCAGGGCATCGTCTTCGAGAAAGACCTTGGTCCCGAAACCGCGAAGCTCGCCCCCGCGATCGAGGCATACGACCCGGACGACTCCTGGTACCCGACCGGGGATTGAACAACTCAGCCCGAACGCGCAGCAGGATCGGCACTGAACCGTGGTAGAGTTTCCCTCATGGGAATGGACCGCCGGCACGCGCTGATCCCCGCGATCTTCCTCCTCTGCGCCTCCCCTGTTGTCGTCGCCGCGAAAGACGGCAAGGGGGAAGCTCGGGCACTGCTCAAGACGGTTCAATCCGCTGCACCCGCCCTCGAGCGGGCCGTCACGGTGCGCAAGGCCGAGATCAAGATGGGCCTCGCCACCCTGGTCATCGACGAAGGCGTGCTCCTTCCGGCCCAGCCACTCAACGGCCACACGCTGGAGCTCGCGTTCGTCGGAGACGCGTGGTTCCGTCTCGCGACGACTGATCCCGTTGAAGGGCAGCAGCTCGAGCTGTTCACCGGGGGGAGGTCGATGCTTACGCAGATTACGCATGCCGTGCTGGTGTCCGGCAACGATGCGACGTTCCAGCAACTCCTTGCAGGGGAACCGACGCAGGGAGACAAGGTCAAGGAGGCCGCCGCCTTCTTCAAGACCTGGGTCGAGGGGCCCGAGAGGCAGGGGTTCGCCGCCGATCTGTCGATGGTCAAGACCCTGCGGGGAGATCCCCTGTATGACGGCTATTTCGCTGCATGGTGTCGATCGGAGGACCACGGGGACTTCTACTACGTCGTCGACCCTTCCCTCATGGAGCCATACTCCCTGGGACAGTTCGTTCCCTGGGACATGTCGCAGTTCGATGTCTGGGAACAGAGGTCGATCAAGAGCTTCATACGATCCGTCAAGTTCTTCGGCCGCTTCGCGGACTTCAGCGCGGAGCATCCCGGCGATTGGGACACGTGGCTCTCGACGAGGCACAAGACCGACGCCATCACGCCTCCTGAGCCGGAGCACTACATCATCGACCTCTACACCAATCCCCACATCGAGCTGGATGCGAAGGGCACAGCCAGGATCCGTCTCCGCGGTGGGTCGAAGCCGGCCCGGTCCATCAAGTTCGTCCTCACCGCGGGGGTCCGCGTGACAGGGGTCTTCGGTCCATCCGACGTCATTCTCGACTACGTGCGAAGGGAATCGGCTCTGCACGTGTTCCTCGACGAGCCTCTCCAACCGGACGGAAAGCTCGAGATCCGCGTCGACTACGAGGGAGACCTCGTGGAGCCGCTGTACAAGTCCTACGCGCTGCGCGACACGCAGAGCTGGTACCCGACCACCGGACAGATCGACCGGGCCACCTACGACGTGACGCTGCGCAGGCCGAAACGATTCGGCATCATCGGGAGCGGTCGGCAGGTCGCGCAGGGAGTGGAGCGGGACATGGCCTGGGAGCGGCGGACTCTGGATCTCCCTGCGATCGGATTCACGTTTGAAGTGGGTTTCTTCGAAATCGTCACCGACCGCGTCGGCCACGTGGAGCTGACGTTCGGCTTCCAGGGAGGCGTGGAGGAAGTGCCGCAGGAGGATCGGACGAGGGTCATCGAGACGGTGAAGAAGTCCCTCGCCTATTTCGAGGAGACGTTCGGCCCCTACCCGCTCGATTATCTGAATGTCGCTACGGTGGATCGAGGATTTTCCCAAGGCTATCTGTCCATGGTGACCCTCGCCCATGGCGCGATCGATGGACCGGGCGGCGAGAAGGGACCCGAGAGGTGGCTGCAGCGGATCGAGGAGCAGGCCGTGCTCACCATCGCGCACGAGGTCTCTCACCAGTGGTGGGGAAACTGGGTGGGCTGGGCCAGCTATCGTGACCAGTGGCTGAGCGAGGGGCTGGCCTCGTACGTGGCCCTTCTCTACGGTGCCCGAACCGCCGAAAGCGCGCCGGCGTTCCTCGCCCGCAACGCGCTCGACTGGCGCGACAGCCTCCTGGATACAATCGCTGACGGGCGCACGGTGTCGTCCCTCGGCTCCGTCACGCTCGGGCCCAGGCTCAATTCGAGCAAGGCCAACTATGCGTCCATCCCGATCGTCTACGACAAGGGATCTCTCGTCTTCCGCATGCTGGCCAGACTCTGCGGCGAGGAGAAGTTCATCAAGATGCTGGGAACTCTGTCCCAGGCCGTCTCCAATCGCGTCATCGACACCGACACGTTCATCAGCGCGCTGGAGCGGATGTCGGGGATGGATCTCGATCCGTTCGTCGGACAGTTCATCCACGGGACAGGGATCCCGGACGTGTACTTCAGCTACATGATCGAGCCGGACAAGGAGGAGGGGAAATGGGTGATCCGGGGGAAGGCGCGCCAGATCGCCAGCCGCGTGGAGACGTACAAGGTCGCCAGTGACAGCGAGGGGCGCTGGGGGATCGCGCGCGAGGTCAAGGTCGATCTGGACGTCCCGACGTCGACGTTCGTCGTACCGTTCCAGGTGATCGTCACGCCGCCAGCTGAGGTCAGGAAAGGCTTGAAGGGGACCGTCCAGCGCGCGCCCGGCTTCGGTGGACGCATCGTCCTCAAGGGACAAGAGACGCCGTTCCAGTTCACGGTCCCGAAGAAACCCGAGCGCTTCGAGTTGGACCAGCTCGGAGAAGTGCTGGCGCTGTTTCACGACGAAGAATGGGCACCCAAGCACACCCTGCGTCTCCAGGCCACGGACCTCGAAGCCACCGGCGACTCCGCGGGAGCCGAGGCGCTGCTCCGCCGGGCGCTGGATGCCCCACTCTACTCGGAGAGGGCACGCGCCTGGCTGGAATCGGGCAAGGAGCGATCGGCCAAGGAGCAGAAGGAGGCCGAAGAGAACGAGGAGAAGCGTGAGACTTTCGAGAACGCGCGCATCCGTACCCTGCTCGCCCGCTTTCTCCTCGATCGCGGAGACCTCGACGCGGCGGAGAAGGAGATCGTCGCGGCGGAAAGCCTCCTCGAGAAGCCAGATGCCCAGGCCGATTGGTCGGGCCGCCAGATCCTGCGCAGCAGGATCGAGCTTGCGCGGGGGAATCCCGAGGCCGCTTACCTGCGTCTGAGGAAGGGTCGATTCAAATGGTGGCTCGGGGCTGAAGGCAATGCCCTGCTGGCCGTAGCCGCGAGCGAAACAGGCCACGAACGGATGGCGAGAGAGGCCATGCAGAACGCGGAGGCGGAAGGGGTGGACATGCGCGCGCTGCGCCAGCTCGAATCGCTCGCGCGCTAGTCGGAACTACGGACAGGAGTGCGCCGCGACGACCTCTCCACGTTCCGCGGCTACCCCGCCGCGGTCTCGCGCTCGTGGACGATGGCGCCGTTGACGATGGTCATCATCGCGGCGCCCTTGAGGGCCCAGCCGACGAAGGGGGTGTTGCGGCCCTTGGAGCGGAAGCGGGCGGGATCGACCCTGGTCTCGAGCGTCGTGGAGAAGATGCTGACGTCGGCGGCAACGCCAGGGGACAGGCTGCCGCCGGGCACGTTCAGGATCCGCGCCGGAGCGGTGGAATAGATTTCGACGAAACGCTTCAGGTCGATGTGGTCAGCGGCCACGAGGCGGTCCAGCCCGAGCGCGACGCTGGTCTCAAGTCCGACGACCCCGAACGGCGCGATGTCGTATTCGACTTCCTTCTCCTCGGTGCAGTGCGGGGCGTGATCCGAGGCGACGGCGTCGATGGTCCCGTCGGCGATCCCGGCGATGATCGCATCGCGGTCCTCCTCGGGACGCAGCGGCGGGTTCATCTTGGTGCTGGTGTCGTAGCCGCAGACGGCCTCGTCGGTGAGGGTGAAGTGGTGGGGCGTCGCCTCGCAGGTCACGTTCACGCCGCGCGCCTTGGCGGCGCGCACCAGGTCCACCGCGCGCGCGGTGCTGATGTGCGGCACGTGCAGGCGGCTCCCCGTCATCTCGGCCAGCAGGATGTCGCGGTAGATCATGACCTCCTCGGCCGCCGCGCTGATCCCCTTGAGCCCCAGCACGGTGGAATGGAATCCCTCGTGCATGACCCCCCCGTTGGAGAGAGACAGATCCTGCGCATGGTTGATCACGGGGATGTCGAACATGCGTGCATACTCGAGCGCCTTGCGCATCACGAA
>Ga0137432_1000752_pt1 | contig 13177 bp, 10 predicted proteins | sample EasRivERMZT820_2_FD_102337 | JGI IMG/M metagenome (GOLD analysis project Ga0137432, IMG submission 102337) | Soil microbial communities from meander-bound floodplain in the East River, Colorado, USA - East River MetaG ERMZT820_2 | ecosystem: Environmental > Terrestrial > Soil > Floodplain ...
ACCGGCCGCGGTCGCCCTGCTTTTCGGTGGCGATTTCCAACCCGACGTTGAATGCCGAGAACGGCGACTTGCGCAGGTCGTCCACCTGGTCGCCGTAGAACAGCGTCGCCTGCACGAATCCCACGCCCGCCGTTCCTTCGTTGCCGAGGTTGTCGCCACCGGTGGAGGAGCGATAGCCGGCGTCAAACGACGCGAAGATCCGGCTGGGCCGCCATTCGACCGGATTGGCGGTGATGTCGTTCATCTGGCCGCCGATCAGCCGGTTGAACCCGCGCACGGGGTTCAGCGCGGTCGCGCCGATCTCGCGCCACATCCGCTCGGAGCCGGTGGCCCGATTATCGAGCGTGAGCGTCGATACCCGGTGGAGCATCTCACCGAGCGTGATCCCACCGAGACTCGTATTGAACCAGTCATTCGGCGACGGCGCCCAGCCCTCAAAGAACCATTCCCACATCAGACTCCCGCCGAACGCCCACGGCACCGACTGCCAGAAGCTGTATCCATTGGCTCGGCCGGCGTTGTAGTACAGGCTGCCGTGATAGGGGTGTGAGAACTGGTTATTGAGGAAGTGGTTGTTGTCCCACACCCACGGATTCTCGAGGTTGGTCGCCCACACCGACGGTCCGATCTTGGCCCACTCGGCGTCGCGGATCACGGAGTTGACGGTCCAGGGAATGAACTGGACCACCATGATCTCGCCGAATCCGCGCCAAAAGCGCTTGGGCGGATTGCAGTCGGGACAGGGGAGTTGCTGTGGACGCCGCTGCGCCGCCGCATCGGGTGCGAACAGCGCCACAAAAAGAAAAGCGATGGCCAGGAACCGGTCTCGCATCGTGCTCCTCCTCACGGTGCCAGATTTATACTCGGCGGGGTTTGGCAGAATTGTCCTTAAGGATCATCCTCGCAGACCTTCCGGAATCGCTGGCGTCGCTCCGGGTTGTGAGCACACATACGCCGCGACAGCATTCGCGCGCCGACTGACCTCATCGAGCGGCCAGCCGGCCAGGATCCCCACGAGTAGTGCAGCACTGAACGCATCACCCGCGCCAACCGTATCCGCGATCTTCGTGTGTGGAGCGGCAGCACCCCATACCCCATGGCGACTCACAAGCAGCGAACCCGACGCTCCACGGGTCAGTGCCGCAAGCCTGAGTCCGAACCTCTCGCACAGCGCGCGGAGCTGACCGACCGGGGGGCCGCGTTTCATGTCGCACAATCGCGCGACGACCGGCAGCTCCTCATGATTCAGCTTCACGGCGTTGGCCAGGTCGAGCGACGCGGCGATCACGTCCGCGTCGTAATAGGACTGCCGCAGGTTGACATCAAACAGTCGCCACGCGTGCTCGCGCGTAGCTGCCACGGCTCGCCGGATCGTCGCGCGCGACATGAGCGATCGCTGAGCGAGCGTCCCGAAACAGATCGCGTCGGCCCGCTGCGCCGCGCGCTCGACCGCGGCCGACCACGGCACACAGTCCCACGCACTCCCGGCCGCGATGTCGTAACTGGGAAGTCCCGCCGCATCGACGCTGACGCGCACGACGCCTGTCGGGTGATCGGCCAGACGCGCGACGGCGCTGCAATCCACGTTCGCAGCGGCTAGTCGTTCCAACGCGGTGTCTCCACGCGCGTCCGTGCCGACAGCGCTGACCATGCACGCATCCGCGCCCAGGGCTGCCGCGTGTACAGCCACGTTCGCCGGGGCGCCGCCAAAGTGACCCCCGTCGGGGAACACGTCCCACAGCACCTCGCCGATGCCGACGATGACAGGCCGAGGCTTAGCCAAGGCCGAGGCGCCGCTGAATCTCCTCCAGTGGCACACCTTTGGTTTCGGGCACTTTCGTCAGCACCCACACGAGCTGCAGCGCCATCATGCCGCAGAAGAACAGGAAGATGGTTCCAGGATGGAATGCGCTCACCATCAGCGGAAATACGGTGGTGAGCAGGGCGGCGAACACCCAGTGCGTCGCGCTACCGAGTGATTGTCCCGCCGCGCGGTAGCGGTTCGGGAAGATCTCGGAGATCAGCACCCAGATCACGGTGCCCTGCCCGATCGCATGAGACGCGATGAACGCGAAGATGCAGGCCGGGACAATGGACTCGTGGTGGGTGTAGAACGCCAACGCGCACGCGCCGAGCGAGACGATGTAGCCAATCGAGCCGATCAGCAGCAGCGTGCGCCGCCCCAGCCGGTCGATCAACCAGAGCCCCACGAATGTGAACACGAGGTTCGTGATCCCGATGCCCACCGACTGCAGCAGCGCTGCCTGCTCGCCGAGGCCGGTCAGCGCGAAGATGCGCGGCGCGAAGTACAGAATCGCGTTGATGCCCGAGAGTTGATTGAAGAACGCGACGAAGAACGCGAGCGCGATCGGCACGCGCAGTCGCCAACTCCAAAAACCCCCGGCGGCATCCGCTTCGCCCTTCCCGCTTCCCCCTTCCCGTTTCATTGCCAACCAGCGCGGACTCTCGGGTAGCCCCAAACACATCAGCGTGTAGATCAGCGACGGCACGGCTGCCACGCCGAGCATCCAGCGCCAGGCGTCGGTGCCGCCCACGATCCGGCCAATCACCGCGTTCGACGCGAACGCGAGCACGATGCCGAGCACGATGTTGAACTGGAACATCGCGGCGAGCCGTCCGCGTCGCTCCGGTGGCGCGATTTCTGAGATATAGAGCGGCGCGGCAACCGTGCTGATTCCGATGCCGAGGCCGCCGATGAATCGCGCGAGGATGAAGATCTCCACGCTGGGAGCCAAACCGCAGCCGAGCGCCGACACGAGGAATAACACGCCGACGGCGAGGAGCGTGGGCCGGCGGCCGAACCGATCGGCGGGCCACGAGCCGATCACCGAGCCGAGCACCGTGCCGTACAGGGCGGCGCCCATCGCGACGCCGTGCACGCCGGCGCCGAGGTTCCACAACCGTTGGATGGTCTGCTCGGCGCCCGAGATGACGACGGTGTCGAAGCCGAAGAGAAAGCCCGCGAGTGCGGAGGTGAGGGACCAGTAGAACAAGCGGCCGCTGCTGGCGTTACCGGCGACGACGGTCATGCGTCCAACGTAGGCCGCGCCTTGGGAATGCGCCAACCGCTTTCCCGGTGCAACCGGTTTGTGTTCAACTCCGGCTCACAATTCGCTAAATGGCGTCCGACCCGCTAGCTTGGGCGATGCCTACCATTCATTGCCACCGTTGCGGTGGCTTCATCGACAATCCTCAGGGCACGATGTACCGCCGGCCGAGTGTGAGCAACGCGCCCGCGATACCGCACACTGCCCTGTGTAGCTGTGATCATCCCGTCCTGTACGAGGCCGCGCCGGAGACCGCCGCGCCCGTGCTCGAGTGAGCCGCGCCTCAGAACGTCAGGCGCTGGTGCCCGACCGCGGCTCGGCCAAGTGTCCCACGTGCGGCAGCTTTGTCGAATTCAGAACTGATCGGTTCGGTCGCATGATCGAGCAGTGTGAGTGTGGACATCGCGCGTTTGTCGAACGCCGCAGCGGCAAGCGTGACACAGACGCGACGCCCCAGGTTGTGCTCACCCCGCTCGCAAAAGGTGACAAAGCCCGTCGTACGCGGTAGCTTTCGCGATGCCTACCATTCAGTACATCCGTTTGGTGTCCCGCAATTAACGCCAATCGTTCAGCCGCGCGCAGCCTGTTGGTCGCTGACCGCGGACCGGCGCAGTGTCCCACCTGCCGGCAGTACCTCGAGTTCCGCACCGATCGCTTCGGCCGCATGGTCGAGCAGTGTGCGTGCGGACATCGCGCATTGGTGGAGCGGCGCACCGGCAAACGCGAAGAACCGGGGAGCGCCGTATGAGCAAAGAAGAAGCGATTGAAATCCAGGGGAAGGTCGCGGAGCTGCTGCGCAACTCCACGTTCCGCGTGACGCTCGACAACGGGCACAGCGTGCTCGCGACGATCGCCGGCAAGATGCGCAAGTTTCGCATTCGCGTGCTGGCGGGCGATCGGGTGACGCTGGCGTTATCACCGTACGATTTGACGCGGGGTAGGATCGTCTTCCGACACAAGTAAAGAACTAGCTGCCCAGCGCCATCAGCACTCCTTCGTGTTCCAGTAGCCAGCGCTTCGTTTCCAATCCACCGCCGAACCCGGTCAGCTCGCCCTTGGCTCCCACCACGCGGTGGCAAGGGACGATGATCGGGATCGGGTTCTTGCCGTTCGCGAGGCCCACGGCGCGCGTGGCACCCTTGTCGCCCAGGCTCTTCGCGAGCTCACCGTAGCTCGTCGTCGTGCCGTAGGGAATCGCGCGCAGGGCGTTCCACACGCGATGCTCGAACGCCGAGCCGAGGGCTTCGAGCGGCAGCTCGAACGTGGTGCGCGTGTGCGCGAAGTATTCCTCGAGCTGCTGGCGGGCGAGCGCGAGCAGCGCGGCGGCAGGTCCTTCTTTCGCTTCGCGCCAGCGCGTCTGATGCGTCGGCGGCGGGCCGCGGCGGGAGTTCTGGAAGTACACGCCGGTGATCGCCGTGTCGGACGCGGTGATGACCAGCTCCCCGACGGGACGTGGCAAGACGAGGCGGGTGAAGGTCAGGGACATGGGTTCAAGATAACCTAAGGACGCTAGTTTATCCGATGTGCTTCCCCTCCTGACCAGCGCCCTATGGCCTCCCGCGACCGCCTACGCCCGCGACCAATTGCCCGAGCGCGTGCTCCAGTTCGGCAGCGGCATGCTGCTGCGCGCGCTGTGCGTGGCCGCGGTGGACTCCGCAAACCGCGCCGGCGCGCGAGCCGGTCGTATCGTCGTCGTACAGAGCACACCCGAAGGAGCGTCCCGCGGCCGCGCCCTGAACGCCCAGGATGGGTTGTTCACGCTGGTCGAGCGCGGCCTGTCCGGCGGCGCGCCGCTCGAACGTATTGGCCTGATCGGTGCGATCTCGCGCGCGCTCGCCGCGGACGACGTCGCAGCGAACCCCGAAATTCAGGTGATCGTCAGTAACTCTTCAGAGGCTGGGTTCCGGATCGACGCGCCCTTCCCCGGTCGGCTGACGGATGCGTTGCACGCCCGCTTCACCCACTCACCCGATGCACCGCCGGTGTTTGTCATCCCCACCGAGCTCGTGCCTGATAACGGCCCGCGCCTGGCCGCCATGGTTCACGAGGTGGCGAGGACATACGGCCAGAACTTTCGCGACTGGCTCACGGGGGGGGCGCACGTGCGATTCTGCTCCTCGCTCGTCGATCGCATCGTCACCGCACCGCCGGCCGACCAGCAGGCGGCCCTCGAGGCGCAGCTCGGCTACCGCGACGCGCTGCTCACCGTGACCGAGCCCTACGCTCTCTGGGCCGTCGAGGCGGACCCCGCGGAGCTGCGCGCGGTATTCCCGGTGGAGAGCGCGAGCGTCGTGTTTGCAGCTGATATCACCTTCTATCGCGAGCGCAAGCTGCGCCTGCTGAACGCGGTGCACACCGCGACGGTGCCGCTTGCCCTCCTCGCCGGCATCCGCACCGTGCGCGAAGCCGCCGGCCATCCGCTGCTCGGCGCGTTCCAGAAACGGCTGCTGTTCGACGAGATCATCCCCGCAACCGATATTCCGGTGGACCAAGCGCACACATTCGCGCACGACGTGCTGGAGCGGTTCGCCAATCCGTGGCTCGAGCACGAGTACCGCGTCATCGCGACGAATCAGGAGGAGAAGTTTCGGATCCGCGTAGTGCCGGTCATCGTCCGAGGTTTTGGACCAGGCCTGGCGCTCGCGGCGGCGGCCAATCTGACGTTCCTCCGGGCGCCCCTCGACGCGCTGGGCGAGGCGGCGCGCATCCCGGAATTCGTCGCGGCGACTCAGGACTGGATGGCAGTCCTTGGGCGCGAGGGCGCTCTAGCCGCGTTAAGCCAGCTGGTGGGGACCGCCCGATGTACATGACGTTCCGCTGGTTCGGGCCAACGGACCCAATCCCACTCGCGCACATCCGCCAAATCCCCGGCGTGCAGGGCGTGGTGAGCGCGCTGTACGACGTGCCGGTCGGCGACGCTTGGCCGAAGGACCGGCTCACGCGCCTGCAGGACAACATCGCGGACGCCGGGCTGCGGCTGGCCGTCGTCGAGAGCATTCCCGTCCACGAAGACATCAAGCTCGGACGGACGACGCGCGACCGTCTGATCGCGAACTACTGCGCGAGCATCCAAACGATGGGCGAGCTGGGCGTGCGCGTGCTGTGCTACAACTTCATGCCCGTGTTCGACTGGATGCGCACCAATCTCGCGATGCCGCTGCCCGACGGATCGACCGCGCTCGCCTACGACGACGCGGCGATTGCTCGCATCGACATCGGGCGCGGCACCGGTGACCTCCCCGGCTGGGCTGCGACCTATGATGCAAGCGAGCTACGCGGGCTGCTCGAGGCGTACCGCGCGGTGCACGCGGAACGGCTGTGGGACCATCTCGCCTACTTCCTCGAGCGCGTCGTTCCTGTTGCCGAGCAAGCGGGCGTGCGCATGGCGATCCACCCCGACGATCCACCCTGGCCCATCTTTGGACTGCCGCGGATTATCTGTCGCGGCTCGGATCTCGAGCGACTGCTGAAGCTCGTGGACCGCCCCGCCAACGGCGTGACGTTCTGCACGGGCTCGCTCGGCGCTCTCCCCGAGAACGACCTGCCGGCGATGGTGCGGCGCCTCGGCCCCCGCATTCACTTTGCGCACTGCCGCAACGTGCGCATCACCGGCGAGCGGAAGTTCCACGAAACGCCGCATCCGTCCGCGCTCGGCGGCGTGGATTTGGGAGCGGTGCTCGCCGCGCTGCGGGATGTTGGATTCGCGGGACCGATGCGGCCCGATCACGGACGGATGATCTGGGGCGAGCAGGGGCGCCCCGGCTACGGATTATATGATCGCGCTCTCGGGGCTACTTACCTTCAAGGACTCTGGGAAGGCCTGGCGGGGGGCGAATGATCAATGTCCAATGTCCAATGTCCAATGATCATTGGTCATTGGTCATTGGACATTGATCATTCTCGGGCGTTCGCCGGTCAGCGCGGCTGCACTACTTCAAGGCCGTAACTTTCGTCGGCCGTAACCTTCTGATTCTCGGTGTCCACCCTCTCGACGACTGCGGTCCGATAGCTCGACACCTTCCGCACATCTGGTACGCGCAGCCGCACGAGCGGACCCCGCAGCGTCGCACCGATGGCGATTACGGAAACCACGTCGCCGCTGGTCGTCGTGAACACAGTGATGCCCGGATCGGCGGCCGTCACCTGCGCGACGTCCCCGCCTTTGACCGTGAAGCGAATGGCGCCGAGAGCCGGGCCGGACGTTTGCAGGTTGATCACGAGCTCGCCCGGCACGGCCGACAGATCACCGGTGGGTGGTCCGTCGCTGCACGCCGCCAGCAAGAGGAGTAAGGTGATGCGTTTCATTATTGGCCTCCCTGCATCACGGTGAGATCGTCGTCGCCGATCAGGCGCGTGCCATCCCGCAGCGAGCCGGTGAGGACGAGCACGCGCGGTATTCCGTTCGTTGAGGCGAACGGCTTCGGGCCCCCTAGGCTACCGCCGGACATCACGAACACCCGGAGCTCCCCCAACTCGCCCGAGCCGTTCATGACGGCTGATACCAGCGTCCCTAGTGTCACTGGTTCGCGCAATGCGCCACCTCCGGGCGCAGCCGGCAGTGGAATGCCGGCCAGGATCCGCTGCTCGAGTGCGCTGAGCACATCCGGCAGCCGGAACTTGAGGATGAGGGCCCCGCTCGATGCGAGGTTCCAGCTCTCTGGTGCGATTCCTTCAAGCCGCAGGCCCTCCGGTTCAACCAATCCCGCGTCGATGCCAACAGAGGTCACGCGTGTCGGGAGCACGCCGTTCGACCACGCGCTCACCTGATCGGGAATGATCTCGAAGGCGACCACGCCCAGCGCATCGCTTGCGTCCCCCGAGACGTTCGTCCCGATCGGACTCCTACCCGCGGCATGCACGCTCGTGTGATAGATGCTGCCTGCATTCACCGCGAATACGACCTGCACCTGTCCTTCGGCGCCAGGTGCGAGCGTATTGCCGGCACCCAGCAGATCGGGTTGGGCGTCGCCGTTGAAGGATGGGTTGGTGACGAGCGTCGGGCTCGACACGCTGAGCACGGTGAACGTGCCACCCGACAAGAGCGCCGTGACGGCGTCGCGCAGCGCCGCCGCCGACAGCGCAACGTCGCCGTCGTTGCGAACGCGGATGACTTGGACGATCGAACCGGCAGGGCTGCCACCCAGCACGCCGCTGCCAAGCTCGGTCGTCACGGCGATGCGAGGATCTTCCGGGTCGAGGAGGAACGGCGCCTCGGTGAACGTCTGAAGCCCGGCGAACTGCCACTGACCCGAGCGATTGCCGGTCGGGAACAGTGGCAGCGTTTGCGTCTCATCGACGAGTTGCCGGGAGAACAGCGGGCCCAGGTCGAGAGTGGCCGGCGGTACGACGTGCGTCACTGTCCGCGTGATCGTCTCGAGGAGGCCGCCGACAAACTCGCACACATCATTCGCGATGCCCGGCAGGGTGCACACCGTCTCGGTGAATTGTTCCGTGACGTTCGCGCTCGGCGTATGCAGGCTGAAGCGGCCGGCCGACACGACGAGCCGTTCGTTGAACGCGAAATCCGTGCTGCTGGTGAAGGTGTTGGCGAGCCCGTAGGTCGGAGTGCCGGGCAGCGGGTCGCGCGGGCCGGCGGGCATCGTGACGCGCAGCGACTGGCCGACGTCGAAGTGCACCGTGGTCTCCGTGCCCGTCGCCGCCGCCGAGCCGTCGGCGTTCACGACCACGAATTCCACGGCGACTGGAAACTGTGCTGTGAGGGTCACGCGCGGCACGAAGCGGAACGTCTGCCGCTGCGTGACGCCGAACAGTAACGACAGATTGGCCACGTCGTAGCCGAACGACGCCCCCGTCACAAGCTCCAGCGCCGGATTGCTCTGGAATCCGAGCGGTGGCACGCCGACGAAAGTGAGATAGTGATCTAGATCCACATTCAGATCCACGAAGCGGTGCTGCCCCGCGGCGGTGAGCGTGAGCCCGTCACTCCCGACGGTCGCCGTCGTCGCGACGTGAGGGCCGTCCACCGGACCCTCCCAGCCGAGCACGGGGCCGAACGGGTCGATCAACCCGCCGAACTGGTAGGGCAGCGTCTCGATCACGAGCGGGCGAGGAAACGGCGCCGGCAAAACAGCCGGCAATGTGAGCGTCCCTTGGCTGGTCACCGAAAACAGCTCGAACGGATCGTTCGGGACGTTGAAATTGACCAGGGTGCCGTTGCCGGGGCAGCCAAAGGAGCAGAACTGTCCCGACGCACCGAGGTGCGTGCCGAAGATTCCGTTGAGCGTCAGCGCGCCGCCCGGCGGGGCGGTGCCGAGACTCCAGCCGGGCAGCAGGTCGAACCGGGAATCGATCGTCACCGCCTCGCCGTCCCGGAAGGAGTTTGGCGCGGGCAAGTCGAGCACGACGCGGACGGGATAGTCGAGGTTCACGGCGCCCGTGCCGATGTCGTGGATCCGGAACGAGAGTCCCACTCTCCCCGACGTATTGCCGCTGATCGATGGTCCCCATTGCAAGCCAAACGCGCTGAAGATGCCGTTCGCGGAGCCCCCCGCTGTCCACGATTCATCGAATAGCGGAACGGTGAAATCGAGATTGGACGGCGCGTTGGCCGGTCCCCACATGCTCTGGTTGTGGCTCGAGAATGCCAGGTTGTAACTCACCTGCACGCGATCACCCGGCGCCTGAGCGGCCAGTGATTGCCAGACAACAAGCGCGAGCAGGGCGAGCAGGCTTCCTATCTTTGCGCGGTGCATAGGCCTCCCTCCGGGTGTGGCCCCAGCCTTGCAGCCCGGGGCGAGAGGGGTATGTTCGCGAGCATCGGTTAGCCCCGCGTCCTACCGCGGTTAGCTGCCGCTTAACCGGGCGGCACATGGTCGCTTTGAAGCTGCTGGGTGGCGCACATCTCGTTGGCGCGGATGGTTCTCTCACCGGCCAGGTCTCGCAACGCCACCGCCTCGCCTTACTTGCGTTGTTGCGCGCGGCGCCGCGTTGTACGCTGCCGCGCGAGCGGGCGACTGCCCTGCTCTGGCCCGAGCATCCCGAACACAACGCCCGCCGGCTGTTGAACCTCGCGGTGCACGTGCTCCGCCGCGCCCTGGGCGAGGACGCTCTCGTCAGCGCCGGCGATGAGCTGAGCCTCTGCTGTGACAAGCTCCCATCGGACGTGGCTGACTTTGAAGCGGCCCGCGCGGCCGGCGACTACGTGAAGGCCGTCGGGCTGTACGCCGGCCCATTCATGGACGGCTTCTTTCTCCACGACGCCCCTGAATTCGAGGAATGGCAGGCGCTGGAACGCACGCGCCTGGAGCGCGAGCACGCCACGGTATTGGAGGCGCTGGCGCAAGACGCCGAGCGGCGCGGCAACGCGGTCGAGGCGGCGGCGTGGTGGAATCGCCGCGCCCAGTCAGACCCACTCGACTCACGCGTCGTCCTGCACCTGATGACCGCGCTCGAGGCCGCGGGCGCGACGGAGCAGGCGCTCCGGCACGCGTCGGCACATGCCGCACTGCTGCGGGCCGATCTCGGGGCTGATCCCCCGCCGGAGCTGCGAGCGCTGACCGAGCGGATGCGTCACGAGCCGCGTCCCCCGGTCGAGCTGCCGCTCATGCCGGTCGCCTTGCCAGCTCCGGCTCCCCCAGTCCTACCGCGCATGCGGCGCCACCCCGCGTTGGTCGTCGCAGGCGCACTGGGACTGGCGTTGATCGGATTCTTGCTGGCCCGGCCCGCCTCGATTTCATCGTCACCCCGCGAGAATTGGATCGCGGTGTTGCCGTTTGCGGACTTGAGCGCGGGCGGAGATCAACGGTTCTTGAGTGACGGCCTGTCCGAGGAGTTGCTCAACGCGCTGACCCAGATTCCCGACCTGCATGTCGTCGCACGGACCTCGGCGTTCCGCTTTTACGCACCGGTTGATGTGCGTGACGTCGGCAACCAGCTCGGTGTGGGGATGATCATAGAAGGGAGCGTGCGGCGGCAGGGGGACCGGGTGCGGGTCACTGCCCAGCTGATTGACGCCGCCAGCGGCGCGCATCGCTGGAGCGCCGTGTACGAGCGGCGCCTCACGGATCTCTTTACCCTCCAGGAAGAAGTGGCGCTGGCCATCGCGGCCGAGCTGAAGCTCGAGCTCGGCGGCACGACGCGGCAGGCATTGCGCCGCCGCCCCACCGGCCGGGGTGATGCGTATCAGTTCTATCTGCGCGGGCGCTACGAATGGAATACGCGAACCGAGCGTGGCCTGTGGAATGCGATCGCCGCATTCCGCCAGGCCATCGCCGTCGATCCGACGTTCGCTGCGGCGTACGCGGGTCTGGCGGACGCCTATCGGTTGTTGCCGGCCTACGCGAACGTCGCGGGACCTGACGCTTTGCGGCAGTCGCGCACGGCGGCGGAGCGCGCGGTCGCGCTCGACAGCATGCTGGCGGAAGCGCACGCGGCGCTGGCCGCAAGTCTGGAAGAGACGTCACACGACCGTCGTGGCGCGACGCGCGAGTATCGCCGGGCAATCGCCCTCGACCCGCACGATGTCACCGCGCTGCGGTGGTACGGCCTGCATCTCGCCGGAGACGGCGCCTTCGACTCGGCGCTGGTCTACGTCGAGCGCGCGCATCGGCTCGATCCGCTATCGCCGGTCACACTCGGCTCCATCGCGACGGTACACTACTTCGCGCGCCGGCCCGCGATGGCGATTCGCGCCTTCGAGGACGCGCTCGCCTTGCAGCCCGACTGGGCCACGGGCTACGCGGTCCTGGGACGCGTCCACCTCATGGCCGGTCGGCCGGCGGCCGCCATCGCCGCATTCGAGCGGGCCGTGCGGCTCTCGAACGGGGAAGCCGACGACCGGGCGCTGCTATCGACCGCGTATGCGCTGGCCGGGCGCCGCATCGAAGCGCAGGCGATCGCGACGGCGCTCTCAGCGGGATCGGACGGCGGCTACATCCCAGCAGTGGACCTCGCGGGAGCATACGTGGCGCTGGGGCAGCCCGACACCGCGCTGAGCTGGCTCCGACGCGGGTTCGATCTCAGCGACACCGACCTCAAGTATCTCAAGGTGGATCCGCGATTCGACGGACTGCGTGAGCGGCCGGAGTTTCGGCAGATGCTCGCGGAGCTGCAGCTGCAGTAGAGGGCGCCCCGGCTGCGGATTATATGATCGTGCCTTGGGAGCGACTTATCTCCAAGGACTTTGGGAAGGCCTGGCGGGGGGCGAATGATCATTGGTCATTGGTCATTCGCGCTCGCGCGCAGATACCCTGACGCGACCTGCGCGTACTGCGCGAGCGCGACCTCCGGCTCCTCTATCTCAGCGTGCCACCTCTTTTCCCATTCAAAACTGAAGAATCCGCGGTAGCCGATCTTCGCGAGCGCCGCCACCTGCCGCTGCACCGGCACATCACCCGTGCCGGTGAGGACGTAGCGCCGGTCGTTGCCGGCAGGGGCTGAATCCTTGAGATGCGTGTGCCGGATGTAGCGGCCCAGCTGCCGCACCGTGTCCTCGGGCTGCTCCTTGCCCGACACGAACGTGTGATGCGCGTCCCACAACAACGCCACGTTCGGTGAGTCGGCTTTCTGGAGAATCTCGAGCAACGCCGGCGAGTCGGTGAAGTCGCCGTGCGACTCGATGACGACCGTGACGTTCTTCGGCTTGGCGTAATCGCCGAGTGAGCGCAGCGCGCCGGCGATGTGCGCGAGCATGTCGGCGCGCGGCACATCCCTCACGTACTCGTTGCCGAACACGCGCACATACGGCGCGCCCAGCGCCTGCGCCAAATCGATGAACGCCCTAGCCTGGTCGAGCTGCGCGGCGTGCTTGACCGGGTCCAGCTCGTGCATGTGCGCCGACGCGCCGAGACAGGAGACGGTGAGCCCGTGCGCCGCAAGCTGCCGTTTCGCGTCGCCGATATGCTCGGCCGCAAACTCGGGCACCTTGGTGAGATCCATGTTCGCCTGGATCCCGCGCAGCTCGATCGAAGCGAACTGGTGCTCGGCCGCGAAATCGAGAATCCTGGGCCAGGGCCACGTGGGGCAGCCGAGGGTGGAGAACCCGAGCGGCAGCTTCTTCGCCCCCGTCCTCCCCCCCCCGCCCCCCCCCCCTTCCGGGGGGGGGGGACGAAAAGGGAGAGGAATGGCGGGTGCGAGAAAATCCCGTCGCG
>Ga0137432_1000753_pt1 | contig 13159 bp, 26 predicted proteins | sample EasRivERMZT820_2_FD_102337 | JGI IMG/M metagenome (GOLD analysis project Ga0137432, IMG submission 102337) | Soil microbial communities from meander-bound floodplain in the East River, Colorado, USA - East River MetaG ERMZT820_2 | ecosystem: Environmental > Terrestrial > Soil > Floodplain ...
CCACCGTCAAGGCGTGTGTGTGCGGTGCTGATGAGCGGAAGCCCATCCGCGCCCGCGAACGAGGTATTGAACGCGTTGTTCAACACGCTCCACGCATCAACCTCGATCTTGTACGAAGACGCGCGGCCGAGTTCCGCCGCCATCTTGTCCATGATCATGTACAGGTCGTCATCCCACATCTCACGCGTGATGCGGAAGCCGAGCCCGTAGGACGAAGGCGTGTACCGCACGCCGGCGCCCATGATCGGTACGTCGAAGTTGATGCTGTCGCCTTCCGGCTTCAGCGTCATCGAGCCGAGGCCAGACACCTTCGTGTCTTCCTCGTACGCCCGCTTCGTCGTGTGCTTGTGGAAGATCCCCATCCACTGGTTCGGTTGCGCAGCGATTTCGTTGAACAACACGCGCCAGAGACCGGGAGCGAGGAGCGGTGCGAATCCGCCAGTCATCACTCTCATTACGTCACCGCCGTGATGTTGCAGAACGGAGCTGCAAAGGTGAACAACACAGGGGTCATGATGTCCCCCCAGGCAGGAAGACCGGCATCAGAGACCTGATCCCAGAGTTCCCAGATCGTCACGCGCTTGGCTGTGACGTCGGTCTTGTCGATATACCACTTGCCCGTCGCCGCGTTCTTCGCGACGCCGTAGGAGAGGCCGCGATCGGTTGCGGCGCTCACGCCTGCACCTTCCGCTGCACTCGTATCGAGGTACCCGAGGAACAACGTGGCCGGATGAGCGAGGGTCACGCTGACCCTCTTCAACCCCGACGTTGCGATGTTCTGCCCGTCTCTCTCCGCAATCCCAGCGATGAGCGCTGGATCCGCCCCACACTCCGTGATGTACCCTGCCACGAAAGTGACCAACGCACCCTTTTTGTAAGTTTGCGTAGCCGCTTCCGGCAGTTCCATCGAAGGTAGGCCAGTAGCGATGAAGTGACGGACTCCGCGTATTGCAATCCTTGCGTGAGTCACGTGTTATCCCATCTACTTGCGAGTGCTGTCGAAGCCGGGTCTGTCGGAGTCCTGGAATACCAGGGCGTCGCGTATCTGCGAGTCCTTGTACCCCTTGTCCTTCAGCGCTCTCTTCGCCTGTTCATTCGCCTGCTGAACCATGGTGTCGAGTGACACCCCTTGCCTCTCGGCTGCTGCGCGTCTGGGCTTTTCAACCCTTTCTTCGTACAGATCCTTATGGATCCTCATCAGGATGAGATCTCCACGCGTCCGGGTTGTTCCCCCAGCCGGCGCCTCGGTGCTTTGTCCGAGCGCGCTTGCGACTTCCGGCGGCAGTTCCGACGGACCCTTCACAATTTCCCAGCCGACGTCGAGCTTCCCAAGCATCGTCCGCTCGCGGGTATTGCACCAGCGATACCTGTAGTTCGGATCGGCGTCCTTCACTGCGAACCTATCGGTCATAAATGCTCCGTATTTCTCCCGTACGGCTGCTGCTGGCCACTGACATGGTGTCGATGGTGTCTTGTGTGACTCCCTGCTCTTCAAGCTTCAGCAAGTAGTCGTTGATGGGCATGCCCCAGCGTTCGGCCAAGGCCAGTGTTTTCGGTGTTGCTTTCAACTTCGGCGTTTTCGGTGGTACTCCCGGCACCGCTGCTCTTGCCGCAGGCGTAGGCGGAGCGGAAGGAGGAACCGCTCGCGCTGCAGGCGGAGGAGGAGGGGGAGGAGCAGCTGCCGGAGGAGGAGGCGGAGCTGGAGGCTGGACTTCTCCTTCAGGACTCTCCTCGGGAGATGCCGCCGGAGGTGGGTCCTTTGCAGCTGCTCCGAAGATCGTCTTCTGGAGTTCCGCGTTCTTCTGCACCTTCAGATTGAGGTAGATGAACCGATGTGCCCCGGTCTGAGCACGCTGCATGGGATGCATGCCGCCTTTGACCTTCTTGATGTCTTCCGCGAACTCGTCGTAGTCCGAGACAGTCGCACGGAACGCAGCCTCGTCTTGCGCTTCGAACTGCGACAGCGTGAACTGATCCATCGGACTGACTCGCGCGGCAGACTCTCGCGCAAGCTTCTCCGCAGGCGTCTCCGTAGGCGGACGTTGTTCAGGCGAACGCTCCTCACTCCCCGGCGTGGCCATGGTCGTTGCGAAGTCGAAGACTTCGTCCAGCTTCATCCCTGCGAAGCGTCCTTCCGTGATAATCCCGTTTCCATCAGTAGCCGGTAGCGGCATTGGGTCTCTCCCCCTGTGTTCTTTCTGAGGAACTCGTTTCAAGTCCCTTGATTGAGTTAATGTACCCGAAAAGCAACTGCGCCTTTCCCTGCGTTCTCAGCATCAAATCCTGTGCCTCTGCCGTCCTAAGCAACTGGTGGCATCGCTCCAGCTCCGCCTGGAGCAAATGGAGGAGTGGGCGGCGACATGCCGGCGGGAGGCTGTCCCATTGGGGCCCCTGATTGTGCGCCATTCTGCTGTCCTTGTGCCTTCTGTAGGACCGTCAAGATGTTCGGAACGATCGTTTCGACGTTTTCGACAGGGAAGCGTTCGACGAAGCGCTTGACGATGTCTTGTGCGGAGGTCATGATCTGAATTGCAACCTGCTTCTGCTCCTCCGGCATCTGCGGGTTGAAGATCATTGCGGAAGCGTTCATCAGCCGCATGTAGTACTCGTTCAAAACCGCCATGAGGACTTGCATGTTCTGCAGTTCCACGTCGCGATTCAACGACTCACTGGCCATGTTCAGTTTCAGACCGATTGCGGTGCGCACGTCGCCCTTCGGGAAGACGACCGTTCGATCGTCTGAGATCTTTACGCCTTCCGGCTGCATCTGTTGGACGAGCTGGATTGTGAGATAAAGCACTTCCACGAGAGCGTCTCTCATGTCGTCGATCGACACCCAGAAACGATTGTTCCCTTCGTTGATCAGAGCGGTCGTGCCAGTCGCCGTTGCTTGCGAGCCGACAATCGAACTCTCCATTCCAAGGTGGTAGGCAGACACTCCAGTCCGTGTCTCCGTCATGCGAATCACGGAGTCGATCATGTTCGTCAGCGTCGGACTCGCTTCTGCCAGGTGGAGAATCCGAATCTTATCCGGGTTCGGGTCTCGAATGACTTTTCCTGGATGTACAGTCTCCCGATTCCCCATGTTCGTCTCGGGGCCGATGACCGTGATTCCTCCATTCGCAGCCGTCGCAGCGTCAATCACCTGGTTGTGAATCGTACTCGCTTCAATCTGCCCGCTCAGCGCCTGTTCGGCAGCGCCTACTCCATGCAGCTCATGCGCTTGGACAAGGTACGGAATCCGCTTCATAAACCGAACACGTCCAAAGAAGGGGTTGTACACCTTCTTCACGAACTTCCTGCTCTCCAAGTGGTAGGTCAGGATGACTTCCGCGAACTCCTTGACTTCAAGCGGCGCGTCCGCAGGGTCCGAAGCTGGCGCGCTATTAGGAATTTCGAAATTTCCCCAGACTTCGTAGAGCGTAATCGGCCAGTCAACGTGCGCAGCCTCACCTTCTTTATGCTGAGCTGCCAGAGCGTTCGTATCTCTCGGATCTTTCCTCGGAGCAGCGTGCTGGCGAATCTCTTCCACATGCTCATACTGCTGCGCGTCTGCGATGCGTTTGAGCTCTCCCGTGGTATATCGCAGACGCATTGCCCACCAGGGTAAGCTGTCCCAGTCGTCGAAGCCCGTAGGCGTGATCACGTCAGACGGACTTGGTGAGTACCAGACCGGGCCTTCGTAGTCGACAACCTCCGTCTGAACAATCACTCCTGCAGCATCATACCCGTGGTGAGTGCGTTTCTGGGACACCCACATCGGTTTGATATACGCTTCTCCATCCTTCGCGAGGTCGAAGAAGATACTTCGCATCTTATCACGGGCACCTGACGTCGTGAGGAAGAACTCCGCCCAGTCACGAATGTCCTTCTCCTGCCACTCACTCGTCTTCGACTTGATCTCGATCTCAATCGGACTCTTCACTGCGAAGACGGACTTCATCAGCCGGGCCACAATAGCATCCACAACAACAGAAACAAGAGGAACAACGACGTTCGAGCACCCCTCCCAAGGGTATTCCTTCTTCGCAACTTCAGGCACCGCCTTATACGCAGTCTGCAGCTTCGCAAGCCACTCTTCCCTCTCCCGATGCGCCGGGAGAGCAGTGTTCAGCACCGTGAAGACCTGCTCTTCCAGCGCCTTCTCCTGCTCTTCCGTCAGCTCAATCTTAGTTGTCGCGAGCTCGGGCATGTGACTTCTCAAACCTCGAAGGCGTCTTACTCGTTTTGTAAAACACCGACCCCACTTCCGGGCGCTTCCCGCCCGTCTTCGCGATGACTCCGCCAATCGTCATCGGACGTGCGCTGCGCTTCTCCGGCCTCGGCTGCTCATCCCGTTCATGAGCTGCCTTCTTCGCCTTGCGCTTCTTCGGCTTCTCTTCCGTCTCCGGCAATTCATCGTCTTCCTCGTCCTTCCGTGCGAGAGCGTGCTTCTTACTCATACAAACCTCGTCCTGGATGCTGTGGACTTCTCTGAGGTGGGGTTCCCCCACTAATATGAGCTTCCCCACGCTTGGTAGTAAGCTTTTCCACACTTCGTGTGCTAGTACCCTGTTACTGTTGAACGTGTCGCTAGTTTTCGATCCTCAACTGCCTGCAGATACCGATCGCCTTTTCTCCGAACCACGCTCGACCCCTGCTGGGCCTCTCCTGCCTTCCCAAGAAGCGAGAGGCACGCAGCTGCGGCGTCAAGCAAGTCCTTAGTTGGGAAGACGGGGAATCCTCGGATCTCCTCAACGAAGTCGGATAGTCCCCGTCGAATATAGAGATCGTGAGTTTCGACGAACGGGATGAGCGAACGGATTCTCGCATCCTTCTCACCCAACGGAGCCTGTCCTTCCACTGGGAAGTGGTAGTTCATCTCCTTCATACGAGCGTAGAGCGGGAAGATGAGAATGCGCTGAAACCCAGCATCCTCGACAGCGGCCTTGGCGACACGAAACTTCTGGTGCATGCCGATGTACTTCGAGTACATGAACGACGGATTCTTGAACTCCGCATACGCATCCAACAGAAACAACCGTCCCCGATTATCCCTCCCCATGCAGCACATGGCATTCCGTGACCGGCGTTTCATCTCTCGCTCGGTCAAAGCAGGATCCCAGAAGAGCACGCGGGTAAGAGTGTCGAAGTATACAGTATCGAACTTCGCTTCGTCCGTGTCTTCGATAACGATGTTCCCTTCCTTGTCGAACTCGAAGAATCGCAGATCCTTCTCCCGGAACTCAGCAAGTGCGGGATCGCGCGGATTGTTCATATACAACATGGAGTACATGAACGACCCTTGCTTCTTCTTGATGCGCTCACACGATTCCGGCGGGAACAGAGCCGGGAAGAAGTAGTACGTCTTATTGCTTTCCGGAGCATCCCGCTCCAGATCCATGTTATACACGGGAAGCTTTCCCGTCTCCTCCGCGATGCGATTGTCGTACTCGAGATCCTCCCGCGTCCAGTGCAACGGACGAGTGTAGAAGCCGTACGACTCCGATTCATTCTCCCGAATCTCGTTGTAGAGATCGTCAATGCCCCAACGCGTTCCGACCAGAATGTCAATCGCACTCTGCTCATCTACGAAGAGGCTTTCCGCCGACTTATAGAACGACTTGACTTTGTCGCGGACCGTTGGTTGCTCGAAGCTCTGTTTGTCTTCGAGGTCGTCCTTGATTTGTATAGTGTAATGTCTCGACACAATGTGAGAATCAACACCGGCTGCTTCAATCGTGTCTTCACCATACATGCCCTCACGTGGGAACAGCAAGTTCGAGTTCGTCCACGTAGTGCGGGCGAGATCCGGAATGATTTCGGGGTACAACCAGGGCAGCAAACGATTCCGTTCGACCTGCTGCTTGATCGACATGATCTGCTTCTGTGCGTTCGTACTCGCACTCGAACACAACAGAATCCGATGCTCGCATCCCGGTAACCCCATCAACTCGTCCTGAATGAGGTACCACAACGGGAGCGACTTCGAAGCAATGGTGGATTTGTAACAGTCACGGGGAACCAGAAGGGCTTTCCGAAACGGAACAAGCGGAGGAGGATTCGGGTTCTGAATAAAGTTGCACATCGCGAGATGCGGATCCTGAGCCAACTTATCCCAGCCCAGAATCGCAGTGGCAAAGAAATACAAACTCTTCTTCCCCATCTGCCGCGTCCGCTCGCGCAGTTCATCCCCCTCCGAACTCGTCGGTGGAGCAATGCCCAGGTCCGCGAAGACCTTAGCGGCTGCTTTGTTCGATAATATCTCCACTGGGGAGAAGACCGGCCTCTCTTCCTCTCTCGAGGAAAATCTGAGCAACGTTGTCCCCAATGTTCAGGATGAACGGGCGCTGGGTATCACGCGATCGAGGAGCGTGACCGGCCCGATCAAGAAGGTCCTGAGCGATCTGCGCAGCGAGTTTCTCATCGTCGGTATGCTCGGCGATGTCCATCAAACTCTCGAGCATTTCATGCGCGTACTCACTCAACGTACTCGCAACTGACTTAATCGGCTTCATCGAAGGCGGGATGTCATCCACCGTCTTCTTCACCAACCAATTCTCATACCGCTGATACGCGGGGTCCTTACTCCACTTCAAAATCGTGATGTAGTTAAACCCCAGAGCATTCGCAAGCTCTTTCGCACGGACGTTCGGCGCCTGCATTCGCATCTGCGCCATCAGCCTCCACTCATGCCGAACAGGCTCGGGGTACTGCTCGGTCAACTGCGAGACCGGAATCCCCTCCGCCCGTGCGAGTTCGTTCATGCCCTCATTCTACGGCAGTTCCCGAAGCAAACACACGCACCGTTTGAATGCCTGAGCTCATTTAGGCGGTCATACGTGAAAGGCCCATACTAAAGTTGGAACCTCTCCATGTTTGGGGGTATGGGGATGATGATTTATGATATATAAGAATTAGCTTGTATATCTTCGTAGTTAGGTAGGTTGATCATGAATGAGTATACCATCGTTGATGTGGCTGAGATGAAGATCCGTAAGGGCACCAAGGAGCCGTGGATCGAGATTGTCGTGAAGAAGAAGGATGGTACGCTGGTGAAGCTCATCGCGCGGAAGGTGAGCAGGTTCTGGAGCGAGAAAGACGAGCCGGAAGGCGAGTTGATCTAGCTAGGGGGGAAGGCCGAGAGGGAGAAATCCCTCTCGGCTTTTTTACTGGTAGCTCCAGGCGCAGCGCCCGCCAGAGAGGCCGAGCCCACCAGAACCGCTGTGTTGGGGATTTGGGGATGTTTTGTTATGAGGTGAGAAGTATGGAAGAGATGACTAAGCGTAGGAAGCAGATGACGGACGTAGTGGATCTTCTCGTGTTCCTGTTGTCGGTCAAGGACGAGAAGCTCTTCGGGATCCTGTTGCTGATGGCAGAAACCGGGGCAGAAGCCGGTGTGCCGCCGCAGGAGATCCAGAGGGTCCTGAGGAAGCTCCCGATGTTGGACAAGCGGGAGGGGGGAAGGCTGCAGTAAGGATTCACCTCGGGGAGAGCGTAAGTTGCTCTCCCTTTTTTTGCTCTAAGTTCCTAGAGACCGCGCCCGCCCAATAAATTGTTGGCACGCTATTGGGAGTTTGGGGATGTTTTGGAGTGATGTTAGATAATTATGTTTAGCATCAAGGAGGATAGTATGGCAGTAGTGAAAGCAACACCAACGACGTTGGACGGCGTGAACGATGCGAAGAAGGGCCTGGAGATGCTCGTCAAGAAGTACGGCGAGGCAACGGCGGTGCAGATGCTGCAGAGAGGCGAGTATGACGTTCTGTATCGGGCAGGGCGTCGGGACGTCGTGAGTGCACAGCGGAAGGAGCAGAAGGCGAGACTGGATCGGCTCGAGACCGAGTTGGCTCGTCGGGACAAGATGATCGAGGAGCTGAACGCCAAGCTGAAGAAGTAGGCGGGGGAACGAGAGCCTGGAGACTGCATATCTCCAGGCTTTTCGTCCTGAGAGGAGGAACGGATGGAGTATCTCCTGTGTATCAACTTCCGGGAAGGAACATCGCATGAGGCGATTGGGCAGTTCCTGGACAAGCTGGAATACCCTTGGGAGTGGGGCGAGGTGAACGTGAGCGTAGCGAGGTTGGTCATCGTGCGGTGCGAGGACCTGGAGATGTTAACAGCGAAGTTGAGGACGGTGCCGGATAGGAATATCTGCACGGCATTCGGATTCATGAGAGCAACAGACGTCGAGCCGTTCGACTGGAAGAAGGTCGGCGACGGTAAGACAAGAATGGAGAGTGGATCATGAGCATGAAGCAACCGTTGTACGGAAGCGTAGCGTCGGCGGAGACCGTTCGTCCGGAGAAGAAGAAGAAAGTCTACGTGGTGAACTTCACCTGGGGGAACGATTACGGCGACAAGTGTCCGGAAGTCCGGAGCATCACGATCAACGTGATCAATTGCGAGAACAAGTTCGATGCGTTGAAGACGAGCTACGACCTGGTCAAGGAACTCGTGAACGACGTTGAACCGGATAAGATGGACGTCCGGAGCAAGGACACGTGCGGGTAGGAACGTCAGCGGGAGAACAGCAGAACATCGCTGTTCTCCCGTTTTTTTGCTACAAACGCCAGGCGATCCTCCCCTAGTCCCTCCCAGTTCCCGGCCTGCCACGCCCACCCGTTTTCGGGTGAACCCACCTCGTTTTCCGCTTTTGGCACCAGCGGCGCCCAACATTTTCGGGCGTTTCGAAACTGGTGTTACAACCCTCGGACTGTCCGTTGCCGCCACGATCCACAACAGCAGGAATGCTTTCCAGATTTCGACTGTCAACGCACGGCCTTCTCGCACGGTTTTCCGTGCTTCGGATGGAATTTCCCCACGAACAAGCGCGAAAAGACGCAAAAAGGCACGTTTTAGGCCCATCCACATGAGCAGTGTTCCCTAATTTTGGACATCAAACGTGAGCGAGGTTAAACTGTTGAAAACAAAGGAGATAGTGCTGGGTGGCGGTATTTGCATTGTGTATGGTGAATATGTCGTGTGTTTCAGAAAGAGATGATGATATCCTTTTTAACAGAGAGATGAATATCGAAGAGAAAGCAGCAGGCAAGTGGCAAAAACAGTTGGGAAGTCTTTTGTTTGCAAGGGGATACAGAGAGTGGGGTTTGGAGAGAATGCCATGCAAAACGAGTCACTGTGTGAGAAGGAAAATGCATGTTGATTTCCAGATTAAGGCTGAGGTATAATGACTATTGAGATGGAGGTGTTATGGAGACGGAAATGAGAGAGTGGGAGACGGGAACGCTACTCGCGGTGACAGCGGACCTTAATGGACATATTTCGGTAGCGTGGGTACCACCCACCACAGCGCCTGAGGATCATATCGTCATGCCCGACGTGGTACAGTGTGTGGTGAATGAGGAGACGCGATGGATCTCACTGAGGTATGGGAGGAAAAGCGGAAGTACGGTGAGGATGGAGGGGTCTGTGATAAGGATCTTGTTGGATAATAAGATTCGGTCGATCCTACCTCCGAAGTACTTTATACGCTCCCGCACTGGAGGACGGGTATGTGTTCGAGAGGATGGAATACAGATTCCAGTGTTAACGTTGATTGGGAAGACGTTTATGATTGAACGTCCGAGTTGGGTAAGCACGAACAAGTGTTGGGAGGAAGGAACAGATAATGTGATCAGTGAGAACGATAAGGTAATTGCCGGAACCAGAGAGTATTATAGAAAATACCAAGAGAAGATGAAGGAGGAACGACGCACCACTAGGGAGATAAAGCAACGGCAATCATCGGAAGAAAGGATTCGTGCAGAGATGGAGGTGAAACGTCGTGCAGAGGAGATGAAGCAAGAAGCGATGAATGACTTCGATAACCTCCTCAAAGACCTCAAAAAACTCGGGGGCGGGGGGCCGCTGTCGCACTGAAGTTCCGCTGCACCGTCACCCGAAACAACGGTCTTGATTTTCGGGAGCGAAGTGAGGTATAATTTTCATAATGATCAAACTCACCCAACACAAACCACAACCACCCAAATCCCTGGCGCAGTACCTCCGTGAGCTTGAGGCAGGCCGGTGGATCGTGTTTCCAGACTCACCAACCGAGTGCTGGGGACTCTGTGCGCGGTGTTACTCGTTGAAACCAGCGTTTCACCTCTACCTGGTGATTCGTCCTTTCGGAAAGGGGGAGGAATGGCGATGTGAGGAGTGCGGCGGAACTCGTGTCAAGACCAACTAGGAGGTGACAGATGGCAAGTTTCTGTAAGCAGTGCAGCGAACGACTCTTCGACAAGGACTACGAGGACTTTGAGGGGATGTCCACAGTCATGGACACCGCAGCGGGGATGTACGCTCTCACGATCTGCGAAGGCTGCGGACACATCCAAGTCGACCACACTGGGAAGTGCGTTTCCCCAGATTGCCTCGATCCGAATCACGACGGTAACATCCGTCCAATTGTTGAGCGGGTTAACAAGCCCGCAAGGTGGTGAGAAGATGAACTACGTATGGAACTTCGAAAACGTGAAAGTCGGGAGCATCACCACGAACCGGTGGGACGCACAGCAAATGTGGACGAGCGGCTTCGGTGTCTGCTACCACAAAGGGACTGACTCGGACGACCTCTTCCAGTGGGAAGCGTGCGCGCTCCCGCTCGGATGGTATATCGTAATCACGCGGAACACCGGCAAGGTGGGAGAATTCCAAGGCTCCACGTTCAACCTGCCCTTGGAAATCTCCGCGGCCGCACGGAGGCTCCTGTGAGATGCCGACTCTGCTACTTTGACCCGTGCGCGTGTGGGAAGGAAGACTACGCACTCACACTCACCCACGAAGACACGTTCCTCCTCGGTCAGGCGTGGATCTCCTTCCGCATGGGAGAGATCGACCAAGCCATCAACCTCACACTTCCGAGTACGGACGGATCGAACGTGCAATTCCTCGATCTCCATAAGCAGTACGCTCCGCTCATCGCCGAGATGAACAACCCCACTCCGGAGAACGACCCCAACGTCGACGAGAGCGGGGACGTCTACGACTGGTTCTCCCAACGTTTCGCCAACGCGCTTCTCGAATGGGCGATCGAGATGGGAATCAACGTTCGCGACCTGCTGGAAAGGACGAAGGTATGAGCCGCTTCATCCTCGACGTCGGAATCAAACTCTCCTCCCACTTCGGCGTCCACGCTGAGTGGTGTGATGTCAACGAAACCCTCCACGCAACCGTCGGGCTCGACTCCGAATCCGCAGGCACGGGATTCGGAGTTCGCGACTCGCAGTTCGTGTTCGAAACCATTGACGAAGCCAAACGAGCGGAGGAGCGGGTACAGAAGGTATTCGGTGATCGTGTCGAATACTCCTGCGTGTACGATGAAGACGATAATGGAGCGGAGGACTTCCTATGAGCCGCGAAGGTGAATTCTCCATCTGTCAGTTCTTCACGGACGGCTCATACGAATACGTCCGTCGCTTCGTCTCCGCAGAAGACGCCGTCCAAATCGCAGCACACTACGCCACAAGCGTTGGTGCGAAGCTGGGCACGACAGTTCGTGTGATCATCACCGACGGTGGTGACTGCATCAACTGGGAATGGGAGTTCGGAAAGGGAATCACGTTTCCAAAACAGGAGGAGAAAGCAAATGGCTGAAAGTACGTTCCGCACGAAACGTCTCTCCATCGCAGAAGGCGTCACCGCCCCCGCATACATCATGGTCCCGCTCTCCGAAGGCAACGACCTCGACCGCTGGCTGTTCAACGACGCAGCGGAGTTTCTCCTTGGCCGCGATTGCGGCACCACCGCTGAGGTGCTTCACGTCTTCAACTTCGGTGAGCGCATGACCGATCAGTTCGAGGAGAACGACGTCATCGACGTCAACGACCGCGACATCGTCCGCGCGTTCCACCACATCCTGATCTCCCGAGTCCTCGCACGGGTGCGCGCGTGAACAAAACCTACCGCGTGCTGCTGACGGATGAGGACATCCTCCTCATCCGTCGCTCTATCCAATTCGTCCACCTCGAAACCCTCGAGCGGGGGCATCCGATCTCCGCTCGGCTCGAAAGCGCTCTCGCACTTAGCAACCGTCTCCCAGGAAAGGATGAGTTCAATGCTCAAAAAGCGAAAAGCAAAGCAACCGACAATCAAGAAGCTCCGGCGAATCGGTCGACGAAACGGTCCGCGGGCTCTCGACCGATACCTTCACCAGCACGGCCTCTCTCGGATGGAGGAACTTCTCCAGGAAGCGTACGCAAGACGAAGGCGCCGCGCTCCCTTGCAACGCGCGAGCATCCGAAGCAGGGGCTTCTTTGGTGATGCATACCGCCTGCTGAAGCAGAAGGTTCAGGAGCACCGCAATGCAGTTCAAGAGTAAACGGAAATCCGGCCACTTCACCGACGAACCAACCGACGGTCCAGAAGACCTCCGGGATATCGCTGCTCGTGCAACGCTTCCTGGCACCACCCTGGGGAAGGTTCTTGACCAGGCGAGTCTGGAGCTCTTCGGCGTTCCTCGCCTCACAGCAATTGAGACGGGGGTTTGCGTTGACTGCCAAGTCTACGTTAGCCCGGAAAACCGTGACGCAGGCTGGAAAGCTACAGGCATGTGCAAGCCGTGTCGAAGAACGAGGGGTGAGGCATGACAGTCTACACCCTTATCAACCTCATGACCTCTGCCTGCTCTCCCAGCGCCTCATTCGGAGATGTTAGGCTATGGTGGGTGCCATCTAGTGACGGAAAATCCGGGCAGCTTGTCTTACAACGCTACAGACCTGCTCGAGGCATCGACCTCAACGCCAACGAAAACGGCGTCATGAAGGTGGGCTTGGAATGAAAGGCACGTTCAAAACCACTCTCCAGGTCACCATCCCTTTCGAGGTTGCTCTCTGGCTACGTGACAAAGCAAAAGAGGAAGACCTCTCCATCAACGACATCGTCCGGCTTATTCTGGACAAGGCTATGGAAGGAGAGCCGAAACAACACCCTTGATTTTCCGTCTTCTTTCGATGTATAATGTTTTTAACAATGGAACACTCCGGGAGGCACACACATGGGACAGAAGGTCACGTTCACGGTGGGAAGTCCGATCGAGAAGAAACATTCCACTCGGTTCGACTTCCTCGCACTCGAAGTTCGGGAGGACACGGCCTTGGACGAGCGTACGTTCAAGCCGTCCATCTACATCCCGAAACCTTTCGCACACGGCGCGAAGAAGGTCCGCGTCACGTTCGAA
>Ga0137432_1000754_pt1 | contig 13154 bp, 15 predicted proteins | sample EasRivERMZT820_2_FD_102337 | JGI IMG/M metagenome (GOLD analysis project Ga0137432, IMG submission 102337) | Soil microbial communities from meander-bound floodplain in the East River, Colorado, USA - East River MetaG ERMZT820_2 | ecosystem: Environmental > Terrestrial > Soil > Floodplain ...
TCATTAATAATATCTTGAAGATTAGTCATACTAGCATTGAAATTGATTGTAATTTGTTTCAGTTGCTCGTTTGTTCCCTTCTCCGTCTTCTCAATCGCCTTGTCTGTAGCTGTAGTCTGTTCTTTAACAGCTTCCTTCTGAGCCGTCAAGGCGGCATCAACAGCCGCCTTCGTATCTGATTTTTGTTCAACTCTTTGCCGTTCAACAAGTTGAAGTTGCTGATCTACTGATCTAAACTTCTCATCCATCAGCTGATGGAAAGCAGTCAATTCTTTTTGAAGAGAAGCATCCTGCTTCGCCATCTCTCGAAGGAGTTGCTGAGTTGTAAGAACAGTAGGATCAGGTACAGGGGTTAAACCCGTTAACCCTTCCGCCATTTCTGCCATTTATTCTGACGACCTCCTGTGATCTTCGTCCGCTACTGCCTTAGCGATTGCTGCCAGTTGTGCATCTCCAATCTGGACACTATCCGCAATTACCTGAATTTGTTCAGGAGTAAGTGTAAAGTCTACATTGTCCGCAGCGTGTAGTACGGCAGCGATTAGAGCGTGCGTAAGACTATGAACATAAGGAATTCGATCAATGTCTGATTGCAGCATCGGAACTGTCTCGTAGCCTGCCTTTGTCAGCGCACCGGCTAATTCAGCAGAAGCGTAAAACCAGCTACTGCAATCTGCCGCCACAACAATAGGCGAACCTGCTACGTTCTTTGATAGGAATGCCATTATTTCCTCCTTCGGAGGGATTGATGGTAGTGGGTACTGTCCCCAATCTTCGTGAAGTGGGGTGTTTTCATCATAAGGGACACCTAGTTGCGGGTAAGACTTACTACCGTGCTGAACAAGTCTTATATAGGGGCTTGGTTTTGGTGACCACGATGTTGCATCCTCGGGTAACCATCCCCATGTTGCGTATCCTGCTTCAACACACGCATTGATAACTGTGGTGCCGCCATAGAGAGGCTGCGGTCCACGTTCGTTGCCGTCCATACATCCGTGCATATATTCGACGGCCAGATGAAGACTACTAGATGGAATTCCTGAATCCTGCACAGTGAAAATAACTGGCCGAGAAAGAGGATGACCTAATTCACGACATTGTGCCAAAGCCATTCGGCCGTGTTCTACTCCCCGTGAATAACCACCCTGCCAATCAGCTTTGTCTACCTGACAATTAAGTGTGATAGGAATTCTGTGCGCTTCAAGAGATTCATATTCGGGTGGGCGAATACGTTTTGCGTCGTTAAACGCCCATCGTGATTGATCGACTCCGTGCTTCGACAAATAACGGCAGACACCAAGTGCTCCAACTAAAACAAGTGTTGCATGATTTGGGCGACCCGTTGAATAATCAAAGACGTGGGGCATATTACCATCCACCACCGTCATCATCTTCGTGTGGCTTCTTTGGCTCAGGAACAGGGGGCGGAGGAAATTCAGTCCAAGGAACTAAGAGTTCTGGCCGAACATTTCCTAATGCTCCCTGTCCGGTAGGCGAATTCCAACCTCCACGCGGATTCTCCGCTAATTCAGGAGCGCAGCATCCTGTAGAGCGCATACGATAATGGGGAGCAACTTGATGATTTGGGTGAAGCTGCCCCCTATTCACCAATTCTTGTCTCAGCCACCTGAATGAATCCATCCAACCCTGAGTTGGTTGATTACAGTTCGTAATATTGAACTGCACGCCATAGGACCAAGAATTAGCGTTCAAGCAATGAGCAGCCTGAAATTCGCCGCCCATCTCCCAAATGTAATAATTCGGAGCGGTTATGACATAATTGTATTCCCAAGTCTTCCCAACATTCTTAGCATACGATTGTAATGCTGCCATATGTTGAGCATCAGACCAACCCGAGCGGGGAGTTCCAGAACATTCTCCTACATGGTGAACTAACAGCCACATCGAAGGACGCTGAACTCTTGCAGTTGTATGCGTGAGGGGGACAATACCGCCCTCTTGTCTAGTAATTATTCGGGGCATTATTGATCATGCTCCTGATATTTATCCCGCTCTTCTTCCATCATTTGAAGCCCTTCGGGCGTAGAAGCAAGTTCTGTCACTTGCGTCCACATCTCTTCCAATTCGGCTTCGAGTTCTTTATGAGTGGGGTCCATCTAAGCCCTCCCTGTCATTTGTCCTAGGTGGTTTCTGCGAACAAGAGGAACATATAACTTGGGTGCTACGCCAGAGACTAGTTCTTTAATTTGGACTCCAATCGTCTGCCAACGAACAGAAGTAAAAGTCATCGTGGCAGTTAAATCGGATCTATCTGTTCGCCACTCTGCCCGGCCCCCATGATTAGGTCCAGTGTCCTGATGAGATGTTCCACCTGTCCAACCGGCTTCTGAAGTAGAAGCAGTATTACCTCTGTGAATATGATACGTTAAGAGAGCATCTGTAGCAGAACCTAGAGAGGGGAATGTAATAGAAGAAGTCCCCGAGGTTGTTCCTGTAGGCCCTACAACTGCTTGAACAACTGTTCCCGATGGATCGTGTCCGGTACAAGCGAGTAGAGAATGAGAAAAACCAATTGCAGTGATTCCGCCATCAATATTAACGTTAAACCCGGCAGTTCCGGGTGAAGCCGAACATTGTAACCCCCAGGCGCCAATTGCTGTAATTCCATCAACTTGCTCTCCAATTAATTCTACCCAGGTTCCACCGTAAGCATTAACAGGCGTACTGGCAGGAGCAGTTGTAGCGTGACGAGTAGCAGTAAATAGAACTAGAAAAGAACTAGCAGGTGGAGTATTAGACCCAACAGCATAAACTGTCGCATCGGCAGGGTTATATCCTCGTGTTTGTTCAGCTACCGCTACCGTCATCACGGACCCACTAAAGGGATATGGATTACTCGGTCATTCGTACTTAAGGCAGGAGTATTAGGTCCTGTAACAGTAATGTTGTTAGCTCGACCTAATTGTTGGTGGGAGACTCCTACCTGACTAGCTACATTGGCCCAAGTATCTCCTGGGGCTGTGAGCCAATGTTGAGTATCTAATCGGGGCATTACCACTCCGTGACATATGCATTACCAGTTCCAGAAGCAAGGATTCCATCCACTCGTCCAGTATACATTCCTGCTGCTCCTGGAATTTCATAAACTGCTGCCGCTGGAATCTTTACTGTCAACGATGTTCCAGATGCGGTTGTTCCAAACTTCACAAAAAGAACCGTAGCAGCATCGTTGAAAATAGCCAATCCCTTTCGGGCAGCATTAGAAGCTTGCAACTGAGCGCTTGTAGTAGAAACCGCAACCTGAGTAACTGTGGCAGAAGTAGAACTTGGTTGACGAGAAATATCGACCAGCATCCCATTAGCAATGCTTCCTCGCACGCGGTCCCAAGTTGTTCCATTGAAGAGAAGATTCTCTACACCAACTGAAGTTGTAGTCGGGTTTGCTGTAGCATCAGCTAATGCTGCGGCAGCGGGTAACTCATCAATAGCGTGAGATGGAACCGATGCTAAAGAAACCGGAACTGCCGAAGCACGCAGTTGCGTATCTGTAAGGGGCGGGACTTGTCTATCCCAAGTTGCTCCATCCCAAACCATATTATGCCCGGCAACTGCGGGAGCAGTTGGATTAGCCATATTATCTGCAAGAGCGGCCGCTGTTGGAAGTTCAGTATCAATAGCACCGGAAACTGCAACAGTTCCATCAACTGTAATAGAGCCACCGGCGTCTGCAATATTTACAGCACCCTTTCTTGTGGTCCAGATTTGAATTTGATCCCCGTCAGCCGAAACATCAGCAGGAGCCGCCGCAGAAGCTCTCGCAGAAATCCCGACCAGGCCAGCGGCTTGCGGAAGGTCAGTATTTTCGTACCCTTCAAGCTGGCCAGCAACATTAAATGGAAAATCAGGATCACCAGCAACCCACAATGAACCACTTGAAGTTCCATGAGATGCAATCCAATCACCATTCGCTGAAACAGCAGCGGTGCGAGAATCATCTCTACGCATCATAACTGTTGTTCCAACAGGATCAGCAGGAGTTACTGCATCCTCTGTATATTCAGTTCCGCCACCGCCACCAGTTACAGGAACTGGGGTTGCTCTTAATTGTATATCCGTAAGTGGACCGGATACTGGAACAGCAGTAGCACGCAACTGAGTATCAGTTAATGCTTGAGTTGCACGATCCCAAGTTGCTCCATCAAAAACTAATTGAAGCGCTCCAATAGATGTAGTTGTCGGGTTTGCAGTATTATCTGCAAGAGCCGCTGCTGTGGGAAGCTCATCAATTGAATGGGAGGGAATAGATGCTAATGATACTGGAACCGCTACTGCTCGAAGTTGAGCATCTGTTAGAGGACCAGAAGTCGGAACAGTACCTATAATTCCTACAGGGAGGGGTTTTGCTGCGGAAATTGCTCGAAGAGTGTCTGCTGTATCTTCCCAGAGCATTGCTTGCCCAGTAATAGTTGCATCTGTAGCACCTTCTGTGTATTCAGTACCTCCGCCGCCGCCCGTAACTGGTACTGGCGTAGCCCTTAGTTGTGCGTCGGTCAAAGCTCCAGAAATAGGTATAGGCGTAGCTCTAAGCTGAGCATCTGTTAATGGGCCAAGAACATTGATAGAATCAACGACCTTGACATAAAGTTCTCCATTAGCTGTTGCCCGTAGCGCAACCCAGTCACCGTTTGATCCCTGAGCAGATAGAGAGTCGGCTCTAATTGCTACGACCGTAGGTCCAGTTGGATTTGCTGGGGCAACATCATCTTCATTATATTCAGTCACGGAAGAGCCACCTCCTCCACCTCCTCCTAGGGGTTCGTATAAAGTGTCTGCTAATGCTTGTGTCAGGAATGCGTTTACAATCCCTACAGGGGACATTTCAGGAATGATTAGGTCTAAGACCTGATTAGTTCCTACAGGGAGAGAGCTTAGAACTTGAATTAGATATGTCTTCCATCCGCCGAAAGCGTAATCTTCCTTGACTTCATACAACGTCCCGGCAGGCGTGATTGTATCGTTGCATTCTATCGTGGCCGACCAAGTTCCATCCGCGGCCGTAAAGAGTGTCAAATCAGTAACAACTGAAGAATCATCTACCGTCCTGAACGCGACCTGCGTAAGCAGGTGAATTCTGATTTCAGCGTTCTCAATTGGAGTCCCGGTAATATCCCTGACAGTTCCACCGACAGTTTTAGTTGTCATACTGGTGCTCCTGACGGTCCAATATCTTGCACTACGATGCTAGCTTTTTCAGTGGAGGATTCTCCACCAGCTTGAACAGTTCCAGACCCGGCCGCACGGATAGCGGATAGTTTACGAGTCATTGGTCCAGAACCTGTTACGACTCTTTCAAGAAGGGTCTTAGACTGTGTAGCTCCGCCAATCGTACAGAACGCTTTAGCAACGTCTTTAACATTGCCAGACCCATCTCTTAAATAAAGCCAACCAATGTCATTAGACACTGAAGAAAGTATATATGCTTTTGCAATAACCAAATACTTTCTATTTGTAATAGCAGTCCAATCCGCAGACAACCCTGTGATATCTGTAATTGTTGTCGTGATTCCTCCCGTTAAAGTCTCGGAATCGTCATAAGCAACTTCTCCCCACGGAAGGTTCCAAGGAGGACGAACTACGTTATTAGAGTTTTGCCAGACTGGTCCTTCTGCTACGTCATTACTTTTCAAATAGGTTGCTTGCCCTGGATATACGGCAACAGCAAGGAGAGCGTTGCTACGTGCTGTAGCGTCTGCGAAGTCTGGGTAACTTAGAAGCTCATATGAAGCTCCATTCCAGACCCACATACAATCAGTGTTTACGACCCAGACTGGTTGTCCTTCTACCTTTGGCGAAATTGCGAGAAGTGCTGTGTTGTCTGCGACGACAATATATCCCGGTGCCCCTGTAGGACCTGAGGATATGGCTTGGTAAGTAGCTCCTACAGGGAGGGCCGCTGGAACTATTAGTCCTGCAACTTGATTCACACCTGAACCTAGGCCGGACAAGACTTGAATCAAGTAACTCTTTGAGCCGCCGAATTGTACTGGGATCTTTTCTGTGACCCGGTATAAAGTCCCGTCAGGGACGATGCCGTCATTAACCTCTAGCGGAGTCTGCCATGCGCCATTAATGTCTGACTGGATGGTAATTCTTGCACTGATGGAAAAGCTTCCAGTTACGACAAAGCCCTGGGCGAGAACTAGTTCGATTTCTACAGGGGTGGATGATAGGAAAGAACCATTAGGTGAAATGATGGTTCCGCCTACGATCTTAGTGGTCAAAGGTAATCTCCATTGAGGAAGCTTCTATTTCTTTAGATTGTTCTTTGAGAGAGCCGTAAATTCTACTCTCTAGCTCTTTTGCGACCTTACTCAGAACGTCAGCAGAGACATACTGAACCAGAATCTCCATCATTGTCGCAAGTACCTTCGCAACGTTAACCGCTTCCGGGCTGGAATATCTTCCGGTCAATTGGTGGTAGTATTTGATTCCTTCGAGGTTTCCATCCTCGATGTGCTTAGTTAACTCTAAATCGGCGTAGATGTGTGCGTCACCGAATCGCCGCTTGGCTTCCTTTTCGAGATAAGCCATGAAATTAGGGCTTCTGCGCCAGTTATCGAATTCCTTGACCGTGACCCCTAACTCCTTCAACTTCTGTCTTATGCTTCGCCGATCGGCGGTGTTAAGGAAGGCTTGGGCAACAAGGAATTGCTTTGGCTCTAAGAGTTGGTTTAGATCCTGTTCTAAAAGTCCGGTGTCTTTCAGCCACTTGATGATATGGGGTAGTACGTCGTAGTAATCCAAATTGTTAAGGGCTAGTTCTCGGGAAAACGTCTCTTGGACTTCACTATTGATGGGAAGTCTTCCGGTTCGGTAGAAAACTTGCTCATTATAGAGTTTGATTTGATTGATTAGCTTTTCTTTAGCCTCTTCAATTAGTATTGACATTTTAGCCTTTTCAGGTACGGGAAGTGTAGGGGTAGGGACTACGTAAAGACTACGTCCATCGCATTAAGGACACAACTCGGGAGCGTACAGTGTGTGTTAGGCTCCCCTAACAGGTTACACCCAGTCGCCTTAACATAAATCATTAATACAACTTTACATATGAGTCACTCATACTATACCTAAGATGTTAGGCTTACCTAACACATACCCTTAACCCAAGTTAACGCTTGCCTATCTATTAACACAAGCATACGCTTACGTATTACTCAGTCATACATCATTGTTGCATTTGCAACTATCGAACACTTGTTCGTTACGAACAGATGTACCCGAACACTTGTACGATCAGAACAACATAGATATCGTAACCTTACCGTAATGCTATGCGCATGAGATACGCACAATCGCCCATTAGATTGAACAGTGCTCCCGGAGATACCGGGGCGAGAGAGAAAGGCAAGAGATGAGCGTAGCCAATCGGTACGACCTTGCGTCTACGTACGCAAAGCTGATGACCGATCCCGAAGGTGCAGTAACGGATCTGCACACACTCGCTGAGAAATTGGCCGACGAAGTTGCCGCCATTGACAAGGCGACAACCCCAGCGACCGATGGCGAGAAAGTCAATCCGCTTGAGGCGAAGTATGCAAAGGACGAGGCTGGTCGCCAATCCGCCGAGTCTTTCTTGCATGATGCTGTGTTCGGTTCCATCGTTGAATACATCGACGAAGACCCGGGCCGTACCTATCACGTTCTAAACGCAGTGTCGGATATGCTTGTCCGATATCTTCGCTCGGAGTGTGAGTTCTTCAAGCGTGAACTTACGCCTAAGGCGGCCAAGGTTTCTCGCAAAGGCGAGTTTAAGGCGGATTACAACGCCTTGCTTGACCTGATTCGTAACCTTGCTGGTGTCGCTGCTTCTACAGGGTGGGACGCAAGTTCCTGCAATCTGTTGATGACAGATTCCGCCGGCAAGTTCAAGAGTGTTCTTCCCGGATTCCGGGGCACGAAGTCAGTTGACGACGGTACCGTTACCGGACGCTACGCTAAGGTTTACAGCCTGGCATGGTCCATTGACGGCGAGGAAATTGAGGATGGTTGGACCATTCCCGATATCGTGCGTATGATCTGGCACGGATCGGACCGTATCAGTAAGAACGCTAAGTCCCTTACCGATATCCTCGACAAGCAAGCATCGGATTGGACAAAGCCAGACTTCACGTCCGCCGAGTTCACAGTTAACGGCCACGCTTGCGTGGTGTCAAGAGTTGTGACCGAAGACTGACGTAACCTCCTGGGCACGAGGATAAACTGCCGCCTATGACCGCAACCATGATAGGTTGTCGGTCAGAGATTTGCCCCCGGGTCGAAAGGCTCGGGGGCATTTCTTTGCCCCCATGCTCGTCGCGGCATTATACGGTTGTCAAGTATTCCTACAGGGAGGTAAATATAGAAATGGCTATTTGCCCTATATAGAATCGTGATCTCGGTCTATGCGTTTCTAACACTGGATATTCTTTGTACGTTGACTAACGTCAACTAAGAATAACCAGGCCATTAGCCACAGTGCCTACACCCCCTGACCAGGGCCTTTAGCCACCTGTAGCCACGCCTGCCACTCAGGATGACAAGATCATGACAAATATAGAACTTTACTTGACAACCTAGCTTATTCTCCTGCATGATACCCCTATGAAATATGATCCCCTCATCCGATACTTAGAGAAGCATTCAACCTGTCCTCTCACAACTGCACTAGAACTACTAGACGAGTACGATCACGATGCATCTAGATATCAGATAATCTATAGACTAGTGCAGCGGAAAAGAATCGAGCGCATATACATTGATGAAGTAGAACACCTACGGCTCAGAATTAACGCAAGGAAAACCCCGCAAGCGATAAAACCATCAATGGGTCACGACAATAACCTAGAGGACATAGCTGCATTCTATCGCTACTTCATTCGATATGGTGCTCAACATTTCTCAGCACCCGGACGAGTTAAGTTTATGAGCATCATGAAGATATGGCTCTCGCAACGCAAAGAGCTAATCCATTTCGTAGACGCACTACGTGAAATCATTGACAACCCTCCTTCTAAGGCAGAGTTCTTAGCAATAGAGAAAGGTCTCGATGAGGCAGGATGGTATCAAGATTCCTATGATGCAGTAAGTAGAATAGACACAATCATTGGCAAACTAAATCCAAATCAACTGTCTAACTTCATGGGGATCTCGGACGAGACTTGGAGTTCGCTCCACGACTATGATGGCCTCGGTCGCATTAATCCAGGAACACAAACACAATCTATCTTCTCTCTACTCACAGATCGTAGAGAGGATCAGATCCTCCGCACGCTCTTAGAAGAAGGGCCACAGCCGAATCAAAGCTACCAATGGACGGGATTCTATATGAGGGATTGGAAGAGAGATGTTCCTGAGGACGAGAAGCCGCTCGTCCAAGAACTGTGGGATGCAGTTAACAAAGCTAAGAACATAAACTAATTCCCTCCACTATAAAGAAACATCTTGACAAGACCACTTCCTACCATTTACAATGAAGACTCACCACAGCTATCTCTGAGAAAGGGATAATATGGCCAAGCCAAAGTCAGTCCAAAAGGATAATCGTTTAACGAGAAAGGTTAAACAAATGACCAACACATTCAAATTTCACGGAGTCGATATTCCCATCGAATACTCTCCAGAGGATCAGACTGTCCAGATTTCCTATCGGCAGTTCGCTGTTGATCTGTGGATTCCGCAGATCAAGTTCATTCGTGAACTTGTCGCAGAATTCGGCAACGTTCGAGTTGCGGGGTTGAAAGAGACAAAAGATTTCGTCGATTTCTATTACAGAGAACTCGGAGTTGACGCAACCTTGCCCCACAGGGAGCAAGTCCTATACCACAATCTCACCGGTCCGCAAGATCAGTTATGGGCAAGAGTTGTCGAAGTGAATCACACTCACTTCATCATTCTCGATGGATGGAATTGTGGGGGATCTCGGACGATGACCGGTCGCATTATCTTCCCGAATCTTTCCACTCTCACCAATTACATAGCAACGAGGTGGCAAGTTGTCCCTTGCACAGTAAAGGTTGCATCATGAGAAAGTTAATCTTCTCAGCAACCATTGCGGCCCTGATTGCAACCGGCTGCGAGAACGGTAACCCGCCAGACCTGCATACTAACTACTGGACTTGCGTTGTGACAGCTGACGTAAACAACCAGATGCGTTGTATGACGTGGAACGAAAAGGGCGAAGATGTTACCGGCCCTTCCCATATGTATTACATCGCCGAGCGTTATGACGATACTGTGGTATTGGTGACGCCATGACTAAGAAGATTAAGATTTTAATCGAAGCCAGCCTATCAGGTAAGTGTGGACCTGACCGCATCACTGAGTTGGTTAAAGTTGCTGATCTAGCAATCCGTCGGCACGATTCAGGCCCGCTGAAAGTCCACAGTACGAACGTTTGGTGGGAGAACGTTGACGACGAGAAATGGTGGGAGACAAATGACTAACAATCCTATCATGTTGTCCGACGGTCATTTCCACGAGATGACTGAATTCTTAGCGATTAACCCCATCGTGGAACTCATCAAGGCGGCTAAAATTGTAGGGGTTGATCTTGATTTCAGTGATCTGCCTCAATCAAAGCTGAATGTTAATGAGCATCTGCGGGATATTACACAAGCAGAAATTGACGCCGAATGGGAAGAGTATCGGCGCACGGCATTAGAGAACGAGAAAGAAACATGAGAAAGTGTATCCGTTGCGGGCGAGAATTCCTTCGACTCGAAGGGCAAATAAACGGGCAGGACTATTGCCATCCTGACGACGACAGATTGCCTGATTGCTACACTCTTGCATCGTGGGCTATTCTCGATAGCACTGAATCCTTTCTAAGCGTGGTGGATAATGCAACTTAATCTCAACCTCCGCTCAGAACTTGAGGAAACGATTGCGCCCCAAAAGGATGATTTCTTAGGGGCGCTTTCGCTTGCCACAGAACAAGTGCTAACGCATATTGTTCCTCCCCTCCCTGTAGGAATCTCCGATCCGGGCGAGCCTAATTGGGACGATACCGAAAGCATCAAAGAATACATTGATGCGCTCCGGTCGCAGGGTAATGATATTGGTAAGTCTCTCGGCAAGGCTAAGTCCACACTACCCGATCTAGAGTACGTAAATAAGACGGTGCGTGAACTTCTTGATCAAGCACTAATCATGATCAATCGGAAGCGGCAAGAGCTTTCGTTGAGTGTGAAGAAGATTGAAGATCAAGCATGGGAGAATCGGGAACGCACTCGCTTAGCTAATGAGCGCTTGGAAGAACTCTGGGCGCAGAGGGAAAACTTAGAGCGCCTAGCTGCTTTAGAATCCACAGTCAAGAATCTGTGTGAGAATTTCCCGGCATGGCACAAAGCACGACATTACCAGGTAGACGGGATTCTTGCTGCCGTATCTGCTTACATGACAGGTAAGTCTGGCTTCCTCGACGCTGATGATATGGGACTTGGAAAGACTTTCAAGTCCACTATCATGATGTTCATAGTCCGTGCTCTATTCTTAAATGAGCATGGCCGTGAGCCTCGAATGATCTGGGTTACTAAGAAGTCCCTGATCAAGAGCAACATGAACGAGATTCATAAGTGGTACCCTGAGCACCAAATCATTCCGATGCTCCCCGATTACGCTAAGACTCCAAAGGATCGGCGCGATATCTTTGGTATCGCTGAGGCAATCGGAGCGATGTTCCTCTGTTCTTACGAGCATGTTCGTACCACGGATGAAATTCGCTACTACCATTGGGATATTGTATTCGCTGACGAGGTTCATAAGCTTAAGGGCGGTTGCAATTCTAGCCCCACTGAAATATGGGTGACCATGAAAGAGATGTGCCGACAGGCTCGGTTCATGTATTTCCTTTCGGGCACACCAATCGTCAACAAGGCCGAAGAGATGTGGTCCTATCTCCATATCTTTGCGCCTGAGATGTTTCCCACTGTTAAGAACTTCCTCCATCGTTTCACCGATGCCAACTATGATGGGAACGATGTTAAGTTCACAGTCAATGTCAATCGACTGATGAATGCCCTAGAGGGACAAATGATTCACCGAACAAAGTTCGAGGTTGGCGAGGAACTTCCCGATGCGGATGCTCCATTCATTTATCTTACAATGGAAGGTGAGCAACTTCGTTACTACCAGCAGATGCGAGATAACTTCTTCGTCATGCTTGATAAGGCTGGTGAATCGAAGATGTTGGCCGCTACTGTAATCATCGCCCATATCAATAGGCTGCGCCAAATTGCCTTGTGTCCGCAATCTCTAAGGTTCGAGGATAAAGAAACTGGCGAAGTCTACACCATGCCTGATGATGTTAACAGCGTTAAGCTGGATCAGGCAATGGATCTAATCGAACAGCTGAATGGTGAGCAGGTTGTTGTCTTTTCTTCTCAGTTCAACGCCCCACTAGAAGAATTGGCGAAGCGCCTAACTGCGATTGGTAAGTCCCATCGCATTATAGACGGCCAGCATACGAACTTCGTGTCCGAGTACGAACAGGACTTCCAGCAAGGGAAGTTCGATGTTCTTATGATTAACATGAGAACGGGAACGGAAGGCTTGAACCTCCATAAGTGTGAAGATTGGCCTGGCGGTGCATCGTACGCAATCATGCTAGATTTGTGGTGGGCGCCGGCTATCAATGATCAGGCAATGAATCGCCTGCATCGTATTGGAACTCGTGAGCCGGTTACTATCTATGTTCTCCAGTGTGAGGATTCAGCAGATCAGTACGTGAAAGCTATTCTCGACGAGAAGGATGGTCTAATCAATCCAATCATGGGCGATTCAAGACTCCGCCCAGCGTCAGAATGGCGCGAACTACTGGAAGGTTTGGTGTAATGGACTTCGACAATGCCGTCAAGGAATATTTCCGACGCAAGCTAGAGAACAGCGATGCTCCCCTTTATTATCCAGTTGATTGGGATGAGCCAGTCGCTTTAATAATGGATTTCGAACCTGGTAGTTCCTGCCCTACCTGTGGTGGTACCGGGCGAGTCCGAATTCATTTCAAGTATTCGGCAATATACCCTGAGGCTCGTATTCGCTCCCTCCAAAGAAGGACTCAGCCAGAGGAATGGCAGCCTGTTGATTGGTACTTTCTTGATACAACCGAAGTAAACCTCAGCGATCTCATGAAAGAGATCATAGCGATCGGATTTGAA
>Ga0137432_1000758_pt1 | contig 13027 bp, 27 predicted proteins | sample EasRivERMZT820_2_FD_102337 | JGI IMG/M metagenome (GOLD analysis project Ga0137432, IMG submission 102337) | Soil microbial communities from meander-bound floodplain in the East River, Colorado, USA - East River MetaG ERMZT820_2 | ecosystem: Environmental > Terrestrial > Soil > Floodplain ...
CCGTCGTTCAAAAGACCTAGAGCGATCTCGATAAGCGCCCGAGCAGTCTCCTCGTCAAAGGGCGGAGGGCTCGGAAGCTCAAGCGAAAGAGGCGCGGGCGGAGGTTCTGCCAAAAATGCAGGAGGGGCGCCCTCGCCCACTGGCGCCAGGGGAACCTTTGCCCGGCGGGGTTTTTTGTCCGGCCCCCTTTTCCCGTGTCGAGGGCTTCGGCTTGTACCATCCCCGGAGAGATGTTGATCCACCGCGTCAGCACTCGCTCGCTTGATCGTCTCAGCGAGGCGAGCTTGTTCGACAGTTGCAAACGATCCTCCGCCGTCAACTCCGCCTGAGGCGCCAGGGTCTTTTGGGGAGGAGTCTTTCGGCGGAGGCGCGACCGCAGGTTGCACAATGGGCAGGACATCTTGCATTTGAGGGCAGCACCCTCAACGGGCCAGCTCACAAAACGCGGCTCTCGGCGGGGAGGCGCGTAGCAGTCACCGGCCCGCCGAGGTCTGTGCTCCCCCCTTTTCGGCATCCTCGAGGGAATCTTTAGGGGAGTTTTTCACCCGGTCTTTTCCCCCCCCTGACTGCGCGCGCCGCATTCCCCGCCAAAATCGAAGTGCGACAAAAAAAGAGTCTTTTGGGAAAAAAAACGCTCCAGAATCGATTATGGCGCGTTTTTGTCGGGGGGGGCGCGGTGTTCACCCTCCGAAAACAAAAGACGGGCTTGGGGTCCGGGCGCCGGGCGCCTGTGGGGGAACGCCAGGGGCCGCGGCTGTCACCAAGCCCGCCGAAATGGAAACCCCGTTTGCTTGCTTGAAAAAGTCGAACAGCCCGCCAGGGAAAGAAAAAGTGTGACTATGCCGGCGTCGTGACCGAGCTCGCGCCGCGCTCGAGTCTTTTCCGGCAAGCGACCGTTGCCGAGCGTTGCCTCTGCGGACCGTCGAGCACGCGGCCGCAACCACAAAGACAAAGACGAAGTGTGACCGGCCGGCGGTCGCGAATAGCCTCCGCCACAGCCCGCGCCATCGGCACGGGAACGCCATTTCCCACGGCGCGCTTTTTTGCCGAGGGACACAATCCGGGCAGATCGAAGTCACGCGGGAGCCCCTGCAACTCGCACAAGTCCGAGAGGCGCCGCGGGTCTTTGGCCAGGGCCGCGGGAGCGGAGCGGCCGAAGTGTGACCTAGTGCGCATCAAAATGAGCGGGAGCCCGTCCACGGAGCCGAATTGAAACGCCCGGTTTCGCTTCTGGGCAAGTCCGTAGTCGGAGGCGAACAGGTTGAATCGTTGGATCCGATAGCCGGCCAGGGAGACCGATGGAACGCCCGGAACGTTTTCGATCAGGAACCAATGCGGCCGCGCCTCCGCCACGATCCGCAGAAACTCCAAAAGCATTTCCCGGCCGTGCCCCGTGGGAGGACGGCGCCGGGCGCGGGAAAAATCCTGGCAGGGAGGGCCACCGATGATCCCGGAAAAGACTCCGGGGGGACATCGGAAGCCCTCGATTGATTGCCCCAACAAACGATCCGGCCCGCGGACCACGCAAAAGCCTGCTTGCTCAAATCCGCGCCCCAACAAATCGGCGCCGGGAAAGAGTGACAGGACGATCGCGGCCGTCATCGGTTGTTCTGGGCAAAGCACAGCTCGCATTGACGGCGCAAACCGGCCGCGACGGACGGCGCGAGCCCGAATTGATCGGCCGTGGGAAAAGGGCATCCCGTTCGAAGGGATTGCCAGACTGCGAAGGCAAAGGCGATTGCATCGGGCGCGCCTTGCGTGTAAGGAGAGGCAGGATCATCCCGCCCGGTCCGCGTCTTTGGCTTGCGCGTCAAACCGGGCTTTTTCTTTTTCACCATGGCAGCGCGGTGTGAGAAACGATGAAACACCCGAGTCTCACGAGTAGGTAGATGGACAGAGCAAAGACTAATAATCGCATAACGGTTTTCAGTGCATTCTCAGGGTCTCGGGGACTGGGACAATTGCATCTTCTGGGATGGCCCGCTCATTGGCTTTCCACCCAGTGAGCGCCCATTCAACCGCTTGCTCCAAGCTCACCCGGGCGGCTTCGTCCCTCGATTTCGTATAGCCCTCGGCATGGGGTTTCCACCACGCGTTTTTGCGAATCGACCAAACCAGGTAGTTCATAATGGTTTTTTCTCCGGTTTGGCTCTGGACAGTTGATCGGCATCAACGCCCAATTGCCGGAGATACGATCCGACGTATCCAACGTGCATCTCGGCTTGGTTGCCCGCGTGGGAGCGAGGTTGTTTTTTAAGCCACTGATTGAAGCGGAGAGCCCAGACCATAAACTCTTCGGTCAGTGGTTTTAATTCAAAGGGCTCGTTCACGTTTTCCCCCTTTCGGCCAGATCTTCGGCGAGATGGAACGCGCAGCGTCCGAGTTGGCGCAGCGACGCAACGACCTTTTCCCGCTCCTCCTCGGGTATCAGCTCGCGCTTGGCTCGAATTTGCGCGATCACTTCGGTCACGGATTCCATTAAGGCGCCCAGTTGCTTCGCCCGCATTTTGCCCGCGATATCCTCCCGGATCCGCTCTTTGACTCCCTCGTTCACTCGATCCCCCTTTCTTGCACCGCGGCGCGGTTTTGATCGGCGACGGCCGCCAGGGCAGGCGCCCACACGGATCCGCCCGGTTCATACATGCATTTTGTCCGCGGTATCGATGCTTCCGAAAGTCCGGCTTTCGCCCACAACTCGATCCGATCTCCCCAATCGAGGACATGGGCGATTGCGTGAAAGGCGAGTCCCTGCGTTGATGGCTGCATGAATCCGACGGTGAGCGCGAACGCCTCGAGGACTTCGGGCCGGTAGTTGATCGAATACAACTCGATTAGATGGACAGCCGCGGAAAGGGCTCGCGCATCCGTGCCCGTGAGCGGCGCGAGGCAATCTTTCCCGAGGTTTTCTTTCAACCATGGGCGGATTTTAATGCACACGGGATGAAGTTTGTTTGTCATGGCTTTTTTTGGTTTGGAGCCGCGGGCGCCGGGAGCCCGCGGCGTTGTGGTGTGTTCCCGGTTCCCGCCCGGCCGGGAAAACCTTTTTACTTCGGGCCGTTGAGGGCGACGTTTACGGCGTCGATCTTCAGCTTCACGCGGCGCAGTTGCTCCGGGGCGTCCGCGCCTCCAAATTCTTTAAGGCGTGTGCGCTCGCCCTTTAGATCCTCGAGCGTTGCGCGCAGTTCCTTGGGGTACTGGCGCTGCAATCCGAATTTCCATCGGGCAAATTCCCGATCCCAAGGGGGGGCTTCCTCCCCCCCTAGTGTCTGAATAGCCTTCTCCCCGTCTCCAGTCTCTCCTTTGTATACCGTTTCGGGGGACTGCCCGTGCCCGTTTCGGGGGACTGCCCGTGCCCGTTTCGGGGGACAGCCTGTTACCGTTTCGGGGGACGGGCCGTGCCCGTTTCGGGGGACTGGCAATGCCCGTTTCGGGGGACTGGCAATGCCCGTTTCGGGGGACTGCCCGTGCCCGTTTCGGGGGACTGGCAATGCCCGTTTCGGGGGACTGGCAGTGCGATTTTCGGGGGATTGCCCGTTCCCCCCGGCTTCCGGGGTCAAAAATTCCCTGTTACCGTTTCGGGGGACAGCCCCCCCCTCCCCCTCTTCGGCCCCCTCCCCTGCCACTTCGATCCCCTCGAGTAAACCCAGCTCCGGGGTGAATGCTCGGGGGACATGACAGGCGACGTTGTAAACGTTTTGCCACTTGTCTTCGGGGATATTTCTGATCGGACATTTGGCAGTCCAGAGGTACCCACCATTAACGAGCGATTCGATCCAGCCGTCTTGCTGAGAGAGAATTTTTTTCGTCTCCGGGTCGCGCTTCTTCTTGTGGAAAAAACTTTTGACGTTCGAGCACGCCATGATTTTTGCCAGCTTGCGCGCAGAGATGCACAGCGAGCCGACTCGCCCCCGATGACGCCCGCCGACTTCCGGCTTCCAGCTAAGCTTTGCGATTAAACAGAAGAGGCGCGCCGCGCCGTGTGCAAGGGATGAATCGCACAGAGCGCGGACTTCCTCGTCCAGTTGATCGTAGAAAGGGCCGGTTGCTTTTTCGACTGCCTGCTTGCGGGCTGTGTCCCAAGCTTTTTCAGACGGGGTTGGATGGTGCCCGTTGCCGTCGCCGTTGCCGTTGTGCTCCGACTCGTGGGGAAGGTAGTCTGTTGATCTGCCGTTGGCTTGATTTTGCATTTGGTGTGCGTTCGCACACCACTGCCCCGATCTGTCCTATCGCCTAGCAGCTAGCACACAAAACTCTTTCTACATTGTGCGCGCTTAATAGGCTCTGGCTTCGCTCGGCGCCGTGGTGGCTCATTTTTATGTTTTCGGTTTTGGCTTGGGAGAATTAGGCCGCGGCGGCGTGCTCGCGTGCTTTTCTGGCCTTTCTGACGTTGGTCCTAGCGGCCTTTTGCTTGTTCGCGGATTTGGCTAACCCGCCGAGTGCCCCGTTGATTTTGGCACCGATGGAACGCAGAGCTTGCGCCTGCTCTGGGGTGAGGATTATTTGCATGGCTTTTAATTAAGGATGCAAGCGCTTGTTAAGTCAATTCCGATTTGACTGGGCACGGGCGTTGCGCAACTGTCCCGACTCCATGAAACCTCTCCTCTCAATCACTCTATTCGTCTGCACTGCCTTCGTGGCATTTGCAGAAGCTCCGATCGTCACAACGCTGATCTGCTACGGGCACCAAACGAATTCGCTCGGCGGGCTCGATCAGATTGCCGTCACGAATTCGATCGTGATTCCCGCCGGACAAGCGGCCCGGGTTGCAACCTACAAGCCCGCAACTCGCGACGGGTTTTACTACACCAAGTCCGGGATAAGATTCATCGCCGAGCTCGGCAACGTCGTTGAAGGTCCGGCCGAATTCACGATGGGCGTCTTTGGGGATATCGGCTTGATCACTTTGGAACGTTGGCCCGTGCGCAGGACGAAGTGATTATTTCCCGGCCGGGAACCATCGCAGCGACGTGAAAAGGTTAGTATGCGATCCTTGTCGCCGTGCCGTCGAGCGCAGCGATAGCGCCGTGGCTACGCTGTTCGTCTCGAGGATCGATGCAACGGCGTTCGTGACGACAAAGGGCACGCCTCCGCCCGGCCCCCACTCGCAACGCCCATGCACGATCAGCCCGATATCCGCGGTCCGCGTCAACGTCGCCTCTACGGTGTAAGCGGTGTTGCTGGCGGTCTGCAATCCAGTGTCCAGAATCGTTGACGAGCCGAAAACCACTTGGAACTGGTTGGTGTTGGCTTCGGCCGCGGGCATGATCCCCCGACACAAAAACACCAGCGAGTCACCGTTGTTCAGAAGCGCTGTCGATGGAATCACAATCGACGAAACGGCCGCGGGCGTTCCGTTGCTGGTTGGATTTGCCGTTGCTGTGGTATCGGTCCAAACGGTGCCGGAGACTGCGACGTTGCTCGTCCCCGTGCCGAAACAGAAATAGAGATTGGTATCGACGAAAAATTGAGCGGGCTCACTGCCCGATCCAAATTTGATCCGCTTGTTGTCGGCCAGGAGCCCGCCCGCGAGGCAAACCACGGCAATTCCGAGGAGTGCTTTCGTTGTTTTTGTTCTCATAAGTAATGCCGCGTTATGTCAGTGGTGGTTTGTCTGTGTTCTTACTGTCTGGTGCCGCGATCAATCCGGTGCCCGTGACGGCAAAGGCGATCGCCGTGATCTGCGCGGCTTGATCCGGCCAAATGAGCAACGCGACCGGGGCAAGCCAACACACGATCCCGGCGATCGTAGTTCGCCAGTGTCGGAGCCGTTTCTGAATGAGGAGCGTCGTTTCTCCCATGGCTATCTGCGCTTGAGCCAGCCCTTCAAGAGCCCGTCAAAGAACCCGAGGCGCCAGCCCAGATAGAGCCCGCCCGCCAGCCAGACCTGCCAGGGGATCAGCTTGAGCGGCGTTCCGACAACGGTGTTGATCGTGCCCGTGAAGACTCCCCGGACGTTGTCCGCGCCATCATCCAGCCCCTCGAGAAACGCCTGATCGATTTCCGCCCCGGCATCGTTGATGCGGCCGCGTTCGATGTTGGCCCGCGCTTGGGCATATTCGTTGTCAGTAAGGAGCCCCTGATCGTGCATCTGTTTATTGAGCGCGGCGTTGGCATCGTCTGCGGCGCGGCCGCGGCGTTCGTCCTCGTCGGGGTCCGTCCCCAGAATCCAGTTTGGGATCCAGCTCATAAAATCACCATCCGAAACGGTTCGAAGCGTAGAGCCAAACGAGCAAACGCTCGTCTGTGGTCAAACGCCTGTTGTAAATAATCACTTCGTTGATTCGCCCGTTGAATGGAAGCGATCCGTCCGAGCGGGATCCGAGTCGGATCACGTCCGACGAGAAAGCTCCGGTCTCCGTTCCCGGTCCGGCCGTTTGCTGGTTGAAATTTTTGTGTAACGTCGTTTCGTTGGCGGCATCATCGAAGTGCGCCAGGTAATAACAATTCGTGCTTGAGCCTGACCCGACTCCAGCCGTGTAAAGCCCGCCGCAGAAAATCGCGCTGGCAGTGTCCTCCCCCGCCGTCAATCGGAGTTCATTCCCCGCGGCCTTAGTGCACACCAGGTTTCCGAAAGAGCCGCCAGCGCCGGCAGCCCATCGCGCCGCGACAAAAATTGTCTGTCCGTTCTCTCCGCTGTAACCTGTCGGAGTAACGTCATTTAAAAAGTCATTCGACCCATCGAACACCACCACGTGTTTTCCATTGTACAGATTCGTTTTTACGATTGGTTGCTTGGTCGCAACGGGATTTGTGATGGTGTTGCCGTTGCCGCTCCGGTCACTCCAAGCCGTGACGGACGCACCATCAGCGAGGTTTGAGGACGTGATCAGATCGTCTGCCTGATACCAAGCGACCATCCCGGAGAGGGAAAGAGGGCTCCAAGGTTCCGCGGCGCCCCCGAGCATGAGTTGTCCTCTCCGGTCGGCCCGGACGCCCACGACGACGCCCACAAAGGCGGCGAGCAAAGCAAGGCTGGCGATAAAGCGTCGTTTCATCGCAGTTGCGAGAGGAACCCTTCGACAACGTTTGACCGCCAGAGCGTAATGGAAACGCTCGCGGCTTTGCTGTTTGTTAAAATCAAGTCGGAGTTGCCGTTAGTCGCGGAGTTGACGCCCCAACGGATCGCGACGCCTCCCGGATTCGGACAAGAAAAGCCAACGGTGTAGTTCGGGCCGTTGTTCGTTGTCCCGTTGAAAAAGAAATTGAGCGTTCGGTTTGTGGTGTCCCCGATCCCGAACATATTGGTCAATTGCAACACGATGTTGGTCATCATGTTGGTCATGTAATAGTAAATTGGTCCGCGGGCGACATCGATTTGAGCACTGGTCGCAGTCGATGAGATCAAGCTCGAGATGTGGGAATCTCCGTTTGTCAGTGTGATCGTATCGAACTGCGGATTGCCGATTAAGAGGGAAAAGACCGTGATGTTGGTGACGAAGAGGTTGGTCGCATAAATGTTGGTTGCATAAAGGTTCGTTACCCGTGCGTTGGCTCCGAAAATGTTCGTTACGTAGACGTTTGAAACCGTGATCGACTGATCAACAAAAATGTTGGTCGCGTAGATGTTGGTCGCAAAAATGTTGGTCGCAAAAATGTTCGAAACGAACAGGTTTTGGTTCACGAAAATGTTCGTCGTGATGATGTTCGAGACGTTCAGCGTTTGGTTGACGCTGATGTTGGTCGTGATGATGTTCGAGACGTAAAGGTTGTTGTTGACCGTCAAGTTGGTAACGCTAAAGACCGTGATCCCGTTAGTCCCTCCCCTGCCCCCAGTCCCGCTGATCGTTCCCCCGGCCGCGGCGCGGGCCGGGTCTGTGCTCGAGATCAACCAAGCCACGAAAAGGGCCAGGGCGACGAAAGAGACGGCGATCGTCCGGTCAATAGACTTCGAAATCATAGGCCACATCGAAAAAGGCGTCGTTTGTCACGGGGGACGTTTTGGTCACGGGGTCCGTGGACACGCAGACGTAGATCCCGTGCCTCATTTCCCGCGGCGACAGTTCCACGTTGATCGATTGCGAAGAGAGGGAGGGAACGTAAACCGGGGCGCATGTCGGCTTGGTCTCTCCGCTGCCGCATGTCGAATCGATAACCCAAAGCCAAAGGTCCGAGCCCCCCTTGTTGGAGCAAACCGCATAGCGCAAACGGCACGGCCGTTGCACAACTTGATTTTCGGTCTGCCAGTCGCCGTTTGCCGATGTCCCTCCGTGGACAATTCGAACGGGGCGCCGCGGCGCGACGGCAGAGGCAATGTTGCGGAGCAACTCGATCATCAAACTGGCGGCTTCCTGGACAGTCATAGCGTTTTCAGAATTGAGAGGGCCGGCCGTCGTAAAAAAGCTCGAGGACGTGAATCGGAGAGACTGTCTCTACCGCGTTGGTGTTTTTGAGAATGATCGTGGCGTTGGTCCAAAGCTCGAGCGTTTCGTCCACTCCGATCATGCGGAATTTGATCGAGTCGGTATCCGGGTTGGCGTTTTGGTCCGGCCCGGCGACGATATAAAGCCGGGTGTTGGTGTCCTCGTTGGTGATCGAGATATATTTGCGATTGCGCCCGACTTCGTATCCACCGGGGAACGCGATCCACTTGCCGGGCAGCAGCGTAATCGAGGAGCCCCGGAGCCGCGTCGGCGCGTCGTAATTGAGGGAGGCAAGGCTCATTCATCGGCGGCCGGATTTGACGATTGCCAGGGCGACCAGGCCGAGAGCCGCGACGGCCGCGGCCGCGATCACTTTCAAAAACCAATCCGGACCCCCGCCCGGATCCGCGAGCGCCGGAGCCGCCCCGATGTTGCCCGTTGCCTGCAACGCGGATGCCGTGTGGTCCGCTTGAAACTCCGTGAGCCTGTCGAGAGCCTCCGCGGCGCGATCGAGGCTCTCCGTGTCGAATGGAGCGGCCGCGGGGGCTTGGAAAGTGATGTTTGCGCCCCGGCCGATGTTGCCAAGGGTTAGCCCGGCGATATTGGCGCCTTTCTCGAGGTTTATGCTCCCCTGCGAAACGCTCTTTGACCGGCCGCTTTGCTGCGTGCTCTGAGCTGGCCCCTGCCCGGCCGTTACCGGGCCGGTATTGGACTGCGAAGCACTCTTGCTCCGACTCTCCGTTGAGAATGGTCCGAATCCCATGTCATTTGCGGGCGACGATGATCAGCCCGAGAAAGGCGAACAGTGAGAGAGCCGCCAGGATGATCCCCGCCAGGGGAGTCAATCCCCCGTCCGCGCCGATCAACTGTCCAGAGCCAAAGTTGATCGCGCTCGAGGCGGAGGAGGAGGAGGACGCGGCTTTCCCGGCGGAGCCTCCGCCCCCGTCGCCTCCGCCCGTGCCGTAGAGTTGATCGATCATATTATTTTTTGAGCATCCACGCCGCGAGCACCACAACTCCCGCCAGGAGCATTCCGGCGACCGCCAGTTGCAGCCAGGGGGGTTGGGGTTTTCCCCCGCCCAGAATTACGTCGCCGTAGCGGAAACTCTGATCGGTCCGAACGCCGCTCGTTGCACTGGCGGAGCCAGAAAAACTTGCGGCGAGGTCTGTCCCGCCTCCGGTCACTTGGTCAGGGTCTCTTTGATGATCCTCGCCAGCTCCGCCGCGTAGGCGTCGCCGTTGGCGATGATCCGATCGAGGCGTTCCTCGAGCGTTTTGTTCTTATCCGCGGGCGCGGCCGCGGCCGTTGCTTTCTTTGGCATTGGGTCACTTCTTTTTCAGGAGCCAAAGCAGCGCGACCACGGCCACGGCGATCCCGCCGTAGAGCAACCATGGGGTTGCCTTGGCGGGGGTCGCTTGGGTCGCGGGCGCCGGGCCGGATTTTGTCCCCGCCCCGGTGATCGATTCGTACGCTCCCGTGATGCGCGAGAGCCAATCGTTTATGGTGTTGCCCTTGGCGCCGTCGCCAGGGCCGGACGTTACCGGCGTCCCCTGATTTTGGGATCCGCCTCCGCCCGAGAATAGATCCTCGAGCCCGTCGATTGTCGCGTGAAGTGCGCCGGCCATGGTCGTTTTGGTTTCCGAGCCGCGGTTATCCGGGCGCGCCTATTCGGGCGCGCCGACGAGCTGATAGATGCACTTCACCGTGCCGGTGGACGTGGTGTTGAGCCGCAGATTGAAGTCCGCGACGCGGCGCCCGTTGAACACCATCGGCAGACTCGAGCCCATGCGATCATCGTGATCGAACACGATATCGACGGCGCCCCGTTGCGTTGAGTCCGTCGAATTGGGCATGTCTGCGGCCGCCGTCGCCGGCGTCGCCGTTTTGCTCGGGTTGGGCAACATCCCGTGCGCGGTGAGCCACGCGGTATTGTGGGCGACGGTGTCCTGTCTGATTATGTTGTTGTCCACCTTCACTTCAAATTCCGTCGCGTTCGCATCGAAGACGTGCAGCGATTGGTAAAAGTCCCGCTTGGGGAGTTGCGTGAAGTCGTTCCACCCGGAAGCAACCGGGATTTGAACGTTGAAGAATTTGACGATCGCCAGCATGGGCGCGTCAACCTTCTGGCCGTTGCCGGCGTCAACCAGCGAGTTGTCGATGGTGGCTCGCGCAACGGGCTTCGTGAGCCCGGCCGCGGCCCCCGAATACGCGGTGATATCGATCTCGATATGGAACGTCGAAACGTCCCCTGTCGCCCAGGCCAGACCGTCTTGGGTGATTTCATTCTCGCGCCAGGGCTCCGCGAAAAAGAGGCTGAGCGCGGAAAGGGTCGCGTTGGTGAGCCCGCCCAGGCAGACATACTGCGCCCCGTTGAGCACGTTCAACTTGTTCAGCTCGGCCGCGGTGAAGACGCGTTGCACGCGCCCGTTCACTTTCACGCGGATTTCACCGAACAGATCGATCAGGACTTTCTTCGCCGCGCCCCCGTTGGCCTCGATCCAGACTTCGTGGTAGCGGGGTCCGACTGGCAGATCGATGGTGATCGTGTGCGCCGCGAACGCACCGGCCTCGGTTCCGTTCCAGCCGGACACCGTCGGCAGATTAACAATTCGTTTTGTGGCCATAATGAGAGAGGAGGGAGTTTTCGGTTTTCGCCAGGGGGTTGGCTTACGATCCAGAGGGCCGGGCAAACTTTTGGCGGGCCGTCGTGACCGGGAATAGGATCCAGTCTGTCACCCCAAGCAGATCGAGGAGGGCGAAGACGACGAGGGAGCCGACCGCAAAGCGGATGATCGAGCTTGGATTGATCGCGGCTTTTACAACTTGAGCGGGGGAGTCCATGAGTTTTGGGCAGAGGTTTGGTTTTTTACCGTTTCACGGGGGAACCCATCGGCGGGCCGGAAAAACGCTTTATGCAGCGAGTTTCCGAGGCTTTAGAAATCCGATGCTGTGGCTTTCCACGAGGCGAACGATCAACTGGCAGAGGGAACCCGCTTGGAATTTGGCCTTTGCGCGGAAAACGTAAGACTCAACGGCGCGGCGTGATATCCCCAAATCGCCCGCGATCTTCGATTGCGTGTCCCCGTTGACGAGGCGCCGGATCACTTGCCTCTCTCTTTTGCTGAGTTTTGGCTTTTTCATTGGTGGTTTGCTCGCCTGTGTCCTTGTTGCGACAAATCCACCCGCCCGGATAAGTCAGTTGTTTCACTGCCTCGCGGTCAAAACCGGAATCCTGCAACCAATCGAGAGGGGTCGTGTCGGTGTGGCGAAACGTGATCACGTGCGACAACTGCGCCCGGATTTTGTCGTGAGCCTCCCCGAGCGACTGGGCGATCAAGAGCACATCGATTTCTTGTCGCCTGCCCTTCTGCATAATCCTTTTGAAAGAGTCGGGGATCCCCCCGCGGCCGTTGGCCGTGAAATCCTGGATTTCATCACACGCGAAGAGTTTGACCCCCTGCAAGCTACTGGCGACGCTCCAGACCCAAGTGCAAAAGAAGTCCAAACCCTCCTCGTGATTCCTAAAGAGGGGATCAGGGTCAAAACAAACGGGGATCCCTTGGGCACAGCGACGCTCCATCCCCGGAACATCGATGCAGATCGGAAGCTTCAGCTTGCGGGAGATCTCCCGCTCCGGGTCAAAAACGAATTTCCACCGGGCGCGCTTGGCGCAAAAGAGGGAAATAAAATGGGTTGTCTTGCCGCTCCCTCCGGATCCCGTGACTAAACGCCGGTCTTTTTTGTGGTCGTAGTTCACGCGCTTTCCGGGATCCGAGAGGAAGGGAAAAAGAGCAAGGGCACGGGCCGGCCGGGACTATTCCGGGGCGTTTTTTTTTTCGCCTCCGACTCGAGGAGCATGGCGCACCATTCCCCGCGGGCGTCCCCGGCCGTTGGCTTGTGCATCGTCATGGAATTGCATTTGAAACACCGGACACGGTGCCGGGGCTCGCCGTTGATGCTGATCGATTCAACGGCCGCGGCGCCCCCGCAGTGGCACTTGGGAATGCCGATGGAAGTAAAACCGTGACTGACCAGGCGTGCGCGCTCGGAGCGTAACGCCTTGTTTTTCCGCGCCTCAACCAGATCCCAACAAAAGGGGATCCCGGCCCGGACAGCCCGCGTCAAAAGACTGGCGGGAGTTTCCCCGGAGTCTTCGCAGATCGTTTCAATGTCCTCGAGAGCCTGCCCCTCAATCTTCACTTCAAAGGTTTTCATCTGTTATGCTCCGACGTGCTCTGTCCCCGGCCCGCAAGCCCGAGCTTGATCGGCCGCGGCTTTGCGTTGTGCTTTCAACTCGAGCCCTTTTTCTTTCAGGGCTTTGATTGAGAGTGCGACTTGCCCCCCCCAAATCACCAGCCCGCCAGCGAGCATCATTTCGGGCGCATACTCCAGGCGCACCGAGTACTTCTTTGCACACTGCATCGCACCCATGCGCACGCACCCTTCGACTTTTTCCGACATGCGGACGGCGCGGGACGCTTCCGCGGAAAGTGTGGCATCATTTGTTTCCTTTTTTGCGATTGCTCCCACGACCGCCGCGGCGCCGTCGTTCAAAAGACCTAGAGCGATCTCGATAAGCGCCCGAGCAGTCTCCTCGTCAAAGGGCGGAGGGCTCGGAAGCTCAAGCGAAAGAGGCGCGGGCGGAGGTTCTGCCAAAAATGCAGGA
>Ga0137432_1000760_pt1 | contig 12972 bp, 7 predicted proteins | sample EasRivERMZT820_2_FD_102337 | JGI IMG/M metagenome (GOLD analysis project Ga0137432, IMG submission 102337) | Soil microbial communities from meander-bound floodplain in the East River, Colorado, USA - East River MetaG ERMZT820_2 | ecosystem: Environmental > Terrestrial > Soil > Floodplain ...
AGACGGAGCATAACCTAGTTGTTCCCAGAGAAAATAAGTTCGTTCCTCAAGATCATATAAAGGAAGATTATCTTGTTCAAAATTATAAAATCCTGAAGCATCATGTTTTTGAACCTGTCCGGTCCAACATCCATAAAGCTTTGTTGCCCCTAAAGTTGTATAAAGATCTGTTTGTGAAAATACCATATTACTACAGTGTGATAATCCAGCGGAATACTAAAGAAAAATCAGAAGTTTTCTTTATACTTGAAAATTGTTTATACGCACAAAGAAAAGATGCCGTACTAGCATCTCCTCTAGGATTCTTCATAAAGAGCCCAATTTCTCTAAGAGCAGCATCTGTACCTCCAGGGTATCCATAATTACCTAAATCATTAAGAGTTCTTTCATCTAAAACTATAGTATATCTCACTGAGGTATTAGACACACGAGTAACATTTTTATGTGGAATTATACCAAAAACTTGATTAGGAAAGTTTGTACCATTTCTTACTTGTGTTGCTGAAACTAGAAGTAATTTTGTGTCCGAACCATAATGAGCTATTGAGGAAATGGGATAGTCCAATTTAAATACTGAACTGGAAACTGCTTGAACAGCACAGACTCCAAATTGAAATCTTTCTAGTTGATAATCTGTAATTCTTTGGGAACCTGATAGTGTAAAAAGATACGATAATCCCACTCCGAATCCGGAGACTATAACATTTTTCTCGTCTAAAAGAATTTCTTCTTGTCCCGAGGGAAAAAGTTTTACGATTTGTAAATGTCCTTTTGGTTGTAGTTCTTCGAAAAAATTCATACTAGAATATAAGAGTCCAATTTATGTTAATAGCTTTATTCTGAAAGTCAAAAGCTCCAGAAATAGCAGGAACTATAGATGTGTCATCAGTTATGTATGTTATATCTTGATTGAATGTCTTTTTTGCAAAAAGTCTATATTTTCTAGGATTAATATATCTATTGAAACTGTAGGGAGGAGTTTGACCACTTTCTAATAAGGACTTCATATCCAGAGTCCATAAACCAATATGATAAATTCCTCCATAAAGTGCAGCTAATCCAGCGTCCCCTCCGGATAAAGTTACATGATAACCTACTCTTCCTGTTGAAGAAAAATTAGATAATGCAAATATAGATAATCCTGAAATATTAGTTACAGCGGAACCTCCAAATTGTAATCCTTGAACCACACTAGAAGACATCATTGTAACGTATCCAGAGTAATCCATAGATCCTACTTTGTTAAAGGTTCCTCTATAAACTCCACTAACTATAACTGAATCTATATTGGACGGACTAGAAAGTATTCTCCAGGCTATTCCTATATTAGGGGGATAAGTACCTGGACTTACTCCTGTTCCAAATGGTTCTAATCCTCCTATTTCGTCTAAAGACTGAAGAGAATTAAGATTTTGTCCAACATCATTTCCAACAATAAATGACGCTAATCCGGGGAAAACAGCAGTGTTTTTAGTTTCCAGTCTTGTATCTATAGGATCTGGATATTTAGGTAATAATTTATATGGGGCAAGAGCGAAACCAGCAGATGAAAATATAAAAGGCATTGCTGACCCATGATAACTACTCAATGATGCCGACTCATAAGAAGCTACTCTGACACCAGTTGGAGTAAGTGGAAGAAGAAGATTAAAGTATAATCCATGGGCATGAGTTCTATAACCATCAGAATCTTTACCAAAAGAAACAGCCTGAATTGTGTAATTAGAAGCATCTAAAATTGCTGATGCTGAAGGAATAGCTGATAAGCTTGGAGAAATTGTTAGCATGTCACAAATAGTTTCTCCGGCTCCATCTACCAATAAATTATTTTCCGAGAATTCACTTAGTAAATTCTCATTTTCAAAATATTGTAAAATTACTATTCCTTTCATTTTAATTAGTTATATTTATATTCGTAAATTCTTTAGATTCTGGATCTCTAGTTCCCTCCCAAGTTCCTAAAATTCTATAGTTCCCTCTACCCTTTTTTCTATATTCTCCTGCTTCCGGAACGGAATCTACATAATTTCTAAATGCGTGATCTTCTGTATATTTTTTGAATTCTAAAAGAATATTAAGTAAATCATTTTCTGTAACAGGAACAGAACTAACAGGACAATAAGGATAAAATGGTCTTCCTACGAACGTACCCCAATCAACTTTATACTTAGCTCTGTTATTTAAAGATAAATCTACTAAATCTACATGATCCAAGATAAGAAGTTTATCTCTATGTTCTGTTCTTGGGAGCATAAAAATTTCTATAATATAATCCTGAGTTGGCCTATGTAATTGTCCGATATCTCTAGCATATTCATATGAAAGTTCTTGATTGAGATTACAGGTATGAAAATTTACTTCAAAAGTTTTAAAATCTTTTTCCGTAACAGTTAAAAGAGGATTGATCCTAGAATTTCCAAAAATTAAATTTATACAGTTAAATTTTCTTATTCCGGATACTTGACCTACTTCTCTTCTTTCTACTGGAAATTTATGAATATGTGTCCATTCGTTGATAACTCTATCTTGTGTCACAGAACTTACATGTGTTTGTGACCAAGAATTATCCTTATTAAAGTTCCAAAACTTATTATTTTCTGTATTAGTATGAATCCAAACCCCTAAATCTACTCCTCCAAAGTACTCTCCAGTATCGTTTATAGCTAAAGATTTTACTGTAAACTTGAATTCATGATCAGGGATCAATAAATTTTTAGTTAAAGGTTCAGTTGGGTAAGTTGGTCCTCTTAGTTGATATCTGATTCTCGGTAAAGATTCTATATTTCTCATAAGAAGCATAGTATTGTCTACAAAATAAGAATTTTGTAAAGTATTTGTAACAGGAGCTATTTTAACAAATGCAAAATAATTATTTCTAGAAGCAGTATTAGGCATTACTAAATCTACTCCACTGTAAACAGATTGATTTCTATATTCTCCGTAAGAGATTCCAATAGCTGGAATACTAGACACCAAAATAGAAGATATACTAGATGTAAAAGTAGTTCCGTTAAATCCTGAAACGAACATATTAGTTCTATCTAAATAAATAATTTGATTAATAGCTGACGCTTCGTATTGAGGAGATGTAGTAAGCAAATTACCTGGCTTATAAAAATCAGAATTTTCTAGAATAGAACCATAAGTGTGTGCAAAAATATTAGGACCATTTTCTATAAACTTTCTAGGATTCAGACTATGTTTTAGAAATGTTGAGTAGAAATAATTGTTTAGTTGATGAATTCCTTTCCCAAATTGAAATCTTAAATAATCTTCTCTAGATGAAGGAAATTCTGTATCTAATATTTCTGTAGCTGAATTAGCATAACTTTTATAAACATTCTTCCACAAAAAGTCTTTTTGAAGATTTGAGAGTGAGGGAAATAGAGTTTTCTCCGCAAGAATATATTTAGACTCTTCTTTAAGTTTATGCGCTACAGTCCATAAAGGGGGAATTTGATCTCTATCAACATAATAATCTATTCCACTTCCTACAGCAGATAACCCTCTACAGGGGAAAGTAGCACTTGCAGCAACCCCAGAAAAAACAGCAGACGAGTTAAGATTCACACAAAAACTGTAAACATCTGGAATGGCACTAAAATTATTTATATGCATGAATCTTCCAGCAGAAGGAATGTACCCTAAGGGAAGAAATCCTAAAGACGAAGGTAAAGACTTTTCTAGAGTAGATAAATCCCAAGATATAGGCATATTGAATCCGTCTCTTGTGTAAAAATCAGCTTGATTATACCCAAATCTAAAATTTCTTCTTACAAAAGCATTACGTAATCTTAAAACAACTGCCGATCCTGAAAAAGGAGGATCTGTAATGGAATCTACAAATTCTCTTCCAAATGTAGAAGACGGATATAAATCTCTTGTTGAAACACCACTAAGTTCTGAATTTGTAAAAGCTTTTGTATATCTATCTTCAACAAATTCTTGAAATTCAGGATTTGGTGAAATGGGAGGTTGATAGTATCCATCATTGTATTTTCTTCCTAAAATCATGGCAGAAAAATCTATAGGAATGAATACATCAATAGCACTAGCAACTACTTGAATATCTGGAATAGAGTGGGCAGGAGAAAATTCATTTACTGCTCTAGAAGCTTCCCTAACAGCTTGAAATGAATCATATTCAAATGTAGCTTTAGTGAAGTCAAAATCCGAGGAGTTAAGAAGTAATTTGAAATGAGAAGATTTATTAGACCAGAAATCCAAAGCTTCTGTTCTTTTATCTGATAATCTATTTAAAACATATGTCCAATTAGCAGGAACTTGTACGGATGATGTAAAAAATAACCATCCGTTTCCCATTCTAAGATCATCATATGCTTCTAAGGTATTTTCTAAAATATATTTACGAACTTCTAAAGCAAATTCTTCTCTAACACCAAAACAAACAAGAAGATCTGCTAATTTGTCTACTAATTCGTCTGTTAAATCAGCATTAACATAATAAGGATATTCTTCCCATGGAGGAATAGGATAATTTCTTCCTCTATAATTGAACACGAAAGAAGATGTTCCTACTGGAAATCTCTTTCCGCCAAGGGAAAAGTTATCTGGATAATCTAAAACTAATGTGTAAATTATAGCATCTGTAGCAAAACGAATATTTTCATCCATGCTACTAGTGGAATATCCATTTACACCTAGTCTAGCTGCTAATTGATTTGTCCATGTTTTAAAAGATTCTAGTGCTGAAGACTCTGTAGCAAGGGAATAATAAATTAAATTAGGAATATAAGATTCCCAAAGTTCTTTAATTTCTGGTTCTATGTTGAAAACATCTTCTGAAAACATAGAGTCTACAGCTAATTGAATTGACACCTTAGTTCCTGATTTTTTATAAATATCAACTGCATTTACTAACTGTAGTCTCCATCTATTCGGATCGAAACCGAATAAGCTCCATCCTATTAAGTTTGCTAATTCTGGAAGAAGCTCATCTGGACACTGTTCTAAATCATATAAAATAGATAACTTATCAGAATCATCTTGTATCCTAGAAAATCCATAAGAAAATGCTTTTATTAGTCTAGAAAATGGACCTTTAAGAACTTCTGTAGTAATTTTTGTTTGCGTATTTAAATATGTTTCAAATGCGGATCTTACTTTAAAATTTCTTCTATCGATAAATAAAGGAGAATACAGAATATCTGTAAGGGTTTGTAGATGTTCAAGAGGTTGTATTCCACTTACATAAGAAAGATTAGCTGAAGTTTGAATATAAGATTGAGGTAAATAATCTGGTGGAATTAAATTTAAATTTCTGAATGTTGAACATGTAGAATAATTTTTCCATAGATATTCTTCTAGAAGCTTTATAGAATCATTTAGAAAAATTGTCTTTCCTATAAAAACTTTTGAAAGCAGATTCACAATAGCAGAAGATGGGGAAAATGCTAAATTTCCGTGTCCGCTAGTGTTTAAAAAATAGAGCCAGGAAAGATTTTGAATTAGAAATAAATGAGCATTGGGATGCCCTACAAAAGATAATGTTGGAGAATTTACTTTTGTCCCGGGAACAAATGTTCCTGATAAGTAATTATAAAATTCTGCTGATGTACCAAAATCTTTAAATGATTTCCCTAGGGGAATAAGAATTTTCTTTTCAAAGTTATCCGGAGTTAATTCGCTAAGATCGTTCTGTATAATAAAATAATTAGCTATTCCAGAAATACTATCAATAGAGGAATAAACAGTACCTGTGATTGGATTTATCGGTAGAATAGAAGAGATATTATTAGCTAGAACTAAATGGCTATTCAGTAATTGATCAATTGGATCTACATACTTACCCGATAAAGTATAATCTTCTTCAAAATACACTTTAGGAATAAGATACTCGATACCTTGGAATAGGTTTGTAGAATGATAATTTCTAGATTCCGGACCAAATATCTTAGGGGATGTCATTTTAAATTAAAATACAGTTAAGAGTTAAATTATTTAACTGAATTATTTCATTGAAGTCTATAGTTATGATTTGATTATAATTATCTACAGTAGCAAATCTAATTTCAGAGACATCAAATAAAGTTCTAATTAAATTATTTGCTATAAGAGATTTTCCAAAATCATTATTGTCAACATTGAAATAGGCTAATATTTTATCTCTAGCTTTAAGTTTAATAAGTTCTTCATTTCCTTGATATTTCTTTTCTATTCTTAATGTTATAACTAGATCTACTGTCCTAATTAATCCGTCTACTACTACGATTTCATCAGTAAGCATCTTCTTTTCAGCAATAGCATCTAGAAGTTGTTTTTTGAATGTTGGTGTGGCTTTTCTAAGTTGTGAAGTAGATGCTTTCTCTAAAACGTAAACATCAATAATGTTAGCTGATCCGTAAGCTCGTCTAACAGAAGCAGTAGCCTTTCCAGTAGATCCATATTGAGAAATAAAAGAATTTGCAAAAGTTCTAAAATCCTCTATCGTAACAATTCTATCCTGTCTACGAAAAGTAAGAGGAGCATATCGTTTAGCGTGTTCTACAGTTTCCGCATCTGCTCCTCCTGTTCCTTGGGAGGTATTTTCTAAAGTTCCATTAACAGATACTGATCCAGGCATTTTGGTTAGTGTAGCAGGAGTATTTAAAATTTCTTTCTGAATATTTCCCCTAGTTCCTCCTCCTACTCTGTAAAAAATAGTATAAGTATCCCCCACAGAAGGACTTAAACCTAAAGTATCGTCTCCAAATACTACAGTAGCAGCAAAATCATCATTAGAAATTAGTTGAAAGACTTTACTATTGGAACCAGAAGCAAAGAAAACATTTTCTACTTGAGAGTATACTCCACTTGTTCCGGTTCCACCATTTACAAATACTTGAACACTTTGTTCCACAACAGGAGACCTAGATAGAGTTATATTTTTTATTGAATCTGGGGAAGTAAATGTTCCCTGTTCTTTAACAAATGCTCCCTCTAAAAGAACTAAATTATCAAATACTCTAGCAGATCCACTCAAAGAAATAAAGTCAGTAGCTTCTGTTAGATACAAAAGAATACTTCCGTCAGAATTTGCTAAATCTACTAATCCATTGGTTGCTACTTTATAAAGAGTATAAGTAAGTGCTCCTCCATCCTCAGGAGAAGTTATTTGTTTAACTCTATTAGAAAATGCTATTTCAACATAATCCGAAGAAACTGACCAGGGAGTCGTATCCAAAATTATTTTTGCATTAGCAGCAGCAGAAATCGGACCTTTCATTCTTACTCCGATTAGCTCTAAAAGTTTTTTAATGTTATTTCTATTTCTAGAAGTTCGAATAAGAACTTCGTTTGCCAAAAGATCTGATTTAAGGGACGTTACTGCTCCCATATACGCTACTAATTCCAGTAGCATTATTCCCAAATCAGATTCGGCAAAGTTATTATAATCTAAGGGATAAACAGATTTAACATATTCAATCAAAGCATTTTTGAGAGAATAAAAATCATTAGCAGTATAATTGATTAAATCAGACCGTTTTTCTTCCGGCACTGAAACTAATTTCAAAAAGTCAGAATTTACTGTACCCGAAAATACCATTATACTATATCCAACCCAAACTCAAATAAAGAATCTTCTACGTTTCTAAGTTTACAAGTTAAAATTATTTTTATAGCTTGTAAACCTTCTAATCCATAACTATCTAGAGAATTTAAATTCAACTTAAGAATCTCTACACCTGGAGTATACTTTGTAATAGTTGTGATGATATTGGATTTAATTTCCAAGAAAGTAGCCTCATCTATTGGCTCAAAAAGATATTTTTTTAGGCCGCATCCGAAATTGGGAAGCATAACCCTTTCTCCCTTTTCAGTAAGTAAAGCCTGTTTTAACATTGACTTAACTAAACTTATACCCGTTTCTTTAGAAAAGTAGCCTCTATTTACAGGAAGTTTACCTATTGGATATTGAATTCCAATAATTTTTCTGGATCGAGAAGAAATTTCTTCTTTTTGTGAGGGGGAAAGAGTTTTCCCTATTTGAGTTACAGTTTGACTAAATATCATTTTTTACACCACACAAGGAAAAAATCCTACTTGATTAGCATATGTACAGAATTTATCTCTTATTGCTTTATAGAATGTTGTATATCCAGAATAATCAAAACAATCCCCTGTTCCCGGAGGAAGGACAACTCCTGTACTACATCTGGGTCCAAACCAACAATAAGACGAAAGTGCTGGTGTAAAACAACTAGGAAACGTCCCCAAAAGTAATCTAGTTGTAGATACTGTCAAATCTAATGCCTGAACATGAGTAAATCCCCATTGATTAAAATAGGCTGATACAGCAGTAGAAGATAATCCCCAGAATCTAGCTGTAAAGTACGAGACCTCGCCAAGTGGATTAAGTAACCCAACTTGAAGATCTTGTTCCGCTAATAATTCTGGTTGTATAGTAAAAGATCCAGTTACTACAAATTCAGAAGCGTAATTATTTCTAATTGCTGAAAGAGGTATAGCACATGTAGCATAATTTACTACAAATCCAGAAACTACATCCTCATCTATTTCCCCTGCAAAATTACCTAATTGATAGCGCGGAGAATATTTAGGAGTAATAGTTAATGGATGATTTGTTGGAGGATCATAACCTTCTGCTTCTCCATCACCATCTGAATCTATAAAATTAGTTTTTATCTTAAGAACTTTTAACCATGACGGTTTATAGCCATAATTTATAGCAAGACTAGTCAATGAATGATAAGCTTCTTCCATTCTAATTGTACCGTCGGAATGAAAAATTCCTACAGTACCGCCAACATATACCGTAGCATCAGTATTAGGAGCAAAAGCTTGAAAAATATTCCATCCTAGCCCACTAGCTAGATTCCATCTATACCAGTCAGCGTGAGAGTTGGATCCTATAGCTTTAGCCCCCTCTGTGAAAAAAATTGGAACATTTATATCGTATGCTCCAGATAAAGATAAATCTACAAGCAAGGATCTGGCTTTATCAAAATCTGTATACGGATGTGTAGTAATTAAATTAGCTCCAGATTCAATATACACATCTGTAAGTTTAGAAAATTCTGCTGTTAAGCCTTCAGCACCAACAACATTATGCCACGGAAGATACTGAGTCATTCCAATAGCTATTCTTCTATTTGGAGTTCTATCAAAAGCAGATAATGCTGATACAGATTTTACGAAGTTAGCGGATGAAAAAAGGTCAAATTTCATTTCATTTCCCACTTCGTAAGCTATAGTTGCTTGACTACCAGAAACATATCTACATACAGAACTTATATAATTTCTTCCAGAAGTATCCCCAAATGCATTATTTAATCCTAAAGACGAATCTGGATAATAATGCCAATGAAGAACATCATTATACTCATCTCCAATAGTTGGAATTCCTAGTAAAGATAGTCCGTCGTATAGCACCCACACACAATACATTGTATTATTCTCTAGTGCTCTAACTAGTTGTCTTAAAGTAGTGATAAAATAATTAGTTTCTGGAGGATCATTTTTAAAGTGATTCCAAACATAGAAATCAATAAATATTCTTACATTATTAACTCCAGATTGTCTTAATATTCTTAATTGTTCGTCTACAGAAATTGGATCAAAATATCTCCAAAAAGCTATAGTTCCATCCATTCCTTTGTATTGAATAGGATCATTAACTAAAACTCTGCTTCCTCCGGGCAATCTTTCTGGAAAATCTGGAAAGAAATTAAATCCCCTTGAATTTGTAAAGAATTTTACTGGTTTAGTAGCCATTCTACGGTTCCCATTCTCCCATATTTATCGGATCCCAATTATCTATTGAAGTATCTATATTAGTGAACAAATCTCGATGAGAGCTATAATTAGTAACAATTTCTCCTTGTGAAAGAGGTTTGTTATAAAACTTAGTTCCCCCTAGGAATCCTCGTAATCCACTTCTAACTCCAGCGTGACCTACTCCCATAAAGTTTCCTATAGAGGAAGCTCCATCTGTATATCCCCCGCCCAAAATCCATGGAGTAAAGTATTTATTCAATTTAGGCCCTAAATTTGTATCTCCATAGGTAAATGAATTACGTTTAAAGAAATTAGGAACCCTAGGTGGTTCATTTGGTAAAACTCCAAAGACATCTGGAATAGAAGAGGTTCCCATCAATTTTGAGTTTAAATAAACAGAAACAGAATTATTTGGAGGATCTACTACTACATCTAAGAGTCCCCACTCATTAGCCAGGAATTCAAACTTTTCTCCGCCTTCTCCAGCATCAGATACGGACATAGTCCATCCATGATAAGATGGAGTTGATCCACAGCCATAAGAATCTACGTTTGTATTATTAGTAAAAGCTATAGAAGAAGCAGAAATAGATTGCGTTGGGGCTATTACAAAATTCAAAGCGTAAACTGGATCTTGATCTAAATGAGAATTTGTAGGATATTGATTCTTAGTAAATCTAACATCTCTAGTAAATCCCATTACCATTCCCCTAACAAAAGTTTCTCCTTGAACTGATTTAACATTAACTATACTTGTAGTTGCTTGTATTGTATCAGCTATTCCAAAATTTTCACACCCTAAAATTAATCTGTAGAGAGAAGATGCGTCTGATTCTGTATATCCCCAAGTATACCAATCATTTAATTTAGGCATATGAATCCATGTTTCAAATGTTGCACCCCGATTGGAATACATCCAATCCTGAAATTCTGCTGTATCGGGTAACTTAACATAACTTGCGTATCCCGATACGTGATTAGGAGTAGATCCACTAGAATGTTTAGTAATTCCTCCTAAATAAACAGATCCCACACCAGCAGGAAATACGTATTCCGGAGAATTAGCTACAAGTTGAGAATAATTTATTCCTAAATCGTTAGCACAATTTGTGATTCTGAATTGTGTAGATGAGGGGACATCTATAAAAGTCTCTAAATAATTATACGCAGCAAAGAGTCCATCAATAATAATTTTATCAGAGAGATCCAAATAAAGTCCGTCTGTAGTTGAAACTCCATAACCATCGTAAATTATACCCGCTGCCCCTATTTCAGGAACAATTAAAAATTCTAGAGATTGATTATTTTCATTATTAGAATTAACTACAAACTTAGCTTGTAGAGGAAGAACTACTCCAGAAACTTCATCTTGATCAAGAATTAATTTCTTTTGTTTAACAAGATCTATTCCAAAATTAAAGTCCTGAAGATAAGAAAAATCATTTATTGGAATTTCTCCGGGGGAGAAAATAGCTCTATTGGAATAAATAGCAGGAGCTTTTACAGCTATTTCTATTTGTTTCTTTCTACGTCTAACTTTATCTTCATGATACGAAGATTCGGAGATAATAGATTGTCTAAAATTAACTTTTAAAGCATTTGACGCTGTATCGTCTGATTCAATCTCTTCTGCTTGTCGTGAAAGATCCTGAATTCTTTTATTTTTTTGTCCTAGGATTTGTTGCAGAAAATGATCTTTATCATAGAATCTTTGAAGAAATTGACTATCGTCCATTATACTTGGGTCAAATATAGTGGATAAATAGTCATTAAAAACCTTATTGGAAACTGCAACACCTTTACCTCCAATATTTGGATCGTATTCGAACTTCCACTTATGTTCATTTTTGATTGTTAATTTAGAAGTTCCAATCTTGTTTAAAACTTTAATTACACCAGACGGAGATTGAGAATCATAATAAAGACCATCTACAGAGAGTAAAAACTGACCTTTCTTTGATCTCGGCGGACCAAATACTAATCTAATAAGTTCTTTTTCAATTTCTGCATCTCTATCGACTCCAATTCTAAATCCTGTGTCCTTAAGAAGATTTCTTGCACTTTCTGTAAAGGCTGGCTCTAAATCAGGATTTGCTTCTCTATCAGAAATAATTCCATTAATATTTCTAAGAAGACTATCTGTTTTGATTATAAAATTTCCAGCCTCTTGAAGTCTTCTTTTATTTTGTTCATACTCATTTTCAAAAAGTCTTCTAAAAGCATCTGGATTAGTAGTTGCTAGTTCTTGTTTTCTTACAGATGCTAAGCCTCCAGTGTAGTCCAGATATTGTTTATAGGTTCCAAAGCAATCTATAATATTGTTAATTTGAGCTTGAGTAGCTTGGTAATTAGTGTATAAACGACCTCCAAATGCAGCAGCAGCATTAACAAATCCTAGAAGTTGATTAAGAACTCCTCCTTCGTCTGAATCCATTCCAAATTTGGAAGTATCTGATACAAATCTAAAAACTCCTTCTTCTGTATCATATTCAATGATTCCAGTTAGCCCAAGAGTATACTTAACAATTTTCTTTAATACTTCATCTGCCGCATCTCTTCCATTTTCAGAAGCTGTAGCCATCTCCATAAGGACTGGAGTAGGAAGTAATCTAAGAATATCTGCTCCTAGATTTAACATGCATTGGGGCATTCCAAATGCACTCCCCAAGGCTAGAATTCCATTCTGCCCACGTCCTGTTATAGCGAGGTACGTGCGGATATCAAAGACGGCCAACTAAGGGTTTCTCCTTATATATTCTAAAGTTTCTATATTACTCCCCATAATTATTTAATTTTCTATCCTGTAAATTAACATTGGCAGGACTAGCAGAAACTCTGCTTCCTTTATTTAGATCCAATCTTCCTCCAGATAAATGTGCAGTAGAATCTCCCCCAATGTTAGTATCGACTCCTTGAATATTAACTGTAGTTCCGGCCTTCAAGTTCAAGGCTCCACCAGCTTCTATAGAGATATTTCCATCAGCTTTTACATCTATAGTTGCAGCTTTTATTTTCAATGCCCCATCAGCCCATATAGTCACTGGGCCAGCGGAATCTATTTGGATTAAACCGTCCACTCCCAGTGCATCTATATAAATTTTTCCTGTAGTCCCCTTTGCTGTAATGTTTATATCCTTGTAGTGAGAATTCATATTAACATTACCATATTGTTCAGCAAATGCTGGATCTCTATAAATTCCTGTAGAGGCGTTCTCTATAGTAATTTCTCTTCCA
>Ga0137432_1000762_pt1 | contig 12958 bp, 18 predicted proteins | sample EasRivERMZT820_2_FD_102337 | JGI IMG/M metagenome (GOLD analysis project Ga0137432, IMG submission 102337) | Soil microbial communities from meander-bound floodplain in the East River, Colorado, USA - East River MetaG ERMZT820_2 | ecosystem: Environmental > Terrestrial > Soil > Floodplain ...
CGGTCCTCGTGTTCAACGCGGCGGCTTCCCTTTTGCAGTCCATGTTGCAGGAGAAGGGCTTTTACGAGGGCGAGATGGACGGGGACTTCGGGCCGGCGTCAAGGGCGGCTCTCCTTCAGTATTTGGCGACAAAGAGATGAAACGGCTTCTCGCTATGTGCATTCTGCTGGGCGGGTGCACGACGGCTCAGGTGACGGCCGGGTGCGACGATGTGCATGATCTGTTGTCCAGCCCGCTGGTGGACATGGCGCCTATCGAGGTGCGTGCGGCAGCGGCGGCCCTGCGCATAGGATCGTACGTTTGCGGCACGCCGGAGTATGCCGCGGCGCGGAATGGAGTGCTGTCATGGATAAGGTCGCGTTGAGTGACCCGGCAGGCGGGTGATGGAGGAGGATGAAGTCGTGCCGCCTCCGTTGTCTGATTCGACCGGGGGCCGCACTCTCGCCGCGATTGGCGAGCGCGTCGCGGTGGTCGAGACGACCGTGCGGGAGGCGCTGCCGGTCATCCGCTCGAACATCCACAACATCAACAACGAGATGCAGAAGGTCGTCGCGCAGGGCGAGCGGTGCGACCGGAACCTGGAACTCATCCTCTCCAAGCTGGCCGATTTGCCGAGCATCGCCTCATCGGCCACGGCGTTCGCCGCGATGCACCCCGAGTTGCGCGAGGTGTTGCGGGAGCGGGAGCAGAGCCTCGGCCTGGCGGCGTTCGTGCGTAGGTTCGGGATGATCGTCGGCGCCGCCGCCGCCTTGGTTGCCGTGCTGAGCGGGGTCGGCGCGTTCTTCATCTGGCTGTCGCAGAACCTGAAACCGCTCTAGCGAGGGACGCCGATGGACATCATCCTTATCATCCTGGTCGTCCTGCTGCTGTTCGGCGGCGGCCTCGGCTACCACCGCTACGGCTACGGCGGCGGGTTCGGCATCGTCGGCGTGCTGCTGGTGATCCTGGTGATCTACCTCCTGGTGGGGCGCGGGCGGTTTTGACACGAAAGCAGGCGATCCTGGTGTCGATCGTCGCGCCGGTGTTACTGGTGGTGGTGATCCTGATCTTCGGCGGGGCGTGGTAATTCGCTGCGGCTGGCAGCCGCTGGCCGAGGTGCTGGCTGAGCCGAACCTGCCCGACCTGATCCGCTCCTATTGGGAGGAATTGAGCCCGCACCCCGGGCTCGTCTGCGATCCCGACTGGCCGCTGATGCTGACGATGGAGGCCGAGGGGCGGTTCAGGGTGTGGACCTGTCGGGTCGACGGCACCCTAGCGGGGTTCATCGCGTTCCACTTCATGACGCATATCGCCTATCGGAGTACGGTCCTGGCGATCGACGCCGGGCACTACCTGGGAAGCGCGTGGCGCAACCGGGGCCGGATCGGGTATAGAATGTGGCGCAGCGTCAAGCCGGCGCTGAAGGCGGAGGGAGCGGTCCTCGCCATGCTGCACGACAATGCCGCGCGCCCGCTGATGCCGTTCTTCCTGTCGCTGGGCGCCGAGCCGTTCTCGACGATCTACTGGTGGGATTTGAAGTAGCCAGAGGAGATAGTCCGATTCAGAGCATGGGCGCGGGAGGAAGCGGATCAAGCGCTGGTTCACCTAGCGTATATTTGCCTCCTGGACAGGACGTGGCGGCCAAGACGTGGGCCGACCTTCTCAACCCGCTCGCCGGCGTCGCGGGGAACGCCGGGGCCGGCACGCCGGGCGCGTGGGCCTACCCGCAATCGCAGTCGCTCTACCCGACCGGCTACAACCAGGTCTCGCAGTTCCTGACCGGCTCGCCCTACGGCCCGACCCTCTACGACCAGAACATGGGCACCGCGGTCGGCTCGGCGACGAACGCCTACAACAATTTCCTGCCGACCTACGGCGCGGTGACCGGGGCGATCCCCGGTCTCGTCGGAGGCGCGACCGCCGGCATGCCGTACCTGCCGCAGACGCTGGAGAACGCTTTCTCGCCGTACTACGGGACGATGGTGCAGGCGGCGGCCGACAACCCGCTCTATCCGCAGGCGATGACCGGCGCGTCTCAGGCGGCGGCCTACGGCGGCCAGGGCGCGCAGGACATGATGACGCAAGCCCGGGCGCTGATGATGTCTGGCTTCGACCCGCAGGCCGGCCTCTACAACCGGGGCCAGCAGCAGCTCCTCGACAAGTCGAATGCGGTCAACGCGATGTCGGGTCTGTCCGGTCCCTACGCCGCCGGGGTCACCAGTAACGCGCTCGGCAATTACGACATCAACTGGCAGAACCAGCAGCTGGGGCGCCAGATGCAGGCGGCGCAGGCATCGTCGCCCCTCTTCACTGGCGCGACCAACCTCGCCTACGGCTCGGCGCAGATGCCGAACCAGGTCTACATGAAGCAGATCTCCGACGTGCTCGCCGCGCTCGAGGCGCAGAACCGGGCCGGGCAGAGCGGCGTCTCGAGCTACGGCGGTATGATCGACGCCATCGGCCGGGGTCTTCAGGGCGGCCTAGGCCTCGGCACGACCGGGGCACAGGGCCTGACCTCGATCGGCGGCGCGCCCTACTCGACCGGCGCCACCATCGCCAACAACTCGCTCAGCGGCCTCAGCAACCTGAACAATATGCTGACAAGCGGCGTCAACATCGGCAACCAGCAATACACGCTGCCGATGGAGGTGATGAACCAGCTCGCCAAATACATGGGGCTCGGGCAAACGGCCTCCGGTATCAACGACCAACTCGGTCGGAGCGCATTCAATCAGCAGGCGTCCGGCATCGGCGGCCTTCTCAGTGGGGCAAACATGCTGTTCAACCCGACTAGTGGCTGGTTCCCCGGTGCGATTAGCGGCCTGGCGGGCCTATTCGGTTCCGACCGGCGGCTGAAGCGCGACATCGAGCAGATCGGTAGGCTGCGCAACGGCCTGCCGGTGTACCGCTTCCGCTACCACTGGAGCGGGCGCTCGACGATCGGGCTGATGGCCGACGAGGTGGAGAGGGTTCACCCCGAGGCGGTGGTCGATGGGCCGGGCGGCCTGAAGATGGTCAATTACGCCCTGGCGGTGGGGTAGGCGATGCCGGAATGGCTCATGGCATTCCTGCGGATGGCGCAGCAGCAGCAACCGCAGGGAGGCGCGTTCGATCCGACGTACGGATTGCCCGGTTCGATGGGGGCGACTCCGGCTGGGGCGGGCGGTCAGGGCGACCCGGTGCTTGGTCTGTTCAACCAGCAGATGCCGGGGTGGAACCGCTTCCACACGAACCGCTACCCGGAGATGTTCCGCGGCACCAACCGGGCGTTTCAGGGGCCGATGACGGGCGACCCGGTGCTCGCGCCTCCGCGCCTGCCGCCGGTCAACATGCCAAGCATCCTCGGCGTGGACCCGGGGACCGGGGCCGGCATCCCGCCAGGCGGCTGGATGGCGCGGCCGCCGCTGCCGTCCCTTGAGGAAATCCTTTACGGGCGGAGAACCTGATGTTCAATCTCGCGGCCCTCGGCGCCGGCATGGGGCAATTCGCCGAGCAGTATCGGCAACAGCAGGAGTCGGCGCTGCGGCAGATGGCAGCCGAATTCCAACTCAATCTGCTCAAGCAAAAGCAGGAAGAGGAGCAGTTACTGGGAGCGGTTGCTCGCAGTGGGCCAATCCCCGGCTTCGGGCCGATGAACATTCCGGGGCAACAGCAAATCCAGGGCCTGCCGCAGTCGCCGGCACCGCAGGCAATGCCGCAGGCAATGCCCCAGCAGGCGGCGCCAGCCGCAGCGCAGCCGCAGGCGCCGCCTTCCTATTATGCGCCGCCGGACATGGTAGCCGCCGGAGAGGCGGTAGCAACGCCGCAGTCCGGGGGCGTGCCGGGGGCGATAGACCTCGACGCACCGCCGACGGCCGCCGAGTTGGCGCGGGCCGAGCCTCCCGTCGGAGAGCCCGCAGCAACGACGAGCGTGACCGGCGCGGATGGCATAACCACCAACACGACCGACGTGCCGCTGGGCAATGTGGCTGCCGCGCCTGCCGCGCCTGCCGCGGCTCCGGCTGGGCCGTCGCCATCGACCATTTCGTCTCCAACCGAACTTTCGCAAATCCTGTCGATGTTCAACCAGGCCGATCCATCGCAGATCGCAGCTCACATCAAGAAGGTCAGGCCGGATGCTAACGATGGCGCGGTGTGGCGGGCGACTGCCACCTTGATGAAAATGAGCCGAGGCGACATGCAGCAGCAGATCGCAATGGCTGGCGTGATGAAGTTCCTGGTTGGCGAGCAGAGGAGGGTCGGCGCCCTTACCGGAGAGTATGGCGGCAAGCCGACCGTCCAGTCGCAGGGGCTTCAGTTTCGCAAGGAAGCAGCAACCGGCACGGTTGGTGGCCAGCAGACGGTGGCGCAGCAGAACGCCAATACGGCGAAGGGCAATCTTGCCGCGCGCAAGGATGCGCAGGCCGCGCTTCAGGAATACCGGAAAGCCCGAGAGGCCAACCTGCAGAGTCGCTTCGATCAGCGGCAGCTAGACCGGGTGACCGCCACTGCCGACAAGGCCTCGGCCGACGCCATCAAGGTCATGGCGAGGCGGCACGGGTTGCTCAAATCCCAGATCGACGCGATTGATATGAGCTTGGACGCGGTGAAGCCAGAGACGAAGAAGAAGCGCGATCAGATTTTCCGCGAGATGCAGGATCTGGAAAAGCGTATCGACGCGCGGGTGCAGGCGGTCGAGGCGGCCAACCCGGTAACCGAATCCGAGTGAGATGGCGACCCCGTTCGACTACGGCGTCAACTACCTGTCGAGCGCGCTGGGCCTGACCCCTGAGCAGGCGCGTGGCGCCGTCCGGTGGATGGATAAGATCGAGAGCGGCCTCAACCCCTCGATCGTCAATCCAACGAGCGGTGCTTTCGGGATCGCGCAGCACCTCGGCCCCCGCAAGCAGGCGCTGTTTCGGGCATACGGGACAGCTCCCTCTATCGAGCAGCAGTTCTCCTTCATCGCCGATGAGTTGCGCGGCCCCGAGGCGCGGGCGCTGCAATCCCTGCGCACGGCCAAGACCGAGGACGAGGCTTTCCGCATCTGGGGCCGGGACTTCGAGCGCCCCAGCCCGGCGGAGTATGCCAAGGCGACCGGCGGCTATTCGAGCGGGATGCGCCAGCGCTCCAGCAAGCCGGAGGGCTACTACGGCGGCGCGCTGAACGTCACGGTTCGGCCGCCGGGGGTCGAGTTTCCGATCGAGGCGGCGCTTGATGCGCTGCTGCGAGGCGAGCCGACGGAGGGCGACGAGACCGGCGATCCGATGCTGTTGCTCGACGGGTTGCTCGCCGCCCCAACACAAGAGGCGTCGCCCGCGATCGCCCCGGAGGGCTTGGCCCAGCCGGCGCAGGTCGCCGGCCCGCCGGCCGCCACCTCGCCAACCGTCGAGCCCGCGTCGCTATACGTCGAGCCGCCGCCGGAGATACGGCCGCTGCCGGGCGTCGAGGTGCCGCAGACGGTATTCGAGCCGTCGCGCCTACTGGCCCAATTGCTGGGAGAGACCGCGCCTCCTGCCGCGCAGCGGGAGGTGAATGTCGGAACCGGCATTCCGCTTCAGACCGGCCCGGCGCAGAACCCGCTGCCGCCAGAGACCATGCTCGACCAGCTACTGGGGGCGGCCAAGGATATCGGGGTGGCAACCGCCGGCGTGGCCGAGCAGGCGGCGGCCGGGGCGCTCAACACATTACGGATGCCGGGTCAAGAGCCAGTCCGCACCCAGATCCCGATTGCGCCCGGTGCGCGCGCCGCCGAGGGGGCGCTGACCTTTGCCACGGGCGGCCTGCTGTCGCCGCTCTCCACGCCGCTGCGGGGCGCGGTGCAAGCGGCGCAGGAAGCCGGACGTATCGCTCAGGGTGTTTCACGTGAAACATCGGCCGCGATGCCGGCGCTTGCGGCCGATGCGCGGGGCGGCGTGGTGCTGCCTTTTGGTCCGGCGCATGCGGCGAGACAGGCTGCGGCTGGAGAAGCGAAAAGGACGAGGGTAGCCCAAAATCTGGAGGAGATGCGCTCCGGGTTGCTTGGCTCGCCATCTCATCCGGTCCCGGAGGCAGTCAAAGAGGCATTGCGCAGGAACGGTCTTCTGGGCTTTGACACGATCTCCGAGGCATTGGCGGCGATTCGGTCGCACCCCGACTGGAAATTGCGGTGGGACATGTCCGACGCAACTCCAGCCAGTCTCGGCATGCGTGATGTCGAGCGGCAGCGGTTCCTATCAGACCGGGCGGTGATCGAGAAATACGTTTCGCGCCCACAGGGATCGTGGACCGATAAGGATTTCCCCGCTCCAATCAAATCCCGCCGCAGCCTGCTCGATGACGAAGGGGGCGCGCTCAACGTTCAGAAAATGGTCGACGACATCAAGGAAACCTCCGCCGCTGCGGTTCGCGATCTGCAGATGAAGGTCGTGCCGATGGCGGCTGGCGAGGATGCGGGCCGGGCAGTCGCTAAGGACTATGCCGCCAGCGAGCGCAAGGCGCGGTTCTGGCGCTCCGAGTTCGACACCAAGCTGCGCAAGCTGTCCGCTGCCGATCAAAAGGCCATGTGGGAGGCAATGGACAACGCCTCGGTCGATGCGCAAATGATCGGAGGCCGCGCCGGTATTGAGTACGGGATGCGCCACATCCACGCCCTGCCCGACGCGCAGCAGAAGCTTCTGATGGACATGGAGCGGCGTGGCATCGAGTTGTGGGAGAAGGCGCGAGATGTCGGCATGGTGGCGGAGGGGGCCGAGCGACTACCGTTCTATGTCATGCGCGGCATCGTCGAGATCGCGGACGATGGCGTCTCTCGCCTCGCCTCCCGTGCCGCCCGGGGTCAGGGGCTCACCAACATTGAACAGTTCGGAGTCAACCTGACGACGCGCGGGCCGATGTCGCGGGGGTTCCTTACGGCTGCGCAGACCGAGGCGGCCGCAAAGACGTTTTCCGAGAACGCGGAGATCGTGCGCAACATCCGCGTCCTGCCGATGGCCTATGAGCGGTTCGAGAAGGCTATCGCCGGTCGCCGTCTGATTAACGACCTGAAATCGATCGGGGAGGCGACCGGGAAGCCGACTGTGGTCGAGGGGGAGGCGCTGGGAGACAAGTGGTTCACCGTGCCGCATCCGGCCTTCAACGCTTACCGCCCCCGGATGAGCAGGAACGAGGCCGGTGAGATCGGCCCGGTGATGGATGAAAACGGCAAGGTCGTGATCGACAAGGTACCGCTCTACGTCAGCCGCGAGTTCGAGGGGCCAATGCGGTCCATCATGCGGGGCGAGACGGGGTGGTGGTACAACGCCTCGATGCAGCTCAAGGGTGCCGCGATGGCGACCATCATGAACTCGCCGGTAATCCATAACGCGGTCGAGTATGGCCGCGCGCTCGGCGCCATGCCGGGCAAGGTCGGGTCGTTCAAAATCTACTTCATCGGCAACCAGGTTCGGAAGAACCCTCGGATCATGGAGAAGGCGATCGACGATGGGCTTGTGCCGATCGGCGAGCGCGGCTACATGCAGGACATCGAGGGCATCGCGACCGGGGCGGACCTGGCTCCGGGGCGGGGACTCCTGGCGAAGGGGGCCGGGGCGCTGACCGATGTCGTCTCGCCCCAGGCCGGTCAGGCGGTCAGGCGCGGCATCGACCGGGCCGGCGACTTCTGGCACCAGACGCTGCTGTGGGACCGAGTGGCCGACCTCCAGGCAGGGCTCTACAACGAGTTCACCAAGGATCTCATCAAGAAGGGCGTCGACCGAGATACGGCGTCCAAGATGGCGGCGCACTTCGCCAATCGCTTTGCTGGCGCGGTCCCGAATGAGGCGATGTCCGAGGGCGCCAAGAAGCTGCTGAACTTCGTCCTGTTCTCGCGCTCGTTCACGACCGGCAACCTCGGCGTTATGAAGGATATGGTTTCGGGGTTGCCGCGCGACGTGCAGGCGCAGCTGGGGCGCAATCTGACCGAGCTTGAACGGAAGGCCGCTACCTCGATCGCCCGGCGCAAGGCGATCGGCACGGTGATGGTCGATGTCGGGCTGATGTACCTGTCGAACGCTATTCTCCAAAGCGGCATCGAGGCGCTGCGCGAGGATAAGGGGTTGGACGACGTAGGCCGAGACTACGCCGAGCGGATCGGCGAGATGCTGAGCCGCGCTCGCGAGAGCCCGCTCGACTTATTGAACCCGCTGCATGATGTCGAGATGCTGCGGTCGATCTCGCCCCTCAGCACGAACGAGCCGGGGAAGGACGAGCGGGTTAGGCTCGGGTATCGGGAGGACGGGACCGCCGTCTATATCCGCTCGCCCGTCGGCAAGATTGGCGAGGAGTTTGAGGGTTGGGCGACGCGCCCCCTGGAGATGTGGCGCAACAAGGAGGGGACCATTGTCAGGCCTCTCTTTAACATTCTGGAGAACGACCGAGGCTTTGGCGGCCGGGTTGAGCAGGTTTACAACCGGAATCCCGATGGCCTTGGCGAGCGGGCCAAGGTGCTGGGTGATATCCTGTGGGAGTTCATGCGGTCCCAGACCCCGGAGTTGCAGCTTCGAGCGGCGGGGCGGATGCTGTCGGGCAAGGGGGATTGGGTCGATACGGCCCAGGCGCTGGCTCCGTTCGCCGGATTCACCGTGTCGCGTGGGGCGCCCGGCGGGGAGGCGATAGGAGAATTGTACCAGGCCAGCGGTGAGCACGAATACAAGGTCAGGTCGGCATTACCGGAAGTGCGCGACCTGGTGCGTGACGGCAAATACGACGAGGCGCAGCAGAAGCTGGAGGATCTCCAGGTTCCTCCGAAATTGCAGCGCTATTATATGAAGGTGTACGGCACACCGGAGGCTCGCCTGTCGCCGCGCGCCATGCGGGATTTCCAGCGCTACTCCACCCCAGAGCAGCGGCGCCGAATGGAGATGCAGATGCGCCGCCGCGACGAGAGGGATTTGCGCCCACCCGCTGCGGGGCCATAGTTCATGGCTTCCCGGCAGGGCCGGGTCCACCTCGGGCCGACCGAGGCAATGTCGCAGGGTTAAGCTGCGCCGGGGTTTTCGGCTATGGTGCCGGGGTCCGGTGCCCGAAAACAGGAAAGTGGAAGCGCCCCAGCGCCGCCGGCCCCTAGCCCGTCGCGGGAGGCTCAGCCGGGGGCATTGTCGGGCCAGATGATGCTGAGCAGGAGCGCGATTTCGACGGCGGCGCATCCAAAAGCGATGTATCGCTGCCATGCCTTTTGAAGGATCGCCGCTCCCACCAGTGCGAGGCATAGCATCGCAGCGCACGGTATTGCCGCGCTCACCGCCCCGGCTCCGCGTCGAGGGGGGTGGGTTGGGTGACAAGCTCGTCGCGCTCCTGGGTGAGGCGATCTATTATTGATCGCAGTAGGTCGATGTCATCGTCACCGTAGTATGAAGGCGCTCGTCGGGCTGGGTGATACACATCGGCGCGGCGACGTAGCAGGTCGGCCAGCCGCTCGGCGTCCTTCGTGGAGGTCATTGCAGATGCTCCCTGTAAGCCTGACAGCCTGGACAGCGCTTCGATGGTGGATCGGCCTCGAATATGCCGCAATCCACACATAGCCGGACGAACCGGCCGAGATGATCGCGCGTCTGCTTACGGCGCTCGGCGTCCTTCGTGGGGTCAGTCATGGGGAGGCTCCCGACAGAATGTTCCGCTCCATGCGGTCGAAAGCGTCCTCATCATTGAAGCTTTCAGATGCAACGATGGCGGCACAGCGCATCCGCTCCTCCCGCACGCCGGCCGCGCGGAAGCGGTCGAGGGCGAGGGCGATGTCTTGATGAATGACTAACGATGATCCAGCGTATATTGGAATGTCGATATCTACCCAGTTTTGGATAAGCTTTCGTGATGCCTCCAGTGCTTCCTGGCTCGGCTCGGTCGGGGCGCGCTCCGGGGAGGGGGTGTCAGACATCGGTACAACTCCCACGGAAGCGATTGCCGGACCAATCAAGCTTCTCCTTGCCTCCGTCGCTGGTGGTGGGAGGGGAGGGCAAGGGCATGTAGTGGGTGAATGCGCCCGCTCGGTAGCCGGGGCCGTCAGCAGTTTGCCACTGGAAGTCGTCCTTGGTGTCGTCCCAGAACGCGACGACCATGAAGTCGCTCTCGGTCGTGCCGAGCAACCATTCCTCACCGGAATTTCGAGCAGCATCGTCTATCGACCGCCAGCCCGCCTCAAGCTCGCGCTGAGCCGCCTGTAGGGCTCGCCAGTGGGCCTCGTCGCGCTCCTGGGTGAGGCGATCTATCACTGCAAGAAGTTCACGCTCGCGGTAAGTCGATGTCGCGCGTATCTCGGCCAGCCGCTCGGCGTCCTTCGTGGGGTCAGTCATGGGAAGGCTCCGCTGCAATCGTGGCCGGGATGAAGCGTTACGCCGCAGCGCCAACACAGGGAGGGGTCGCGTGGGACATATACCTCACCAGGGGACTCGCCTTCACGTATAGCTCTAATGGCTCGTGAGCGCGGGATGCGTCCGATAGCCCAAGTGAAACACCGTTCCCTCTCCTCTCGCACGCCGGCCACGCGGAAGCGGTCGAGGGCGAGGGCAAAATCCTGGCGCAGCTTGTCTTCGCAGGCGTCCTCTAGGCTGTACGACAGCAACGCACGCACGTCGGCGAAGAAGCCTTTCGGTAGAAGCTCGTGAGCAACCGTACTCGCTTCCTTACTCGGCTCGGTCGGGGCGCGCTCCGGGGAGGGGGTGGTGTTGGGGGTCATGGTTCAGCCTTCCTCTTGAAGTCGATCGCCAGCCAGATCGCCGCGCTGTCGCCCACGTTGATCGCGCTGCGGGGGGCGAGGCGGTTGACCAGCACCAGGAGGCCGGTCGTCGGCATCATGATCTCGGGGCCGCAGAACCACGTCACCGCCGGGCTCGTCCGCAGCATCAGGATCGCGTGCTCGTCCTCGCCGCCCTGGCGCCAGTCCATGCAGGCCCCAGCCGGCAGCAGCTCCAGGTCGATGCGGCCGAACTCGATGCCGCCCATCTGGTCGCCGAGACGCTTCACCCGCTGGATCGCATTGTTCAGCTCGGCCCACTTGCCGGCGGCGGCGTAGGGCGGGATCGTGAATTTGCCGTCATCACGCGGGCGGCGCACCGGGCAGGCCAGCGTGCCGCCGCCATCGTCCTTGAACAGCCCGATTCGAGTGCGCAGAGACGCTATGAGGTCGAACGGGTCGAGGTGCGCGGCCGCGAGGAACGATGCCACCTACGCGGCCCCCGGCGTCTCTGGCGGCCGCAGGTTGTCGCTGACCAGCGAGACGACGGCTGGTTGCTTCCCCTCGATCATCCGCAAGGAGCGCCGCAGCCAGTCCTCGCCGATCTCCATGACCACGACCGACGCGACCTCGCCATCGGGCATCGTCCGGCCGGCCACGACGCCGGAGATCGCCGCCGCCGCCTCGGCGCTCGGGGCAACCAGCAGGTTGGTGAACGGGCGGTTGCCGTCCAGGACGATCGAGACACAGTAGGCTTTGAGTTCGCCGCTCATGTGTGCCTCCCTGTGCCGTCAGGCTGAATATTCCAGGTGCGAGCACGGTTGATGCCCATCTTGGCGTCTACGGCCGCATGTAAATCGCCCCCGACCTTGCCAGCCCATGCATACAGAAGGATTACCAGGTCGGCCGCCTCGACCATCGTCTCAGCTTGAGTTGCCGAACCAAGGAACTCGTTAAATTCCTCGCGAAGGTGATCGAGGATTCCCTCTTCGGTCGCGTCGGGGAATTGCTCGGCCTGCCACCGGTTGATGGTTGCCTGCGTCTCGCTCATCGCTCGCCCCCAAACGGAGCCAGCGAGCCGACGAGGTGCTCGCGGCGCTTGGCGGCCCGGGTCTGCAGCAGGGTCATGCGCTCAGCATGCTGCGCCGGCGGCCCGAGTTCAAAGCTCAGCCGGTCGAGGATCTCGAACGCCGGCCACTCGCCAAGGCGCGTCAGCATCTCCTTGTCCTCCTCGACGTCGATGTCGTGGGCGATCTCCTTCCACCACTTCTGCACCTCAGCGGCGGCGTCCGAGAGCGCTGGGGCGGCCTGTTGGCGCTGCGGGGCACGGGTGGCACCGTTGCCGCGCGAGGCACCGCTGGCGGGCGCGCCCTCGCCCTGTGCCGTCTCGTCGGCGTCCTTCTCGCCGGTCGGCACCTTGAAGACCTGCCGCAGGAACTGCTTCTCGACGTAGCTCTGCGCCGCGCCATAGGTCTGCGGCCCATTGATCGGCATAGCCAGCGTGCGCGACATCGGCAGCGTCGACATCACGCCTGACTCGTGCAGGAACGTCAGCTCGTAGCTGGCGAACAGCCAGGGTGTTTTCTTCTCGCCCTCCGAGACGCGGACCTCACTTTCCGCTTCGTTGATGAGAAGCGCGAGGCCGGCATCGGCCATCAGTGGGCCGATGATCTCGTAGAACTTGTCGACGCTGACGTAGTTGTATCGCGCGTGCTCGTTGCGCTCGTCGACGCCGAGGCGGCGGATCTGCTTCTTGACCGCGATAACGGCGGCGGCGATCTCAGGGGGCATGGTCATTTTACTTTACCTTGCGTGAGGGTTGGTTCCGCAGCCAGCGAGCCACATAGGCCCCTGGCGACGGGTCGGAAAGCAGGTCCTGGTAGGCGCTCTCGCCGGCAGAGGGGTAAGCGTACTCGCTGCCCGATTTGAACCGGACGAGCAGCTCGCCCGTGTCCTCATTCCAACCGACCGCAGCTACGTTGCTGCTCCGAACATCTGACCATTCGATCGCCATCACCGTCCCTCCTTGCCGTGCTGTTGGATCGCCCACAATTCGTCCCTTATATTCTCAAATCCGCAACGATAGATGATGGAGAACGCGGCGCTGGCGCCAGCCACGAACGCGCCCTCAAAGTCCGGGCTGTCCATCCCCGGCACGGCCTTGATAAGGCTCCGCCACGCGGCATCCAAGCTGTTGAAGTCAGGGCCGTCAGCCATCAGACTTCCCCTTCCGCGATGTCTTTCTGGTACTGGATCAGCCGCTCGGTCAGCGCCGCGAAGCGCTTGACGCAAAAGTGGCAGCAGCGCTCGGCC
>Ga0137432_1000763_pt1 | contig 12947 bp, 9 predicted proteins | sample EasRivERMZT820_2_FD_102337 | JGI IMG/M metagenome (GOLD analysis project Ga0137432, IMG submission 102337) | Soil microbial communities from meander-bound floodplain in the East River, Colorado, USA - East River MetaG ERMZT820_2 | ecosystem: Environmental > Terrestrial > Soil > Floodplain ...
CCGCTTCATTCAATCACTCGGTGTGACGCTGCCGGCCTACATCGGGGCGATGGCGGTCGCCTCGGTGTTGCGCAACCTGGACGATGCCACAGGGTGGCTGAAGATCGACCCCAAGGCCATGGAGTTCATGGGCAACACGGCCCTCAACATCTTCCTGGTCGTCGCGCTGATGAACCTGAAATTGTGGCAGTTATGGGATCTCGCGTTGCCGCTCGCCACGATCCTGCTCTTACAGGTCGTCGTGGTGGCGCTGGCCGCCTACTTCGCGTCGTTCCGCATCATGGGACGCGACTATGATTCGGCGGTCATGGCGAGCGGGTTCATCGGCTTCGTGCTGGGGACGACGGCGAACGCCGTGGCGAACATGCGGGCGTTGGTGGCGCGTTATGGTCCGGCGCCGCGCGCGTTCCTGGTGGTGCCCCTCGTGGGAGCGTTTTTCATCGACTTCGCCAATGCGCTGATCATCACGCTGTTCTTGAACTGGTTGCGATAGGAAGGCCTCTCGATGACGCTCGAGATTCCTGGGCTTCGCGCTGCTGGCGCGTCGCGGCTCGCCTAAGCGTCAGCCGAGGCGGAGCGGAGTACCGCGTGGAACCGCACATCGCTAAGTTAGGTGGCCGCCACCGTAGCTCAGTGGTAGAGCTCTCGATTCGTAATCGAGCGGTCGTCGGTTCAAATCCGACCGGTGGCTCTTGACAGTTCCCGTCCCAGGTGGAGATTAAGCTGCTCACGATGAACTTCGCGCTGCTGCTTCTGGCCCTTATCCTGCTCCTGAGCCTTACGCTGCTCAGGGGAGGGTTCGTGGCGCGCGCGGAGATCAGCATCTAGAAATCGCTCAACAGTAGCTCGAAGCAGCACCGGCGCCGCGGACCCAAGAGGTTCGCGGCTTTTTGTTTTTCACCCGCGGGGAGGAAGCCATGGCCAGGGACGTGATCATCTTCGATACGACGTTGCGCGACGGCGAGCAGGCGCCGGGTAATGCGATGACCCCGGAAGCCAAGCTGCGACTGGCCCGCCAGCTCGACGCGCTCGGCGTGGACGTCATCGAAGCCGGCTTCCCCGCCGCCTCGCAGGGCGATCTGCGCGGCGTGCAGCAGGTTGCGGACGCGGTGCGCCGCCCGATCATTGCCGCGCTGGCGCGCTGCCACGACCGCGACATCGACGCCGCCGCCGAGGCGCTCGCCTCCGCGCAGCGCAAACGCATCCATGTGTTCATCGCCACGTCCGATCTGCATCTCGAGCAAAAACTCCGCATCGATCGCCGCGCCTGCCTCGAGCGCATCCGCGCGTCCGTGCGCCGCGCGCGCGCCGCCGCCCCGGACGTGGAGTTCTCGGCCGAGGACGCGACGCGCAGCGACTTCGAGTTTCTGTGCGAGGCGGTGGCCACGGCCATCGCGGCAGGAGCGACGACGATCAATCTGCCCGACACCGTCGGGTACACGACCCCGTCCGAGTACGCCGCGCTGTTCCGCGCCGTGCGCGAGCGGGTCCCCGAAACGGAAACGGTCGTGCTCAGCGCGCACTGCCATGACGACCTCGGGCTCGCCGTGGCCAATTCGCTGGCGGCGATCGAAGCGGGCGCCGGACAGGTCGAATGCACGGTGAACGGCATCGGGGAGCGGGCCGGCAACGCGGCGCTCGAGGAGATCGTCATGGCGGCGCGCACGCGACCTCAGGTCCTCTCATTCCAATGCCGGGTCAATCCGCGCGAGATCGTCCGCACCAGCCGGCTGCTCTCGCATGAAATCGGTGTGTTCCCGCAGCCCAACAAGGCGATCGTGGGACGGAACGCGTTCGCCCATGAGGCCGGGATCCACCAGCACGGCATGCTGCAGAACGGCCTGACGTACGAGATCATCTCCCCCGAGACGGTGGGCGCCGGCGGCTCGAGCATCGTGCTGGGGAAGCATTCGGGCCGCCATGCCCTCGAGCGTCGCTACCGCGATCTCGGCTACGAGCCCGATGCGACCACGATCGAGCAGCTCTACCAGGCGTTCACGGCGCTCGCCGACAAGAAGCGGCAGATCCTCGATGAAGACCTGCTCACGCTGCTGCACGAAGGATTTCACCGCGCGCCCGAGGTCTACAACGTCACGAAGCTGCGCGTGACGTGTGGCACCGAATCGGCCTTCGCCGAAGTCAATATGGCCGGCCCCGGGTTCACCGATCGCCGCGCCTCCGCGACCGGAAACGGGCCGATCGCGGCCGCGTTCGCGGCGATCGCCGAAGCGGTGGGCCGCACGATCGAAGTGCTCGATCTCTCCGTACAGTCGGTCACACCGGGGCGCGATAGTCTGGGCCGCGTCGTGCTGCAGGTACGGATCGACGGCAAGTCGCTCAGCGGGCATGGCGCCTCCACCGACATCGTCGAGGCGGGAGCACGCGCTCTGGTGCACGCGCTGAACAAGGCCGATCACGCCGACGGACTCGAAACGGCAGCACTGAGCAGCAGCTACTTCTGGGGAGTGTAGCCATGAGCGAGCTCCTGACGGGCGCGCAGATCATCTGTCGCACCCTCGTCGACGCGGGTGTCGACGTGATGTTCGGCTATCCCGGCGGCGCGATCATGCCGTTCTACGACGCGCTGCACGGGCACAGCGGCTTGCGCCACATCCTCGTGCGTCACGAGCAGGCGGCGGCGCACGCCGCCGACGGCTACGCGCGCGCCGGACAACGCGTCGGCGTCTGTGTCGCGACGTCCGGCCCGGGCGCCACGAATCTCGTGACCGGCCTTGCCGCGGCCCACATGGACGGCTCGCCGGTGCTGGCGATCACGGGGCAGGTGGGACGTCCGATGCTGGGGCGCGACGCATTTCAGGAGACCGACGTTGTGGGCGTCACGATGCCCGTGACCAAGCACAACGTGCTGGTGCGCGACATCGAAGAGCTGGCGGACGACCTGCGCGATGCGATGGCGATCGCCATGGAAGGACGGCCCGGTCCCGTGCTGGTGGACGTGCCGAAGGATGTCCAGAACCAGAAGGCCGAATACAAGGGATTAGGGACTAGGGATCAGGGCCTCGGGAAGGACCAATCCGAGATCTCCGACAATAGTCCAATGCAACAAGTCGCAAAGATGATTGCCGAGGCCGAGCGACCGCTGCTGATGATTGGGCGCGGCGTCATCATCAGCGGGGCCTACGCCGAGGTTCGAGAGCTCGCCGAGCGGACCGGCATTCCGGTGATCACGACGCTGCTCGGCATCAGCGCGATCCCGCAGGAGCATGAGCTGCATCTCGGGATGCCGGGGATGCACGGAGAAGTTCACATCAACAAGGCGATCCAGACGGCCGATCTCATCGTCGGTATCGGCATGCGGTTCGATGATCGGGTCACCGGCGCCATCGCGACCTTCGCCCCCCGCGCGAAGATCATACACATCGACATCGACGCAGCCGCGATCGGCCGCAATGTGCGCGTCGACCTCGGCGTCGTGGGTGACGCGCGGCGCGTGGTGGCGCGGCTGCTGCAGTTCGTCGCCCCCCGCGACGCATTGCCATGGCGCGCCGAGATCCGGGGGCTGATGCGGCAGCGTGACGAGGTGTTCGCCGGCGGGTTGTCCCCCGAGGTGATTCTCTCCGCGCTGGCAGAGGTCACCGGCGGGCGCTGCACCGTCGTCTCCGACGTGGGGCAGCATCAGATGTGGGTCGCGCAACGCTACCCGTTCCAGCGGCCCAATACGCACATCACCTCAGGCGGCCTGGGCGCGATGGGGTTCGCGGTGCCCGCCGCGATGGGGGTTCGCCTGGCGCGGCCCAACGAACCGGTCTGGGCGATTTCCGGTGACGGGGGATTCCAGATGAACATGGCGGAGATCGCGACGATGGTGCAGGAAGGCATCGAGGTGAAGCTCGCGATCTTCAACAACGGCTACCTCGGCATGGTGCGCCAGTGGCAGCAGTTCTTCCACGGCGGCCGCTACTCGAACACGCCGATCTGGAGTCCCGATTACGTGAAGCTGGCGGAGGCATACGGGATTTCGGCCTGGCGCGTCAAACAGGCCTCCGAGGTCAGGGACGCACTGCGCCAGGCCAACGAACGGCCCGGACCGACGTTGGTCGAGCTGGTTCTCGAACAGGAAGCCAATGTGTTCCCCATGATCGTCCCTGGTGGCTCGCTCTCCGAGCCGCTCGAGGCCGCGCCGGTATGAACTCGACGCGCGCGGTATCTGTGCTGATGGTCAGCGACCTGCTCACGCTGAGCCGCGCGTGTGCCGTGCTGCGGCGTCGCAACATGCCGGTGCGCGGTTTCGCGGTTGCCTCGCACGGCGTGCCGGGCATCTGGCACCTCACGTGCGAAATCGACGCGGATGACGCGACGGCGGAGAACCTCACCCTGCTATTCGAAAACGTGGTCGGTGTGCGCAAGGCGTCGATCACCCCCACCTCTTTCCGTGGAGAACGCATGGCAGCGTCAGTGCGCGTGTACTACGAGGCGGATACCGACCGTGCGCGGCTGCGCGATCGCGTGTTCGCCATCATCGGATACGGCAGTCAGGGGCACGCCCACGCGCAGAACCTGCGTGACAGCGGCGCGCGCGTGATCGTCGGCCTGCGGCCGGATGGGGCTTCGTGGAAACGGGCCACCGCGGACGGCCTCGAGGTGCGTTCCGTCCCCGACGCGGCCAAGGCCGGCGATGTGATCATGATGCTCCTGCCCGACACGGAGCAGCGCGGGGTCTATGAGACCGCCGTCGCTCCCGTGCTCGGTGCGGGAAAGACATTGATGTTCGCGCACGGCTTCAACATCCATTTCGGCGAGATCAAACCGCCAGCGAACGTCGACGTTTCGATGATCGCACCCAAGTCGCCCGGGCATCTCGTGCGTAGCGAGTATCAGGCGGGGCGCGGCGTGCCGGGATTGGTCGCGATTCATCAGGACGCGAGCGGCAAGGCGCTGCCCAATGCGCTGGCGTACGCGACCGGGATCGGGTGTTCGCGCGCCGGCGTCATCGGCACCACGTTCGCCGAGGAGACGGAGACCGATCTATTCGGCGAGCAGGCGGTGCTGTGCGGTGGCGTCACCGCGCTCATTCAAGCGGGATTCGAGACGTTGACGGAGGCGGGTTATGCGCCCGAGATGGCCTATTTCGAGTGTCTCCACGAGCTGAAGCTCATCGTCGACCTGATCTATCGCGGCGGCCTCGGCTTCATGCGGCATTCAATCAGCGACACCGCCGAGTATGGTGATTTGACCCGCGGCTCACGCGTCATCAGTCCCGCAGTGCGCGAGGAGATGAAGCGCCTGCTGGCGGATATCCGCAGCGGCGCATTCGCCAAGGAGTGGATCGCGGAATCCCGGGCTGGCGCTCCCCGGTTCAACGAGCTGCGTCGCGCCGCGCAGAACTCTCAGATCGAGCAGGTTGGCGCGAAGCTGCGGGCGATGATGCCGTGGACGGAGGAAGGGGCTCGGGCCTCGGAGCTCGGGACTCGGGAGCGACAAAAGCCTGCCGAGCCCAGAGTCCCGAGTCCCGAGCCCCTCCGGGCATGACGTCTCGGACGCTCTTCGACCGCGTCTGGGACACCCACGTCGTCCGCGAATTGGCGGACGGCGTGGCGCTGCTGTACGTCGATCTGCACCTGGTGCATGAAGTGACGTCGCCACAGGCGTTCGGGGGACTGCGGCGCGCAGGCCGGAGCGTGCGGCGACCGGAGCGCACGCTGGCGACAGTCGACCACAATGTCCCAACCGGCGATCGCTCCCTGCCGATCGCGGACGCAGTGGCCGCGACGCAGGTCGATGCGTTGGGCACGAACGCGCGTGAGTTCGGGATCGAGCTGTTCGATTTGACGTCGCCAGGGCAGGGGATCGTCCACGTGATCGGCCCCGAGCTTGGGGCCACACAGCCCGGCATGCTGATCGTATGCGGTGACTCGCACACCGCGACCCACGGCGCCTTCGGCGCCTTTGCGCTCGGCATCGGCACGAGCGAGGTCGAGCACGTGCTGGCAACGCAGTGCCTCGTCCTTTCCAAACCGCGCAATCTGGAAGTACGCATCGACGGTACGCGTGCCCCCGGCGTGTCAGCCAAGGACCTGATTCTCGCCTTCATCGGCAAGATCGGGACGGCAGGGGCAGCGGGGCATGTGATCGAGTACACCGGCGAAGCGATCCGCGCCCTGTCGATGGAAGAACGCATGACGGTGTGCAACATGTCGATCGAGGCCGGCGCCCGGGCCGGATTGATCGCTCCCGACGACGTGACGTTCGCCTACCTGAACGGACGGCCGCGCGCGCCGTCAGGCGAGGCGTGGCCCACAGCCGTCGAACGGTGGCGCGGACTGCGCTCCGATCCCCGTGCACGCTACGACACCCGCGTTACGCTCGATGCCTCGAGCGTAGGACCTCAGGTCACCTGGGGGACGACGCCCGGAATGGTGGCCGACATCGCCTCCCGGATCCCCGACCCGGCATCGCTGCCGACCGAGGACCAGCGCCAGGCGGCGAGACGCGCGCTCGAGTACATGGGCCTCGAGGCCGGTACTCCGCTCGCGGGCATTCCCATCGATCGCGTGTTCCTGGGCTCGTGCACCAACGCCCGGATCGAGGACCTCCGCGCCGCGGCGAGCGTCGTGCGCGGCCGGCGTGTGGCGCCGCGCGTGCGGGCGATGGTGGTGCCCGGGTCGCAGCGCGTCAAAGCGCAAGCGGAGCAGGAAGGACTGGACCGTGTGTTCCGCGAGGCGGGATTCGAGTGGCGCAACGCCGGCTGCTCCATGTGCCTCGGCATGAACGCGGATGTGCTCGGCCCCGGCGAGCGCTGCGCCGCGACGTCCAACCGCAATTTCGAGGGGCGCCAGGGCCGCGGCGGCCGCACGCACCTCATGAGTCCGATCATGGCCGCAGCGGCCGCGATCGAAGGCCAGCTCGTGGACGTGCGCGAATGGTAAGCCCGTTCGTACGGCACCGGGGTCGAGCGGTTACGTTGCCACGGCGCGACGTGGACACCGACCAGATCATCCCGAAGCAGTTCCTGAAAGGGATCGAGCGGACGGGATTCGCGCCGGCCTTGTTCCACGATTGGCGCTACCGACCGGATGGGTCACCCGATCCCGGGTTCGAGCTGAACGGTCCCTCCGCGCAGGGCGCGACCATCCTGATCACGGGTCCGAATTTTGGCTGCGGGTCCTCACGCGAGCACGCGGTGTGGGCACTGGCTCAGTACGGCTTTCGCGCGATCATCGCGCCGTCGTTCGCCGATATCTTCACCTCGAACTGCTACCGCAACGGGCTGCTGCCGGTGCGGCTCGCGTCCCCCGACGTGGACGCGCTGATCCGCAGCAACGAAGGCGGTCTGCACGACATCGTGGTGGATCTGGAGCAGCAGGTGGTCACGGACGATCGCGGCTTTTCCGCGCGATTCACCGCCGATCCATACGGCCGGGAGCTGCTCCTGCGCGGGCTGGATGAAATCGGCCGCACGCTGCTCGAGCTACCGAGCATCGAAGCCTATGAGCGGAGTCACGCATGAAGACGTATTCCATCGCCGTTCTTCCGGGGGACGGCATCGGCCCCGAGGTGACGGCGCAAGCGGTGCGTGTACTGGAAGCGGTGGGCGAACGGTTCGAGCTACGATTCGCGCTCGAGACATTCCCGGTGGGCGCGGCCGGCGTCGCGGCGGCGAAGAATCCGCTCCCGCCAGAAACCCGAGCGGCCGCCGCGCGCAGCGACGCGGTTTTCCTGGGAGCGGTCGGCGATCCATCGCTGGATAGCGCACCCCGCGAGCTGCGCCCGGAGACCGGCCTCCTCGGCCTTCGGAAACTCCTGAACGTCTATGCGAACCTTCGGCCGGTCACGGTGCACCCGGCGCTGCTCGGCAGCTCGCCCCTCAAGCCGGAGCGGCTCAGAGGAGTCGATCTCCTGGTCGTGCGGGAGCTGACCGGAGGGCTCTACTACGGTGAGCCGCGCGGCCGCAACGGGACACGAGCGGTCAATACGCTGGCCTATACCGCACCGGAGATCGAACGCGTGGCGCGCGTCGCCTTCGCGGCCGCGCGCGGCCGCAGGCGCCTGGTCACCTCGGTCGACAAGGCCAACGTGCTCGAGGTTTCTCAGCTGTGGCGGGAAGTCGTGACTCAAGTCGCACGAGACTATCCCGACGTGCGGCTCGAGCATGTCTACGTCGACACGGCGGCGATGCGGCTGGTGAGTGATCCCGCCTCGTTCGACGTGCTGCTCACCGAGAACATGTTCGGCGACATTCTCAGCGATGAGGCCGCCGTGCTCGCGGGCTCGCTCGGGCTGCTTCCCTCCGCCTCGCTCGGTACGGGGCCGGGGGGGGGGCTGTTCGAGCCGGTGCACGGCTCGGCGCCGCCGCTCGCGGGCCGGGACGTCGCCAACCCGATCGGCGCGATCGCCACGGTCGCGCTGCTGCTGCGCTACGGCTTGCAGCAGCCGGAAGCGGCCGCCGCGGTCGACGAGGCCATCGCAGTCGTCCTGGACGGCGGTTCGCGCACGCAGGACCTGGCGGTCGCCGGCCAGCCGTTTCTCGGCACGGCCGCCATGGGAGCGCGCATCGCCGATCTGGTTCTCGCGGAAGCGCTCGAGGGATTGGCATGAGCCCTCCCGACAACTTCCGCAGCCGGGCCATAACCGAGGGGGTCGAGCGCGCGCCCAACCGCGCGATGCTGCGCGCCGTCGGATTCAAGGACGACGACTTCGTGAAACCGATCGTCGGGATCGCGAGCGCGCACAGCACGATCACGCCGTGCAATGCCGGCCTCGACCGTCTCGCTCGCCGTGCCGAAGCCGCGCTCCGCAGCGCCGGCGCGATGCCGCAGACGTTCGGGACCATCACGGTGAGCGACGGTATTTCCATGGGCACCGAGGGCATGCGCTACTCGCTCGTGTCGCGTGAGGTGATCGCCGATTCGATCGAGACGGCGTGTGGTGCCCAGCGCATGGACGGGCTGCTCGCGATCGGCGGCTGCGACAAGAACATGCCGGGCGCGATGATCGCGATCGCGCGGCTCGATATCCCTTCGATCTTCGTGTATGGCGGGACGATCAAGCCGGGTCATTACGCCGGACGGGATCTCACGGTCGTGAGCGTGTTCGAAGCGGTCGGCGCCGCGGGGGCCGGTCGCATGCCGCAGGAGGAGCTGCTCGAGATCGAACGCCGCGCCTGTCCGGGCGCCGGTTCGTGCGGCGGCATGTTCACCGCGAATACGATGTCCGCCGCCATCGAAGCGCTGGGGCTGAGCCTGCCGGGCACATCGACGATGTCGGCCGTGGATGAAGAGACGGCCGATCAGGCGGGGCGCGCGGCGGAGGTGTTGTTTCAGGCGGTGCGGGCGCGGCGCCTGCCGCGGCAGATCCTCACCCGTCAGGCGTTCGAAAACGCGATCGCGGTCGTCATGGCGATCGGCGGCTCCACCAACGCGGTGCTGCATCTCCTGGCGATCGCGCGGGCGGTGGGCGTGCCGCTCGTACTCGAGGATTTCGAGACGGTCCGCAAGCGCGTTCCGGTGCTATGCGACTTGAAGCCGTCGGGACGGTATGTGGCGACCGACCTGCATCGTGCCGGCGGGATCCCGCAAGTCATGAGCATCCTGCTCGCCAACGGCGCACTCCACGGTGACGCGGTCACGATCGAAGGTCGTACGGTCGCGGAGGCGCTCAGGGACGTGCCGCCCGAGCCATCCGCCGATCAGGACGTGATCCATCCGTGGGACCGCCCGCTCGCCGCCGAGGGACACATCGTCGTACTGCGGGGCAACCTGGCTGCCGAGGGTGCCGTCGCCAAAATCAGTCCGCACGGAGCCCAGGAGATTATCGGGCCCGCACGGGTGTTCGACTCCGAGGAGGCGTGTCTGGCCGCGATTCTCGCGGGCGCCATCACGTCGGGCGACGTCATCGTCATTCGCTACGAGGGGCCGAAAGGCGGTCCCGGCATGCGTGAAATGCTGGCGCCCACCGCCGCCCTGATCGGCGCGGGACTCGGCGATTCCGTCGGCCTGATCACCGACGGGCGATTCTCGGGCGGGACGCACGGCCTCGTCGTGGGGCACGTCGCCCCGGAGGCGGCGCTCGGTGGGGCCCTGGCGCTCGTGCGCGAAGGTGATTCGATCACGATCGACGCCCGCCGCCGCGAGCTCAGCCTCAACGTCGCCGAGTCCGAGCTCGCGGCGCGCCGGTCGCGCTGGAAAGCGCCAGCGCCGCGGTACACGGCCGGCGTGCTCGCGAAATACGCGCGCCTGGTTTCGAGCAGCAGCGTGGGGGCAGTGACGGATGGTTGACAGCGTCGCCATTCAGGGCGAGGCCGGCTCGTTCAGTCACGCCGCGGCGCTCGAGACGTATGGGCCCACCATCCGGCTGGTGCCATGCGCGACGTTCGTGGACCTGTTTCGATCGGTCGAGGCCGGTCACGCCACGCGCGGTATGGTGCCAATCGAGAACACGCTCGCGGGGTCGGTGCACGAGAACTACGACCTGCTGAGCGCGCACGCGCTGCACGTGGTGGCCGAGGCCGAGCTGCGGATCCGCCACTGTCTGATTGCGTCGCCGCGCACCACGCGCGCCGACGTGCGCCGCGTCGCCTCGCATCCGGTCGCGCTCGCGCAGTGCCGCCGGTTCTTCACCGCCCACCCCGATCTGGTCGCCGTACCCGCGTACGACACCGCGGGCAGTGTGCGCGATCTCATGACAGGACGAGTCGAAGCGGAGGCCGCCATCGCGTCGCGGCTGGCGGCGGACCTCTACGGCGCCACGGTGCTCGAAGAAGGACTCGAGGACAACGCCGAGAATTACACGCGCTTTCTGGTCGTCACGCGCGAGCAGGCTGGACGGGCGCGAGGTGAGGCGAGCAAGACGTCACTGATGTTCACACTGGGGAGTGGGCCGGGGACACTGCACCGCGCCCTGGGCGTATTTGCCGAGCGCGGTTTGAATCTGACGAAGATCGAATCGCGGCCGCTGCCGGGCCGTCCGTGGGAATACCTGTTCTATGCGGACGTGGTCGATACCCCGGTCAGCCGGATCGACGAGGCGATTGAGATCTTGCGCGGTTGTTCGTCGGGTCTACGGATCCTCGGAACCTATCCGACGAGGTAGCCAGCCCGAGTCTTCCGAGTACGAATCCCCGGAGGCATTATTGGCGCTCAACCCATAACCCCGGGGACGCGCCATGAAGAGCCCGACCTGGTCCCGCCGTGAATTTCTCGAGCTGAGCGCCGCAACCGGCGCCACGATCGCTGTGCAGCCGTTCAAGTTCCGCTCCGTCGCTCCCAGTGACACCGTCCGTTTTGGGATCGTCGGCGTCGGGATGCAGGGCTCAGGACTGCTCGGCACATCCATTCAGCTGCCCGGCGTCACGTGCGCGGGGGCTGCGGATCTGTACGACGGACGACATACGCTGGCCAAGGAAATCGCCGGCGCCACCCTCCCCACGACGCGCCGGTATCAGCAGCTCCTCGAAGACAAGAACATCGACTGCATCGTCGCTGCCGTGCCCGATCATTGGCACCGCAAGATGGTGGTCGACGCCGTGAGCGCGGGAAAAGACATCTACTGTGAGAAGCCGATGTCGCACAACGCCGCCGACGGCGTCGCGATGGTCGACGCGGCAAAGAAGACGACCCGCATCGTGCAGATCGGCTCGCAGCGTGTCAGCTCACAGATCTGCGCGAAGGCCAAGGAGCTGATTGCCCAGGGGGCGATCGGCGACCTGATGATGGTGGAGGCGCGGCTGGGGCGGAACGATCCGACCGGCGCGTGGCAGTATCCGCCGCCGCCCGACCTGTCGCCACGCACGCTCGACTGGGACACGTGGCAGGGGGATGTGCCCAAACGGGCGTTCGATGCCAACATCTTCGCGCGCTGGCGCTGCTTCAAGGAATACGGTACCGGCGTCGCCGGCGATCTGCTCGTGCATCTCGTCAGCGGCATGATGTTCATTCTCGGCGTCAACGAACCGCCGAAGCAGGCGACCTCCGTGGGTGGGATTCGGCGCTGGAAGGACGGGCGCAACATGCCCGACGTGCACCTCGTGCAGTACTACTGGGGTGACGTGCCGGTCTCGATGCGGCTGAACCTCGGCACCGAGATCCAGGAGGCCTACTGGTTCCATGGGTCGAAGGGTGTGCTCGAGCTGACCGGGTCCCGGCTCACCCTGACGCCGCAAAGCGGCCGGGATTCTTGGCCGAGCTACTATGCGACGAACAGTTATCCAGGCGCGTTGCGGCAGGCGTACGAGGCAAAGTGGCACCAGGACAACGATCCGAAGCTCGGCCAGAGCGCCGTCTTCTCCGAGGCCACGACCTACACCGCGCCCGACTTCGACGACACGCGGGTGCACCTCTGGACGTTCTTCGAAGCCGTACGCTCGCGGAAGCCGGTGGTGGAGGATGTCGTGTTCGGCCACAACGCGGCACTGGCGTGTCACATGGCCAATGAGGCGTACTTCCGGCGCGCGGCGGTGACGTGGGACGAGGCGACGAAGACGATCAAGGGGTGAGGCGCAGCAGGCCGAGCGATCAGAAGTCCAGCAGCCGCAGCCCGATCCGCAGGTGCAGGCTGGAAAATTCCTCCAGGCGGCGCGCATTTGTCGCACCGGGAAAGTCGTACCGTTCCAGTCGATAACGCAGCGTGACCGTTAGGCGCTCGCCGCGCCAATCCACGCCGGCGCCTGCGGCCAGCGCCGTCTGCGCATTCGGTAACCCGCTGACGCTGGTAACCGGTACCCAGTATCCCTCGAGCAGGCCGTACAAGCTTTCGAGCGCCAAGGGCACTTGTGCCTCGGCGCCGACCCGCAGCGTGGTCCAGTGCTGATGCGCGAGCCCATCGCTGTAGCCGCGGAACACCGTTCCGGCCCGGAGCGTCAGCCAGCGCTCGACGCGCACGCCGGCGAGCAGTTGCAGATTGGCGACATCCTGGTCGAGTAGCGCGGAGGAGTCCGAGCTGTTGAGCTGACCACCCGAGACCTCCGCCCACAGCTCATAGCGCGAGCGCAC
>Ga0137432_1000764_pt1 | contig 12932 bp, 18 predicted proteins | sample EasRivERMZT820_2_FD_102337 | JGI IMG/M metagenome (GOLD analysis project Ga0137432, IMG submission 102337) | Soil microbial communities from meander-bound floodplain in the East River, Colorado, USA - East River MetaG ERMZT820_2 | ecosystem: Environmental > Terrestrial > Soil > Floodplain ...
GGACGATATTCCAGTTATGTTAACTGGACGGTCTGTGCTTATCAAAGTGAGGAGCAAGCTTTGCTTCATGCCGGTGAAGCAAAATCTGAATTCAAGCGCGTGTATGACAAAAACAAAGAAGAATTTAAAAGACAGTACGCTGCCACTTGGGAAAATGATGAGGACGCGCAGTGGCAAGAAAACAGAGACGAATTTATAAAGTGGCAAGAAAGTTTGACACTTCCGTATTCTGGAGAGGCAGAAAAGTTTTTCAGAGATACTTTTTGGCCATGGGATAAGAACATTCGTGTTGACGACACCGGAGTTGATTACTATGTCATCGAGTCCGAATTAAACTATGAACTTCCAGGAGTTTAAAATGATTGCGTTGTTGTTTGTTGTTTTGATTGTGTTCGTGGCAGGTTATGCTCTCGGCAAAGCGAATCGCTGATGGGCCTCTTGTGTTTGTCAGCCGCCAGTTTATTCTTGGCAGGGTTTTTGTTGGGAAAGTTTTATCCTATAATTTTGGAGTAATGCATGTTGATGTTTTTGATTGAAACGGTTTTATTTGTTGGATGTATTTATTTAATTTTTCGATTCACGGTGAAGGCTTGGAAGAAGGCCACTGTGACTGATAAGCTTGAGAAAATTGAAGAAATTGATAAACTTTCAAAGGAGGTTGGAACAATCGACTTAAATGCAGTGCGTGAGAAGAAGAAAAAGGTAGATGAATTCAAGAGTGGTATCTAAAAACAAAAAAAGGAAAAGGAAAGAAATTATGAGTGTTAAGCGAGTTGCGATTTTGGTGGGTGCCGGTGTGGCTCTCATTACGTTGTTTTCAACCGTTGGTTCGTTGGTTGAAACGAATTATGCAGGCAATTATCAAATCAAGCAGGCTTCTTTGTCGGGCGACTTGTCGTCTCGTCAAACGCCCGGCGTGTATTATCAAGGCATGGGTGAGATTACAACTTATCCTGTGACCTACACTTTGTATTTCAGCGAGAAGGATGGCGGTGACGGAGCACATGAAACTGGTTGTGTTGAAGTTCGTTTCAATGATGCTGGAACCGCCAAAGTGTGTGGTCAGTTGCAGCTTCGGTTTCCAACAACCGAAGCACATCAACTAGCTCTGCATCGAGACTACAAGCACTTTGATAATGTGGCGACCAACATGATTCGCCCGCTGTTGAAGGGTGCTCTTATGTCCTCTGCTGCGTTGCTTCGCGCCGAAGAGTCTTATTCGTCTCGACGCGCTGAGTTTGCTCAACTTGTTGAGGAACAAATTCGGCTTGGCTTGTTTGAAACGGTTGCCGAGGAAGCAAGGACCCAAGACGTTGAAGGAAATGATTTCATTGAGCGCACCGTGAAGGTGAAGCGTCATAAGGAAACTGGTTTGCCAGTTGTTCAACGCCCGTCACCTCTCAGCACTTATGGAATGGATGTTGTAACATTCACGATTGCTGAGATTGATTTTGACAACACGGTCGATGCTCTAATCACAAAGAAGAAGGAAGCGGAGCAACAGCGCGTTGTGGCTCGTGCAAACGCCGAGCGTGCAAAGCAGGATGCAATCACTGCCGAGGAACAGGGCAAGGCACAGATTGCAGTTGCCAAGGCCACCAAGGAAGTTGAGAAGATTGAGGCGGTCACTGCTGCTCAGAAGGAAGCGGAGGTTGCGAAGTGGAATAGGGAGCGCGATAGTCAAGTGGCTCAAGCGGCTCTTGTCACTGCTCGTGCAGAGGCCGAGGGCAATAAGCTCAAGGTTGCTGCTGGTTTGACGCCTCTGGAGCGCGCTCAACTGGACAATGCTCGTGCAATTGGCGTCGCAGCGGAGCTTGCCAAGCTCACTCCTCCATCAGTTATGGTTTTTGGTGGTGATAAGGGCAGTCCAATGAATCCACTGGAAGCTATGGGAATTGATGCTTATTTGAATGTATCTGACAGGTTGCAGAAGTCCAAGCAGTAATTAAGAGACGCGATAGAGCCATTTCCGAGGGTGACTCATGAGGCCCGTGGTTGAATATCGGGGAAAGCGTAACCAAGGCTCTTGTCAGTTGATAGACAGAAAAACAAGGTGTGCCATTTGCCATAGTGGTGGTCTGCCTGGACCTATCAGGTAACGCGACACCTGCGAAGGATACAAATAGTGGTGTGACAGCTTGGAGAGACAGGCTTTTTTCAAGGAGTCATTATGAAAATTAGAGCAGAAGTCATGGTCCTCGCAATGCAGATTGAAGAGAGATTTCAGGAGTACGAAGCGTCATTGAAGTCTTTTGAAAAGAGTTTCGGTTCCAAATACACCAAACCTTGGTTGGGGAAGGTTGATGTGAGTTTCCGAACCATTCATAAAGACTCTGCCAAAATTTTCGGCAAGACTTATGACCAAGACGTGACACATTCTGAAACGATTTGGAGGAGCAAGTGATTTCTTTAAAAGATGTTCTGGATGTGACGAAGTTTGATAAAGGTGTCAACGTTCACGTCAAGTGCATTTTGTGCAAAAAGGATTTGGATAAACAATCAAAGGTGATGCAGTTGGCTTGCCTTCGTCCTCAAGCTCGTCAAGACGATGTTCAGATTTGGACTTATGATAGTTTTGGTGTTGATAAATTTGGTTTTAGAATAGCAACCACCAGTGTTCAAATGGCCGGCAGGATGCCGCCAATCAAAACTGTTTTGTTTCATGTTGAATGTTTTGAGGCCAATGCAGGTCCAGATTTTCTTTTTGAGTAAGACAATGTACCAGTTCAAAGAAAAAAATCAATCAGCTTTTCCTCGTGGTTATTTTGGGATTGCAATCTTGAGCCCCAAATGTGAATTGAATGTCGGCGTGCTTTGGAGAACGGCATCATTATTCAAAGCATCTTTCATAGCTACGGTGGGTGAGAGACGTTACAAAACAAACAATTCTGACACGATGAAATCGTGGAAGCATATGCCATTATTTCATTATGAATCACTTGAAGAATTTAAAAATCATATTCCTAAAGATTGCAGTCTTATTGGTGTAGAGTTGACGCAAGAAGCAAGACTGTTGCAAACATTTATTCATCCAGAAAGAGCGGTTTACTTGTTGGGGTCCGAAGATTATGGTATCCCATCCGAAATGCACAAAGAGATGGATATGATGATTCAAATTGAAACACCAATCAATGTTTCGTTGAATGTCGGCGTAGCCGGAAGCATCATAATTTATGACCGCAATTTGAAGTCGAATTTTAAAGGAATATAATGTCACGATTTAAAACAGAAACACAAAAACTAATCTACTTCAACGGAAGTGATTATCTTGAAAATCATTTTTTAACTTATTTTTTTGAAAGGTTTTTTGAAACATCAAAGAACTTTCATTCCCAAGTGTTCGGTGGTCTGGTTGATGACCCTGATGCATTTTTTGCAGAACTTCAAAATCTTCCTGGAGTTGAAAAATGTTTTGAAACAATCGACGAGGGAGATTCATCGCGTTACTTTGTTATGGAAGATGCGCTGGCTTATGTTTATTCTTCGAAGAACAGCAAGCTTTCTGCGACCGTTGTCACTGACAACATGGACCGCTTGAATGTTTTAAAGAAGTTCTTTGAGGAAAAATTCAAAGAAGTCAAACGAGAAAAACAACTTCATATGATTGCCCCCGATGAATTTGGTGAGGGCAACACTCTATATCCTCTTGGTGAAGTCGCCGTTCCGTTGGAACGTGGCAACTATGAAGAGTCGAACACCAGGGACTTTGACACAATCATCAAAGAATTGAATTCAGAAAATCCTTCGGGTCGCTTTGTGATTATCGACGGACCACCGGGCACCGGAAAGAGCTATTATGTCCGTGGCATTCTGAACGAAATCAATTATGGGGTTTGTGTTCTTGTTCCGGTTTCCATGCTTGAGGCATTGGACAAACCATCTCTTATGCCGATTCTTTTGAACGAGCGCAAAATCAAAAAGGCACAAACTGATAAGAAGCCGGTGCTTCTCATCATTGAAGATGCTGACACCCTTCTGGTTCCCAGGGAGTCGGACAATATTTCAGCCATCAGTTCATTGTTAAATTACACTGATGGATTGTTTGGTTCAATTTTTGATTTGAGAATCATTGCAACCACCAATTCAAAACATGCTGATATCGAACCAGCTTTGCTTCGACCCGGCCGTTTGCTCAAGCGCGTTCACGTCGGCGAGCTTTCCCTAAAGAAAGCTTGGGAAGTTTATCTTCGTTTGACCAATGGCAATCCAACACAAGAATTCAAAAAGGGAATGACGTTGGCGAACGTCTATGCAATTTCAAAAGGTCTTGAGCCCGACGAGGAAGAACATGAAGCGAAGCTTGGTTTTTAGTCTGTTGTTGGTTTCTTGCAATTGGCTCCGACCGGAGCCTCTTGTTCAAGTTCAAGCTTGCGATGTTCCAGAGTGTGCAGAGTGTCCAGAACCACCAAATTGTCAAGAACAAATTAAAAATGTAATTGATGGTTATGAAAAAGAAATTGATTATATTAAAGGTGAAAAAGGTCGTTGCACTGGTTGTGGTTGGGAAAGTTCTTTTGTTGGTTTCAAGTATGATATAGTTTGTTATTCTGGTGGAGTCAAAATTTTTGCCACCAAGATTGACACCAAAACAGAAACAACGTGGGACTTGTCCGATAACACGTTGACCATTTCTGATAAAGATGACATTAAAACCGTTGTGACTGGAAATTGTATTGTTAAAGAATATCAATAGCAAGGAGGTGATATTAACTGCAAGATGGTAGAATTTGTTCGCATTTCAATGGAATATTGCCAGAAGACCACCGTTATTTTATCAATTCACTAGAACATAACAATTGTGTCTTTTGCCTTGTCAATGACAAGGGTCCAATGTCCCAAGAGGAAATCGGGGGTTACTTCGGTTTAAGCAAAATGCGAATTTGCCAAATTGAGAAGAAGGCTTTAAGAAAAATCGGCAAGAAAGCAAATCGCGCTGGCCTTCTATAATCGTTTACTGTGTACAATTGCCGTGATAAAAAATCGTTCATCTAACTTAACAAAGGAGATAAAAATGTACGTTAGACCGGAAGATGTTGTTTCTCTAGTGACTAGTGAGCAGGCTGCTCGGGATGTTATTGCGTCGCTGACGCAGAAGTTCGCAAGTGAGGTAACTCGCCAAGAACTTCGCTTCGAAGCGCGAACGTCTCATCAGACTGAGGCCGAAGTTGCTCGACGTGCTGCTGGCAATCTTTTGCGCAGTGGCAAGCTTCGCCGCGACCGTAATTACTACGGCGTTTGGTAAAATTTCTAAATTTTCTAGTTGAAGAGGCCGGCAATCCCGGCCTTTTCTTTTTTGTTGGATGGCTCCACTTTCTCGTGTATGATGGTGGCAGACACCCTTATTTATCTAGAGGTCCACAATGTTCGTCGTTTATGGCTCAAATTTCAAAATGCACTACGTGTTGAATGACCTTTTGGTGGATGACGTTGTGCAAGATTTGTGCTCAAGATTTGGAAACGACTTTCGGTTGCAGGAAAAAGAAATTCAAGAAGTGGTTTGGGATGTCGGAGGGGCAGTTCTTGGGAAAGATATCTTTTTCGAATTTAAGCTCGATGATAATTACACCCTACGGGTACGCTCGCAGCATTGGTTCAAGTTCAAGGAAATGGTGAGCAAGCTTCCTCAGAAGAAGTACCGAGGCAAGTTTCACAAGCTCCATTCCGAGCTTTATGCAATTTGTATGACTGAGGAGCAACTGAATTGCCTATTGGTGTATGTTATAAGAAAGAATTATAAGTTCGACCAGATTGCCCAGGTGACGTTGGACCGCATCCCGGTTTCAAATTTGGGGGTGTAATGATAGCTCAAAATAAAGTATGTATTGAATATCTTGGAAAAGATATAATTCGTTTGACAACCCTCTTTCGTCAAAAAACAATTGATTTGGAAAAGCTGGGGCAGGAATATTATTTTATTGATTTGATAAAACTTGAGCCGTCCACGACCAGTGAAAATTTAAGATTTTGGGCTCTTGTTGACGATGCGAAAGAAGGCGAGTTGAGCATTTATGCAGAGGGGTACAAGAACGGCGAGGCTATTGATACGTTGGACAGCACAGCCAAAATGAGGACGTACAATATCAATTTATGGTATGATAATCTTCAAACATATTGAAAGAACAGCCTTGGAAGAAGAAGCTTTGTCGAAGTTGATTCGAAAGCATACCAGCACGCAAAAAGATATCCTTGTTGTTTTTGACAAACGAATGAAGGACACCTACGGTTCTTACATTTGGAATTCAGAAAAAAACCTTCACGAAATAAGAATCTCACCAGTGAAGTTTGAATATAAAGACCGAACTTATAAGATTTATGAAATGATTAGCACAATCATTCATGAGTGCAAACATTTGCAACAAAGAGAAGATTTGGGTCATCAAACTTTCAACAGCAAGAAATTTGGATGTAACAGAGATATCAAACACAAAGAAGCATCTGAACTTTATTCACAATGTGAAGTGGAGGCCAGGATTTACGAAGCGAAGAACGTGCTGGAGTCGGTCGATTTTTATTATCAGCATTGTAAAAGCCCGTGACCTTGTGTTAGTGTCAGTTAACCTCATCGGAGAAATTAATGTCGAACACGCTAATTGATAAGCTCGTAGAGTACGCCAATCACCACTACAACGTGTTGTTCATCGGGACACACGGCATTGGCAAGACGACGGTGACGAAGGCAGTTGCCGAACAAATGGGTTTGAATTTTAAGTATTATTCGACCTCGACGTTGGACCCGTGGGCAGACTTGGTTGGTGTTCCTGTTCCCAATCATGATTCTAAAACTTTGGATTTTTATCGTCCAAGGGATTTGGAGAATGCTGAGTTCGTTTTCTTTGACGAGTTGAATCGTGCTCACCCTCGCGTGCTCAACGCGGTGCTTGAGATTGTTCAATTTAAGTCAATCAACGGCAAGCCACTACCCAATCTAAAGATGGTATGGGCAGCAATCAATCCTCCGGGTGGAGAGTACCAGGTTGAGGATTTGGACCCTGTTCTGGTTGACCGTTTTCATCTTTATGTTGAGATGAAGGCTAACCTTGATAAGGAATATCTAAAGACCTGCATGAAAGAGCAGACGGTCGAAATCCTGTCGGATTGGTGGTATAACGAACTGGATGATAAGCAGAGGGAGAAAATCACTCCTCGCCGTATCGAGTATCTTGGTCGAATGATTGATGGAGGTGTTCAGTGGATGTCAGCAATGCCACTTGGACATACATTCCCACATCAGGATTTGGCGAAGCGCCTTGAGGCTGCAAATCTTGGAAGGTACGAAGATATTAAAGTTTCCAAGGAAGATATTTTAGAGAACACTGATAAGTATATTAAGAAGATTAAAGAGGACCCTTCCTTCTCGTTGAAGGTTAGGAACTTTGTGATTAAGTTTAAAGAGGACGAGCTTTATAAGGTTCGTGATTTGCTGGAGCTAATGCCTCCAGACATTATCGAGAATGTTGCAAAGAAGAAGTTTTCAAAGGTTAAGAAGGATTTCATGAAGCAGTTTAAGCAAGGTGGAACTGACTTGAAGTCTTATCCGAAGATTTCTCGTGCATTCAAGTTTGACGGTCAGGACGCGGAGTTCAAGGTCTAATGGATATCAAGGAAAGATTCAAGAATGCCATTGACACGTTGTACAAGAATGCTTGCAATCTTGCAACAGAGGTGACAAAGCTTGGATATCCTGCACTTTCAAACAATATCCCAACAGCCGCTGTTGGGTGGGACAAAGAGCAACAGAAGGTTCGTTTTGAATTCAATGAAGAGTTTGCCAGCAAATTGAATGATGATGAATTTGCTTTCGTTGTTGGTCATGAAGCAACTCACTTGGCAATCTGTCATATCTTTTTGATTGGTGACAGAATTGAAAGCATCAAGAGAAATGCAGCACTGACTGATATTGAAAAGGCATCAAAGTGCAATGTTTATATGATGAAGGCAAACATTGCAGCAGATTGTGTGGTCAACGATTCTCTTGTTAATATTTACAAGTTGGCTCCGCAATTGGTTGATATGGCTGTTTATGGAAAGAAAACTGTTGGCATTGATTGTCACAATCTTTCCATGGAAGAGGTGTATCAACTTCTGCCGGAGACTAAGGAATACACGTTTGATGTTCATAATTGGGAATCCTTTATGGACAAGAACGGAAAAATTGACAAAGGATTTGCTGATAAGATTCGTGGGTTCATTGATAGGAATCTTGGTAACTCTGCTCTGTCTGACGAAGAAAATCGGAAGCTGGAAGAGTCTGCCAAAATTCTTGAAGAGTCTTTGCCAGCAGGTTCCGCTCCGCTCGGGCAGCGCCGCGAAATTATCAAAACTTCGCGCAAGTATGCCAATTGGAATAAACTGCTTCTGGATATTGTTGATGCAAAAAAGGACGAGGACAAATGGAGCCGTCCAAACAGAAAGCTAATCAGTTTTTATCCAGAAGTGATTTTGCCCAGGTACGAGCCAGCAGAGATTGAACAGGTGTTCGTTGCAATTGACGCATCTGGTTCAATTAATCGCGACCAGTTGTCATTGTTTGTTGATGTTGTGCGGAACTCACCAAAGAGATTCAAAATCAATGCGGTGACATTCGATACACAATGTTACCCACTTGATATTATGAAACAGGACCCGGTTGGTGGTGGTGGAACTTGTTTTGCTGCTATCGAGGAGTACATTCAGAAGGAACTTCCACGATATCCTAAAGCAGTTTTCGTGTTGACTGATGGTCATGGAACTTCTGTGACTCCCCAACATCCTGAACGTTGGGCTTGGGTCTTGACTGATAATTACTCGGAGTATTATTGTAAGAACATGAAGAGATATAAGATTAAAGAGTTGCTAAAACAGTGAGCAAGAAATTTCGAGTGGTTATCGATTTCGACTTTAAAAATAAAAAGAAGTTTGAATACGATTTCAAGTTTATCAATCTGGAGCGCCCTGGCGCAGAAATCAACATTCTGGATTTAACAGAATATCTGCGCCAGGTTGTGAATAGTTTGGAAAAAAGGTATACTGGTTCTGGTTCCGATGATAAATTTGAAGATAATTTCAAGTTCCATTAGAATGCACACACCTATTTAAATTAAGTGGCTGTCTGCCTCTTTGCAAGTAGCGGTTTTTATTTGTTGTTTTCGGACAAAGCAAGTTGTTATTGCTTTGTTGGCGGTTAACTATTGAGAATTGTTTTTGGTCTCTCTAATACTCTGGCAGACATTGATGAATTTGGCTGCCTCAAACTTCGTCCTGGTGTTCTTGAGCTTCTTCAAGAATTGAAACTTGACCACACTTTGATTTTGTGGACTGGTCAAAAGAAGGCCCGCGTCCGTTCAATGAAGTTGTCAAATTCAACTTTGTTTGGATTTTTCAGCGAGGTCTACTGTAAAGAAGACATTGAGACCATGCAGGATATTCCAGGTTGTTCTGAGCATCAGTTCAAGAACATTGAAAAGATTAAAGCTGATTGCTTGATTGACTCAAAAAAGTCGTATGAGACATATTCTTCTAATTTACTTATGGGTGAGAAGTACCTTATAATCGACAAATACCGAGAGTGTTTGTACAAATATCCCACCCCTTGGAAAATTCGGGTTGTCGGCAGTGACGTAATCGAGAAGTGGGAAAAACGCAACAAAGAAAAAGAAAGTTGGGTATTCGACGTTCTTTCCTTTGTGGAACGGATTGAAGCGAAAAAAGGAAATGATACCTAATGTTATATCTTACTCTGCATTACGCGACCTAGATAAGTGCCCGTACAGTTTCAAACTCTCCAAGATTGATAGAATCTGGATAAACAGTTCCACCATCGACACTCATTATGGAACCGTCATCCATGCGTTCGGTCAAAATATCATAAGACGAGCCGACACCAAAAAAGAAGTCGCAAGATTCGAGAGACTTTGGACAAAGTTCCGGGGTCTTTATAAGAACTTCCTCGACCCCAAAGAAGCTCTTGAATATCAAGAGGCCGGGGTGAAGATTCTTCAAAGTATCCGACCCACCGTTGAAAAAGAATATGGATTGAACTATCAAGTCTTTTCCATTGAAGAAAAACTTCAAGAAAGGGCTGTTGAAGAGTTCAGCCAGCAATTCAAAGGTTTTATTGACGTGGTTCTCTTGCTTGAGGACGGGTCATATGTCCTTTCGGATTTAAAAACCTGTGACACGGCATTCACGTTCAAGAAGTACGCTGATAAAGAAAAAGAGCGTCAGCTTGTGCTCTACAAGCACTTCCTTGGGAAGAAACACAACATTGAACTAAAGAAGATTAGAACTTCCTTTATTCTTCTTGAAAAAAGCATCAATTCAAAAGAACCAGTTCAAATTTATGAAATTACCTCTGGAAATGTAAAAGTTAGAAATCATATGGCTTATTTGAGCAAATCTTTGAAAATTATAAATAATAACCCAATGTGGGTCAAGAATCGCACGGGTTGCCGTTGGTGCTCGTTTAACAACACAGAATATTGTGAAAATCCCAACAAAAATCGTTGGTGAAATCAGTATACTTTTTCTTCCATTCTGTGTACAACAACATAGTTATAGTATGCCAAACAGACGCAAAGAGAAGTTTAAACAAACAAAAATGCTCTCCTCTAGGGTTGAGCAAACAGACTATGACAAGCTTGAAGCCGTGCTTGAAGACAAGAATTTATCCGTCCAACAGTGGATGAACTCTGCTGTCCGCAGCACCATTTCGGGTACTCTTTCTTTTTCGGGTTCGTTACTTTATTCAAAGTGAGGATATAATGTGGGAAAAAATTGACGACGAGAGATATGATGAATGTTTCACTCATGAAGATTATGGCAACGTTGTTCGCGATAAAGGAGGTGAGGAATTTTATTCTCTCATTCCCGCTCTTTTTCAACTAGGACCGTTTAAGTCCGCATTAGAAGCACAGCAAGCATCTGCTTACAATTACGATATCATTGTGGAACTAACCACAAACATGAATAGAGAAATGCTCGATTATATTGACACTCTTAGAAAGAAGAGACAATGAAAAAAATTAAAGTTTTAACAATGAGCGACCATCCACTGGTTCCTAGTGGTGTTGGTTTGCAAACAAGGTTTTTGATTGATGGCTTGTTAAAAACCGGAAAGTACCAATTCATCAGTTTCGGTGGTGCAATCAAGCACGAGGATTATCGACCGATTAAGGTGACAGATTATGGTGACGATTGGGTAATTTATCCAATCGATGGATATGGAAACCCGGTTCTCATGAGAGAGGTGTTAGATGTTGAAAAACCTGATGCGATTTGGTTTATCACTGACCCAAGGTTTTACACTTGGCTTTTCGAAATGTCAGATGAAATTCTCGACAGAGGTGTTCCGCTTTTTTGGTGGACCATTTGGGACAATTTCCCAACACCAAGATTTAATCATTCTTTCTACGATAGCTGTACTTTCTTGGGGAGTATCTCAAAACTAACTCAACAAATTATGATTGATTTGGGGTTGGAGCACAAGTCTGAATATATTCCTCATGCAGTAAATCCAGCAGACTTTTATGTTATGCCAGAAGTTGATGTTCAAAAGAGTCGTGTTGAATTGTTCGGTCCAGAAAAGAAGGACAGCTTTATTTTGTTTTATAATTCAAGAAATGCACGAAGAAAGAAAACTTCTGATGCTGTTGTTGCATTCAAACAATTTGCAGATTCCGTTGGTGACGTGAATGGCGAGAAAACTTTTTTTGTCATGCACACTGACCCTCACGACCATGAGGGTTCAAACTTATTCGAAGTTTGCAAGATGCTTGGTTTGAAGAACACTCAAATTACTTTTTCGAAAGATAGAGTGATGTTTGATAAGCTGGCGTTGATGTACAACATGGCAGATGCGACTGTTTGCATTTCCGCAGAGGAAGGTTTTGGTCTTTCTTCGTTGGAAAGCTTGTATTGCGGAACCCCCGTGATTTCGTCAAAGACGGGCGGTCTTCAAGAGCAGAATATCAATCCAGATACCGGAGAAGTTTTCGGTGTTCAGATTGAACCGGCGTCAAAGCTTCTGGTTGGTTCTCAACAAATTCCATACATTTATTCTGACCACGTTTCTCATCAACAAGTTGTGGATGCAATGAAACAGATGTATGATTTGAGCCGGTCGCAAAGAAAAGAGCTTGGCAAACGTGCAAGAGACAACGTTACCAAACGTTATGACATGAACAACATGGTTGCTCAATGGGATAGAGCGATTGAGAAGTACGTGACTGAGTTTAAGGCCAAGGGAAATCCGAATAGGATTAAGTTGAGAAAGGTTTGATAATGAAAATCCGAACACTGATTAAGGCACCAATTTTGACTCAAAGCGGCTATGGAGTTCATAGTCGTCAAATTCTTCAAGCGTTGCTTTCAGACCCAATGTTTGATTTGTACGTTGAGCCATTAAATTGGGGAGCCTGCTCTTGGTTGGTCGATGACACGCCAGAAAAAGCAGCAATCAAGAAGTTGATTGAAAAGAGAGTCGCAGCAAAACATCAGAACCAAGAGAATTGGGATTTGTTTGTTCATGTGACCATCCCCAACGAATTTGAGAAGCTTGGAAAATTCAACATTGGCGTCACTGCTGGTATTGAAACTGACCGTGTTTCACATGTTTGGGTGCAAAAGTGCAACGAAATGGACGCAATTATCGTCCCCAGCGAGCACAGCAAAAAGTCGTTCGTTGACACGGTTGTGGAGTGGCAAAACCAAAAAACGGGTGAACAAGGCACTCAAAAGGTTGAAAAACCTATTTTTGTTTGTCATGAAGGTGTTGACACCTCTGTGTTCAAGAAGTTGGTGCAGAGTGAGCTTGCTCCAAACATTGCTGACATGAAGTTTGAAAGTGATTTCAACTTTCTTCATGTTGGACAATGGGGCAATGGTGGCTACGGCGAAGACCGAAAAAATATTGCCCATCTTGTCAAATGGTTCATCGAAGCGTTTCTGTGCCGAAA
>Ga0137432_1000767_pt1 | contig 12873 bp, 7 predicted proteins | sample EasRivERMZT820_2_FD_102337 | JGI IMG/M metagenome (GOLD analysis project Ga0137432, IMG submission 102337) | Soil microbial communities from meander-bound floodplain in the East River, Colorado, USA - East River MetaG ERMZT820_2 | ecosystem: Environmental > Terrestrial > Soil > Floodplain ...
AATGGCACGGGTTTTACGACCCTGCATAGCTTTATTTACATCAGCGACGGAGCTGTACCGGATGGGGGATTGATTTTATCAGGCAACACCCTGTACGGGACGGCGTTTGCGGGCGGCAGTTCGAGCAGAGGCACGGTGTTCGCCGTCAACACCGATGGCACAGGTTTTACGAACCTGCATAGTTTCACGGCAAGTAGCACGAATTCTTCAGGTGTCTATACCAACAGCGACGGAGCTAATCCGTATGCCGGACTGGTTTTATCGGGCCACACCCTGTATGGGACAACGTATTCTGGCGGCGGTTCGGGCGAGGGCACGGTGTTCCAGGTCAACACCGATGGCACGGGTTTTACGACCCTGCACAGTTTCACGGCAATCTCCGGTTCGCTTTCTACTAACCGTGACGGAGCTACTCCGTATGCCGGATTGATTTTATCGGGCAACACCCTGTATGGGACGGCAGCGTTTGGCGGCAGTTCGGGCATGGGAACGGTGTTTAGTCTTTCGTTGCCGCCGCCGCAACTGACGGTGCGCTACGTGGACGTGAACAGCGCCAGCCCGGTGGCGCCCTACACCAGTTGGGCTACGGCAGCTACAAACATCCAGGACGCGGTGGATGCCGCCGTAGCAGGCGACGCGATCGTGGTGACCAACGGTATCTACGCTACGGGCGGGCGGTATGGCAACCGCGTTGCGGTGGACAAGCCGCTGAGTCTTCGGAGCATTAACGGCCCGCAGTCCACCACTATCAACGGAGGGCAGTCGAATCGGTGTGTGTATTTGACCAACGGGGCCAGCCTCTCGGGTTTTACATTGACCAATGGTTTTGTACTTAATCGCGGGTTCGGGTCCCGCAGTTACGGCGGCGGATTGTTGTGTGAATCGACAAATGCGATGGTTTCAAACTGTGTGGTGTCGGGCAACTCCGTTGTTGGTGTGTGCTTGTGTGAGGGTGGCATTCACGGTCCCGCCGGTGGAGGAGTATATGGCGGTACTCTGAATGACTGCATTCTGGGCAACAATCGAGCCCAGGGATCCTACAATAGTCGACCCTATGGCACTGGCGGTGGAGCAAAGAACGCCACGCTCAACAACTGCACATTGAGCGAAAACTCTGCAGCTCTCTTTGGCGGCGGGGCTTCTGGGTGCACACTGAACAACTGCACGTTGAGCGGCAACGGTGCTCGCATCGGCGGCGGAGCGGAGGGCTGCACGCTGAACAACTGCACGCTCGGCGGTAACAGGGCCGCCGAGACCGGCGGCGGGGCCGACTCTTGCACGCTGAATAACTGCACACTCTCCGACAACCGGGCTTACGGGGATTACTACGGTGGCCGCGGTGGAGGGGCGGCCCACAGCACACTCAACAACTGCACATTGAGCGGCAATTCGGCTGAAGGGAGTAGTGTCAACGCGGAACCCGGCTACGGCGGCGGAACCGCTCACAGCACTCTCAACAACTGCACATTGAGTGGCAATTCTGCGACAGACAGTTTCCCTGGCCTTGGGGTGGTCGCGCGCGGCAATGGTGGCGGGGCGTGGAGCAGCACCCTGAACAACTGCATCGTCTATTTCAACACCGCGCAGCAAGGGGCGAATTATGATTCTTCCAGCACTCTGAACTATTCCTGCACGACACCACAACCGACCAATGGCGTCGGCAACATCACCAACGAACCGGCGTTCGTGAATTTCGCCGCGGGCAATTACCGGCTGCGCCCGGATTCACCCTGCATTGACGCGGGAACCAACCTCAGCGCCAGCATCACCAACGACCTCGATGGCCGCCCGCGTCCGCTGGACGGCAATGGCGATGGCCTGGCCGCGTTCGACATGGGCGCCTACGAATACCGGATGCCACTCCTGGTTTGGCAGGACAGCCCGAATCCCACCCCGCCCCACGCCGACTGGGCCACCGCCGCGCACACCATTCAGGACGCCGTTGACGCCGCCGTAGCGGGTGACGAGATCGTGGTGACCAACGGCATCTACACGACCGGCGTGCGTGCGGTGGATGGCTTCACGACCAACCGCGTGGCAGTGGACAAACCGCTCACGCTGCGCAGCGTCAACGGCGCGCGGTTCACAGCTATCCGCGGGGAAATAATCCAACAGCCGCCCGACGACTCGATAGACAACGGCAGCCCGCAGTTTACTACCATCCACGGAACTGCAGGTCTCTCGGGGATTCGCTGCGTGTACCTAACCAATAGCGCCACGCTTTCCGGGTTCACCTTAACCAATGGCAGTGGCGGAGTGTTCTGCGCGTCGCTGACCGCAGTGGTTTCCAATTGTGTGCTGGCGGGCAACGACGGCCGCGGCGCGTATGGAGGCACCCTGAACAACTGCACTCTCACCGGTAATTCAGGCGGCGGCGCCTATTCCAGCCTGCTGAACAACTGCGCGCTGAGCGGCAACTGGGCCCGAGGCGGAAACGGTATCGGTCGTGGCGGCGGGGCGGCTTTCTGCACGTTGAACAACTGCACAATGACCGGCAACACGGCCTCGGGTCAGTTTGGCGGCTACGGCGGCGGCGCGGCTGACTGCACGCTGCACAATTGCACACTGAGCGGCAATGTGGCCCGCGGTCCGGATCCTGTTACTAGAGTCGGCGGCTTTGGCGGCGGGGCATACGCCTGCACGCTGAACAACTGCATCGTCTATTTCAACACTGCGTCGCATGGCGCGAATTATGATTGGTCCAGCAATCTGAACTATTCCTGCACGACGCCGCTGCCGACCAACGGTGTCGGCAACATCACCAATGCGCCGCTGTTCGTGGACGAGGCCTTTGGGAATCTGCGGCTGCAATCCAACTCCCCATGCATCAATGCCGGCCTGAATGCGTTCGCGCCCGCTGGACCTGACTTGGATGGCAATCTACGCATCAGGGGCGACACAGTCGATATTGGCGCGTATGAGTTTCAATTGCCCACTTCGATCATTTCCTACGCCTGGTTGCAGCAATATGCCCTGCCCATCGACGGCTCGGCAGACACCGCAGACCCGGACGGCGACCACATGAACAACTGGCAAGAATGGCGTTGCGCGACCGACCCCACCAATCAGTTTTCCCTGCTCAAGCTGTTGACTCCTCAACCGGAGACGAACGGGATGCTGGTCCGTTGGCAAAGTGTGAATGGTCACAGCTATTCCTTGGAACGTGCCGCCAATGCCGGCACGCCCTTTTCGGTCCTCCAAAGCAACCTTGTTGGCCAAGCCGGCACCACGAGCTTTACGGACACGAACACCGCCGGAGGGGACACGTTCTTCTACCGCGTGGGTGTGGAGGAATGACGCGGAAATCAACCTGAAATACGAAGGTCGAAATCCGAAAGAAATCCGATTTCCGAAAACCGAAACAGTGAAACGAGACGGTTATGAAGTCAATCCAGCCAGTTGGCCACGCGCAATCCCGGCACTTTGCCAAAGTCGCCCGTGTTTCGGGTAAGCAGTGTCGCGTCATGGGCCAGCGTAAGGCAGGCGATCTTCAAGTCCATCGAGCCAATGCGAATGCCTTCACGACGAGATTCAGAAAGCGGTCGGCAGACGCGGCATCCCACAGCAGGACCCTCCAACGGGAGAAAAATTGGATGCGCTCCTGCAATCGCTGATAGGCGGGAATCTGAAGGTGCGGATCGGAGAGCCGGTGAATTTCCGCGAGCCAGCCGCGCAATTGCTCCTCGGCGTTGATGATCGTCGTGGCGATGTCTTCACCGGACTCCAGCAGCCGGTCCCGGAGACGAAGGCCGGAGGGCGTGCCGTAGCCCAGTTCCGAAACGTGATTGGTATCAAGCACCAGCACGATCGGAATCATTCGCGTGGTCACGAAACTCCCGACCGAGGCGCTCGGCATCACGCGAAAGCTCGTCATCAATCAATATACCGACAGTGGCCAGCCAGTCCTTCTTGCCCGGTCCGGCGCCGACAATGGCGCCAAGCGTGGCGACCTTCTTCTCGATTTCTTCGACTCGTTTTTCCAGCGTCTCAGGCATGGCTGAACCTTACTTCATTTATCGCGGGACCGCACCACAAAACTCAGACTGCCGCGAGTTGGGCTGAAACCGGCGTCGGGAACCTTATCAACGAACGGGCGTTTGTGGGCGCGCGACCGGCGCTCGCGGTTGCCATGCTCTCGTAACCTTTTGCGAATCTGTTGGCCATAGCGGCTGGCGGCAAGTTTAATGATCACCTCGTGCCACACCAATCCGATAGTCCAGCACTCCAGCTTTTCTTCACTCCCCCTGTAACCTTTTCTCCGCAATTGAGCAGTAACCTTTAGCCGGCGACGATTTGCATGAAGAGAAATATTTTCAATTGCACTCTGGCTTGGGTTGCGGCTGTCACAATTTGGCTGCCCGCAACAGCGCTCGCGGCCACCATCGCGGTCACTACCACCGCTGACAATGGCGTTGGCTCATTGCGGCGGGCTATTGAAGTTGCCGCGCCCAGCGACACAATCAATTTTTCAGTCGCAGGCACAATCACCCTTACGAATGGGCAACTGCTGATCACAAATGATTTGAACATTCTTGGTCCCGGGGCGACCAATCTCGCCGTTAGCGGCAACAACACTAACCGCGTCTTTGAGATTGCTTCCAACACCGCCGTCCGCATTTCCGGGCTCACGATCAGCAACGGGAGAATCTCCGGATCGAAAGGCACAGACAGCACCAATGGTCCGGCAGGGGACGGCGGCCGGGGATTAGGAGGTGGGATTCTGAACGCGGGAACGCTCGCGCTCAATCAATGCGTCATGATGAAGAATTCCGCGTACGGCGGTGACGGTGGCGCCGCGACAAACTTTAACAATGGCGGCGTTGGAGGCAGTGGGTTTGGCGGTGCGATCTACAATCTGGGTGATTTGACCTTGGCGAACTCGGAGGTCCTCAGTAACTCCGCCGCCGGCGGCCATGGTGGCGCAAATGACAACAGCAGAGGTGGTGATGGCGGCAACGCCACCGGAGGAGCGCTTTGTGTCGCCGCTGGCAATGTATGGGTGAGCAATTGTAAGTTCATCGCCAATACGGCGGTAGGCAGCGATGGCGCATCTGGGTTCTTTGGCAGATCCCTTGCCTCCGTGGGTGGACATGGCAGAGGCGGGGCCGTTGGCATAGAAACGGGCGCGATACTGCTTGCTAACTGCACGGTTCTCAGCAATTCCGTCACTGGCGGTTCCTGCCAAGGCATCGGAAATTATCCCATCGGCGGCAACGGAAATGGAGGGGGCATTTTCCTCAGCAACGGGGTTCTAATCTTGAACGCCACTACGCTCTGCGGTAACTCCGCACTCGGCGGTGGCAGCGGCTCAGTCGGTACTTTTGGGGCGGCGGTCCCCGGTGGAATCGGTGGCGGAGGCGGTCTCTTCGCAGAAAGCGGGGTCATAACGTTGTCGCAGTGTTGTCTTGCGGCTAATTCAGTGAAAGGCGGGCGCGGAGGCAACGCTATCACTCAATTTGGCAGCTATGGGAGTGTCGGCGGATTCGCCGGCGGCGGTGGAGCATTTTTAGGCTCCAGCGTTCTCGTTGTGGTTAACTGCACAGTGGCAAGTAACTCTGCCTCGGGCGGGCCGGGCGGATTCGGCGGTGGATTACCCGGTTTCGGTCCATTCCCTGGCGGCGCCGGCGGAGGAGGCTATGGAGGCGGGTTCTTCGTGAGTGGGGGGTCGGGCACCAACATCGGTTGCACGATCGGCGGTAATTCGGTAGTTGGTGGAGCTGGCGGGTCTGGTAATCCTTCTGGAGCACAGGGCGGCAGTTCCGCGGGCGGGATCGGCAGCTCCACCGGCGCTCTGAGCCTGCTCAATGTTATCGTCGCTGCCAACAATGCGACGGCCATTAAACACGACGTTAGTGGAGATTTTCTCAGTCAGGGCTTCAACCTTATCGGAGTTACCAACGGCAGCAGCGGTTGGGTGGCAACGGACCTGACGGGAAATGGCGCCATGCCTGTTGACCCTAGCCTGGGGCCACTGCGAAACAACGGCGGTTCCACCTTCACAATGGCGCTGCTGCCCGACAGCCCCGCCCTGAATCACGGCGATGACGCGTTGCTCACCGCGCCATTTAACCTCACCGACGACCAACGTGGTCTGCCACGCAAATCCGGCAACCACGTTGATATCGGCGCGTATGAACTCCAAGCGCCCAATCTGATTGAACTGCACCGAAGCGGAAGTGACATTGCCATCATATTCACCACCGAATTCGGCTGGAACTATCGACTCGAGCGAACCCATGTTCTCAGCTCTGACTCCTGGACGAGTGTAGCCGACAACGTCACCGGCACGGGCGGAACCGTCCAGGTCCTCGACTCGGGCCCAGCCATTCAGCCGCAATACTTCTATCGTGTCGTAATGTTGCCGTGAGAAAATGGGAAGGACGAATTCCATGAAAGACCTTCGATCTATATGGCTGCCGGCGAGGCCGAGCAGATTCATAACGAATATCACGAACGTTGCGCCCGCCATTGGACTGCTCCTGGCGCTGATTCATTCCGCCTTTGCTCAACCCTGGACGCAGACGAGCGCGCCCGTCACCAACTGGTCTTCGGTTGCGTCTTCCGCCGATGGAATCAAATTGGTGGCGGCGGTCAGGGATGGCCCGATTTACATTTCCACAAATTCAGGAGCGACCTGGGAGCAAACCAGCGCGCCGGTTACAAACTGGTCCTCTGTGGCTTCTTCGGCGGATGGGACCAAATTGGCGGCGGTGGGTTACAGCGGAGTTTTTACGTCGGCAGATTCGGGCGCCAATTGGACAGCAATCAGCGGAGTGTCGGGGCGTCGCATCGCGTGTTCGGCAGATGGCACAAAATTGCTGGTCGCTGGCAACGGGCTTTACCGTTCCACCAATTTCGGAGCCACCTGGACGCCGTTGTCGGGCGGGGGAAATTGGGTGATTGCCTCGTCCGCGGATGGAACCAAACTCGTCTCGGCTTATTTCAATCACAACGGTTTTCCGATGGGTTGCATCTGCATTTCCACCAATTCGGGCGCCACATGGACGCAGACCAGCGCGCCTCTTTTTTCCTGGACCGGTTGGACGGCTCTCGCTTCTTCGGCAGATGGAACGAAATTGGCAGCGACCATCGGGTACACGTCGTTTCCGACGGGGCCGGGCCCCATCTATGTTTCACCGGACGGAGGGGGCACCTGGCAAGCAAGCGGTTCTCCGACCTCTCATTGGACCTCGGTCGCATGTTCTGCGGATGGAGTGAGGTTGGTAGCGACAATGACGTTCGGCGGCATATACACCTCGACAGATTCCGGTGCCACATGGGTCTCGAACGATGTACCCGTCGCAAGCTGGAGCGCGGTCGCTTGCTCGGCGGATGGAACGAAACTCGTGGCAGTAGTCGATGGAGGCGGCATCTGGATCTCGCAATCCATTCCAGCGCCTCTCTTGACTCTTCGAGCATCGGGCGGAGTTGGCGTCCTTGCCTGGACGGTGCCCTCGATGAATTTCATCTTGCAACAGAACGCCGATTTGAGCGCGCCGAATTGGACAGAGGTAACAAACGCAGGGTCGCTGAATCTCACGAACTTGCAGTACGAGGTAGGAGTGTCCTCATTACAGAGCGGTAATTGTTTCTTTCGGCTCCGTCACTGATGCATTGATATCTGCCATAACCAGCCAGGCGGGCGCGAATGTGGCCATCTGCGGTCACCACGAGCCGTGCGATTCCTTGCAATAACCGGTGGCGGTGCGTTTAATGAGCATGTCGTGCCAGAGGTAAAAACATGTCCGCAGTGCGGGGCGAAACTTTCCGGCGATGGACCATCCGGAAAGTGCCCCGCTTGCCTGATGGCTCTGGCTGTCAGGATGGGAGCCCATGGAACTGAAGTTCTTGATTCGGATGGAACGCCGGGTCGGATGCGCGGAGTTGAGCCGCGGACCATTCGTTATTTCGGTGACTACGAATTGCTCGAAGAGATCGCGCGTGGCGGGATGGGCGTGGTTTACCGGGCGCGGCAAGTGAGCCTCAATCGCCCGGTGGCTCTGAAGATGATTCTCGCCGGGCGATTGGCCACGCCCGCCTCCATGCAGCGTTTTCAGACCGAGGCCGAAGCGGCGGCCCGTCTCGACCATCCGCACATCGTTCCCATTTACGAGATTGGCGAATACGACGGCCAGCATTACTTCAGCATGAAGCTGATTGACGGAGGAACCTTGGCGACCGTAGCGGCGTCTCGGCAGAGCGCCGTTGATCTTCCCGAACGCAAAAGTACGGCGCTCTGCCGAGACGCCGCTACGGTCATGGGGAAGGTCGCTCGCGCCGTCCACTACGCGCATCAACGTGGCATCCTGCATCGCGATCTGAAGCCCACCAATATTCTCATCGACGCACAGGGCGAACCGCACATCACCGATTTCGGACTGGCCAAATTGATCGAGAGCGATGCCGACCTGAGCAAAAGCGGCGCGGTCCTGGGGACGCCAAGCTACATGGCGCCCGAACAAGCGGCCGGCCAAATCAAAGAACTCACAATTGCGGCGGACATTTACAGCCTGGGCGCTATCCTCTATGAATTGCTTACTGGTCAGCCGCCTTTTCAAGCGGAGGCGGCTTTGGAGGTGCTGCGGCAAGTTTGCGAACAGGAACCGGTGCGTCCCCACATTCTGAATCCCCAAGTGGATCGCGACCTCGAAACGATTTGCCTGAAGTGCTTGAGCAAAAATCCGAACACGCGCTACGGCTCGGCGGAAATGCTGGCGGAAGACTTGGACCGTTGGCGGAACGGCGAACCGATCCTCGCGCGGCCGGTGAGTCAGGCAGAAAGAGTTTGGCGCTGGTGCCGGCGTAAACCGGCCCTGGCGAGCGCGTTCTCAGGCGTGATCGTGGTCTTTGCCCTCGGTTTTGCTGGCGTGCTTTGGCAATGGCTGAGAGCCGAGCGCAACGCCGATGATGCGATCAAGCAAAGCACCCGCGCGGAGCAAAACGCCGCCGCCCAGTCCGCCGAACGCACTCGAGCGGAAGACTCACTCCGTCGCCTGGAAATCCAGCGCGCGCAGGAACTGCTGGATCAGGACAATGCGGGTCCAGCGCTGGCCTACCTGGCGCGGGAACTGCGCCGCGATCCCAGCAATCACGTCATCGCTTCTTGGGTGATGTCGGTGCTCAGTCTGCGCGATTTCCGGCGGCCCAGGAACGCGCCGCTCGCGCATAAGGGGCCGCTGGGGCAGGCCCAATTCAGTCCCGATGGCCGCTGGATGCTGACCTCCGCCGAGGACGGTACGGCGCGGCTATGGGATGGAGGCAGCGGGAAACCGGTCGGCGAGATCATGCGACACCGCAAGGCCGCTCGCACCTATGCGGCCTTCAGCAGCGACGGCACGCGCGTGGTAACCGCTGGGTACGACGGCGCCGCTCGCGTTTGGGAGGTCCCGAGTGGAACCCCCGTGACGCCGCTCCTGGAACACGGGGCGCCGGTCCATTACGCCGAGTTCAGCCCCGACGGCACGCGCGTGGTCACGACCACCTTGTCCGACACGGGAGGGAGCGCCTGCGTATGGGACGCCCGCACGGGCGCGAAGGTGACGCGACCCTTGCCACACGACCGCAACGTCCTGATGGCACGCTTCAGCCCGGACGGCGAGCGACTGGTGACAGCGTGCGACGACGGCACAGCCCGATTATGGGATGCGCACACGGGCAAACCGCTTAGCGATCCAATCCTCTTTGAAGATGGAATCACCTTTGTCGAGTTTAGTCCGGATGGCCGATCCCTGGCCATCGCGTCCAGCGACCGCACGGTTCGGCTGACAGATGCGCGCACCGGCAATTCACTGCTCGATCCTTTGCAGCATGACGATCCCGTCGCCCTCGTGCACTTCAGCCGCGATGGCCGGCGCTTGATGAGCGCCGCCGGCCAATCCGTTTATATCTGGGATGCGGTCACGGGGCAGTTGCTGCTGAAACCGATTCGCCACAACTCACCTGTAAGCTCGGCTCAGTTCAGTCCGGAAGGGATTCGCATGGTAACAACCTGCTTGAATCGCAGTGCACGTGTCTGGAATAGCATCACAGGCGAACCCATCGGCGAACCGATGCGGCATTATGGCGACATACGCTGCGCCGATTTTACGCCGGATGGAGCCTGGTTGGTGACAGCATCCGGCGATTTCACCGCGCAGTTGTGGAACCTTCGCCCACGTTCGATGCTCGCCACACCCATGCGCCATTCCACCACCGTGGTTTCCCTCGACTTCAGCCCGGATGGAAAAAAACTGATCACTTTGGGCCAGGACGGCTCCAGCAGGATTTGGGAATCGACGACCGGCCAACCCCTTGCGCCGATGACCAACTATGTCCGGCGCGGGCAATCGATCCGGTTCAGTCCCGATGGGAAGCGATACCTCATCACTCGCCACTATACAGACGCACTGCTCGTGGACACGACAAGCGGGGCGCTACCAGGAGGCCCACTCAACCACAAAGGAACTTTGCGCTTCGCGATTTTCAGCACAGATGGTCGATTCATCGCAACGGGCGCGAACGACGGCACAGTCTCCATTTGGAATGGTCAGACGGGAGTTCTGGTCGCAGCGCCGCTTCCACATACGAATGACGTTCCTTGCGCGGACTTCAGCCCGGACGGCGCTCGTCTCGCCACCGGAGACACCGCCGGAAACGTGCGGCTTTGGGACGCGCGAACTGGGGGATTCATCGCGACGCTTGCATCCGGCCCGACCACCGCCATTGCTGCCATCCAGTTCAGCCCGGACGGCTCGCGGTTAGCCACAGCCTCTTTTGGCCGGAACGTTCGCATCTGGGACACGCGCACCACCGAGCTTTGTGCTGCCCCGCTTGGCCACGACTCCACAATCACCCTCCTTCAGTTCAGTCGCGACCGCCGCCAGATCTACACCCTCACCGAGCAGGGCGCACTGCGGGCCTGGGACGTTAAAACGGGAAAGCCACTGGCCGAACTTATTCCGCCGAACGAGGATGTTTTGGCTGCTCAATTCAGTCACGACGGCACGAAGATGGCGATTGTGCGGGCCAACTACGGCGTGCGGGTGTTCGATGTCGCCACCGGGCTGCCACTCACCGAGAGCTTGCGCCACAGCGAATGTCCGATGGCCGTGAAGTTTAGCCCCGATGGGATGCGCCTGGCCGTAGCGAGCGGCGATGCAGCACGCGTTTGGGAACTGCCCGTGGTCGAAGGCCCTGCTCCGAACTGGCTTCCACAACTGGCCGAAGCGGTCGGCGGCTGGCAGATCAATTCCAACGGTGTCCTGCAAGCGGTTGCTGTCTATCATATCAGAAGTCGCCGAGAGCAAGTCCTTGCGATAACCAACCAGGATCCCTTCACAATTTGGGGGCAATGGTACGCCGGTAACTTCATGACTAGGAGTATTCAGCCGGGATCTCCGACCACAGGGGACCAATACATTGGGCACTGCTGGCAAGAGCCGCACCCGGAAAACTGGCGTTTCCTGCGGGCGCAGCAACCCGAAGTGCTGCGCAGCATGGCGGGCTTCGCCCGCACCGCACTCGCGCAGGCGTCCACACGCGGAACAATGCTGTTGACTGAGGCCGATTACCTCAGCAGCGGTGCGCTGGCGCTGGCGCCGGATCGGTTGGACTTCCTCGACGGGCGTGTAGAAGTCAATGACCGACTCGGCTACGAACATCGATATTTGACCCAGCCCGATGCCGTTGTTCAGGCGATGGCTGAATTTCGCAATCCTCGCTACTGGCTTGCCTCCGCCTGGCGGCAGGCGAGCTTTGAACGATGGTCCAATGCGCTGGACCGCTGCGCGCTGGCGCTCTCAACTTGTAGCAGCCGACGTGAAGAGGCTCACTCTTCATCGCATCCAGCAGAGAAGGACACAGCCTCCTCACGTCGGCTGCTACAAAGGGAACGCATTGTGGACGATGACCTGGGCCCCGCCATCAGCTTTCTGCGCGCTCAAGTGCTGTGGCGGCTCGGTCTCCCCGAGGAGGCGCGCACCGAACACGAAGCATCGCGCTACATTCCTGCGCGCAATCCGAACGCTACGGCGCAGCAACTGGACCTGACAGCATTTTACAATGCGCGGCTGAACGATGACTGGCACGTGAGCGGAAATCCGGTGCTGGGGCAAAGGTTGGACGCGCTGCCGACCGGTTTGCAGACATTTGACGGCATCACCTTTGACGTGCGTGCCTTGATTCAACTCGACGGCAGCGAGGTTCGCAGCTATGGCCGTCGATATCCGGCACGCGTAATGGATGTGCCAATCGGTCAGCACTGCCGACGAGTGCACTTCCTCCACGCGACAGTATGGAGTGGCGCGCACGGCGAACACCTTGGCGAATACAACTTCCATTATGCCGATGGCCAAAGTGCCAAGCTGCCCGTTCGCTACGGTGAAACGCTCGCGGATTGGTGGGACGGCCCGATGGCGATCCCGGAGACCGGCCAAGCCTATCGCGTCGCGTGGTACGGCGCGAACGCGCTCGCCCGCTCGCGGAACATCGTCCAACGCCTTTATCACACCGTCTGGGAGAATCCGCGGCCAGATGTGCCGCTGACATCGCTGGACCTCACTTCCCGCGGCCTGACGGCCACGCCTTTCATCGTGGCGATCACAGTTGAGTAGGGTGGAAAATGGCGGGTGGTCGGGTTACGTGGAGCACGACGCACTGTCGTTGCCTGCCAGGAATCCCAACTGGATTCCGGACCAAAGCCCAGGGTTGCGAGGCACGAGCTACCCTGGGCAGGAGTCCAAAATCGAACCAACCCCAACGGGGGCCCCAACGGGGGGAATGGCACTTAGATAAGCCCTAAAACTTTTTTACCCAAACGCTTGCGTCGAGGAGGATGAGGCACGGTTTCAAAAAGGACGCGTCGGCTCAAGCGCTGCATTTCTTTGATGATTTGCT
>Ga0137432_1000768_pt1 | contig 12864 bp, 12 predicted proteins | sample EasRivERMZT820_2_FD_102337 | JGI IMG/M metagenome (GOLD analysis project Ga0137432, IMG submission 102337) | Soil microbial communities from meander-bound floodplain in the East River, Colorado, USA - East River MetaG ERMZT820_2 | ecosystem: Environmental > Terrestrial > Soil > Floodplain ...
CGGTGGAATGCAGACCCAACGGTGCTGACGCACGCAGACGGCTTCAACTTGCCTGAGAAGACGAAGACCCAGACGAAGACCAAACTCTCATACGAGGTGGACCAAAGAGCGGGGGCAGGTCACGGTCATGCCGAGCTGGAAAGCTCAACGTGAGGCGGCCGCGTCGGGTCGTTCGAATGACGCATGAGATCAGCAGCAGGCCGTATTCGGCCTCGATGAACGCGACCAGTCCGCTCTTCTGCAACTCGGCCGGCGCTGGAACGAACGACGTGACGCGCGGGATCATCCGTTCGGCGTGATATGAGGCCGTCACGACGGGCTTCCGTCCGCACTCAAGAAACCCGCGCCCTTCACGTCGACGACAGCGAGATCGATATAGGACTTCGGCTCGCAGCACATCCAACAGGTCCATCTCGTCTCTGACTGCTTCCACCAAAATCGGCGGTTCGCGCAGGTTGAACACGGCGAATCGGGCGGCGGTGGTGCGCCTGCGGGGATCAGACGCGGAGACACTGGCGCTGGACCTCCGTCATTGTCGCGCGGTTGGTGATCCGACTCGGGCGGCGCCATTTCGCAGTACGGCGGGATCTTCAATCGGTAGATGTTGATTTTTCGCGGGCGCTTCTTGCTTGAGAAGTCGACTTCGATGCCGACCGCGCGCAAGTCGGGCGCTGCTCGGCGTAAGTCTTTTGAAATGCGTGTTCCATCCTTGGGCCAAGAAGGCGGCGGTTTGCTTGGATCGGGAAGTCGCGACGAAAGCAATGCGAGCAGCTCTGTCGCAGTACCTTCGAAAGATCCCTCCGATTCGATGAACACGCGAGTTGCTTGAGCTGCGGGACACGACTCAACGCTCGCGTCGACTTGAGCACCTCGATTGCCCTCGTACGCAGCCATGAACGCACCCGGCTCAAGGCCGAGTCCCGGCTCGCAGGCACAGACCCACTTCGCGAAGTCGGCCATCCGTGGAAGCGAGTCGAATTGGATCTCAGGCTCGCGACGGAGACCGATCGAGACGGCGTCGAGGAGCGCACCGAGAATCGAAGGCCACACTTCGTCGAACTCGGCCCAGAATTGCTTCTCAGCCTTTCGTCGTTCCTCTGGGATCCGAGGCGCCTCGATGCGGATGCTTCGGTCGTTGAGATCCGAACGACCGATGATGTCCTCGATGCCGTTCAAGAGCTGCGGGCGCGTCGAGTCGAATATCGACTCTTCGTCATTCGTGTAGAGCGAACGTGTAGTGAAGCCGCCGCCAGTCGCGAGCCTACAGAGATCATCGGAAAGCCATTGCTTTATGTAACTCAAGTTGTCGAACGCAAGTGTCCAACAGTTACTCGCTCCAATCATGAGATCACGCGAATCAATGGGCGTCGTCCGGAGGTCAGCTGCGTTCGGATCGATTAGGCGCTTGAGAACTCGCGCAAGCGTGCTCTTCGCGGAACCGTGCTCACCTAGAATCACCAGGATCGCAAAGGGACCGTGCACCCGGAACCCGCCGATGAGCCAGCCCAGAATCAACGGCCATTCATCGTCGGAGCAGTTTACGAACGGACGAAGAGCTCTGATCGATCCGCCGGGAATAGGCATTGGCAGCGGGCGCATGCCGGGCGGCCGACGAAACGGAATGGGTGCCCTCGGAGCGACCCGCCACCCGCTTTTCGTCACCTCGACGACATTGCCATCCTCATCTCCAAGATCGAGATAGGTTGCGCCTTCATGCTCCCCGATCCGCAAGTACACATTGCGAAGCGGCGCGTCGAACGTCGCGCGGGCGGTCAGGAGATTGCACGCGTCGTTCAACGGCGTCGCCGACGCGACGCGGCCGGTCGACTTGTAGAACTCATGGCTGAGCCAACGGCGAAACGCATGGTCTCGCAGTCGGTAGGTTCGCCGGTGCTCTCCGATCGGAATGGTTGCGAACGACTCCTGACGATCGTCGTGGAAGAGATCGACGTTGTGAGCCTCGCAGATTTGCACTAACTGCTGGGCGATTGTGTTCGATGTGTCGTCGGAGTCGCTGTCGGAGTTATCCCCGGAGGATTCCTGCAGTGCTTTGCGAATTGTGATATGCCCGTAGCTCGATTTGCCGCGTCGGCTGTCCCACTTCACTCGCATGAGGCCCGAGTGACGAAAGAGGCGGTCGATGGCGTCCGGGTCGCGATTCGTAATTCGACCGAGCATCCCGCAAAGCGCGAGGTCGCCCTCGCTCTGCGAGGGGTAGCTCGAGTGGTCGCCACGCCAGAGAGCCCGGAATCCCTCGCCAAGCTCAGACTCTGCGGCCATGACGAGGTCGGCGTCCCCGGCCGCGAGTTGGCCCGCCGTTGCACGAAGCGGGCACACGTCGAATGGAACACCACCAAACACTTCGCAGTGAAGTTCGGCGATCACCCCACTCCGCTCTTGGGGCTCGCCGGGGGTTCCGTCGACGCGATGACCAGTCATCGTGAAGAACCGACCGTCGCAGTACATCTCGATCTTGTCCTTCTTCCTTCCTCCGCGAGGAAGATCGCCCGAGGCGATGACGTGGACGCCGGTCCCACTCGGCGATACGTCGGCGTAACTCGAGGTGCGTTCGATGATCTTGAGAGCCCATGGCGCGATGACGCACGTTTCCGGGTTCCGGCAATGGTCGAGGTCGATGCCGACCAGTCGATCCTTCGCGACGAAGACGAATCCGACACCGGCCAAGGCGTCTTGCTGCATCCGCGCGACGGCCTCGTCGAACGTGCCCCAGGTCGCCTCGTTCGTCGTGCTTGCGGGCTTGCCTGAATGCGGGTTAACCGGTCGCTTTCCGAATTTGTCTCCGGCTTTCTTAGGTGGAAGGACGCGCCACGCGATTCAGCGCTTCAAAGATTTCAACGCGAAAGGAATCGAATCGGGCCGCATGTCGACACGTATGCGTTGCGTCTCCGACTCGAAGCGACCGTTGATTTGCGATCCTCCTACGTTGCCGGTGTCGGGATCAGGCGTCGGCGCAATCACTCGTCACGCCTCCCGCCCGGGACGATGTGCGGTGTTGGGGTCTCAAGGGCGCGCAGGAGTGCCGCCCGCGTGACGAGCCATCGGCGCCCGATATGACGCCCGGGGATCACTCGGGCACGCATGAGCGCGCGCGCGTGCGCCCTGGAGCAGCGCAGCCAGTACGCGACATCCTCGAGGTCGAGGATCTCAGGAATCAGGACCGTTCGAGCTGCCGCGACGGCCGCTGCCGAGTCTGTGGAGGGGGTCTGCATGCCCCCTTCGCAGCTGGCGACGCCGGATTTGACGCGGAATCCGGAGCGATTTTTCGGGCGCGGTTCACTCGGACGGAATCGGCCAGACGATTCGTGGCGAGTCCACCAATCGGGGCTTCAAGAGGACGCCGCAGGAGATCCGGCGCCCGAGGTTCGTCGTTCAGCCGATCCGTCGCATTGCCACCCACGCCCTAGACGTGCGGGTGGAAGATGGCGACGCGCTTCCCGTGCTTCGGGATGTTGATCTACGCTCGGATGCGCGCCCTGGTCGGAGGATGCTGCGCGTTGGCGGAACCGGATCGCCAAGGCGCCGCCTCCCTCCGCCCCAGAGGGGGAATGGCCCGGATGCCCCCCGTGCGCTACTCTTCCCCGCGTGGTGGCTCAAGTCGCCGTCCGCTCCGCCCGACGAAGATCCCATGAGTCCTAGCGCGCCGGATCAGCCGAGCCCGTCGCCCACGCCGGAGCAAGAAGTACCGCGCGAGATGGCGGACGCCGTGCGCTTCATCATCGCCAAGTTCCCGGGCGGCGTCGGTAAGACGCAACTGATGAAAATGCTCTATCTCGCCGATCTTGAGGCGCACCGCTTCATCGGACGATCGATCACCGGAATCTCGTATCGTTGGCACGATCACGGGCCTTTCTCCTCGATGCTCTATCGATCAATCGATCTGCTCAAGAGCGGATTAGAAATTGATGAGGCGCAGTACACGTCTTCGCACGGTGGCCCCGCAAGCAAGTTCACGTATCGGGGTATCCCGTCGATCTCTCACCTAGACGAGATTCAGCAGATCCTGCTGGCGTCGGTGATTGATGAGTACGGAAAGACGCCGCTCAGCGAGCTGCTTGAAGACATCGTCTACAAGACGAAGCCGATGGAAATCGCGAAGGCGAAGAACGATCGGACGAGTCCCCTTGAAATGAATGCAGTAGATCACGAGGGGTCTCGGAAATACGGAGGAGTCGATCTCTATCGCCTAATCAAGGGCGAGACAGAAGCCCGCTCAAACCTATTCCAGCCGATAGACGAGGTCGAGCGTGAGTTGCGTTCCCTATATCACCGAGACGGCTAAGAGCGCGCTCAATCGGATCGCAGCAGAAGTCCCATTCGACATCGTCGGGGACGTACTTGACCACTTGCGCGTCCTTGCCGACAACCCGTTGCTAGGAACGTATATTGACCATGGGCCGTTGAAGGGGCGATGGGCATATGCGTTTCGCGTCGAGCGGCTTCCGGCCATTCTCGTGCTCACCGCGTTCTTTCGAAGCGATGAAGAGCATAGAGTGTGCATCGTGACTGATCTCGCGATTGGAGACGAAACGAAGTTCAGATGAGCCGCCACGGGCGCAGCTCCTTCGTGATGAACCGCACCTGGATCTTCGCGAGTGCGTCGCGAATCCAGATGTCTTGGAAGCCGGTCGCCTCACCAACGAGGGCGATGATCCCGACCGTGGCGAATCCGTGACGAATCGCCAGTTCGATTTGTCTCCACGGCTACTGGGCGTGCCGGCGAAGGCTCTCGAACCGACGGCGAACCCGGTCCTCGGCGCAGCCGACCTGGCGTGGCGTGACACCGTGGCGTTTCGCGACGGTTGCTCGGTCGTCCTCGCCCGCGAAGTAGTCGAAGGCCGCCGCGCTCCCTCGATCCGTCTCCCGCATCCGCGCCGCGAGTTCTTGGACCCGTCGCGCGATCTCGGCGGCGATGACGCCTTTGATGACGGGATCCTCTTCCGTGCCACGGATAGCCAAAGGTCCCACTTGCACGGACGCCACACGAGCTGGGATGCCGCGGCGCGACGCCACGGCGCACGCGTCGACATCGAGCCGATCGTCCAGGCGAGTCGTCGGGTGAGGCCGCTCCCTCCTCAGTACAAGCGCAATCGCCGACGCGAGCCTGCGACGGAGCCTTGGGTGCCAGATCCACGTATCAGAGATGGCGCGAAGGGCTTCGGCCGTGGCGGAAACGGCCTCATCTTCGGTCATCTCGCCTCTGAACGACCAACGGCGGCGGACAGGCTTGCAGCGCTGAAACGCTGCGAATACCGCCGGGATCCGCGCCTGGTCTGACATCGGCGCCGAAGGAGAGCACGCGGCGGGGTGGGCGGCGAAGATGACATGATTGGGGTGGGTGCGCAGTCGTTCGAGGAACCGATCGACCGCTGCAGCCGTGCCAGCGAGGGCGTTTCGAACGGGCGCGAGCGCGGCGTCAATTGCATCCATCGTTCGACGCGTGGCGTCCAGCGCCGCGCGGGCCGCTCCATCGGACGCTTCGATCAGTTCCTTGCTTCGCCGGAGGGCAGAACACTGCTCCAGGAACCGACCGAGTTCGCCGCTCTGCTCGAATCGACGCTCGAGAAGCGTGATCGGGTCGGAGGCTGTCTCGGCAGAACTCCCCCGAGGTTGAAGGCGACCCTCATCGTCGGGTGAACGGCTCATGCTCGAGCTGTAACCGCGTACGTGAGTTTCGTCAAATACCAGTCCGCGCCCGGAGCATCGATGACCTCACAGAGGCCCGTGGCGAAGCGTGCGCGTGGTGGAGCTCCGGTGGACCTGTTTCCAAAGATGCGGGCCACGGCGACAATGGCGGGCAAGGAGCGGCTCTGCGATGTCTCGACAGGTCGGCGAACGACTCACCAGCGGCGCCCGGCGCCGGGCGATCCGGCAGCTTCAATCTTTGGTCGGCGCGGGCGTCGCCGATGACGAGGCTCGCGAGGTGGTCATGAAGACCTTCGACGTGAGCGGCAGAACGTCGAGGTACTGGCTTCAGAAGGCGTACGAGGAGATGGCGGCCGAGGCGGAGGTCGACCGACGGCAGCTCGTCGGCCTTGCGCTCAAGCGCCGACGGATCGCGGCCGCGAGGGCGCTGCGCGACGGAGACACGCGCGCGTACATCGCCGCATGCGACAGCGAGGCCCGCTTGCTCGGGCTCGATGCTCCGGCCCGGATGCAGCACACGGTGCTCGTCGAGAAGATCTCCGACATGTCGAAGGCGATGGTCGACGTCATCAAGGACTTCTTTGCGGATGATCTCGTTGGCCGCGACCGATTCGTCGCGATGATGCGCACGCGGGTCAACGCCTCCTTCGAGCAGCGCCCCAAGCCGGTCACGATCGAGATCGGCGTGGACGACGGGGAGTCGACGCAGGCCGACGTCGGCATCGACGAGAACGTGGTGGACGCCTCCATCGAAGACTCTCGCGACGTCGCGCCACCTCCCGATCCCGCCGCGGACGCGCCGCCTCCCGCCTGATCGCGCCTCGGCGCCACGTGCGCGAGCGTGGCGCGCCGCGGCCTCGAGCGCGTCGTCCCTCTCCCATCGAGAACGGTCCCGCAGGCACGGAATCCGTCCACTCCCCCGCGACACGGCGATCTCGCCGAAACGGTCGTCATTCGCTTGAGGTCCGCGATCCAGTCGGCTGACTGGTCCTCCTTCGAACATCGTTGAGAGCTTCCAAAAAAGCACGGATTCCGCGCATGAACGACCATCGACGACGACACCGCGAGATCGACGTTCTCTCCCCCGAGGACGTGCGCGCGCTGATGGACGCCTGCTCGCGCCGCGCGCCGACCGGCATCCGGCACCGCGCCCTGATCGCGTTGCTCTATGGCAGTGGACTGCGCATCAGCGAGGCGCTCGCGATTCGGCCGAAGGACCTCGACCTCGACGCGCTCACGGTCACCGTGCACAGCGGAAAAGGCGACAAGCGCGGCGTCTCCGTCCTCCTGCCAGACGCGGTCGACGCGATCCAGCGATGGGCCGACCGACGTGCGACGTACAGCGTCACGGCGCGCGATCCGTTCATCTGCACGATCGGGCGCGGGGCCGCGGGGTCGAACCCGACGGCGCCCGGCCGCCCGCTCGGGCGGGAGTTCGTCGGGCGCGTCCTGAAGCGCCTCGCGCGGCGCGCCGGTCTCGCGAAGCGCGTCCACCCCCACGGGCTCCGGCACTCGCACGCCGACCTCTTGCGGCGCCGCGGATTCGACGTCGAGGAGATCCGAAAGCAGCTCCGGCACGCCTCGCTCGAGATCACCGGGCGGTACCTGGACCACCTCGGACCTGGCGACCTGCCGCGCCGCATCCGGGAGATCGGCGCCGTGCTCGAGCCCGCCAAGGCACCACGCGAAATGCTCGGCGATCTGCTTGCGCGGTTTACCGACCGCGACGTCGAACAGCTGGTCGCGTTGTTGAAGAGGGCAAGCGCGTAGCACGGCGCCACGTCGATCGGACGCTTTCCGACGCTCGCTCCGACGCTGTCGTTGTCAGCAGCGTCCGACGCTTTTCCCTGGGAAGCGGACGCTCCGACACTCCCGACGCTGTCTTTCTCTCCTTGAATCGACGGGGGCGCGCATGTGGCGGGGTGGGGGATTCGATCCGTGATCGCGTGGAGTGACGTCGCGCGAGCACATGAAGTGGGGGGATCTGCCGAACCAGCGTCGGCAGCGTCGGAGCGTCGGGCTCCCAGGAAGAGTTGAAGGACGTCAGTCGAGGTGAAGCGTCGGAAGCGCCCTCACGACAGCATCCGCGCTCACTTCGACGCAGTCCCACCTCGCGAACGCTGGCTACGTTTCGATTGGCGCGGGGAACAACAGCGTCGGAAGCGTCGGCAGCGTCCGTTCCCGGGAGGATCATCGGACGCTGTTTGATTGGGCAGCGTCGGTGACAGCGTCGGCGCAGCGATCGACTCGCGTTCGCGCGATGCGACACTTGCGACTTGACGATCTGCGACTCGGTAATCCCCGCGCGCGCTCGTTGGTGATGTCCGGCGCAGTGTGTTCGCAGCGCTAGCATTCACGTTGGGAGACCTGTCTCGATGGCGGTGAGAGATGCGCCGATCGACCCGCTGGCACAGCTCGCCAAGGACCTCGACCTGCTCGTGCGGGAACCCGCGAAGGGCACGTGGGATCCCTCGTCGATCGACTCGATGGTGACCTACGCCGAGCAGGAGCTGCGTATCAAGCTCCGCGCGGTGCCGCGCGTGCTCGCAATCTTCACGTTGGTCGTGCGAGCGTTTCAGGAGAAGAAGCGCCTTCGCCTCGCAGTCCTCGGTCCCCGAGGCGGCGGCAAGACCGCGATCACGGCGGCACTCGAGCTCATCGCCTATCGCTGGTTTGGATACTCATGGCAAAACGTTGGCGGATCTCTGGAGCAAGCCAAACTTTGCTACAGCTACGTCGCTTTGGCGCACCACAACTCTGCCGACCTTGCGAAGTTCACAGTCCACTCTCAGGCCCAGGACACGCGCTCGCGCCGCGGCGATTCGATCGCGGTGAGCGCGGCGTCGCAGACGTCCGTGCGAGGACCTCACCCGATCGGAAGCTCGGGTGCCGGAGGTCTGACCCTCGACGAAGCGGCCATGATTCCCGACGACATCTGTGACGCCGCGAAGGGACAACTCACGACGGCGAATCCCTCCGCGTTGATCCAGTTGAGCACAATGGGCGAGTCGCAGACCGGCCGGTTCTGGGAGCTCTTGCAAGACCCCGACGGAATCGGATACCGCGTCGAGTCATTCGACATCTTCGACGTGGCCAAGCGCTGCCCCTACGACTGCGCGACCACCTGCCCTGTCAAAGAGCACTTCGCGAACGACTTCTACGTCGGCATCGGCTCGGCCCGCCAACTCTCACATAAGGCCTATTGCGGTGGGAGGGCTCATGGCGTTGACGGGTGGGTGGACATCGACGAGGTCGCGCAGCACTGGCGGGAACTGGGTCCGTCGACGTTCGAACGTGAGCTCATGGGCAAGGCCGTCGCATCCACCGGGCACATCTTCGATCCGATCCTCTTGCAGCAGGCGGACCTTGGTTGGAAGGCGCTTTCGAAGGACCCCGAGCGCCATCGCGAACGATTCAAGAAGCTCGACAAGTACGCGTCCGTGGACTGGGGCTTCGCAGGAGCCACGGCGATCGTCTACGCCATACGGCTACGCGACGCATTATTGGTCTATCGGTCGGAGTACTTCACGCGTGAACGCTTCCAACTGATTCGAGAACACCTCGTCGAACGCTGCATTTCGGAGCGGATCGAGACGCTCTTCGCGGATAGCGCGTCGCCGTCGGACAATGAGGAGCTCGCGGAGATGTTCTCTCGTGCTGCGCACGAGAAACGCCTCTCCTGGAACACGCGCGTGCTTCCGGTCGTGTTTTCGAAATTCAAGATGTACGGAATCGGGGAAGTTCGTCGGCGTCTCGAGCAGAAACTCCTCGGGTTCGCATCGAGCTTCGGAGATCAGGTCAACGAGGAGCACGCGCGAACGATGAAGCACATGCGCGCCTATCACGTCGACAAGACAACGAACAAACCCGCAAAGGTGGACGACCACGTGGTCGACGCGGTGATCGCACTCTGCGTCGGACTCTCGACGAGCTTCCGAGCACAGACGCGGCTTGCCCCGTAGTCAAGAGGAGATTCGCGCGCTACGATTCAGCGCGACGACCGAACAACTCCGAGCCGAACTCCAAGCGCCCGCGCTCGTGACGGGCGATCCAGTCCAAGCCGAACTCCAAGACGGTCGTCGCGCGGACCCCGGTCCGCCCTTGGAGCGTCGGCATGCAGATCCAGCGCGTCGCGACGGCGTCCCTCGCGTTTTGGCCCGAGAACGCGCGCAAGCACGGGCCGGTGAACCACGAGTCGATCAAGCAGAGCCTGACGGCGTTCAGCCAGGCGGAGCCGCTCGTCGTCCAGGCGAAGACGAGCCGGGTCATCGGCGGGAATGGTCGTCTCGCCGCGATGCGCGAGCTCGGTTGGACCGAGTGTGACGTGGTCTTCCTCGACCTCGACGACGCGAAGGCCGCGGCGCTCGGCGTTGCGTTGAACCGTACGGGGGAGCTCGCCGAGTGGAATGACGAGACGCTCGCCAAGATCCTGACGGAGATCGACGCCCGCGGCGAGCTCGCGTCCGTCGGCTTCGACCAAGACGACCTGACCGAGCTGCTCGCGCGAGTATCGAACGACGCGCTCGGCGTCGACCTGGACGAGATCCCCGAGCCGCCCGAGCAGGCGACGACCAAGAAGGGCGACCTTTGGATCCTCGGGAATCACCGCCTGCTCTGCGGCGACTCGGCGTCGCGCAAGGACCTCGACCGCCTGCTCGCCGGTGCGCAGATTCATCTCGTCAACACCGACCCGCCGTACAACGTGAAGGTCGAGCCGCGCAGCAACAACGCGATCGCCGCCGGCCTCTCGTCGTTCACGCAAACGCACCACCAGAAGCTGGACGTGTCGCGGCATCCCGAGAAGTCGCAGTCGACGACGAAGCGCATGCGCGCGAAGGACCGGCCGCTCGCGAACGACTTCGTGAGTGACGTCGCGTTCGAAGAGATGCTCTCGAAGTGGTTCGGGAACGCGTCGCGCGTGCTCTTGCCGGGTCGCGGCTTCTACATCTGGGGCGGGTACTCGAACCTCGGGAACTATCCGCCCGCGCTCAAGGCGGCCGGCCTCTACTTCTCGCAGGCGATCGTCTGGAACAAGGAGCACCCGGTCCTCACGAGGAAGGACTTCATGGGTGCGTTCGAGCTCGCGTATTACGGTTGGAAGGAAGGCGCGGCGCACGAGTTCTTCGGGCCGAACAACGCACTCGACCTATGGTCCGTGAAGAAGGTGAACCCGCAGTCCATGTGCCACCTCACGGAAAAACCGACGGAGCTCGCGACGCGCGCGATCCTCTATTCGTCGCGGCGCGGCGAGAACGTCCTCGATCTCTTCGGCGGTAGCGGCAGCACGCTGGTCGCGTGCGAGCAGGCGCAGCGGCGCGCGTACCTGATGGAGCTCGACGAGCTCTACTGCGACGTGATCCTGATGCGGTGGGCGAAACTCACCGGGAAGCAGCCGGTCCTCGAAGAAACGGGCGAGTCGCTTGAGACTCTGGCGACGAAGCGGAGACCAACCGTACCTACGTGCAAGTGAACTACTGCGCGGTCCGACCTCGACCTGCTTCTCGCATGTCGGCGAGATCGGCGCTAGATGCGCTTCTCACTAATCGGTCCGACGCACCTGCGGACTTCCTCCAAAAGCACGGACCGGTGACACATCGCACTTTCGTGTTCATAGCACAGTACTGCAGCCACCTGCCCGCAAGCGATCGCGTACACCGATTCAAGCACATCCTTGCGCCCGACGATGTACTTTCGATACCTACGCGCACACTCTGCGAAGCCCAGCTCCTCGCCCGGCTTCGGCCTAAACGGATTACCGGCGCCTGATAAGTGGATGTATTCAACTCCAACTGCGTTAACCGCCTCCTTCAAGCGACCCTTCCGAAACTCTGGACGATTGCTCCACGCGTTTTGGCGAACATCAATCAACGTCACAACGTCGTGCGCTAAGAGCAGTCGGCAGAGGCCGTCAAGAGACTGACCTTGATAACCCAGACTGACACATTGCGGTGAGTGCCGCGATCCCTTCGACACCGCACGCCGATCACCCCCACAGAAGACCGCCTTGCGACTCTTTGTCACCAGATCGCTCCTTCGCAACGAATGCCACTTTCATTAGCCCGAAGTTGTATCGCCTTGCCTTGAAGTTCCCAAGAAAAAAGTACAGATCATATCTATCCATGTTCAGCCGTCGCTTCATCTCGTCGGCCACCTTTTCATCTCCGCCTGGCACTTCTTTGTACTTCCTATATAGTTCATGTAATCCCCATTCGTGCATCGCCATTTCATGAGAGGAACATTCGGCGTCGTTGCAGTACCACTTCACCATGAACGTAGCCTCCGGAGCGTCGATCTTCATCACACGACCTCCAAAGAGCCGGGACTGGCTGCGAACTCGTACTTCTTTCTCTCTCCATTCTCTAATCTCGTCTTCGGACCGCCTCGAGACGCGACACCCGGTGATTTTGAAAGGACGAATGATACCTAATGAGGTTCCTTTCTCTCCGTTCGCATGCTTCAGAGCTTCAACAGACGCGAACTGCTGCGGACAAGATTCAAGAACGCGCCTTCGACCATCCGTGTCTTTCGGATCGATTTGCTCTTCAAGCTTGATTGACTCCGGATCAATTCGGTATGAACCTGGTCGACTATCCTTGTCATGCGGACGGAGTTTGACTGAAACCCACTGGAAGTCGCGGAATCTGCGGCTGTCGTCAAAGAGCCGATACGGGACGGGGTGAAGTCGTACTAGCTCAAGCGATCTTTCGAGTAATCCCCCAGTGCACGTGAGCTCATCGTGAGACTCCGAATAACTTGGATACGTCTTTCCGACGATGAGGACGCGCTTTTCTTCCCATGCTGACATCGTTGTCATGGTGACTACCCCCACGAAACTGAAAACGGGCAAGAGACCACTCTATCGTCGACAAGCGTCTCCCCGTTATCATGGGCTCATTCGATAGGGGCCGCGGCGTGCGTTCCTATCCGTCCCGGGCGGATTCAAGGGCCGCGCTCGTGAATAACCTCGCCCTCCTCCTCAAGAAGCGGGAGATCGTCCTGCCGCGGTCCGAGCTCTGGCCCGAGGGCATCGACGAGCTCGACGCCTTCGAGTACTCGGCCACCGACAACGGATCCGTCCGAACCGGCGCGCCGTCCGGCATGCACGACGACTGCGTGGTCGCGCTCGCGCTCGCGCTCGCGGCGTGGCAGGTGCGGCCGAAGCCGTGGCAGACGACCGAGATCGGCGTGCCGATCATCGTC
>Ga0137432_1000776_pt1 | contig 12617 bp, 6 predicted proteins | sample EasRivERMZT820_2_FD_102337 | JGI IMG/M metagenome (GOLD analysis project Ga0137432, IMG submission 102337) | Soil microbial communities from meander-bound floodplain in the East River, Colorado, USA - East River MetaG ERMZT820_2 | ecosystem: Environmental > Terrestrial > Soil > Floodplain ...
AGGCCGCCCGCGAGCATGATCGGCTTGTGATAGCCGCGCGAGCCCATCTCGAAAGCGCGGAAGTAGCCGCACAGGTTCGGCCGGCCGAACTCGTTGTTGTACGCGGCGGCGCCGATCGGCGCCTCCAGCATGATGTCGAGCGCCGAGGCGATGCGCTCGGGCCGGCCCAGGCCTTCGCCTTCCCAGGGCTGGGCCGAGCCCGGGATGCGCAGGTTCGACACCGAGTAGCCGACCAGCCCCGCCTTGGGCTTGGCGCCGCGCCCGGTCGCGCCTTCGTCGCGGATCTCGCCGCCCGCGCCCGTGGCCGCGCCCGGGAAGGGCGAGATCGCCGTAGGGTGGTTGTGCGTCTCGCACTTGATGACGATGTGGGTGAGCTCCGGGAAAGAACCGTAGCTCCGGTTTGAGTCTGGAATGAAGCGGTTTGCGATGCGGCCTTCGATCACCGCCGCGTTGTCGGCGTACGCCGACACGGTGCCCTGCGGCGCCACGGCATGCGTGTGCCGGATCATCGAGAACAGCGACTGCGGCTGCCGCTCGCCGTCGACGATCCAGTCGGCGTTGAAGATCTTGTGCCGGCAGTGCTCGGAGTTCGCCTGCGCGAACATGGTCAGCTCGGCGTCGGTCGGATCGCGCCCGAGGCGGCGGTAGGCCGCCTCGAGATACTCGATCTCGTCCTCGCTGAGGGCAAGGCCGAGGGCCGCGTTCGCGGCTCTGATGTCCGGGACCTGTTCCAATGTTCCGGGTGGAACATGCTCGAACAGCCGCGGCGCCTCGTCGAAGGACCGCAGCACCGTCTGCGTCATCCGGTCGTGCAGCGCCGCGGCGAGCGCCGCCGAGCCCGAGCTGAGGTAGTACACCGTGCCGCGCTCGATGCGCTTCACCGCCGCCAGGCCGCAATTGCGGGCGATGTCGGTCGCCTTGGAGGACCAGGGCGAGAGCGTCCCCAGGCGCGGCACCACCATGAAGACGTTGCCGTCGGCGGACTCGAGCATCGCGGTGCCGTGGTCGAGCAGCGCCTCGAGCGTGCGTCGCTCGTGCGGCTCGAGGCCGCGCTCGATCTGCACGAAATAGCGGTACTCGGCGGCGACCGAGCGCAGCCCGGGATCGATCTTCTGCAGGGAGGCGAGCAGCTTGGCGAGCCGGAACTCCGACAGGGCGCGCGGCCCGCGAAGCTGGAGGATTTCGGACACTAGTTGCGGACCTGGGGCTCCTTGACGGTGCCGCCGAGAACCACGACCGCACGCAGCGGCTGGGCCGTGGTGCGGATGTCGGCGACGATCCGCCCGGCCAGCGCGCCGCTCGGCGCGATGTCGACGCTGGCGCCGGCGCTGAGCGCGCCGGCGCTGATGTTGACGTTGCGCAGCGCCACCGCGCCGCGGTCGTAGATGCCGTGCCCGCTCATTTCGGTGAACTGGGTGCGCCCGCCGTGCTGCCTGCCGCTCGTCTGCAGCGCGCGCGAGAGGTCGACGGTGCCGAGCGCGCCCTTGCCCACCGCGAAGCTGCCCTCGATGCGCGCCGCGTTATGGAGCTTGGCCGGATCGGCACCGCTCATGTAGAAGCGCCCGATGCCCTCGGCCTTGCCCTCCGAGAGCAGCGCCGGCGCGAACACCGCGGCGTTGATGTTGCGCGCGGTCATGCTGCCCTCGAGCTGCCAGTTGCCGCTCCAGCGCAGGTTCGCCGAACCGGAGATGACTCCGTCGAACACCGCGCCGCCCCAGGACGTGATGTTCATGCCCTGGCGGCCGGCGGTGCCCTTCATCGCGAAGCTCGCGAGCGAGACCTCCGGCGCGAAGGGCACCGCGATCGATGCCGCGGTGACGTCGAACTCGACCTCGCCCTTCGCCGCCGGCGTAAGCCTGGCGTTGAGGCTGTCGGGCCCGCGCAGGGTCACGCTGCTCACCGCGCCGTCGGCGCCGATCAGCGCGTCGGCCTCGAACGTCGGCAGCGGCACCGGGCCGGTGAGCTTGAGGTCGGTCACCAGGATGCGGCTGACCTTGAAGCTCGCGCCGCGCATCCGGGCGCCCACCACCTCGCCGATCGCCGCCTGCGGAACGGCGACGCCCCTGAGCTCGATGCGCCGGAAGGCCTTCTTCTCGTCGATCAGCGAGCCGATCTGGGGATAGGCATGCACCGATGCAATCCTAACCGAGCCGTCCACGGCGACGTTCTCGAGATCCAGGCGCACCCCCGTGAAGAGCGAGAGGCGGCCCACGCCGATCCTCACCGGACGTCCGAGCGCCTCGGACGCCGCGCGCTCGTACTGCTCCATCGGCAGCGGCACGACGTGCAGCGCGCCGACCGCGAGGATCAGCGCGACGAACAGCGTGGCCGCGACCGGCCGGCCCCATTTGACCGGCCGGCGGGCCTTCGGGTACTTGAGCGGCTCCTCGCGCGCCGCCGCCCGCGCGCGCTCCTTGGCTTCCCGGCTGCGCTGCCGCGCCTCGCGCTCGCGGTCGCGCTGCGCCTTGCGCGCCTCCCTCGCGACCGCCGACTCGTCGCGGCGCACCTCGTCCATGTCGAGGTCCTTGTCGGTCACGCCGATGTCGTCGGACTGCGCCGCGGCCGCAGCCTCCGCCAGCTCGCGCGCCTTGCGCTTGCGCTCCTCCCCCTCGCGGCGGCGCTGCTCCTCAACCTCGCGCACGCGGCGCTCGGCCTCTTCCTGCGCGCGCCGCTCTTCCTCCTCGCGGCGGTTGCGTTCCTCGATCTCACGGCGCTGGCGCTCGGCTTCTTCGCGCACCGTGCGCTCGGCCTCCTCGCGCGCGCGGGCGGCTGCAGCCTCCTCCTGCGCGGCGCGCCTTTTCTCGCGTTCCTTGCCGTCGGCCGCCTCGCGCCCGCGGCGCTCGTCCTCCTCGCGCTGCGAGAACGAGTCGAGGTCGGCCATGAGCGCATCGAGGCTGCCGTCGCCCAGCTTCGCCGGTCCCGCCGGCGCCGCTGCGGCCGGCAGCGCCGGCTGCCGGGTCCGGGTCTCGCCCTGGCCCCTGCGCCCTTCGTCCTGGTCGCGCTCGCGCTGCCGCACGCGCCCGCGCGCCTCTTCGAGCTCGAGCGCCTGGCGCATGCGCGCCTCCTCGGCCTCGCGGGCGCGGCGTACCTGCTCCTCCTTCTCGCGCAGCAGGCGGTCTTCCTCCTCGCGCCGCGCGCGCTCGGCCGCCTCGCGCGCCTTGGCCTCGATCTCCTCGCGCAGGCGGCGCTCTTCCTCCTCGCGGCGCTTGCGCTCGTCTTCCTCTCGGCGCTTGCGCTCGGCCTCTTCGCGCGCCTTGCGCTCGGCCTCCTCGCGCGCGCGCCGCTGTTCCTCCTCCTCCCTGCGCTTGCGTTCCTCGGCCTCGCGCGAGCGCCTCTCTTCCTCGAGCCGCTGGCGCAGCGCCTCGGCTTCGCGCAGCGCCTTCTCCGCCTCCTCCCTCGCCTTGCGCTCGGCTTCCTCGCGGATCCTGCGCTCGGCTTCGAGCTTCGCCAGCTGCTCGGCTTCGGCCTTGGCTCGCGCCGCGCGCACCTGCGCCTCGATCTCGGCCTTCGCCTTCGCCGCCGCCTCCTCGCGCAGCCTGTTCTCGGCGTCGGCGCGCGCCTTCGCCTGCGCCTCGACACGCGCCTTGGCCTCGGCTTCCTGGCGCAGGCGGTCGCGTTCGGCCTGGGCCTTTGCTTCGGCCTCCTGCCGCGCCTTGTTGAGCGCCGATTCCTGCTCCTTGGCGCCCTGCGCCGCCGCAACGGCCTGCCGCGGCGTCGACGCGGCCGGCGACGGCCGGGGCGCCGGCTTGATCGCCGGCATGATGGTGGTGAAATCGAGGTCGTCGGCGCCGCCCCCGGAGGAAGCCGGCGCCTTCGCCGCGGGCGCCTTGGCAGCGGACTTCACCGTCGGCACCGTCGGCCGCGACTGCGAGCTCGACGTTCCGGCCGTGACCTCGCGGATGAACCCGTCCCGGTCGAGCTGGGCGATGAGCTGCTCGAAGGCGCCGTCGAAGCTCTTGCCGACCTTGTGCGCCACCTCGCCGAGCGTGGCCCGGCCGTCGATGGCCGAGAGCACCGCACGGTCGGCGCGCTTGAGCAGGCTCGTCTTGCCGGAAGCTTCCTGGACTCCCTTGCCCGACTTCGAGTAGATCGCGCTTGGCTTCATTCGCTTGTAGTTTTATGCCTATTCTATAGCGCCGAACGCCCCGCCACCCGGGGTCTCTATCACGAACAGGTCGCCGGTGCGCATTTCGGTCTGGTCGAAGGGGCCGAGGTCGGTGCGGCTCCCGTCGGCGCGCAAAACGTAATTTTTTCCTGCCGCGCCGGGCTCGCCGCCCGCCATGCCGTGCGGGCGCACCAGGCGATGGCCCGAGAGGATCGCGGCGGTCATGGGCTCGAGAAAGCGCATGCGCCGCACGGCGCCGTGGCCGCCGCGCCAGCGCCCGCGGCCGCCCGAGCCCGCGCGGATCTCGAAGCTCTCCAGGCGCACCGGGAAGCGCCATTCCAGCACCTCGGGGTCGGTGAGGCGGGAATTCGTCATGTGCGTCTGCACCACGTCGGCCCCGTCGAAGCCCGGCCCGGCGCCGGAGCCGCCGGCCACCGTCTCGTAGTACTGGTGGCGCTCGTTGCCGAACGTGAAATTGTTCATGGTGCCCTGCGAGGCGGCGAGCACGCCGAGCGCGCCGTAGAGCGCGTCGGTGATGCATTGCGAGGTCTCCACGTTGCCCGCCACGACGGCGGCCGGGTAGCGCGGGCGCAGCATGCAGCCCTCGGGAATCGTCACGCTGAGCGGCTTCAGGCACCCGGCGTTGAGCGGGATGTCGTCGTCGACCAGCGTGCGGAACACGTACAGCACCGCGGCCATGCACACCGCCGCGGGCGCGTTGAAGTTGTCCGGCAGCTGCGCCGAGGTGCCGGTGAAATCGATCCTGGCTTCCCTCTTTTCTTTCAGTATTTCTATGGAAACCCGTATGCGCGCGCCGTTGTCCAGCGGGTAATCGAACTCGCCGTCCTTCAGCACGTCGATTACGCGGCGCACCGATTCCTCGGCGTTGTCCTGCACGTGGCGCATGTAGGCGCGCACCACGTCGAGGCCGAAGTGCGCCACCATGCGGGAGAGCTCCTGCACGCCTTTCTCGTTGGCCGCGATCTGCGCCTGCAGGTCGGCGATGTTCTGCTGCACGTTGCGCGCCGGGTAGGCGCCCGAGCCGAGCAGCGCCGCCGCCTCCTTCTCGCGCAGGCGCCCTTCCTCCACCAGGAGGAAGTTGTCGATCAGCACGCCCTCCTCCTCGAGCACCTTCGAGCCCGGCGGCATCGACCCCGGCGTGATGCCGCCGATGTCGGCGTGGTGGCCGCGGGATCCCACATAAAAAAGGATCTCCTTTCCGGCTGAATCAAAGACCGGGGTAATCACGGTCACGTCGGGGAGATGCGTGCCGCCGTTGTACGGCGCGTTGAGCACGTACACGTTGCCCGGCTTCATGCTGCCGGCGTTCCGCCGGATCACGGTCTTGACCGATTCGCCCATCGAGCCCAGGTGCACCGGCATGTGCGGCGCGTTCGCGATGAGGTTGCCATCGCCGTCGAACAGCGCGCAGGAGAAATCCAGCCGCTCCTTGATGTTGACGGAGTACGCCGTATTCTGGAGCCGCAGGCCCATCTGCTCGGCGATCGACATGTAAAGGTTATTGAAAATCTCGAGCATCACCGGGTCGACCTGGGTGCCTATTGCCGCGGCGGTCCTTCTCTGAAGAGCTCTTTCAAGGACCAGGTGATTCAGCGGCGTTACGGTGGCGCGCCACTGCGGCTCGACCACGGTCGTGGCGTTCGCCTCGGCGATGATCGCCGGCCCCTCGATGCGCTGCCCGGGCGCGAGCTCGCCGCGCCGGTAGAGCGGCGCCGCGCGCCAGCCCCCGCCGGCAAAAATGCGCACCGTCTCGACGGGCTTGCCCGCCGGCCTGTCGGCGGCGCGCTGCTCGGCGATCGATTCGCCGGCGGCGATCGCCTCGACCGAAACCGCCTCGGCGACGAGCGCTCTTGCGGGCATCAGGAAGGAGAACTGCTTGCGGTACGCGGCCTCGAACTGGCGCACCATGTCGGGCAGCGGCGCGAGCGGCACGGCGAGCGCGGTGTCGGTGCCCTCGTACTTGAGGTGCGCGCGCCGCACCACGCTCACCGCCGCCGGCGACACGCCCTGCGCGACGAGATCGTCGCGCGCCTCGAGGGCGAGCTTCTCGGCGATGTCCTCGAGCCGGCACGCGTGGTCGAGCCGCGCCTCGACCGCGTGGCTGCGCATCGCGACCTGGTCGGCGAGGCCCATGCCGTAGGCGGAGAGCACGCCGGCGAGCGGATGGATGAACACCCGCGTCATCGCGAGCGCGTCGGCGACCAGGCACGCGTGCTGGCCCGCGGCGCCGCCGAAGCAGCACAGCGTGTACCGGGTGACGTCGTGGCCGCGCTGCACCGAGATGTGCTTGATCGCGTTGGCCATGTTGCCCACCGCGATCTGCACGAAGCCTTCGGCCACCGCTTCCGGCGAGCGCCCGTCCGCGATTCTTGCCGTCAGTTTCGAAAATTCGTCTTTCACCCTCTGAAAATCGAGCGGCTCGTTGCCACTCGGTCCGAATACCTCCGGGAAGTGCTGCGGCTGGATCTTGCCGAGCATCAGGTTGGCGTCGGTCACGGTGAGCGGCCCGCCGCGGCGGTAGCTCGCGGGCCCGGGGTTCGCTCCGGCCGAATCCGGCCCGACGCGGTAGCGCGCGCCGTCGAAGTGCAGGATCGAGCCGCCGCCGGCCGCCACCGTGTGGATGCTCATCATCGGCGCGCGCATGCGCACGCCCGCGACCCGGGTCTCGAACTCGCGCTCGAGCTCTCCGGCGTAGTGCGATACGTCGGTGGAGGTGCCGCCCATGTCGAAGCCGATGATGCGGTCGAATCCCGCCGCGGCCGAAGTGCGCACCGCGCCGACGATGCCGCCCGCCGGGCCCGACAGGATGGCGTCCTTGCCCTGGAAGCGCCGCGCGTCGGTGAGGCCGCCGTTCGACTGCATGAAGAAAAGGCGCACGCCCCCAGCCTCGGCCGCGATCTCGTCGACGTAGCGGCGCAGGATCGGCGAGAGGTAGGCGTCCACGACCGTGGTATCGCCGCGTCCGACCAGCTTCATGAGCGGGCTCACCCGGTGCGACGCCGAGACCTGGCTGAAGCCGATGCGGCTCGCCATGCCGGCGACCTTCGCCTCGTGCGCCGGGAAGCGGTAGCCGTGCATGAACACGATGGCGATCGACCGGTAGCCCTCCGTGTAGGCCTCCCGGAGGGAGGCTTCGGTCGCTTCGACGTTCAACGGCAGAACCAGGTCGCCATGCGCGCCGACGCGCTCTTCGACCTCCACGACCTTCGAATACAGCATCTCCGGCAGCACGATGTGCCGGTCGAAGATGCGCGGCCGGTTCTGGTAGGCGATGCGCAGGGCGTCGCGGAAGCCGCGCGTGATGAAGAGCACGGTGCGGCTGCCCTTGCGCTCGAGCAGCGCATTGGTCGCCACCGTGGTGCCCATCTTCACTGCCTCGATGTCCTTGCCCGGTATTGCCTTGCCGGGAGGGACTTGAAGCAACTGCCTGATACCTTCGAGGGCGGCATCCCGGTAGCGCTCGGGGTTCTCCGACAGCAGCTTGTGCGTGACCAGCGCGCCGTCGGGGCGGCGCGCGACGATGTCGGTGAACGTGCCGCCGCGGTCGATCCAGAACTGCCAGCCGCTCATCGCGTGCCTTTCACCGCGAAATCGAAATTAGAATCGCATCCTACTATCTTGACGCCCCCGCCGACCCCGGCTGCGCTCGTGGTGCTGCTCGGACTGCTCATTGCCCTGCCCGCGCTGGGCACTGATCTTTTCGTGCCGGCGCTGCCTGCGCTCACGCACGCGCTCGGCGCCGGCGTGGCCGGAGCCCAGCTCACGGTGACGCTGTACTTCATCGGCCTCGCGGCGGGCCAGCTCCTGTGGGGACCGCTTTCCGACCGCTATGGCCGCAAGCCCGTCCTCGCGAGCGGGCTCGCGATCATGGCTGCGGCGTCGGTCGCCGCGGCGCTCGCCGAGAGCCTCGCCGCGGTGATCGCGGCGCGCCTCGTGCAGGGCGTGGGCATGTCGTGCGGCGCGCTGATCGGCCGCACCATCGTGCGCGACCTGTACGCGCACGAGCAGGCGGCGAAGCTCCTTTCGAGCATGACCGTGGTGTTCAGCGTAGTGCCGCTCGCGGCGCCGCTCGCGGGCGGGCTGCTTGCCGCCGCGGCGGGCTGGCCGGCGGTGTTCGTCGCCATGGCGGTGATCGCGGCGGCGCTTCTCGCGGCGGTGCTGCGCCTCGCCGAGACCGCGCCCGCGGCGCGCGCGCCGGCGAGCCCGCGGCGCATCTTCGCCACCTTCGGCGCCATCCTCGGCGAGCGCCGCTTCCTCGCCCCCTATTCGGTGTTCCTGTGCACGCAGATCGGCGTGCTCGCCTGGGTGAGCAATTCGTCCTTCGCGCTGATCGGCGGCCTGGGCGTCGGCCCCACGGCCTACGGCGCCATGTTCATGCTGGTCATGTCGGGGCAGATCGTGGGCGCGTGGGTCTCGAGCCGCCTCGTGCTGCGCCTGGGCATCCCGCGCCTGCTGCGCGCCGGCGCGCTGCTCCTCTTCGCCGGCGGCGCCGCGGCTGCGGCCCTGGCATGGCTCGGCGTGGCCCACTGGGCCGCCGTGGTCGCGCCCTTCGTGCTCTACCTCTTCGGCGCCGCGCTGGTCGTTCCGAACGCGACCGCGGCGGCGATGGCGCCTTTCCCCGCCTCGGCCGGCGCGGTTTCCTCGCTCATCGGAACCATCGGCTTCGCCGCCGGCGCGCTTATCAGCACGGCGCTGGGCGCGGCGTTCGACGGCACGGCGCGCCCGATGGCGAGCGTGGCGCTCGCCGCCGGCGCCCTCGCCTTCCTCTTTGAGCGGGCGCTCGCGCGTGGAAAAGCTTGACGCCGTCGTGATCGGCGCCGGGGTGGTCGGCCTCGCGCTTGCGCGCGCGCTCGCAACCGCGGGACGCGAGGTCGTGATCCTGGAGGCCGAGGACGCCATCGGCACCCACACCAGCTCGCGCAACTCCGAAGTCATCCATGCCGGCATCTACTACCCGAAGGGCTCGCTGAAGGCCTCGAGCTGCGTCGAGGGCAAGGCGCTCCTTTACGAGTATTGCGTGAGCCACGCGGTGCCGCACAGGCGCTGCGGGAAGCTGATTGTCGCGGCCGACGATTCGCAACTTCTTGAGTTGGAAAGGATTCAACAAAAGGCGCAAGCGAATGGCCTCACCGACGTGGTGTGGATGACGCGCGCCCAGGTACTGGCGCTCGAGCCCGAGCTCTCCTGCGTCGCCGCGCTCTACTCGCCCTCGACCGGCATCATCGACAGCCACGCTCTCATGCTCGCCTACCTCGGCGATGCCCAGGCGCATGGGGCGATGCTCGCCCTCAAGAGTCCCCTGGAGAAGGCCTCGGTGCGGAGCGGGGGATTTGAACTGCATGTCCGGGGAAGCGACCCGATCGGGTGCTCGGTGCTCGTGAATTCAGCGGGCCTTCGGGCGCCTTCGGTGGCAAAGAGGATGGAGGGCTACCGTGCGGAGCTCGCGCCAAGGGAGCTCTACGCGAAGGGAAACTACTACTCGCTCGCGCGCCGCGCGCCGTTCTCGCGCCTGGTCTATCCGGTGCCGGAGCCCGGCGGCCTGGGCGTGCACGTGACGCTCGATCTTGCCGGGCAGGCGCGCTTCGGCCCCGACGTGGAATGGGTCGAGCGCATCGGCTACGACGTGGATCCGCGCCGCGCCGAGCGCTTCTACGCGGCGATCCGCCGCTACTGGCCCGCGCTGCCCGACGGCGCGCTCGCGCCGGGCTATTCCGGCATCCGCCCCAAGACCGCCGGCCCCGGCGAGCCCGCGCCCGACTTTCGCATCCAGGGACCGGCCGAGCACGGCGTGCCCGGGCTGGTGCATCTCTTCGGCATCGAGTCGCCGGGGCTCACGGCAAGCCTCGCCCTGGCCAAAGCCGCTCTAGCGCAACTGGATATCCGCTAGCCGCGCCGAAAGGGATGTCGGCGATGAGCGGGGCGCGCAGGCGCTCGCGCAACGCCTGGATGTTTTCTTCGGCTCGCGCCATGCCCGGATCGATGCGATTGGCGACCCAGCCGGCGAGCTTCAGTCCTTCGGCCTCGATCGCCGCCGCGGTGAGCAAGGCGTGGTTCAGGCACCCCAGCCGCAGCCCCACCACCAGGATCACCGGCAGGCCCAGGCGCTTTGCCAGGCCGGCCGCGTCGTCGCGCTCGTTGAGCGGCACGCGAAAGCCGCCGACGCCTTCCACGACAATCGCGTCACAGTGAGCGGAAAGCGCAGCGAAGGCGCGCTCGATCACCGCGAGATCGATCCGCACGCCCGCCTCGCGCGCCGCGATATGGGGGGCGATCGGCGGCTCGAAGAGATACGGGCACACGAGGCCGCGGTCTATTCCCGCGCTGCTCGCGGCGATGAGCGCCTCGACATCGTGGTTGCGCCCGTCGCGGCACCCCGCCGCGACCGGCTTCATGCCCGCGGTGCGCAAGCCAGCCGCTGCGAAGCTGCGCAGCAGCGCGGCGCTGAACGCCGTCTTGCCGACGCCGGTGTCCGTCCCGGCGACGAAGAACCCCGCCTTCATTCGAGCGCGTCGATGAGCTGCGCCGTGCGCTCGACCAGGAGCTCGATCTCCTCCGGCGCGATGACGTACGGCGGCATGAAGTAGACCGTGCGGCCGAGCGGCCGCAGCAGGAGCTCGCGCTCGAGCGCCGCGGCCTGGAACCGGCGCCCAAATGACGGGTCCTGCGTGTCCACGTCAAAAGCCCAGATCATCCCGATATTGCGGAAATGCCGTACTCGGGAGTGGGATGCAATGCCGCGCGCTTTCGCCGTAAGAGAAATCGCCTTGGCGCGATTGGCTTCCAGAACCCGCTCCTCCTCGAGGACGGCGAGCGTGGCGAGCGCCGCGCTGCACGCAAGTGGGTTGCCGGTGTAGGAATGCGAGTGGAGAAAGCCGCGCGCCACCTCGTCGTCATAGAACGCCTGGTAGACCCGCTCGGTCGTGAGCACCACCGAAAGGGGCAGGTAGCCGCCGGAGAGGCCCTTCGAGAGGCACAGGAAGTCGGGCAGCACCGAAGCCTGCTCGCAGGCGAGAAACGTGCCGGTGCGGCCGCAGCCGACGGCGATCTCGTCGGCGATGAGGTGCACTTCGTAGCGCTCGCAGAGCTTGCTCGCCCGGCGCAGGTATTCCGGGTGGTACATGGCCATCCCCGCGGCGCACTGCACCAGCGGCTCGATGACGAGCGCCGCGGTCTCGCCATGGTTTTTCTCAAGATAGCTTTCCAAATCGGCTGCACGGCGGATCGCATATTCAATGGCGGACTCACCCGGTTCGGCCGCACGCCAATCGGGGCTCGGCACGATCGTGCTCTGGCGCAGCAAAGGCGCGTAGGCGTCGCGAAAGAGCGGCACGTCGGTCACCGAGAGCGCTCCGAGGGTCTCGCCGTGGTAGCCGCCCGAGAGCGCGGCGTAGCGGCGCTTTTCCGGCTGGCCGGCATTGCGCCAGTAGTGAAAGCTCATCTTGAGCGCGATCTCGATCGCCGAAGCGCCGTCTGAGGCGTAAAAGCAGTGTCCCAGCCCGGTGAGCGCGCCCAGCCGTTCCGAGAGCTCGACCACCGGCTCGTGCGTGAAGCCGGCGAGCATCACGTGCTCGAGCCGCTCGAGCTGCTCGCGCAGGGCCGCGTTGATGCGCGGATGGGCGTGCCCCAGCACGTTCACCCACCAGGAAGCGACGGCATCGAGGTAGCGCCGGCCGTCGAAGTCGTAGAGCCATACGCCTTTGCCGCGCTCGATCGGGACCAGGGGAAAGCGCTCGTGCACTTTCATCTGGGTGCACGGATGCCACACCGCCTTGCGGCTGCGCTCCGCGAGATCGCGGTTTTTCAACTGGCGCGGCTCAGGTCGCGCAGCGCCGCCGCGAGCTCGTCGACGTGCTCGACGCCATGCGCCGCCGACAGCGTGATGCGCAGGCGCGCGCTGCCCGCCGGCACGGTGGGCGGACGGATCGCCGGGACCCAGATGCTCCGGCCGCGCAGCCCTTCGGCGAGATCAAGCGCGGCGCGGTTGTCGCCGACGATGAGCGGCTGGATCGGCGTGTCCGAGGGCGCGAGGCGCCACCGCAGTTTCTCAAGATTTTTCCGCAGTCGTTCGATGAGGGCGCGAAGCCGCGTGCGGCGGTGCTCTTCGGCCTCGATCAGCTCGAGGCTCGCCATCAGCGCGACGGCAAGGAGCGGCGGGCTCGCGGTGGTGAAGACATAGGTGCGCGCGCGCTGCAGGAGCCATTCGATCAGTGCTTCTTCCCCGGCGACGAAGGCGCCATGGACCCCGGCCGCCTTGCCCAGCGTGCCCATGTAGACGATGCGCGGCGAGGCGATGCCGAAGTGCGCGAGCGTGCCGCGCCCGCCTTCGCCGAGCACGCCGAAGCCGTGGGCATCGTCCACGACCAGCCAGGCATCGTGGCGCTCGCACAGCGCGAGGAGTCCGGGCAGCGGCGCGATGTCGCCGTCCATGCTGAACACCGCATCGGAGGCAACCAGCTTGCCGGGCGTGGCGCAGCCCGCGAGCATGCGCTCG